>Ga0307512_10001845_pt1 | contig 28490 bp, 35 predicted proteins | sample 14_EM_MG_FD_200267 | JGI IMG/M metagenome (GOLD analysis project Ga0307512, IMG submission 200267) | Populus trichocarpa ectomycorrhiza microbial communities from riparian zone in the Pacific Northwest, United States - 14_EM | ecosystem: Host-associated > Plants > Roots > Unclassified | place... | reverse complement strand
GATACAGTGTCACAAACCCTTGCCCCCTTGACCTCCTCTCGGATGGATACAGTCATCCTCCTCTTCCGCTTGATCGTGAAAATCGCGACGGTGGAGGGTGTCGCGTGTCGGGGGCACCCGCACTTTGACTCCGTTCAGGGAGGAAGCGTATGTATGCAGAATCTCTTCTTGGTGTCCCCCCTAATCAACTGGTGCAGATTCAAGGACACGTCGGGCTTCATCCGTCTTCCTTCGATGGTTTACAATACCCCATCTTTGTCTTGGAGGTCCTTCTCGGCGCGATCCTAGCGGTCTACGCTTCCATCGCATTGACTTATGCCCTTCGATACTACAAGAAGTCATTGTACACGACGAACTATATTCATACCCAAGATAAACCCGCTCGAAACCGTCGCAACCCCTTTTATACCGATTGCCACGAAGCATAATTCTAGGAACTCTCGTAAAATATTACTGGATCTCCCTACTTAGCTATCTTGTAGACATGTTACCCACTCTAAGAACCGTCGTTGACTGTAATACCCGATGTACTTCGCTGCTTTCGATTCGATCGTTTACTGCGTGCGAAAAAGGGTGGCGTGGACCAGTCGGGCAAGTCGGACGAACCATCAATTCACTGCTCCTCATTTTTGTTGTTGCATCGACGACACTCCATAAAGGAGGAAGAGCGGCGCGACAGGTGGCCTCTCCTCCCTTCTACTGCCCACGACCTTCACGGCTTTTCGATTACTTGCCTTCCGTCGTATCCATCGCAGGCCGATCGCCATGTACTCCCCGTACTCCCTCTTGCTTCTCTTCCTCCTCTTCATCACCCAGATCGTTACTGCGGACGCTCTCATCCATGGGCGATATCCACGGTTCAACCACGCTGATAATCCGAACGTGAGTGTCTTAGCCCGAACATACCCTGGTATGCACAATCTCATCGGAACGTGATAATCCACAGATTCGGTGGATGACGAACAGCGTTCGCCATACTCGCCATGGGCCTATCTACCGATCCATCCCAGATCCTACTCCAAATGGCCAGGGGGCTGTAAAATTTAGCACCGGACCTTTCATGTTCGATTTCGATGCCCTCAAGGATCCCTTATTTATGTCCAAAGCCCTCATTAGTGCCGTGTTATTGGCTTACTTTGCCATTGCACTTGGGTACGCTATTCGATATCACAGGCGGAAACTGCGCTCTTCCGGGCTTGACGCCACCAGGGCCTTATCCTGCTGTGACCCTTCCTGCATCGGCTGCGGCGAAGCGTAACCCACACAAACCACGTGGACTTCTTTCATCATGGACCATTCACCTGTTCCTCGTGTAGACTTCTTTTTTTTCTTGCCTCATTAATGCTTAATGAGCGTCCGTGCGCTCTCGGACATTACGATTGACGATCGTTTAACTTGTTATTTAGTCTGTAGCAAAACTATCCAAATGACTAGTATCTGCGTGTTTTATGCGCAGGTAGCCTTTGATGACCCCATTCGTTCTGCATCCTATTCACTGCCGATGACCCTTATATTCACCGGACTCTAACTTGGACCATCCGTATGATTCCACAATCGCGAATCGCCCAAGGTCTAAGCACGACCTCTCGCTCTAGTAAACCTTAAATACCGACGGTTCTCTCTTGAACCTCGCTGAATGGGCATCGCGCAACTGTCAGGCGCGATTTCGCGATACGTAATGGGGTCAACGCACCATATAATAGTGTGATAGCTGCCACAACCTGGACAGTCCCCGAGAACGCAATTACGCGATGCCAATTGTTGGTAGCGTCGTATATCGCTCCGGTGATCGGAGGTCCCAGCAACTCCCCTATCGAGGTTGAACGAGCGCGAGCGGATTCTATCAAGCGGTTCGCTCACCAGGGGCGGCAAAACAAAATAAAAGGCCTGACAACCCAGCAAGCTTCTCCGTACCGTAGAACCAAGCGGCTGTTTGAGTAAATTATTGTTCCAGTCACGGACGGTGGTTGGGATCGAACGAATGGACGAACCGACGGGTGTCGCTAAAGACCAGAAACAGACCCCAAAGAAGCCATACAACACCGACATAGCCATCTGTACAAAGTTAAGCCGAGAAGGCCTATGTCTCGTCAGAAAGTGCTTACGATCCCCGGGTAGTCGCTGACAAAATTCCAGACGAGCAATTGCGTGAGACCTGATAACAAGACGACGACAAACATGGCGTTCGTAGGCCCAATCCGATCAGCGAAGAATCCAGCACAACAACGACCGATCCCAGACGATATGTTAAGGATGGTGACGGAGAGGGCGGAAAGCTATCGTAAACAGTGAGCCCTCCAGCTAGTCGAGATACTATTGCATTAGACGCTAACCAACTCGGTCAAATTGGGGATCTTTTGTTTGGCGAACACCGGCAGATAGAAAAGCGGCGCAGGATACCCGAAGTTCGACAGGCAGAGGCACAGAGTGATGCTCCAAAAGGTAGGGTCCGTCAAGTACTTTTTGTCGTACCAGATGATTGTGGTCGAAGGTTGTCGCCGTTCCTTGAGGAGGAGGTAGGCAGTTCCTAGGACGACTGCGTCTATCCCAGCTTTTATCAACATGGTCTTTCGAAGACCAAAACGTGATAGCATCACCCTGATAATGGCAGAAGTTAAAGCGGCGCCTAAGCTTGGATGAACGCATGGATTATGATACATTGAGGACTTGGACATACCGAAGGAGCTTCCCGACAACACCACGCCAGTTGAGAAGGCACGCTTCTTCCGGAACCATTGGGAAGGAAATGCAGACTGTCATGTGCGTCAGTCGGAGCGGTGAGTTAAAGTAGGGATAACACATACGCAGACAGGAAAGATGAAACCGCTAGCGATGCCCTGCATTAAACCCTGTGTCAGCATGAAATGCCACAGCTTTGTGCTGAAGGCAGTTCCCAGCATCGTGGCGATCCAAAGAATACAACCTATGCAGATCATTGGTTTATATTGGCTACATTATCCTTCATAAGCGGCGATGTAAGGAAGATTAACGACGATCGCGTACTAACGATCTGCGAGCTTTCCTGTTACAACCGCTAGGACCGTCATAAGCTGTAATTAAATATCAGCGTCTCTCGTGGGATCCATAAATAAGATCCGGAAACCTACTGCTCCCGGCATACTCCCCAGGAGACTCAGGGTGGAGGGAGATGTTCCAGCCAGGATCCCTTCGGCGTAGTAAGCTTGGAAAACGCCCCAGATCTGATGATTCAAGGCCCGTGAATTCGGAATGTCCACGGAGATAGGGTATACCCTACGCTAGGGCGACACTCACGAAGCTGGAGACGAGATAGGTGAGTCGACTGTTGGGAGAATGTAGTGGAAGGACCTACCAGAAACCGACGGTCATCGAGTTGATGGCGAAGCATCCAACGACCACGAGCCATGCCCTGAGACCTCCGTCTGGGAAATCTTCCTCATCTTCGATTGTGAGCGCGGCGGTCACTTGGAGAGCGGCTTCGGTACCCCGGTCTTTCTGGCTCGGTTTTTCCTCAGCAGGGGACATTACCAGAGGGGAGGGGGTCGAAGAGAAGGACATGGAGAACCTGAGTCAAGGAGTGCGCCATGAAGTAGTGAATGAAGCCATTATCTCGCGTAAGAAGGTATGGCTGGTTTACACATTCCATCAGTGATGGTGGGGGATGTTGGTCCTTTGCGAAGTCCATTACACACACCTCTGTATGTACAAAGTGTGTAAAAGCCAGATGCGACGACAGAAATTCCCCAGGTCTCAGTGAAAGGGCTCGGAGAACGTGAGCGCTGCAGCAATAAACGAGCGGGAATCGATTGATTGCGACGTAACGAGGCCTGGACTCTTGTACACAAGTTACGAGTGAGGTGGGTGGTGGGAAACACCGGCATTTAGATCTTGCGCCGTTATGCAAACCAATAGGAAGATAAGTGTCATAGTGGAGTCAAAGAGTCGACCTAACGGAGGCGGATCTAGTGATACTTAGTGCCCCTGGACGAGACGTCGTGGGACTTTCCGGATCGTCCATCAAACCTTCGGCAGCGACTATTTACATCAAGCCCGCTTTCGACCATGAGTGTGGCCAAGTACGCAAATCTCCCGTACATCGTTCGTGATTTGTTCAAAATCGGTCCCGTTTCGCGTTTTGGCTGATGTCGTGATAGGATACTGCCCCAGATGTCTACGAAACCGAAGATGTCTTTCCGACGAACGAGACGACCGTATGTCTGATGTACCGGCTGGCCATGATCATCGACCGCTGACTACGTCCTGGATGCGATTTCATAGAAGGGAGAGTCTGAAGATGAAGATCAAGCAGGTGCATCGCGTAGGGGCAAGAACGCCGATCCACCAGTGAGCAAAGAGGACTTGGATTCGAGCAGCCTCATGAGCGCCGCAGAGGCGAGCAAAAAGTTCAAACGGGCGGAGAAAAGGAGTGGTAAGTACGTGACCTTGACATTCTAGATATCCATAGCTAAGGCGACTGGGTACAGAGCGACATCGAGCGAGAACACGTTACGCATACCCTCCTTCCCCAACCTCATCCGATCCCCCGGAATCACCGACACGGGGCCCACCACCTTTGTCACATCGGCTCCGGACCCTACAGACGGAACTTTCTGCGCTGGAAGCAGATATCTCTGATCCAACGAACCCTCTATTGGTTTATGAGCAGGACTCCGGTATTGATCCGGGAGAACTTTTACGTGGTCTCGTCGATGTCCGAGGGCGCCTAGAAAAGATCAATGGCGCTAAGACAGGCAGAGGAAAATTGGTTAGTGCTGTGATGGATGGCGGAAGACCCGGTGTCCTCGATGCCGCTCCAACGGACTCGCCGTCTGTTGGTAAAAGGGCCGATAGACAGGTTAGCCCTCAAGACCTAGCCGAACTGGATGAACGAGTGGGAGAACTCGAGTCTGTGATCGGTTCTTCTACCACGAGTCTGGATGAGGTTGGTTACCCGAATCTATCAGATATCTCATGGTGTTGACACTTTCTCTCAGTTGTCACCACTCCCGCCCCCCTTACTGCCGCTGCTCACGCGGCTGAATACCCAGATGACGATCCTTACGCAGCCTCGTCATATTGACGCAATTTCTCGGAGGTTGAAATTACTCCTGTCCGATCTCGAGAGGGCACACCAACAGCAGCAGCTACCACAACCTCATGGTCAATCGAGCGGCTCACAGCGAAAACCATCTGGTGGACAATCGGTGGCGTCATCTATTCCGACTGTGACCGGCAGTCATTCAACAACACCCCAAGTGCTTGCAGAGCAGTTGGCGCCTCTGGTCACACGGCTGGCGCCTTCGTTGCCTCACATACCGCACCTGCTAAACCGTCTTCGAACGTTATCTGCCCTGCACGCGTCGGCCGCGGAGTTGGAGGGGACCCTGGATGCCTTGGAGAAGGAGCAAAAAGCAACTAGGAGCATGCTGACCGAGCTCAGTACCGCGATCGAGAGTGTGGAGAAGAGTTTAGAAGACAATCGGGGTGTGGTGAGGGGTAATGTCGAGTCTCTGGAAGGAAGGGTCGAGGAACTAATGAAGCGGATAAGCGGTTTGAAATGTGGAGATCTGGATGGGTAAGTTACCAGGGCAATGGAATCTCAGGTGAGGCAAACGCTAGGTGGTCGCTAGAATCGCTTCTGTAGATCTGAAATGGCCATTCCGCGACCGCACCTCTCTGGCCAGTAAGAGATCGGGGTGCGCTTCGGGCTACAAACTCCCATCGCCTTCATCTCTTGTTCCCATCAAGTGCTTTCAAATCCAGATCTGACATTCTGATGTGACATAGCGTAACGGAGATGTGACAAGTGCTGCTTTATATCTTGCCTCTGGGTCTGAACGCCTCCATCCGTCCATCTGCGAGTTAACCCTTCTGTGAGCTGCTTGCGGTTCAGTTCCGCTCTCTCTGGCTTTTGGAGAATGAACATGTCTGGTGCCTCTCCACACTCGCTTTACCCCAGAAACGACCCCGCGACATACGAACCATATCTGCCCCCGGACCCCTACCATCGCCATCTGTCCTTCATGAGGCATGCACACCCGACATCCCACCCCTCACATACTATCTATGTTCCCCCACAGCAGCTCCCTGCCCCACAGTCTCACAAAGTCTGGATACTCGATTGCAAGTCATGTGGTACATTTTTCACCAACCGCGGCATGAAGGTAGGCTTAACGTTTGTCTCGTTCGAACAACTGTAACCTCGTATTTCTCAGGCTGTCCTGCTACTGCGTCCCAATGTTCCACTCTATTCGACGGACGCTCTGCCGACAAACTGCTCTGCCTTCTCTTCAATCTCGGACACACCTGCACCTCCTCCCAATATTACCGAATCCCTGCGAACATGTGAGTGCCTCACTCAGACGCTCTGCTGTCATGGTTGTGGAAACACCGTTGGTTACATGATTGTCATCCCCGTAAGCAATTCAGATCCCATGCGAATCGCCAAGATTTGAATTAACCGATTTTCATCGCCCCAGTGTCAACGGTGCACATACTCCATGTCGGCGAGCAATCGGTCAACCAATGGACATCGCTTTGTTTTCCACTCATCTGAGGTCGCTGCTTCAGAACGACATTACATAGCTGGTGAACCAGGGGTGATTCCCTACCACCCACCGCCACCCCCTCTTTGCCCCGCAGTGCGCATGATGCCGAGTTCCACGCACCCGTCATCAGTTTCAGTTAACGGGCCACCCATCCGTCTCTCGCACACTGGCGAGTACCATCAGAATCAGAGTGGAGAATACTCCGAACATTTACCGACCCCTCTTGTCGACGTGGACGAAAGTAACTCGAATGAATGGAGCATTCGCGCTTCATCACCACTTATGCCATCGTTCGTCAGAGCTCCGGTCCCCACGAGAACCCTATCACCCCTTCATATTCCACGACAAACACCTCCGCGATCCCCATCGCCTGTCATCAAACTCAAGGCGGGTGACATGCTCTACTGGCATCACCTATCGAGGCACGGCGAGATCCCCGGAGTCCAGGAAGACCCTCGAGCACGCGGGAAGGGGTCCCAGCAGCACTTCTCTCGGGGCACGATCCACAACTATAGTGGATTGGACAATGACAGTTCCGTCAGGGTAACGGGGATGGCAGTGGTCTGTGGCCGATGAAATCCGCTTCGACAGACCGGTGTCGCCTCCATATTGTCACCAGCCACTCGTTTTTCTTTTATTTCCTATGCGTCTGGAATCTTGTCCCCATCCTCTCTCTTATTTCTATACCCTCCGACTCATGACCGGCCTCCGATCATGACCTCACGCCAACACCCAATCAATTCGTAATTGATGCCAACCTTTCATTACTCTCGTCACATCCACCACATTGTCTCGTTCTTATTCACACCAGGCAGCTGATTTATAGCATGTTTTCCTCGATTTGTTGTATCAAGGTGTTTATATCATTACTGTCGGATATCACCAAGTCGCCTATTGTAATTTTATGTATATATAGATGATTGCGGGATCATTCCCCAGTCAGCATCAAGAGAAGAGAGGACCAGCGGTATAGCATATACGATTAATTTATCAGACGGATACGCGGGGCGATCGCATGCGGGACTGCCAATGAACCGTTTGCTGCCATGTCGACACTTCGAAATACATACCGGAAGCATAACCCTGAAAGGGAGATGAGAGGGGCTAGGATTCAGATTTCTGGATGTGCTCGTATCCTGACCTGTAGTCCTTCTTGTTGGCAAACCCATTCTCACCTCACCAACAATGCGCTCGGGGTTCTCTTTCAATTTCCCCTACCAAGTACAGTGATCGGGAGCCCTCCTAGAATACGAGTGGCCGCCTGATCGCTGGCCGATCAATCATCGATCGCCTTCCTTCGCCTCCAATACGACCAGAAACATTTTTCGTGTTGCTTGCTCCCACGATGAGCTCGTCGAATACCACGCTGTTGACACGTTCGCATGCGGTTGCGGCGAAAAAGAGGAAGGCCAAGAGAGGTGAGACGCAGGAGATCATTTTTGACGATGAGGCACGTCGGTGTGTAATTCAAAACTATCCCTCATCGTGTCTGTATGGACCAGAGGCTCAACTTAGGACTCCCCGATGGATGAAATTTCTAGAGAGTTTTTAACTGGTTTCCATAAGAGAAAGCAACAGCGTATCGAGGAAAAGAACGCTAAGCGGAAAGAGAGGGAGAAACGACAGCGGCTCGAGGCGAGGAGACAGGTGAGAGCACCTTTTTAAAATTGAAGCATGGGGTAATGAGTTGAGTTTCCCTGGCAAGAATCGCCAAATGCTTGCGGAACGAGCCGCCAGGAATGCCACACATGTGGAAGCCGCTTACGGTGGCAATCCTGTGGACGGGACAGATACCCAAGGGCAGGATTCCGAAGAAGACATGATCCAAGAAGAATATGAGAACGAAGAGCAAGTAGCGACCGTGACCGTTGTGGAAGATTTCGACATGGACACCCTAATTCACGCTGAGCCTCCCTCAGAACACCCCAACCCAGGCTCGTCGTCGAATCGGGATCATGCTAGGCGTCTGGAATGTCGCTCCGAGAAACCGAAGCCCACCGCCAACACATCAGGGACGTCCAAGAAGAAAGCAACTTCGGCAAAGAAATTTAAATACGAGACCAAAGCGGCCCGGTTTGCTGAAAAGAAGAAACAGCAGGCGCGGAAGCTTGAGAAGGCTGCTCGGGCAGGTGGAAAGCAATCACGCTCGAGGAAACGGAAGTAACTTGTATGAACAAACTTTGACCGGCGCCTTGCAGGTCGGCTGTTGACGTGAGTGTTCAATATTCACGTTCAATTGCCTCGCCGATTTTGATGTGGTTTGACCGCCAGTATATTCACATCTAGCTTGCATTCATCAGGAGGGGGAATCTACGTGCTTGTCTGTTCACGTGTTGTCCAATCGGGCCCACCGAATTTTACCTTCGAAGTACCGGGAGGACACGCGGTCGCACCGCGTGCTGTACACCGTGTCATAACAGTTTTCGCGCATTCCGTACATTTTGTAATATCGATTGAGTATTCACAATTTGGTAGCAGGCGCAGGTTCGTCCTTGACTCGCACGACCACCTTACCCCATGTTCCCCTATTCTCCAATGCCACAAGTCCATCGGAGAGACGTTCCAACGGATATATCTCAGGGTAGACGACTGGAGTTACCTTCCCAGATTGGAGCATGCTAGAACCTGAGTGAGAACCAGGGGGCCGCGGAAGAAAATAGGCAGACTTGCCTGATAACCGCTTTGTACGCGGAAGGAACGTGTCCTGGTTCCTTGACTAAGTGAGGCATAAACATTCCATGCCACCATCCTTAAAGTACAACGGTACATACCCGTATACGCGCCCCAGTGGATGCCAGTAACCTCGATGTTCTTGAGGAGGACAAGGTTTAACGGAAGCTGCGAATCGGTAAGTATGAAGCTCAACTCCTTTTGGGGAGCGAGAACCTTTTCGATTTTACCACCCGCGAAACCCACGACAACTGCCCTCCCCTTCCAAGCAATGCATTTGAGCGAATCTATCAGTGAGGAATGATAGGCCTTCATCTGCACGGAAGCAAACGGTGACTGACAGACCTTGAACAAGGCCGACTGGGTCGTAAACAACGTCCACACCATGCCCACCGGTGATGTTAAGAACCTCTTTCTGCCACCCTGGCTTCGTATAGTCGATGAGGTAATCTGCACCGGCATATTTCTTGACCGCGTCAAGCTTGGCCTGTGAGCCAGCGGCAGCGATCACCTTGGCACCCAAGGCTGATATACCGGCCAGTCAGCGTCAATTTAGCGATGGGGGCACGAGGGATTCTGTGCGTACCCTTGGAAATCTGCACAGCAGACATGCCAATCCCGCCAGCAGCGGCAGTGACGAGAACCCATTCTCCTAAATCAAATGACAGAGTTTGAGAATTTGTAAGAGCAACCCCGTAGGCATATTTATGTTGACGTACCCTTCTGGAGACGAGCCCGCCCAACGAGACCCTCGTAGTTGGTCGGCCACGTGATGATGATTCCTGTGATATTCCCCAGCACCATTCGCTCAGCCGATCAAAAGAGGTATCCGGAGAATGACGCGTGACGTACCAGCACCCTGGTCAAAAGTTAGGTTCTTTGGGAGGGGCAAAAGCTGTCTGGGGTCAACGCGGACTTGGTCCGCATATGCGCCTTGAGCGGATCCGAATACCCTGTCTCCCGGTTTGAACGAACAATCCAGAGGGATGGGTGAGTCTTGCGAGACAATACCAGCAAACTCTGTGCCCAAGATGAACGGGAGTTCAGGCCGAACCTGGTATTTCCCCTGGGCCTGCAAAATCTAGGGAATGAAATTCGAAACGTCGTCGGTTGCAGATCCGTTTAGACCAGGACGCGGAGAATCACATCAAAGAAATTGAGCCCTGCGCTGTAAACGTCCACCAGAACTTGGTCAGGGACTACTTTGGGTTCCGGCGCATTCTTCGTGAGCTCGATTTTGGACGGGTGGTTGAGCTGGTTGATTACAAAGGCACGCATACCGAGGGCAGAGAGGGATTCGACGTAGTCAAGTGCAACCGCCCCAGTATAACTCAAACTGCTTGTGTTGGAGCGCTGATGGCCGGAGTAGCGCTGACCGGATGCCGGTCCAGTTGTGTTTTCAGTGGTGATAAACAAAGTAGACTACACCAATCCAGCAGCTGCTTTGTGCGCTCCGACAAATCCTCCATATACCCAGAATCCCTTTAACCATGAAGTCATCTTCACCGTTGCAGCGTGCCAATCCATCACGCGCTCTGCAACTCCCAGCTCCAGGTAGAACGTCCTGAATCGCCTGGAAAGGGGTATCAGGAGAGGGTAAACATGGAAACAACGGTCCACTCACCACCACGACGATATTAGCTCACACCATCTCCGGAGTGACAAGTAATGTTGTTCTCTCAGACGCCCGACGATCTTGTCCTTTTCGTCAAGCCACACGGCGCGAGCGCAACACTTGGCTGTCACAAGGAAGACACGGACGTGGGAGTGTGTAGTTGCAAGGGTTAAATCCAAATGTCTTTCTATCGTTTAACATACCAAATCGACGGTTATGGGTAGTAACCTGGCTTACCTCGTTAGCTCGTTTAGTTTGAGGACCATGAGAACTCGACGAGGAACACGGCGCAGCACATCGAAGACGGAAACCAATAGTCCTTCCTCGTTGATAACGGCATTCCTGATAGCCTCGATCTCAGCGGGGGTTTGAGGCGACAGCTCCACAAGGCTGCCGCGTCGCTTGAATCCCAAACTGGGCAGGTCCTCCAACGTATCGTCCATAATTGCACGACCTAATTCCATATAAAACAAGGGCACCAAGGAAGGGGCAGTGAGAGCGTACCTGTGAGGGCAGCTTCGAAAATGGGGTATAGGTCGTCGCCCACGTTACCAACAAGCTTAGCGTACTTCCTCCGCTCTGCTTTTATGGCAGCAGAGTTCGGAGACATCAGTGCGAGCACCAGTTTGCTGTAGTTTATCCGTAGTTGGTCATCCAAATCAAAATAAAGCCCATGGTCAAGGAGAACGATTTCAAAATTATAAGGGGATTGCGATAGACGGGGAGCTGGACGGATCAACAAGTTTCCTGAAAAAAGGGTCACTCAACGGGTTAAACCACCTCGTGATGTACTCTTACCTGGGTGAGGGTCTGCATGGAACCAACCACTGAGATGCACCATACGCGAGAAGATGCTCGACAGTTCAATAGCAACCTTGTTCCGATCTATTGCATGGGCGTCGAGGTACTCCAGATCGTCGACTCGTCCACCCTGGATATACTCCATCACCAGCACACGCTTGCTGGAGAAGAGGACCTCAGGGATGTATAATGACGTGCGAACTCCCTTGAAATCTTCAATGGCCCTCTCGGCGTTCTTGGCTTCATGTGCAAAATCCATTTCCTTGGGCAGGTTTTCCCGCATCTCCTCGCCGAGCCAGGTAAACTCAAATTCCGGGAACCAATACTTCACCCAACCTAGAATGCATGATGTAAGCGCGTGTGCGAGTACAGTAATGAGGTGCACAGACCCATGGCCACTTCTACTGTCTCCATATCGATTTCAGAAAACTCTGCAAGGTGAGGATGTTGTAACTAAAGATTCGGCGGGGTGAGAATGAGATGTATGGGAGGCACACGTCGATTGACCTTGACCGCGACAAGCTGATCCGTTTTTTTATACCTCCCAACATGAACTTGTGCCAAACTGGCTACTCCGATTGGGTCAGGGTTAAAATCATCGAAAATTTCCCGGATGCCTTGACCCATGTCGGTAATGAAGAGCCGTTCTATGTCTTCATACGGAGTCGGGTCACATCGGTCTTGTAAAACGCGCATGATGTCGGTCCATTCGTTTGGCAGCATGGCCCTGCCGAATTAAAGATTGGATACAGGTGGGAAGGGACAAAGGTAGCTTACAGTGAAGCCATAGTTTGCCCCATTTTGATGTATATCCCTTTCGTGTGTTATTCAACAAAAAATGCGCGGGGACAAGAACGAGTCGAACTTACCCCCGTTTGCTAACATGACCCTCAAAACCCTCTTTGCACTTCGCGTATGGCATTCCGACAGTGCGGCCTGTCGCGATGTTTCGGAATCGTAGTCTTTCCACAGTGTCCGTTTATAATCGATGGCCGAGGGAACGACAGCTTCCGCGACGCGTGAACATCTCCGTACTGCATGTAGCGTGTGTGCGACCTGTTGTGGGGGGTCGTACGAGACTAGCCCGACGCCTGAGAGTAAGAAGGCTGATGCTATCCATGGTGCCCGTCGAAATTTCCGGGAACTCGGAGTAGAACGGTGTGCAAATGTTCGTTTGAGGGGAGGGATATTGCGTTGGAACAGGAGCCTGGAGGTCGAGTGTCGAAACGAAGGTTGCCATCCGAGATGAAGGGTCATTGCGATCCCAGGGTTCGAAGTCGGACTATACCCCGAAGCGACGGTGATGAGCGGTTGTCGACTGTAGCCGGCTCACCACTATAATCGACGCTTGCTGGAGTGCTGTGTTGCCTCGAACACCAACGACCGACGACGAACGGGACGAAGAAGGATACATTCTAAACGATCTAGCGCAGTGTCGTCAGCCTTGACTGGAAGCGTCCACGCTCCGCCATAAACCTCACACGTTTCCACGCTCCTGATGACGGACATCCAAGTCTCGACATCCTCTGTTGAGTTGGCCAAGGCGCCTGATACCAAAGGACACAATACCAAGCTCAGTCCGTCTGTTCAAAGATAAGATCCTGTCTATCTAGGCTGACGTGCTTTTTGTTTTTATTATTATACTCAGACTCGGGCAAGGTCAGTCGTAAGACCGAAGAAGGCGAATCTGAACTTCCTCTCGAGACGCTCTCTTTAAATGATGGTTTTGCACCCACGCCTACGTTGAGTAATTCCACGCTACGATCCGGATCGACGTCGACATCCTCCATGACTGCCTTGGGCGAGTTACTTACTCCATCCTCGGCGACGTCGCAGACAGCAGAGGAAGAAAAAACGGATGAGCGTGTACGGGACTCAACAACAGAAATTGACCTGGGTGACATCGACGAGTCAAGGTTCTCCACTGTTGCCTTGAATATCGGAGATAGCAGACGATCCTCGGCTGCTTCGCACTTCGACCGAAGGAGCTCAACTGCGTCCTTTTTACTTGCGAAAGCACAGGATACACAATTGCGCCATAGTCTCGACGGGCATCGCGAACTGCAAGGCGAATTTGAAAAGGCTCACGCAAACGAGGGCGAGACAGATGCGGCCACAAGGGGTGTTGATTGGGGTGTGTTTCCATGTTTTCTTGCCCTCGAAACGTAACGTTAATCTTCTCGTAGAGTTTTGGGGGGCTGTAATGTCTGATTACCAGGTATACGCTACGGAAAACCCGGAGGAGCTTGCTAGAGCCATCGAGGATGGGATACCACATGCACTACGGGGGATGGTATGGCAGATGATGGCAGCTTCGAAAGATCCTGCGACGGAGAAATTATACCTTAAGTTGATCAAGGAAACCAGCCCTCACGAAAAAGCTATCACGAGGGATCTCGGAAGAACGTTCCCCCATCACACCTTCTTCACGGCAGCCGAAGGGCTTGGCCAGGAGACTCTGTTTAATGTTCTCAAGGCATACTCATTGTGAGCGACTAACTGTGGTCAATATGTGTCCTTCATTTGACGGCTTAAAAGATATGATCCGCAGGTCGGGTACTGTCAAGGGCTTCCGTTCGTTGTGGCCATACTTCTCTTGAATGTAAGCCAACGGTGTCGGTTGCGTAGGTGTTATCTCAGCCCAAGTAGATGCCAGACGAAGAAGCGTTCTGCTTACTCGTGCGATTGATGCATTCCTACGATCTCCGGGGACATTTCTTGCCCGAAATGCCCAGGCTACAACTACGATTGGTGAGTAAACAACAACTTGAAATGCCACTGTTCTAACCCTTGGCTTAGTACCAGGTAACAATTCAATCCTCGTTTTCCGGGTTCACAGATCGATGACTCCCGTTCAGTTCGAAAGGTTGATTGAGGAGTACCTTCCGGTCCTACACGTCCATTTCCTTCGACAAGGTCTCAAATCGAGCATGTTCTCATCGCAGTGGTTTCTTACTCTGTTTAGTTACCGGTGCGAGGAAGTCCCTGATCCACATTGCATCCCCTCATCCCACGTTCTAGTTTCCCACATGATATGGTCTTCCGGATATTTGACAACATTCTGGCAACCGGGGTTGAAGCCTTGTTTGGCTTCAGCTTAGTCATGCTTCAGAAGAACGAGGACAAACTGCTTGCAATGAAGTTCGACGAGATGGCTGTATACCTGAACAACAAGATCTTCGATACGTACCGGGTACGGTTGGTACACCTCTTTATCCGCACTGCTAACGCCCACCCACTCGTACATTAGAGGGAGGACGGCACGTATGATGTCGATTCATTCGTCCAAGGCGCTGTGAATCTGAGGGTCACGCCACTCATGCTGGACGCCTTTGCTGCTGAGTATCGAGAAGCGGTACGCATTAAAAAAGCACACGTCTTGGAGGTGGATGGACTACGGAACAGCAACAGGAACCTCTCTGCGCAAGTGTAAGATCCTTTGCCCAAGAGAGAAGCGCTTCATTCTAACGGTCACCAAGACAAAACATGGAGACGAGCCTGCAACAGTTGAACGAAGAACACCGAGAAACACTGGTATGCACTAGCAATGTAACTTTCTGACATCAGGGGCTTACAACATCTCAGAATCAATTGGTGGCGGCGAGGATGAGGAATGAAGAGCTAGAGACTGAGCTCGTGAGGTACAAGCTTCTGTGAGTGTTTTCATCCCAGTGTGATCCCGCTTGCTCACAGACATCAGGTATGCGGAGGCCATGCATCAAAGCGAAGATGCAATGTCTTCGCATAGAATTTCGCTATTATCATCCAAGCGAGGTAGTTCCAACAGCTGATTCATCACCCAAGAGGTCTGCTAGGTGTGATGCGTAGAAAATTCTACCCCATTAATCTTTCGTTTTAACGCTGTACAAGATTGTGTCGATAGCATCCACATTTTGTTTGAGCGCTTGCCACTGTGGCCTATCATCAATACCGTTATAATAAGGATGATAGGGCATTTGGTTTACCTCTTCGAGCTTCAGGGAGATCCCCTTCTTCCCTGGTTTCTGGTCTTTCCCGGAGCCAAAATACTCGCGGATGTCGACGAGCGGGATGCCTGGATGGTGATCCGTGTCATTTCTATTTTGCCGAACCGTGTCTTGCCGCAATGGTGACATGCCTTTAAAGACGCGAACCGTTACTCGCCGGTTACGCCCCAGATCAACGTACTGGTCCCCCTCTTCGTTAGTCTTGACCTCTCCGTCGTCTGTAGTAGCTTCTTTTCCTTTCTTCTGTTTTTTGCTGTTGCTAGGTTGTGTCTAAGGACAAATGTCAGGTCGATAGGAGTCACGCCCGTCAGAGTGTGCACTTGCCTTTGCCTTCTCGGATTTCGCAGTAGATTTCTTGGATTTCTTTACCACCTCCTCCTCAGACGCGCTCTGGCGCACGGTGTCGCTGACCTCATCCTCCTCGTCACTCGGTGCCCGTCGTTTCGGCATTAGTGTTAAGGCTGGAGGAGTGGATCAAATCCGTGGGAACATTGCGCGTCGACGACACGGCAGCCCAGATCTTGCAAACGCCTTTCACCACACACGGCGACCACCAATCGACACCCATCGCGTCAGTCTCTGGCCGTCACCATCCCACTTCAACACCTAGGTCCGAGTTTTTCCACTCGCCGGTGGAAGAATGAAGATCCAGCACAAATCAAAGAAGGTTCTGCCACCCGTAAGATACTCGATTTTCCGTCCAGACAAGGGATCTGACAAGGAATTCAGTTGCCACAGGTCGTAGAACTCATAGAAAAGCTAGTGGCAACTCCCAATGATGACCTCGTCCACGTCCTAGGCGACATCTCCGTCTGGAAGTGGCCCCGATCCGACTTGAACGCCTGGATAAAGGTGTTAAACAAGTTCGACGCTATCCTGGAAGAAGTTATACGCGACTATGAAGTAGACAAGCTTCAGGTCAATGACTTCACCCCTCTGACCAAACGCACCGTCTGCGAAATCCTTCGATTCGAGCGGATGCTCTTGGAGAACTCGACGAACAGAAAGACATTCAACTCATATGATGTACGTAGCGGCTCGTTTCATATCAGTTTTGGTTATTGACATTCCCTCGCAGCGGTTGAACAGTCTTATGTTGACCTCAGATCTCGATGTCTTGGTATTAACCTTGACTCTCATTCTCCGGCCTTCCCAGCAATATTCTGCCCAACCAGCCGTTGCACAGGCCCTGAACATCTCTACCCATCGCCTTCAATGTCTCACTCGTCGATGGAACAACATCCGCGAGGCTGGCGTCACCCTCGTCGACCTTGTCACTGAAAAAGGTCGCCCAAAGATCGACACCCTCCCGCCAGATGCTCGTGATGTCCACTTCACCTTCTATCGAAAGGAGGGGATCGAAGAAAAGCCACAAGAGAAGCCCGTGGAGCCTGCCGCCGACGTCACCCCCCACATTACTCCCCACGCCACACTCCGAAAGTCAACCTCCGCTCCAGCCCAAACCCAACCCCCAACTCAGACAGGGGCTGTCAGCATATTCATCGAGAGGCACACCCTCCAGAGCAGTTCCGTCATGAGTATCCTGGCGGACGCCATCGAAACGTACAATATCCCTGATGATGCGAAATTCGAGTTAATGTGCAGGATTCGGGTCGCCCAAGCACTATGTCATGGGAACGACAGCGATAGAGAGAAGCTAGTCGTCGTGCGAGCCCTAGCGATTGCTATCTTCTGTCATACGCACAACGAGACTCAAGCATTGTCCACCCTTTTCCTCCCAGAACCGGACTTGACGACACATCTGGCCGAGCTTCTTCAATTGGACCGTGGCGTTCCCATCCCAGTCCAAACAGCAGCTATCGCGGCTCTTGATGGCGCCGCCAGGTACCGAGGAAAAATTCAAGAGGTCCTCGCGGCAGTGAACGCTGGGGTGAACCATGGAACCCTGATGTCCCTTCTCCGCAAGACTGTTAACGATGTCGCAAATCCAGAATCCACCATTCCTCACTCTTTTGTCGAAGCGTTGTTGGCTCTCGTGACTTTCTTAGCATCTCACGCCGCTGGTGGGAACATGGTCGTTGCGGCCGGGTTGATTCCACTTCTGATTCAGATAATCGACAACCGCTTGCCCCAGAGGCTAATGATGGTCTCGAAGACGATGCAACTAGTTGACAATGTCTTATATGGATTCACCAACGCGTTCCAGCTGTTTTGCAATAACCGTGGTGTAGAGACTCTAGTGGATAGGATCGAGGTCAGCGCATACGAAGCAGGAAGACTATTTTGCTAAAAATTACTCCAGCATGAGGTTGACTCAAATATCGCAGAGTTTGGCGGAGACCAACCCGCACACGAAATTCCTGTTTCATACGGTTGGGATGTTTGACCTTTTTCCCAGCAGAATTCTGATTTTGTGCAGGAAAATTGCCCGTTGCGCGCGCGGCTGTCCTCAAGCACATTCTCCGGTCAATGCATCGCATGATGCAAACTTCTGGGACTTCCGAAGGTCTTCGTGGTTTGATCGACTCTTCACTTCTCGAGTCTGTCAAGAAGATCATTGGGTGCCGGAGCTTATTCGGTCCAAGCATCTTGCCTTTTGGTATTTCACACATTTCCCGTTATATTTAAAGCCAGCTTATGGGACGTCTCACTCAGCCATCAACATCATGGCGACTTTTGTCCACAATGAACCCACTTCCCTCACGATCATCCAAGAGATTGGGTTACCTGAAGTATTTTACAAGGTCGTAGAGTCAGGGGTAGAGCCCTCATTCGAGGTTATTCAAGCCATTCCAAATGCGCTCGGTGCACTTTGTCTGAACCAAACCGGGCAAGACCAACTCGCCGCCCGTCCAAGTATCATTCCTGGCCTTCTCTCAATCTTCACCTCCGAGCGGCATCTGCGAGTTCTCCAAGACAAAGAGAACGCCGTGTTGATCGGCACATCTATCGACGAGCTTATTCGACATCATCCGTTCCTGAAGACCGCCGTCTTCGAGGGTGTGAGATCGATCCTCGGACAGATCGAGGATCTCGGCAAAGCTTTCGTCGTCCCGGAAGATATTCGGCACTTCTACCAACTTATCCCCAATCCCGAGGCTTCGCTACCGGTGCAAGATGAGGCTGGTGTTGCGATGGACATCGATCAGTCAATCCCTGTTACCTCTTTGGAGGATCCAAATGCTCAGAGCGAAGAACTAGAGAAGGAAGGCGCGTCTCAAAAGAACCCCGAGAGCCACGACAACCAAATTGTAGCATTCATTGATGTCATCGGAAGGGTACCATTTTCTTTCGTCGCTTCAAGAACTGTATTCTCACCTACCTCAGTTTTTGGAAGGGTTGTTCCAGCACCCCGTACACTGCAAGGATTTTGTCGTAAACACGGATGGTCTCGAACGCATCGGTCGCCTGACTGGGCTGCCTTGTCTACCACACGACTTTGCGAACAGCATCGCATCCGACTCTCTCGTGCAAGTCATTCGCACCATGGTTGAGGCGGCAACAAACGAGACCCTAGCTTTCCTCGTGAAGTTGGTAAGAGAATCACTAGCTGAGACGGAAGAATTTTGGAAGTTTGGAGAATCTACATCGACTTTTTTGCCCCTGCTGGAGACCGATGGTAAGATTGTACTCGGGGGGTGATGGACCGAACTAACAGAACCTACAGATAACTTGGAGGAGGTTAATCAGCGTTGGAGGAGCATCGTTGCCCTCAACATCCGCGTCACAATGCTCTCCGATCTCTACTCCACTGCCGGCTATTCCCACAGCAGAGGCTCAGCAAGTCTCCTCCAAGCGCTGATCGGCCGAGGGACTCCAGACGTGATCACAGGACTCGGGAATCTGCATCGTGCATGCGTTTGGGAAAGTATCGTATTCAAGAATGGCGTTGGCGTGAAGGATTCGGATCCCTCGATGCCCTCGTTTTTGAGGTTACCACCAGATGGTCAAGCCGACGACAACCCTCTTATACAATCGCCATTTGTTATCTCCGCTCCCGAGAATCCTACATCAGACACCAACCCGATAGAGAGGACATCGTCAAACTCGGTTGGGGGGAACTCGTCGCAATCTAAAGCCGGAAAGGAGAAGGATTCACCGAGATCATCGAATATCAGGGCCCTCAGCCACGCTCTCAACCAGATTCCGAGTTCCTTGACCCCGTTGTTTCAATGTACAGTTTCCGGATTTTGTCTTGGCCATTCTCGGAAAGTCTCACAACTTTCTTTAGCTATCGTCAAGCTCTTTTTTACGCGTCGTACTCCAGATGCAAGTACCAAGCAGCGGATTCTCGACACTTCCGCTCTTGTTGCTGGTGTCATCGACAAGCACCTGACCCCCAAGATCTACGGTCCGTTCAACTTGCTTCCTACCTTATCAGCTGGAACTCATACAATGTAGATGACGACGTTTCGCTATTCACTTACTACACGGTAATGCTGGGTTTAGCGAACATCCTCCTCGTCGATGGTCAGTATATAGAGATCCATCCAGGTACTTTGCTAACAAAGTTATAGAACGGACCACGCAGCACACCTTGCATACCGTCTTGCTTGTTTCTCTTAACCGCATCGGAGGAATCAAGTCCATCTTCGACATCAGTCGGAGTTTTATGAGTTCCATCGAAAAGACGCTCGGCATCAAAGAGGAGGACCGTACTGAGATCCAAAAGGAGGAATTAGTTCACGCGTATGGTGGTCTGAAGGTCGCTCTCCACTTGATCCATCCCTTGATATCCTCGAAGCCCCTGTTCGAAGCCGGTCAGACCTCGTTCCTCAACATCAAGGAGCGAGGTAGGAACGATGACTTTGATCCACACGATCTGCTGGTGACTCTCCGATTGGCCGCTTTCCCCCTCCTTCATGATTTGTGGAATTCCGCGTGGTTGGTTCTTACTCCCCTCAGCGTTTGCAAGTCCGTCGTCCAAACAGTACTGGAGCTGTTGAACAGCGACGGGGAAGAGCCGTCCCCATCTGCTTCCAGTAGCGGTGACGCACCGCCCACAAGACAGGGTCCCGACGAGAACCGTATCCGTCAGTTAACCGACATGGGTTTCCCACGAGCATCTGTCGAACGCGCGTTGTTACGAGCACACAACAACGTCGCTGCCGCTACAGACCTTCTACTCTCCCAGCCATTCTTGTTGATGGGCGACCCAGAGCCAGCAGAACAGAATCTCGACACAGACTCTCACGGAGACCAAGATTCCGATGACACCGAGCCAGGACCATGGGAGCGCGCCGCCCTGGACGCCGCGAGCACCTCAAGTGAGGCTCCTACAGTTACACCCGAAGCACGTCGAAAGGAACTTGCCGCAGCTCGTGAAGAGTTCACTGCAAGTATGCCCCAACAGGCACTGCGGTTGCTCGACGATCACTCCTCTTTGATGTTCGACGTTCACAGTGTATTCACAGTCTCCGGCGAAGGGACCCAGGAACGTTCCATAAACCTTCTGATCGACGATATCACCTCCTTCTCCCCCGCCGCCTATGATGTACAGGAACAGCCACTTGCTGTTCGTTGTCGACTTCTTGCTGTGGTTTTCGGGGAAGTTCAGCCCTCGGTCGTCCGGAAGGCAGCAGTTGAGGGGAAGAAGCTGATGGACACCCTTCTCGCTCTCCTCCTTTCTGGACCATCCAGCACAGAAGAAGGCTATACCACTCCTAGCTGGCTTGCTGCCCACCTTCTCCTCACGGAAGCTTTGCTCATTCTTGGGGAAGAACCAAGGAAAATCTCACTACCCAAGTCCGACGAAAACTTGGAGCCGGATGCTGTACCCAAAGAGGAGTTGTTCGCTGGACCTTCCTTCACTGACGCACGAAATATTCTTTTCGACTTCTGTTACCGCTTGCTCTCTTTAGGCACGATCTCAAGAGACGAGCAGCTCTCTTGCCTCCGTTTACTCGTGGTGCTCACAAGGGATCACAACTTTGCCACCGACCTGGTGAAGCGCGGCGGCGTCGACCTCCTGCTCAAGTGCTTGCGTACAAAGGCGGATCCATTTACCTTGGCCGGACCTCACTCATACATTACCACTATTCTTCGGCACATCATCGAGGACAAGAGCACGCTTGAGCACATCATGCAGCGCGAGATCAAACGCTTCATTTCCCATCCCCGAACACGACCTGTGGACCCTCTGGCCTTTGTTCGTAGCTGTAGTGCAATGGCACTTCGTGACCCAGCTGTCTTCGTCGACGCCACCAATAAGGTATCCCATCTTCACAATCCCTTATCTTCCATCCAGAACATTACAGTCAAGAAGGACAACCAAGAGGACAAGTCAGGCGCCCAGAGGAAGACTGAGGCCCCTAAGGATGCTGAGATGCAGGTCGATGAACAACCAGTCACAAACACAGAGTTTCCAGAATCCTTGGAATCGGTGGTCCATTTCCTCATTGCTGAGCTGATGCGGATGGCTAAGCAGGGCTCGGACCAATTGATTGCGGTTTCCTCCAACTCTCCTCCAAGCCCCACAGATGCTTTGGCAACTGCACTCCAAGCCGCTCACACCTCTCCGGCAGTGGTTGAGGTAGCTGAGAATAACTCGGCAAACAAAGGCGAAGGGGTGAACAACTACACATATACCTGCTTCCTTATGCAAGCCTTGACGGAACTCCTCTTCTCGTACGAGTCTTGCAAGCTCGCTTTCCTCTCTTATTCGCCAAAGAAGCGAACCCAATCCTCAAAGGACACAAAATTCAGGACCACTGCGTTGCACTTCTTCCTCTCCGACCTTGTCTCTTTTGGAACCCTCGATTCTCAGCCGACTCCAGAGGCAAGGCGACGCATTATCCTCTGCAATTGGGCTATGTCTGTTCTGGTTGCCCTGTGCGTCGATCCTGCCGGTGGCCACGATCTCAAGGATGTGCCGGCAGACCTCGTCTCCGTACGGAAGTTTGTGATTGAGGCGATCAGCAGGTCAATCAAGGACCTCCCGCTCACTGCAAGCATAGAAACCCGTTACGCTCGTCTATTGGCCATCACCGACTTGTGCTACCGGCTCCTGACCGTCAGATTTGGACCCGGTATTCGAAAGACCCCCGATGAAATCCCTACGCACATCACCAAGGTCATGCTCGAGAAGAACTTCGTTGCCAGTCTGACCACGGCATTGGGGGATATCGACCTGAACTACCCAAACATTCGCACAGTAGTTACTTCTGTCCTGAAACCGATGGAGTACTTGTAAGCTATTGCTTCTTCCCCTTCTTCATGAGTTCTTGTGATATGCACATTTAACAGGACCAAGGTTGCGATCAAGATGAGCCGAGCCTCCGGAAAGACCAAAGACCTTCCTGACGAAGATGTTCCCGATTCTGATGTGGATTCGGAGGTCGAAGGTGTGGCAAGCAATGAAGCTCGCGAAGAGACCCCGGACCTTTATAGGAATTCATCTCTTGGAATGTGCGTGTCGTTTAATATGGTACACGAACTCAACTAACGGCATCGTGTTGGTGATCAGGTTTGGCGGAGTAAGCTAACACGACTGGAGACTCAATTCGTAGTACTAAATTTTGCACCAGGAAATGGAGGACGTGAACTTCGGCCCTGATGAAAGCATGGATGATGATGAGATCGGTGAAGACGAAGATGCTGAGATGGACTTTGGAGAGGATACCGGCAGTGAGGACACTTCTCGTACTGACGACGACGACGATATAGATGATGATGAAGACGATGAAGTCGACGTAGATGACGAAACGGGTGAATCGGAGGGTGTTTGGCAGGACGAAGAAGAGGATGAGACGGACCTTGTCGAGAACGGCGAAGAAGGTGAAGGGGATGAAGATGGCGATGACGATGATGAAGATGAAGAGGGGGACGATGGAGTCATCTGGCCAGAGGTATGTTTTCCCCACGTGCATTTTACCTTCCAGAAACTCAGTCTCGCACAGGGAGTCGAGCAAGTTCCGGGAGAAACGGATGAAGGTGACGATGAAGAAGGAATCGGAGGTGCCTTTCAATCCTCTTGCAATTTTCCTCTGACATACTGAATCTGCGAACACAGGAGCTCCCGTGATACTCGGAGAAGAGGAAGAAGAAGATGAAGACGAAGAATGGACTTCCCCCCAAGACGGGTACGTCAGTGATCCACAACCCTCGCTCATTCTGACACTCGTACTTCAGGGAACTAGGTGTACTTGAAGCACAAGACCCCGCTCCTGGACAGTTCCCTTCGATATTCGGTATCGGCAACCCATTCGCAGATGTCGATGGAAGTGGGAGAAGCGGTTCCCATCTTGTCTGGACGAGTGGCAGGCGAGGTACAGTTACAGCCTGCTCACAACCGTAAACTCGCTGATAAATGCATTCTCTAGTTGTTGATGAAGCAACCGACATCTTCGGTCGGCCCCCAGGTACTGGTTCTGCCCCAGAGGCAACAACACATCCCTTGCTCCTTGATACCTCTGGCATCCAAAGGGCTGCAAACCAGCAATCGCGAGTTACCCGGCGCCTTAACCGAACATTGATATCTGATCTTCAACCCCACAACCTTCTCGCAACTTTGGAAAGTCTGATTGGGGGCTCGAGCACGATCCAAGTCTTGAACCAGCTCTTACATCAAACCCGACCCGGTGGCTCAGATCCCCTTCAACTAGATGTTCCCGCTGGTGCCCTACTACACATGGAATCCCATCTCATGGCACAACGTGGAGGTCGTGGACATCTATCAGCTGTTCGCGTGGAAAGGGCTCGTGGAAATGACCCCCGACGGGAAGAACGGGACTTTAACCCCTTGGGAACGATTCAGAGGTGGTCGGAAGAAGGGAAGATATTATACGGTAAACATGCATCCGATCGCCTTTCGAAGCTCGCAGACCATGTGGTGTTGAAGATGCTACCTGCTGCCCTCCAGGCTGCCAAGGAAGCGAGGGAGGCTAGAGAGAAGGAAGCTGCAAAACTCGCGGAAGCTGAGGCAGAGGCGGAGGCCAAGGCTCAGGCTGCCAAGAAGGAAGAGGAAGAAGCAGCAGCCACTGTTGATACGGTCACCGAAATCCCCGCACTACCTATAGAACTACCCGCTCCCGCCCGCGCCGACGCAGATGAGGAAATGGTTGACGAACCCACTGTCGAACCCCAGCATGCCGCAAACGAGACAACAGAAGTTGCTTCGGAGATCCCCAACGAAGAATCTTCCACTAGTACATCAACCGCCCCTCCTGATACATCGACTCCCGCCCCTGCGCGCGTGACTGTCATGATCCACGGCAGCCCCGTCGACATCACAGACACAGGAATCGATCCAACCTTCCTCGAAGCACTCCCCGACGACATGCGCGAAGAGGTCATTAACCAGCATGTTCGAGATCAACGAGCGGCCCGAGTTGAGCGTCCGGCGGACTCGCAGATCAGTACCGAATTCCTTGAAGCGCTCCCTGCAGATATTCGAGCAGAAATTCTCCAACAGGAGCGCCTAGAGCAAGCACGAAGGCGAACTGAAGAAGTGGTCAATCAGGCAGTGGTAGTTCCCGTTGCTCCTGCAGAACTGGACAACGCCGATTTCCTCGCGAGCCTCGATCCCCAGCTGCGCGAGGTTGTTCTACTCGATCAAGACGAAGGCTTCCTCCGCACACTGCCGCCTCACATTCTCGCCGAAGCCCAGGGTTACCGAGAAGGTGCACATCGTCAACACCGACGTACTATGCCCACTGTCCCCGTCCGCGGTGGACCTCCTGCTTCCCGCCCCCCTCCACCTCCCCGAGACGCCATTCAACTGCTTGAGAAGAGTAACGTCGCTACCTTGGTCCGACTCCTGTTTTTCCCTCAGATCTTGAAGAAGAACACCTTGTTCAAAGTTCTTCTCAACCTTTGCGAGAACACCAAAACGAGAACCGAATTGTTCAACCTTTTGCTCTCCGTTCTGCAGGAGGGTAGCGGGGACGTCGCGGCCATGGACAAAAGTTTTGCGCATATGTCTGTTCGGAACTCTAGATCACCCAGCGCTAAAGCACTCGGAAAACAGAGAGCGATGTCGGACACGTTCAATCCCCTCAATCTCCCCGGTGATGTTGTTCCTGAACTCCGGGCGCGTCGTTGTCTCGAGGCCCTAACTTTCATCGTCGATTCCAATGAATCCTCTTCCCTGTTCTTCCTGACGGAGCACGAGCTTCCCGCTGCACTTCGGAAATCCTCGAAGAAAGGGAAAGGAAAAGAACGACAAACCCACTATCCGATCGTGTCTCTCTTGTCGCTGCTGGACAGGGAATCCCTTCTCAAGGCTTCCTCGATTACAGAATCCATCGTTGGCCTCCTTGCTTCGGTCACTCGCCCTTTGACCTCCTTGAAGGAAGAGAAGTTGGAAGATGCCTCTACCCCATCGAGTTCACAGCCCCAGCCACCGTCAAGCCAGCAGTCGCCGCAAGAGCCACAACCCCCAAGCACCTGTAAGTCCATTTTCCCTCTACGCATCCATACCTCACCTGACCGATTGGGACAATCAGCCGAGCCTGCAGCAACGGGAGCCGAAAGCTCAGGACAAGCTAAGACGGACGCGGCGGAACAAGACAAAGCATTGCTAACCACTCCTCCGCAAATTCCCTCTCCCCTGTTGCGATCGATCGTTAATGTCCTCACTATTGGAGAATGCACCGGCAGAACGTTCCAACAGACTCTAGCGCTGATCCAACACGTATCCCACATCCCGGATGCTCAAGACACGATTGCTCAGGAATTAAAGCTTAGGGCCCAGGAGTTTGGAAAGTCGTTGTCCTCTGACCTGGATGAACTTTCGAAGGCATTGCAAGGCTCAGAGGCGGAGTCTGTGGCGGGATCTGTTGCTTCTCGGTTTGCCTCCTCTTCCTCTGACCAGGCCAAGCTGTTGCGAATCCTCAAGACCATCGACTACATGTACACTGCGAAGTCGCCTGCTCCTTCTCCTGCGGAAGGTTCCCAACAAATCCAGAGGATCTATGAGACCTTCAAATTCTCGTCCTTGTGGAGAAAATTGGGTGATTGTTTAACGCTCATCGATAAACCGGAGTTGGATCACATCGCTACCATCCTCCTTCCACTGATAGAGTGTCTCATGGTCGTATGCAAGTACGTGGGATCAAAAACCTCGCTCACCGGTCGGCTCGTCCGTAGTGCTTCTCTCCCTCAATCGCCTGTTCTTGGATCCTCCGAATCCATGGAAGATCTCTTTGTGGCCTTCACAGATAATCACCGCAAACTTCTGAACATCATGGTTCGCAACAACCCGTCGCTGATGAGCGGCTCCTTCTCCCTCCTCGTTCATAATCCCCGCGTCCTGGATTTCGACAACAAGCGTAACTATTTCAACCAGCAACTGCACCGACGACCACACGGAAGGGAGCATCATAGTGCGCTACAACTCAACGTCAGGAGAGCTCGAGTGTTCGAGGACAGTTACCAGTACCTACAACGCAAGACGGGGGAGCAGATAAAATACGGGAAGCTAAGCGTCAGGTTCTACGACGAAGAGGGTGTTGATGCGGGTGGGGTCACGCGCGAATGGTTCCAAATTCTTGCGAGGCAGATGTTCAACCCCAACTACGCTCTCTTCCAACCATGTGCTGCTGACAGGCTAACATATCAGCCGAACCGAGCCTCCGCCGTTAACCCCGAGCACCTTTCATTCTTCAAGTTCGTCGGGAGGGTCATCGGGAAGGCGATATTCGACGGACGGCTATTGGACGCGTACTTTGCTCGAAGTCTGTACCGCCAGCTCCTTGGAAAACCTGTGGATTACCGGGACGTCGAATGGGTCGATCCGGAATACTACAAGTCCCTTGGTTGGATTTTGGAGAACGACCCCAGCCCTCTGGATCTAACCTTCAGCGCTGAGGCGGATGAGGTAAATAATTTCACCATTCCCATTTTTCATGCATTCACCAATTGGCCTTAGTTCGGTGTCACCAAGATCGTCCCTCTGAAGGAGAACGGAGAAAAGACCCCTGTCACTCTGGAGAATCGCAAAGAATTTGTTCAACTGTCAGCTCAGTATCGGTTGTACTCTTCGATCAAGGACCAGATCGAGGCGCTTTTGGGCGGATTTTATGAGATCATCCCGAAAGAACTGATCTCAATCGTGAGTCCCCTCACATGATCGTGGTCCTCACCCTAACTTAATTCACTTAGTTTAACGAACAAGAGGTGGAATTGCTCATCTCAGGGACGCCGGATATCGATGTGGATGAGTGGCGAGCTGCAACCGAGTACAACGGATACGCGAGTTCCGATCCTGTCATCGTCTGGTGGTGGCGAGCATTGAAGTCGTTCAACCGGGAGGAGAGAGCCAAAGTTTTGAGTTTCGCGACAGGAACCTCACGTGTGCCACTGGGAGGGTTCGTTGACTTGCAAGGCGTACAAGGAGTACAGAGGTTTTCCATTCACCGCGCATATGGTGATCCATCTAGGTTGCCCCAGGCACATACCTGTGCGTGAAAACACTTTTTGTTGGCGCTCTCAACGTCCTCGACGCTTACCGTGCAATTCCCATTCACACAGGCTTTAACCAAATCGACCTACCGCAATACACATCGTACGAGATGCTCCGTCAACAACTGTTACTCGCTATCAACGAAGGAGGAGAAGGGTTTGGGTTTGCGTAATCACTTTCTTGGAGGAGAGGACAATCAATCTTGTTTGTATACCTACGATAGAGACCACTTTACATTTTGTAGTTTTCCGGACTGACTGTATCAACTATTTTTTCCAACCTCATCTCGTGCGCCACTTGGACTCGACGGCAGCAGTTAACGGATGGGAAAAAGGGGCAAGTTTCGAGTCGGAGGAGATGCAAACGAACGCCGGGGTCTTTCCGTCCTTGGCCTATTCCGCGACAATGCTCCGCCAGATAAGTCCGCCACCGTGCAACGCCATTCCGTTAATCGGAATGAAATGCCCAAGGGTGCGAGATAAATAATTGTGGTCGCTTTCTCTCTCCCCCCCCCCCCCCACGCGCCC
>Ga0307512_10001844_pt1 | contig 28504 bp, 33 predicted proteins | sample 14_EM_MG_FD_200267 | JGI IMG/M metagenome (GOLD analysis project Ga0307512, IMG submission 200267) | Populus trichocarpa ectomycorrhiza microbial communities from riparian zone in the Pacific Northwest, United States - 14_EM | ecosystem: Host-associated > Plants > Roots > Unclassified | place... | reverse complement strand
TCGCCCGCGCGGAGTCCGGGGATGGGCGAGACTCGGCACCATGCCGAAGGCCCGTCGCTCCGTGCTGCTCCGGATCGCCAACGTCAATCAAGGCAGCGTGAGTACGCACTCCGACCTGGTCTTGTACAGCTCGATCGGCATCTTCATCGTGCTTTATTTCGTGTACGCGACGGTCGGCGGCGCCGCCTTCATCGACGCCAGCGCCGACTACACGCACCCGTGGTGGCAGTGGCTGGTCGGCCCGCTGGTGGCGACCGGCGTCGTGGCCTTCGACCGGGCCGTGGTCGGGCGGGTCGCGATCAACTACGAGGACGTGGCCTCGGCGGATCCGGGCCGGCTGCTTAAAAAGAGAACGTTCGGTCTCTATGCCGGCCGGCTCAGCCTCGCCCTGCTCTTCGCCGTGATCATCACGGAGCCGCTGATGCTGGCCCGCTATCAGGGCGAGATCGACGCGCGGCTCAACAACGTGCACAACCAGCAGGTCGCGGCGGCCGACGCGAGCGGGGCGATCGCCACCTACGCCGTCCGGATCACCGAGCTCAAGGCGCAGAACGTCGCCGACGACAAGGCGGTAGCCGCGCTGAACACCCGGGCGGCCGGAAAACGTCGAGACGCGCGCACTCTCTATCGCCAAGCGATCTCCGACTCCGCCGGCACCGGCGTCTCCCGCAAGCGCGGCTGCCCGGCCGGCGGCTACTGCGACAAGCTGGTCAAGCGTTCACGGTCGCTGGATGACCAGGCTGCCGCGCTCGACGCCCAGGCCGGCCGGCTGCAGGACAGCCAGCGAGCGGCCCGCGCGGCCCGCTCCACCGAAGAGCAAGATCTGATCAAGAAAATCAGTGCGCAGCGTACGGCGAACGCGTCGGCGATCGCGAACGATTCCGGTTTCGGGGCCCGCACGAAGGCCATGTGGTACCTCGTGACCAGCGATTTCGCGGGCATCGGCGCGTTCTATGTGGGGATCGCGCTGCTGCTCGTGGCGTTGGACTGCGCGGCCGTCGGGCTCAAGTTCGTGTCGCACGGCAACGCCTACGAGCGCACCGAGGCGCGGCTGGCCCGGCAGCGCGAGCACGAGGCGGTGCTTGCCTACGAGCAGGGCGTCCGGGACGCGCGGGCGTTCGGGGACGCCACCGCGCAAGTGATCACGCACGGGATCGACGAGGCCGTACACGACGAGGACCTGGCCCGGGAGGCCTTCGAACGGGCCACCGAGCGGCTCCGCGGAGCCGTGTCGCCGGCCCCGCCCGTGGAGGAGCGGCGGCACGCCATGCGCGCGTAACACATTTCAGCGGACCAGCTTGGTGCAAGTTGCATCCGAGGCGTTATCATCTACACCAGCGCACCGTTTGCCCACGCTCTGTTACCGGCCGCCCCGGCGGCCGACTGGAATTGGTGCGCCGTAAGCGCCAACGGGTCCCTCCGCGAGGGGCCCGTTTTCGCATTCCGGGCCTGATTTCGCGCGCCTGCGCCCTCGCCATCCCAGCACACGCCCGTGCGTGCCGGCGCGCGCCCTCGCCGTCCGAGCACGCGCCGGGCCTGCCGGGCCTGATTTCGCGCGGCCTGCGCCCTCACCAACCCAGCACGCGCTGTGCGTGCCGGGGATCGAGTTTGTGCGCCTCACCCCGCACTCCCCGATCCGATGATAGATCATCAAACAGCACTATATCGACTAAATCGCATTCAAAGCTATTAGCTGCCTATTACATGCGATATTTGGACAAAGGGAGCAATCGGGCCGCGCCTTGTTGCGCGTGCCAATGGGCAGGGGGACTGCGGTGACATCCATCATCATCATGGGGGCAGGGGTCGTGGGCACGGCCACTGGCATGGGCCTCGCTCAACGCGGGCACGCGGTGTCGTTCGTCGACATCAATCCGGACCGGCTCGACGCCTTACGCCGCGACGGCTTCGCGGCCTCCGGCACGGTAGTGCTCGGCGACGAGCCGGCGACCATCTTCCTGACGCTGCCGACGCCGAACAACGGTTACCGCTGGGATCTCGAGTACATCAAGGCCGGCACGCGCGCGGTGGGCGCCGCGCTGCGGACCAGCCGCGCACTGCACACCGTGGTCGTGCGCTCGACCGTGCCGCCCGGCACCTGCGACGAACTCGTCGGGCCGCTGCTCGAGGAGGCCAGCGGCCGGGCCGTCAACGAGGGCTTCGCGCTGGCGTCCAACCCCGAGTTCCTCCGGGCGCGCAGCGCGTACGAGGACTTTCTGTACCCGCGGATGACCGTGATCGGCTCGCGCAGCCCGCGCACGCTCGAGCGCCTCGACGACCTGCTGCGCCCGTTCGGCGGCGAGATCCGGCGCTATCCCGAGCCGAAGACGGCCGAGCTGATCAAGTGCACGCACAACCTGTTCAACGCCACAAAGATCAGCTTCTGGAACGAGCTGTGGCAGGTCAGCGAGCGACTCGGCCTGGACGCCGCGACCGTCGCCGACACCGTCGCGCGGTCCAGCGAGGCGTCCTACAACACCGACTACGGCATCGCCGGCGGCACCCCGTACGGCGGGGCGTGCCTGCCCAAGGACACCAAGGGCTTCCTGGGCTTCGCCGCGGCGCTCGGCGTCGACGTGCCGATGGCCGTAGCGACCGACCAGGTGAACGAGCACATGCTCGCGCTGGCCACCATCGCCGTTCCCGAGCAGGCCGACCGCCTGGTCCGGGCCCGGGAGCACGCCAGCGAGGAACGCGCCAGCCGATGAACTGGTTGCTGATCTACATTCCGCTCGGCGTCCTCGGCTTCACCCGCTGGCTCAGCTGGCTCGTCCGGCAGATCCCCGCCACCCTGTACCGGCCGGTCGTGAACGAATACCGGCTGGCGATGACCATCGTGGTCCCGGTCTATCAGGAGGATCCGTTCGTCTTCCGGGACGCGCTGCGCTCCTGGGTCGCCAACGACGTCGAAGAGATCATCTGCGTGATCGACGAGACGGACGGGCGGCTGGCCCGGATCGCCGCCGAGCACCCCGGCGTGACGGTCATCGTCACCGACGTGCCCGGCAAGCGCGACGCGCTGCGGCTGGGCTGGGAGGCGGCCCGTACGCCGCTGGTCGCGCTCGTCGACTCCGACACGATCTGGGCCGCGGACGTGGCGCGACAGGTGTGCATGCCGTTCGCCGACCGCGGGGTCGGCGGCGTCACCGCCCGGCAGAACGTCTCCGACCCGGGCACGGTCTGGCAGCGCCTGAACGACATGTACCTGGACTACCGCTACTCGCACGAACTGCCGTCGCAGTCCGAGGCGGGCCGGGCGCTGTCCTGCCTCTCCGGCCGGACCGCGGTCTACCGCCGCGACCTGCTGCTGAAGCTCTCCGAGCGGTTCATGAACGAGACGTTCTGGGGCGTGCCGTGCCTGTCCGGCGACGACAAGCGGCTCAGCATGCTGCTGGTGGAGGACGGATACCAAACCGTCCTGCAGCGAACGGCCCGGGTCTGGTCGCAGTTTCCGCGCGACGCCCGGACCTTCTTCAAGCAGCGGCTGCGCTGGTCACGCAACACCTGGCGCAGCGATCTGCGGGCGCTGACCAGCGGCTGGGTGTGGCGGCACCCGTTCCTGGCGTACTGGATGATCGATAAGGCCGTGGGCGGCTGCACTCTGCTGGCCGCGCCTGTCTTCATGGTCTCGGCGCTGGTGCACCGGCACTTCCTGGTGGCCGGCATCCTCGGCCTCTGGTGGATGTTCAGCCGCTCCGCGAAGATGCTGTTCCACCTGGAACGCCGGCCGCTGCACCTGGTCACGATGATGCCGGTGTACATCCTGGTCAGCTTCGCGATGTCGGCGGTCAAGCTCGCCGCGCTGTGCACGATCCGGCAACAGCGCTGGCTCACCCGCGACGTGCGGGTCTCGGTGAAGACTCGGCAGGTGGTCCGCACGCTGCAACCCGCCGCGGCCGAGCCTGAGCGGGTGACGGCATGAGGGCGCTCGCGCTAGTGCTCGCGGCCGCGCTGGCGATGCCGCTGACCGGTGCCGCGCCCGAGCAGGCGGATCAAGCTTCCGCGTACGAAAAAGTGGGGTTTGCTCGTCAGGAGAATCTCAAGCGGCAACCGAGGCGGCTCCAGCCGAGCCAGTTCGCGGCGGCGACCAAACCGCGATTGCTCGCCGGCTCGAAGCGGCACCAGATGGTCCTGCGCGCGGGCGGCCGGCTCGACCTGATGATCGGCGAGCGGGTCGACTGGACCGGTTCGCTGGCCACGGTCGGCGTCAAGCCGCAGGCGGTTGTGAGCCTCGCCGACATCTACCGGCTGGTCGGGACGAGCCGGCACCCGGACTGGCTGACCGAGCCCCGGCCGGGGATCTTCGTGCTCCGCGCGGCCCTGGTGCAGGCGCCGCGAACCCGGCTGGTCATCGCGGCGCCGCGGGTGCGACAGGTCCGGATGGTCTCCACCGGCCGGAAGGGCCAGGAGGTCTACCTCTCCGGCGTGTCGGCCCAACTGGCGGTCAACGGCACGGCGATCACCTCGTGGCGCCCGACCGGCGGCCCGGATCCGGTGGCGAGCATGGCCCGGCCGTTCGTCAGCTACGACCAGCCGGGCTCGGTGCTGACCATGGCCGGGGCCCGGTTCTCCTACCTCGGCGGGGACAGCATCCTGGCGTACGGCGTGACCTGGGGCCGCGGCGTGACGGGGTCGGCCGTCGACTCCACCTTCGACCACAACTTCTTCGGGGCGTACTCGAATGCGGCGATCGGGGTGTTGTTCCTGCGCAGCACTTTCCGGGACAACGACCTCTACGGCCTGGACCCGCACACTGGAAGCCGCAAGCTGCGCGTGCTGGACAACGTGGCGTTCGGCAACGGCAGCCACGGCATCATTTTCTCGCAGGACGTGGTCGACAGCGTGGTGTCCGGCAACCGCTCGTTCGGCAACCGGGTGAACGGCATCATGATGGACAAGCGATCCGGCCGGAACCTGATCGTCGACAACCAGGCCTGGAGCAACGACGGCGACGGCATCGTCGTGCAGAACTCCAGCGCCGTCACGATCCGCGCCAACCTGGTCTCGGGCAACCGGGTCGGGGTCCGCGTGACTGGCGCCTCGCTGAACACCACGATCGACACCAACCGGCTCGTCGGCAACGCGCGCGGCATCGAGATCTACGCGGGCCCGGCGACCGCGCCGACCGGCCCGACGATCGTCAACGGCAACACCATCATCGGTACGCAGACCGGCGACGGCATCGCGGTGAAGAGCTTCGGCGGCGTCCGGATCGCCGGCAACAAGGTCACCAGCTATGTGAACGGCGTACTGCTGGCCGGCCGCTCGGTGCAGGCGCAGGTGTCGTCGAACCACCTCACCGGGCAGGTCCGCGGCATCGAGGTGGATCCGCAGGTGGTCGGGGCCCGGCTGGGCCGCAACGTGGTCGAGTCGGCCGCCGAGCGCGGCCTGGTGCTGGCCGGCCCCGGCACGCTCAGCGACGCCGACACGGTCAGCGGCTCGGACATAGCGGTCGACGTCCGCAGCAACGTCACGGTCAACGGCGTCCGCATCCGCGACGGACGCCGCGGAATCAACGTCTTCTCCGGTACGGCCACCGTGTCGTCGGCGAACGTCTCGGTCCACGAGTACGGGGTGAACGTCGAGCCGGCCGGCACGCTGACCCTGCGGCGGTCGACGGTAATCGCGGACCGTCCGATCGTCGGCGCCAAGGTAACCGCGGTCGAAGGCAACCGGCTGGGCAATCCGCCGCCGCCATTCCAGTGGCTGGCGCTGGCCGGGGCGCTGTTCATCCTGACCGCATTCTGCCTGCACGTGGCCCACCGCCGGCGGGCCCCAACCTGCCACCCCCGGCGGACAGCGGCGCCAACCGGGGTACGAAACGCCTGGTGAACGCGGACAACCGGCGGCCAACGTGTATTTGCTGTCGTTGGACTACAGCAGCAAGGACGGGTTGTTGCCGTGCTCGGCAATGACCACCAAGACGAGTTTTGTTGACCGAGTGGCGCGCGTCCTTACTGCGATCCTGGGGCCATGACTCCTGAGAATAGCCGCGACGAGGAGATCTTCAACGCCTATGCAGCAGGAATGGCAGTGGAGCACATCCAGCAGCGTTACGGCGTCTCCGACGCCGAGATCCGAAGTATCGTCACCGCCGGAACTGCAGGTCAGGAGAGTCAAGCCCCCCGGGTTAGCAACGAGGAGATCATCAGCGCATACGGAGCGGGTGTGGCTGTGGAGCATATCCAGCAGCGTTACGGTGTGTCCGAGCAAGAAATCCGAAGGGTCGTCGCAACGGAATTAGGCCTAGACAATGACCAAGCCGTCGGCCTAGGTAACATCCGACGCGGACGGTCGGCGCTCGCGACCGCGAGCATGATTATCTTGGGGATTTGCGGCATCGGACCATGCGTCCTCGGCGCTGGATGGCTGGTTACCTACTACGCGTCCGTGGCGCAGTATCCCGTGGCGTCGTGGGGCTACTGGAATCTCGCCGTCGGGTTGGGCATCGCGGGAGTCGGTCTGTTGGCAGTGATCGTGAGCCTGTCTCTCTTCCTCACGTCGAAGTCGCGCAGATAGAGGTGGTGCCTTGATTTCAAGGGTCTCCGGCGCGGTCAGGTTGGTAAGCCCAGGGTGAGCCGGGTGGCTGGCTTTCGGTTGGGGACCGGGCCGGTGGCTGGCTCGTCCGCGCCGACGCTGCGTTTTGCCGTTGGGCGGGTTTGGCCGTCCACGTCGAGCAGCACCACGGTGTAGCTGCCGATCGCCGAGCCCAGCGCCGCGCTTCCCGCCGCGGGGCGGTAGACCCCGCCCGAGTCCTTCACCAGTTTGGGGTCGGCCGCGCGGAAGCCGGCCGGGACGCCGTCGAGGGTGCCGGTGCCGAGGTTGCCCACCCAGGTCAGGCGCCAGCCGCGTTCGGCCTGGGCGGCTCGTTTGCCGCTGACCAGGATGTTGTTGGCCACCGTCACCGTGTCGGGGGCGAAATCGTCGTCATCGTCGCCGATGTTCAAGGCCGTTGCGGTCTTGGCGCTGGTCACGACGGTGTTGAAGGCGACCAGCACACGGTCGGCGGCGTCGTGGTCGTCCTGGCTGGCGTGGTCGTCGCGCAGGTCCCCGCCGCCGACCTCGATCAGCCGGTTGCGGGTGCTGTCCTGCACGACGTTGTTGATCACCGTCTGGTCGTTGCCGAACACCCGGATGCCGGTCGTACCGCCGATCAGCAGGTTGCTGTCGACCAAGTTGTTGTTGCCGTGCCGCAGGGTGATCGTGCCCTTGCTGTCCCGGATGGTGTTGCGCCGGATGACGTTGCCGGACGACTTCACCGAGATCGCTTCCGGGTCGCCGTTCACCCGTTCAAAAAGATTGTCTTCCACCACGGCGTACGCGGCAGAGTGCTGCCGCGCGCTGACTCCCAGCCGCAGCGCCTCGCCGCCGTTGGAGCCGCCGAAGCTGTGGTCCGCGAAGTAGTTGTGGTGCACCCAGACCCGCTGCGCCATGGTGCTGGAGCCCGGGCCGATGATCTGCAGGAACACCCCGGCAGACTGCTTGCCGATGAACTGGTTGTGATCCACCTCCGCGTCGTCGCCGGCGACCGACAGCCAGTTCACTGCGGCCTGGGCGAGGCGGAACGTGTTCCGGGTGACGCGCGCGTGCTTGGCGCTCGCGGAGACCTTGACGGTGTCGGCGTTCCGGAACGTGAGGCCGTCGATCGTGACATAGGAGCCCTCGATCTCGAGGCTGCCGGGACCCCGGATCTCGGGGCGCGCACCGGCGGCCGCGGCGATGACGATCGGCGCACTGGCCGTGCCGGATGCCTCGACCTCGAGCGTGTCGAGCAACAGGTAGGCGCCGGCGCTCAGCTCGATGCGATCGCCCGGCTTGGCGGCCCGGACCGCGACGGCAAGCGTGCCCGCCGAGTTCACCCGGACGGTCCGGACAACCGCCGCGACCTGGACCGGCCGCTTGACTGCCGCGGCCGTGGCCACCGCCCGTGCCTTGGCTGCCGCCGCCGCTTTGGCGCTCGCAGCAGCTCTGGCCTTGGCCCGTGCCGCGGCCTTCGCCTTAGCTGCCGCCTTGGCCCGTGCCGCAGCCTTCGCCTTAGCCGCCGCGTTGGACTGCGCCGCCGCCTTGGCTCCTGCCGTAGCCTTCGCTTTGGCTTGTGCCGAAGCGCTGGTCTTGGCTGTGGTCTTGGTGGTCGCCTTGGTGCTTGCCGCAGTCTTCTTGGCGGCAACCGAGGCGACCGCCTGCCGCGAGGCCACCGCCGCGTCCGCGGGTGCGACGCCTACCAGGCCGGCGGCGCCGACCATGCTGGTGCCGAAGGCCAGGGCCGCCGCCGTACGGCCGATCCGCCCCGGCTTGTCGTCCGTCCGAAACCGCATCCCGTCGTCTCCATCCGTGGTGGCTGCAGGGTGCAGCCCGCACAATGTGTCCCCGCCGGGTTGCCGTTCCGGTACTCCCGCCCGTGCACGACGGTTGCGCCCAATTCCGACCGATCAGGTTTCTTCCGGCCCGGACCGGGTCAAGGAGAAGGGCATGACGAGGATCTCGGTTGTCACGGGCGGCAGCGGCGGCATCGGCCGGGCAGTGGCGCGCAAGCTGGCCGAACGCGGCGACGCCGTGGCCCTGCTCGCCCGCGGCGCGGACGGCCTGGCCGGCGCGGCCGACGACGTGCGGCGCTCCGGCGGCGTCGCCTTGCCGATCGAGGTCGATGTCGCCGACTTCGCGGCCGTGGACGAGGCCGCCGCCCAGGTGGAGAAGGAACTCGGCCCGGTCGACCTGTGGGTCAACGACGCGTTCAGCTCGGTGTTCGCGCCGTTCGCCGAGATCGGGATGGACGAGTTCACCCGTGTCACCCAGGTCAGCTACCTCGGCTATGTCTACGGCACGAGGGCCGCGCTGACCCGGATGCTGCCCCGCGACCGTGGCACGATCGTGCAGGTCGGCTCGGCGCTCGCCTACCGCGGGATCCCGTTGCAGACGGCGTACTGCGGGGCGAAGCACGCGATCCAGGGCTTCACCGAGGCGCTGCGCGTCGAACTCCTGCACGACAAGAGCAACGTGCACGTGACGATGGTGCAGATGCCGGCCGTGAACACCCCGCAGTTCTCCTGGGTGCTCTCCCGATTGCCGGACAAGGCGCAGCCGGTCCCGCCGATCTATCAGCCCGAGATCGCGGCCGAGGCCATCGTGTACGCGGCCGAGCACCCGAAGCGCCGCGAGTACTGGGTCGGCGGCTCTACGGCCGCCACGCTGATCGCCAACGCCGTGGCCCCCGGTCTGCTGGATCGCTACCTGGCCCGTACCGGCTTCAAGTCCCAGCAGACCGACCAGCCCCGGCCTGCGGATCAGCCCGCGAACCTCTGGCGGCCGGCCGACCAGCGACCGGGCACCGACGAAGGCGCGCACGGCGACTTCGACGCCAAGGCGACCTCGCGCAGCCCGCAGCTCTGGGCGTCGCAGCACCACGGCTTGCTGGGAGCCGCTGCCGTGGCTGCCGCAGGCGTGGCATGGGCCGTGTCCCGCCGGCGCTGAACAGAAGTGTTCGCCGTTAGCATCTTTTCGGCGGAGGCGCTCATCGTTCCGGCTACCCCGTTGGGGAGGGGCCCGAGAAAAGCGCCTGTCGAGCCGGGAAAATATCGCGACTGATTCCTCGTATTCTTCACGTGTGGCGTCAGATCAAGGCGCTTGGACGCGTCTTCCTCGTTCGCGTCACTTGAATTCGGCGGCAGCGCCTGCTAGGCCGTCGTTTTCCCAGTTGCGGCCCATCTAGCCGGTGTCTGCCCGGGTGAATTGGGTGCGTGGCGCCGGTCGGGAGGCCATCCGTGCGGGGTACGCCGGTCGGCGCTAATCGCCGGTATTCGCGTCCCATTACCGCGAACGGAAGCACTATCGCGTCTCCGGTGGGATTCGGTCATCTTTGTCGCAGCGCCGGAACGGTTTCAGCCCGTAAACGGCGCCCCGAAAAATCAATGAGTGCGCCGAACGTCAGCTACCCGCGACGTTGCGGGAACAGCACGACAACCGTTCCTGGAGGACATCCCATGCGCAAGATCACCAAGCGTACCGCCGCTGTCGTCGCCGCCTCCGCGCTGGCCATCGGCGGCGCCGGCGCGGCCTGGGCGGCCTGGACCTTGACCGGAACGGGCAGCACCTCCGCGAAGGCTGCCTCTGTTCAGCAGCTGACCATCGGCAGTGTCGAGGTCGTCGGCCTGTCGCCGGGCAACAAGAGCGATGTCAAGTTCGTCGCCAAGAACCCCAACTCGTTCCCCGTGCAGATCACCGGCATCGACATCACCGGCATTGGCAACGCGCCGGGGTGCCCGGCGAGCAACGTCACAAAGCAGGCCTTCGTCCTGCCGGCGCCGGCGGACCTCCGCGTCGGTGCCGCAGTCGGTGCCACGTCCGGTGAGAAAGCCATCACTTTGCCGAACGCCATCCTGATGGACCTGAGCGCCGGGGACGGGTGCGTGGGTGCCGTGTTCGCCGTGAACCTGAGGCTTGACGCGCTCAGCGCGGCCGCAGCCTGACGGCGATCGGCGGGAGGTGGGTAACGCCGCCTCCCGCCCTGTCCGACCATCTTCCAGCGAAGGCGAAATCATGCGCAGACTCTCGCGACGCTCGACGGCGATACTCGCGACGGCGAGTGCCTTGTTCCTCGCCGTCAACGCGGGGGTGGCCTGGGCCTACTGGCGGATCGGTGGAAGTGGAGCGACGTCTGCGACCGCCGCGACCATCGCCAACCTGCAGGTCTCCGGCGCGAGCTATCCCGACGTGCCGCTCTACCCGGGTGCCCGGGGCGGTCTCGCCGTCACGGTAGCGAACCCCAACTCGTTCCCGGTGATCGTGAATCGGGTGGCGCCGGGTCCGGGCCCGATCACTGCGGACGCCGCACACCAGGCGGCCGGGTGCAATCAGCATGGTGTGTCGCTGGTCGATGACACCTTCAACGTGTCGTGGCCGATCCGCGAGAACTCGCGGCGGACCTTTGTGATCTCGAGCAGCGTGCTGATGGCGAACAGTTCGGACAACGCCTGCCAGGGCGCCACGTTCAGCATCCCGGTGTCGGTCACCGCGACGAGCAGCACCTCCTGACCGGCAATGCGTACAGGAGGAAGCGTGCATCGGTGGCGCAGGCTGGCCGCGGCGGCGGTGATTCTCGGTGCCACCACGCTCGCATCGGGCGGACCGGCGGCCGGGCAGGTCTTGGTGTTCATGACGGCGCGGGGACCAACGCACGGCTTCACCATCACCGGCACGGCGGTCACCGGGCTCTATCCCGGCGCGACCCGGCGGATCGACCTGACGTTCTCGAACCCTTACCTGACCCCCATCCGAGTCCGCTCAGTTGCCGGACGACTGATCTCGACGTCCAAGCGTGGCTGCCGATCCACCCCGGCGAATCTCGAAGTGCGTGGCTACACCGGCCGGTTGCCGGCCACCGTGCCGCCGAGGAGCCGGCAGAACGCGGGCCATCTCGACGTACACATGCCGAACTCGGTCTCCGACGCCTGCCAGAACGCCACCTTCACCGTCCAGTTCACCGGCGAAGCGACCGAGGCGGGGCGATGAGACGTCGAGCGGTCGCCCTCGTCCTCGCCGTCGGTGTGACGGGTGCCCTCGCTGCGGGCGGGGGACTCGCGGCGTGGGCCAACTGGAGTGTGGGCAGCAGCGTCACGCCCTTCACCGCCGCGTCCGCGCGCATCCCGGCGATGAGCCCGCCGCACGCCGAACTCGACGGCGACGTGCCCGAGATCGAGTGGACCGGCGTCCAACTCGCCCCGGGCCGGCCGGTCGGCGGCTATGTCGTCATCCGCCAGGACGGAGCCGATCGCGCCGTGGCCTGCACCGTGGCCGCGAGCGTCACCGACTGCCGGGACAGCGCGGCCGTGGCGGGCGACACTGTGACCTACGTGGTGCACGCGACCCTGGGCGCGAACTGGGCCGGCAAGGACAGCGGCCCGAGCGATCCGGTCCAGATCCCGGCCCCGGTCACGTTGGCGAGCGGCCATAAGGAACCCATCGCGCGGCCGGCACCGAGCCCAACCGCACCGGAGGTCAAGCAACCGAAGGAAAGTCCGGCGCCGTCCGAATCGGCATCACCTTCACCTTCGCCCTCGGTGTCGTCGAGTGCGGCCGGCGCCGCCGACGTATCCATCCAGACGGATTAGTCCTCCCGGCGCCGAACGTTTGGGCGCTCGCCCGATCGCGGGCCGGCCCACGGGTAGGGCAGGGTGGTTTTCACGTATCGCCGCGCGTACGCGAAAATGAAGTGTGCTCGAGTTCCGTTCGATCGGTCGGCATTGGTTTGAAATGTCCGATCTGGCGTGCTAGCGGGACGTTTTGGCTGAACGGATCGTTTTAGCGGGAAACCGCAGGTCATCGGCGGTGCGCAAGTCGTCTCGGGGCGTACCTCGCTCGGGTTAGCCCGGACAGGCGTGTGTGCCGAATAACGCGCGGACAACCGCAGACGGATTCCTGATCACGCCGGCACCCGCCGTGCGGGACCGTTGGACTCAGACAGTTCAGCGCAGTCCGCACGTCGGCAGGAGGAAGCGCCGCATGACCAGCTTCAGCACACGGCTCGCGGCCGTCGTCGACGTGCCCGACGAGGAGGCCGTCCAACCGGCGCCGGACTGCTGGGGCCTCGCGGAGCTTCCGCCGCCCCAGGCCGATCCGCCGAGGAAGAAACGTGGCCTGCCCGCGCTGGATCGGCGTACCAGATCCATCCTGGCCCTGGCCGCGGCCGCCGCGGTTCTGGTCAACGCCGGTGCGGCGTGGGCTTACTGGCGGATCACGGAGTCGCAGACGGGCATCCGGCCGACCGGCGCGGAGGTGGAGCTGATGTTGCGCGCCCGCTCGGACTACAGCAAGCCGTTGACGCCCGGCCAGACCGGAAACCTCTCGGTGACGCTCACCAACGACTACGACTTCCCCATCAAGATCACTCGGGTGATCGGCGACGCGGGCAACGCCATTGTGGACGCCGAGCACCGCGGCGCCGGCTGCCAGGCGACCGCGGTCGTGCTCACCCGGGACGCCTTCGACGTGACGTGGCGCGTACCGCGGAACACCGTGGGTGCGTTCACGGTGCCCGGCGGCCTCGCCATGGCCCGGGACGCCGGCCCGGCCTGTTCGGGTGCCACCTTCAGCGTGCCGATTCGGGTGCACGGGGTGAGCTCCCGCTAACCGTCGGGCGAAGATCAACCTCGAGCACGGGGCCGAAAACCGGCACGCTACGCTCCGTGCCACTCATCCACAGACCGCCGCTCTCAGCGCCAGCAGGTCGCGGGATCTGATCGCGGCGTTCGCCAGAGAAGCGAAGGAGCCCGCACTCATGGACCTGTCCAACGCCGTGTGGCGCAAGAGCACGCGCAGCCAACCCGACGGGCAATGCGTCGAGGTCGCCGACAACATCCCCGGGATCATCGCCGTACGAGACAGCACCCACCCGGACGGGCCGGCGCTCATCTTCACGCTCGCCGAGTGGGAGGCGTTTGTGGGCGGCGTTCGGGACGGCGAGTTCGACCTTTAGACCGGTGCCCGGACGATCGCGCAGTTCTGTAGTCGAGCGCTCACATTTCCCGGATTCGTTTGCTAGATTCCCGGCGGTCTACTCAGGAGCGCAGGTGACTCAGGCAACCGTGGAACAACTGGCCGACGCCGCCGAGCGTACCGGGCGGCTCGTCGCCAGGATCAAGCCCGAGCAGTGGGGCGCCCCCACCCCGTGCTCCGACTGGGACGTGCAGGCGCTGGTCGCACACGTGATCAACGGCAACACCATGTTCGCCGCGGCGGTCGGCGGAAAGGCGCCTACCTACCGCAGCCTGCGCGCCGACTTCGACGAGAGCGCCGCGACGCTGCTGGCCGCCTTTCGGCAGCCGGGCGCGCTGGAAAACGTCGTCCAAGTGCCGTACGGACGGGTGCGGGGCGCGATCGCGCTGCACCTGAGGTTGACCGAGTTCCTCATGCACGGCTGGGATCTGGCCCGCGCGACCGGCCAGCAGGCCGACTTCCCGGTCGAGGTGGTCGAACAGGAGCTGGCGTTCACGGTCGGCGCGCTCATCGCGATCCCGCCGGAGCGCAGCCCGTTCCGGCCGCCGACACCGGTGGCCGCGGCCGCCACGGCACTCGACCGGCTCGCGGCCCGGCTGGGCCGCCCCGTCTACGGGTGGTAGCGGCCGGCTAGGTCTGCTCGCCTGCGGCGAGCACCCGCTGTATCGCTGCTCCGCCGGTCGGCGAAAGCCTGCCTGAAACCCCCGCGTGCCATAGTGGTGCCATGATGGCGCTCACATGATGCCAAAATGGCTTAACGTGGCGCCATTGACGTGCCACCATGGCGTCATGGATTCCGAGAAGTGCATCATCGATGCCGAGAGAAGCAAGGTCCGGATGCCGCGGGTCTTCCGGCGAGCGGCGGTCATGGCGCTGGCTGTCACGCTGCTGGGCGGAGCGGCCGCGCCCGAAGCGGCCGCCGCGGCCGGGCCGAAGGCCGCCGCCGGGCAGGATCGCCCGGAGCTGCAGGAGGCCATCCAGTCGATCGTCGATTCCGGCTTCGCCGGGGTGCAGCTGCGCGTGCACGATCAGCGGGGCGACTGGGTCGGCAGCGCCGGGGTGCGCAGGCTGGGCGAGGCCGCGAAGCCGCCGACAAACGGGCGGTTCCGGATCGGCAGCATCACCAAGACCTTCACCTCGACCGTGGTGCTGCAACTGGTGGCCGAGGGCAAGGTCGGGCTGGACACCCCGGCGGCCCACTACCTGCCCCAGTTCAAGCTGGACCGGCGGATCACCGTGCGGATGCTGCTGCAGCACACCAGCGGGTTGTTCAACTTCACCGGCGAGTACTACCCGGACGGGACGGTCGTGCCGGGGATTCCCTGGTCGGGCAAGGAGTGGGTGGACAACCGGTTCAAGACTTACCAGCCGGAGGACCTCGTGCGTTTCTCGTTGTCCAAGCCGGTGCGGTTCGCTCCGGGAGCGGGCTGGAGCTACTCCAACACCAACTACGTGCTGGCCCGGCTGCTGATCGAGAAGGTCACCGGCCGTTCGTATGCCGACGAGATGCAGCGGCGGATCCTGCGGCCGCTCGGGCTGCGCGACACCGTGGTGCCGGGCACCTCGCCGGAGATCCCCGGGCCGCACGCCCACAGCTACTACCGATACGAGGACGCCGGGCAGTGGCAGACGGTCGACGTCACCCGCCAGAACCCCTCCTGGATCTCCAGCGCCGGCGAGATGATCTCGACCACTGTGGATCTCCACCGGTTCTTCTCCGCCCTGCTGGGCGGGCAGCTCCTCCCCGCCCCGTTGCTGGCCGAGATGCGCACGCCGGACCCGAGGAGCGGCATCGGCTACGGCCTCGGGCTGATGGTGCTGGACACCGGCCCGGACTGCAGCGGCGTCATCCTCAATAGCAACGGCGGCGTCCAGGGCTCCGGGACGCTGATGTACAGCACGTCCGACGGCAGTAAGACCCTGGAGGCGTCTGTGACCTATGTGGACGACGCCGCGAATTCCACGGCAGCGGCGGGCCAAGCGGCGGTGCAGAGGCTCATCAGCCTGGTCTTCTGCGGCGAGCAGGCCGGATCGGCTGCCAGGTCCGACCCGTACGCCCTCAGGGCCGCCTCCTTCTGATCGTCCATCAGGTATCTCGCCCGCACCGGCCGGAATGGACCAGGCGACCCGGCCGCCGCCCGTTCGGGCCGGATCCACCCGTTCGGGCGCGCCGCGCCACGCGCGAAATAGGCTTAAAACATTTGACTCTTTCGGTCGCGTCGTACTCGAAATGGACCTAAAGGTTTAGGCTCCTCGCCTCGGGCGGGACCGAAAGGTCGATCTCGGGCCGTGATCACGCGCCGGAGACTGGGCCGGTGACGAATCAGACATGGGGTGGAGAGTCTCGCGAGAGCGGCTGGTCGCGGCTCTCGAACGGCCAGAAAACGAGCGTCATCGTCGCTGGCGCCTTGGTGCTGTGCCTCAGTGTGCTCACGCTGATCGGCGCGCTGGCCGGCAGCGAACACGGAAAACCCAAGGACGGCCCGTCGCCGGCCGCCGGCCGAACCGCCGCCACCCCGAGCTGAGCCGCCCCGCAGGCTGAGCCGGCCCGATCTAGGGTTGCCGAATGACTCGAGTTTTCGGCGAGGTAGCCGCTCTCTACGACGAGATCAGGCCGGACTACCCGGCCGCACTGACCGCCGCACTCCGCGAATACCGGGGCAGCCCATTCCGGTCCATCGTGGACGTCGGCGCGGGAACCGGCAAGGGCACCGCCGCGCTGCTGGACCTCGGCGCGCAGATCGCCTGCGTGGAGCCGGACCTGCGGATGGCGACGGTCCTGGCGGCGAGGTTCCCGCAGGCGTCGGTGGTCAACGCGGCGTTCGAAGAATGGACGCCACCGCCCGCCGGGGTGGATCTCGTGGCGTGCGGGACGGCCTGGCACTGGCTGGACCCGGCCTCGCGCAACCGGCGGGCGTTCGACGCGCTGGCGCCGGGCGGCGTTCTCGCGGTGTTCCACCATCGCTTCGGCTACACCGACCCGGCCGTGTCCAAGGCGCTCGACGAGGTGCTGCAGGCGGTCGACCCGAGGGTCGCCGGCCGCGACGCGCATTTCTCCTTCGACGACGTCCGTGGCAGCGGTCTGTTCGAGGACGTCTCGGAACGCGAGTGGCACAGCTATCCGGAGCTGTCGACCGCGGAATACCTGCGGCTCATGCAGACGTTCTCGCCGTTCCTTCGGCACACCGCGGCGCAGCAGCAGGCGACGCTGACCGGCCTGAGCGAGGCGCTGGCCCGCTTCGGCGACCGGCTCACGATGGACATCTGGACACTGCTGACGCTCGGCCGCCGACCCCGCTAACGCTGCTCGAGTGTCGCGCGCGCCAGCCCGCCCGGCTCCGGGCCGGCCCGCTCCAGCAGTGCGCCGGCCGGCGACCAGATGCCCGAGCGCCCGGCGGTCTCGTCGTATCCGCCGCCGGTCGGGCCCGCGAAGCTGGCGAACGCCACGAAGACCCCGTGCTCGGCCGCGATGCGCTCGGCCCGCTGCTGCTGGACCACCGACTCCTGCCGGTGGTCGACGGCACCGGCCAGATACGCGTCCATGCCGAGCGCGGCTGTCGCGGCGGCGTGCTGCGGCACGCCGGTGTCCTTGCAGACGGCCAGGCCGAGCCGCCAGCCGTCCACCTCGAGCACGGCCGGCGCCGGCCCGGGGACGAAGAATCCCGGCTCGGCGCCGCCGAGATTCACCTTCCGGTATGCCACCCGCGCGCCCGATCCGTCGACCGCCAGCACCCCGATGCACGGCCCGTCGACCGGGGCACCGACCAGCGCCAGCGAGCCCGTCGCCGCGCAGGCCTCGACGATCGGCGTGAGCTCGCCGAACGACACGACGGGCGCCGCCAGCTCGTAGCCGGTCAGGGACAGCTCCGGGAACACCACGACGCGGGCGTTCGCGGCCCGGATCGCCGCCGCGTGGGCTCGCGCGTTCGCCGGCACGTCCAGCGCGGCGCAGGGCGGCTGGGCGACGGCCAGGGTCAGCGGGTCAGGCACGGGTCGCCTGGACCAGGAAACGATGGGCCGGGACCGTGAAGCCGCCGTATGTCCGGGTCAGCGCGTGGATCCGGCGCAGGGCGCGTTCGTACCGCTGCGGGTCGAAGTCGCGGACCTGCCATGGCACCGCCCGCAGCTGGAAGACGACCGCACCCACGTCGTGGAAGGTGCACAACGGGTGCTCCTCCCGCACATCGGTGACCTCGAGCCCGGCGGCCTGCAGGGCGGCGACGGCGACCTCGGCGTTCCACCGCTGCGGGTGCGGCGGCGGGGCACCCAGCTGGGCGTTCAGCTCCGCCAGATCGTCGCTGCCGACCTGCTGGCTGAGCAGGGTGCCGCCCGGGCGCAGCAGCCGGGCGATGTCCTCGGCCGGCAGTCGCCCGTGCCGGCTGAGCGCGACGTCGAACTCCTCCTCGCCGCCGGGCAGCTCGGTGACCACTGACACCCCGAACGGGGCCAGCCGCTTGCGGGCCACCGGCGTGTTCGGCGCCCAGCTCTCCACCGCGACCGTGTGTGGCGGCAGCGGCGCCAGCTCGGCGAGCAGCTCCCCGCCGCCGGTGTCCAGATCCAGCAGGGCGGCCGCCCGGCGCAGCAACGGCCGGGCCAGATCGGGGTATGACCAGGACGGCTCCGAGCCCACCGCGCGGCCGTCCTGCCAGGCGAATTCCCAGCCCGTCATGCGTACGCCGGCAGCCTCGCCGACGAGTCGCGCATAGTCCTGATCCAAGGGCATGCTCGACGGTATCCGCCGGCAGGCGTCCGAGGCGAAGACCGAAAGCGTGTTTCCCAGCACGCTGCGCTACCTCTACGATTTTCAGAATGGTGCGGCCGGAATGCCCAATCTGCTTGAAGCATCGCGGCGAGGGGCCGCTCGTCGGGCCCGTGATCTATGAAGACGAGCTGGTGTTCGTGGCGCACCGGGCCACGGGCTCGCTCGGGTACGTGTTCGTCGAGTCCCAGCGACACGCCCCCTACCTCGACGACCTCAGCGACGACGAGGCCGCCGCGATCGGCCGGGTGGCGGCGCGGCTGGCCCGCGGGCTGCGCGCCGAGCTGGAGGTGGATTTCGTGCAAACGGCCGTCTCCGGCATGGGTGTGGCGCATTTCCACGAGCACGTCTTTGTCCGCCACACCGGGATGCCGGAGCTTTATCCGTGGTGGCAGGAGTGGCCGGACGCGCCGATGGGCGACATCCCGGCGCTGGCCAAGCGGCTAGGCGCCTACTTCGACTGACTCGATCCGCCGCAGCAGGCCGGGCCAGCCGTTGCCCATGCCGGTCAACGCGGTGCTGTTCTCCTCGAAGCCGTCGTGCACGAGGAACAGCCGGGTGCCGGCGCCCTCGGGCTCGAGCCGCCAGGTGATCGTGGTGCCGAGGGTGGTCTCGGCGAACGTGTACCGCAGCAGCTTCTCGGGCTCGACCTCGAGGATCTCGCACTCCTGCCAGCCCCAGACGCCCATGTCGAGGGTGAACCGGTGCCCGACGACCGGCTTGATGTCGCCCTTCGCCCACCAGCGGGCCAGCAACTCGGGCTCGGTGAGCGCGCGCCACACGGTGGCCGGCGGCTTGGCGATGAACTGTTCGCACTCGATGCTGCTCATTGCTCCTCCAGGTCGACTTCCGCGAACTGTTTCAGGGCCGTCAGGCGCGCCCGCCAGTACCGCTCGAACGGATGCAGCCAGTCCTGGATCTCGACCAGCGGCTCGGCGGCCAGGTGGTAGTAGCGGTGCCGGCCGCGCGGCTCCTCGCGGACCAGGTTGGCCTGCCGCAGCACAGCGAGATGCTCGGAGACGGCGGGCCGGCTGAGCGCGAACCGCCCGGCGAGCGCCCCGGCGGGTTGCGGACCGTCGCGCAGGGCCTCGAGCAGTTGGCGGCGCACGGGATTGGCCAGCGCGCCGAAGACATCCGGCATGCCCACGATAATGCGTCGGAAATCTCCGACACGTCAAGTGCCGGCGGGGTCACAGGGTGACCGCGTCCAGCACCTTGCGGGCCTCGTCGTCGAGGCGGATCCGGCCCGCCACCAGGTTTTCCACCAGGTGGGCCCGGGTCGACGTGCCCGGGATCAGCAGCACGTTGGAGCCCAGCTCCAGCAGCCACGCCATCGCCACCTGGGCCGGCGTCGCCTCCAGCCGGCCCGCCACCTCGACCAGGTCCGGGTGCGTGAGTAGCCGGTTGACCCCGCCGAAGGCCGAGCCGAGCGGGAAGAACGGGACGAACGCGATGCCCAGCTCCTCGCACTCGCGCAGGATCGGCATCGACGTGCGCTCGACCAGATTCAGCGGATTCTGCACGCAGACGATCTCTGTGCGCTGCACCGCGTGCACGAGCTGCTCGCGGCTGATGTTGCTCAGCCCGATGCCCGCGATCAGGCCCTCGTCGCGGATCGCGATCATCGTCTCGAGCTGCTCGTCGAAGGCCTGCCCGCCCTCCATCAGCCGCAGGTTGACCGCGTCCAGCCGGTCGACGCCCAGCGAGCGGAGATTGTCGAGCACGCCCGCCCGCAGCTCCGCCGGCGTCAGTGCCGGCAGCCAGCGCCCGTCGAGGTCGCGCTTCGCGCCGACCTTCGAGACCAGGACCAGATCTTCCGCGTACGGGTAGAGCGCCTCGCGGATCAGGGCGTTGACGACGTCGGGACCGTAGTACTGAGCCGTGTCGATGTGGTTGACGCCGAGCTCGACCGCGCGGCGCAGCACGGCGAGCGCCTCGTCGTGGTCGCGCGGCGGCCCGAACGCTCCGGGTCCGGCCAACTGCATTGCCCCGAAGCCGATCCGTCGGACCGACCGGGCGCCGAGTGGAAATGAGTCCGTCACACGGGTCAGCCTACGACCTGAGCGGCGCCGAAACCGAGGCGTTCGGGCCTAACGAAGCAGCCGGCCGAGCACCTCGGCGATCTGTCCGGGGGAGTGGCGCAGTGTCGCGCGGCCGACCGACAGCTCGGCGCGGAGCACGTTCGGGTCGCCGGTGGGGATGCCGTTCGGCCAGATCCAGATGCCCTCCTCCTCGGCCAGCCGGCGCGCGTTCGCCTTGTACCGCTCGCCCGGCACGGTCAGCAGCAGATGCATCATCGGCGTCTGCGGCGGATCGGGCACCGGCCGGATGCCCGGCACGTCGGCGAGCGCGCGGGCGATGGCCCGGGCGTGCTCGAGCCGGGCCGGCATCTCGGCCAGCGCGCCGGGGAGCAGCTGCAGCGCCGACGCGGCGTTCGGCCACATCGCGAACAACGTCCCGCCCATCCGCTGCCGCCACTCGCGGATCTGCGCCACGTCCGGCGCCGAGCCGGCCACGCAGCAGCCCGGCAACGCACCGACTCCCTTGTAGAACGACACATAGACGGTGTCGAACAGCGCCGCGATCTCGGCCGGCGAGCGTTCGTAGCCGGCCGTCGCCTCCCACAGCCGGGCCCCGTCCAGGTGCACCGCCGCGCCGCGATCGCGGGCCCACGCGGTCTGCGCCACCAGGTCGTCCCAGCCGGGCAACTGCCCGCCGAGGTCGCGCTGCGGCAACTCCCACAGCACGGCCGCGGCGGGCTCGGCGACGCCTTCCAGATCCGCGAGGGTCAGCAGCGCCTCGGGCCAGCCCACCGGCCGGCCGATCAGATTGTGCAACCGCGCGAACGCCTGGCCCTCGTGCTGGTCGAGGTGCGCGAACGGATGCCAGAGCACCGTGCGCAGCCCGCGCCGCTCGGCGTGCACCCGCAGCGTGATGCCCTGCGCCATGGTGCCGCTCGGCAGGAACACCGCGGCCGGCTTGCCCAGCAACTCGGCGACGTAGGCCTCCAACTCGGCGACCACCCCGCCGGTGCCGTAGATGTCGGCCTCGACGTCCGGGCCGATCGAGGCGAGCAACTCGGCCGGCCGCACCAGCCCGTTGTCGAGGAAGGAATCCTTGCAGGCCAGCCGCCGGGCCTTGATGTCGTCATCCACCCGGCAAGTCTGTCAGTACCGCACCGGCATCAGCAGCGAGAGATGATCACCGGCGCCGCGGACGAGCAACGGCTTGATCGGCCCGTCCAGCTCGAGCACCAACTGCCCGGCCCCGCCGGCGTCGAGCGCCTGCAACAGGAACTCGCGGTTCACCGCGACATGCGCGTCGGTGTCGGCCGTCCACTCGGTCTCCGCCACCACCCGCACCCCGCCGGCCGGATCAAGACCCAGGACCGAGATTTCGTACGCGAGACCCGCGTGTTCGCGTCGCACGCCCGGCATCGCGGTGAGCGCGTCCCGCAGCGCCGCCACGTCGACGCTCGTCGCTCGCCGGTCGTCGCCGGCGGCCTCGAGCATCCGCCGCAGGTCGGGGTAGTCGGCGTCGATCGGGGCGGCCTCGGTGTCGCCGAGCCGGACCCGGCCGGCGTCGAGCTCCAGGGTGACCGGGTCGTCGCCGGTCAGTTCCGGGCGGGCCGACTCGACGAACGCCGGCGGCAGCACGAACCGCGCGGGCGGACCGTCGATCGCGGCCGGCACCCGGGCCGACGCCAGCCGGTAGCGATCCGTGGCCATGATCAGCAAGGCGTCCGCGTCGGTCTCCACCAGGATGCCGCCGAGCGCCGGCAGATCAGGGTCGGTGCCGGCGGCGAACCGGACCGCGTCCAGGGCGCCGCCGAGCGCGGTGGCGGGCAGGGTTATCCGGGTCATGAGTCTCTCCTCGAGGTCCAGCAGGGCGTGGATGCGGGAAAGCTCACGCTTGGCGTCGGCCAGGCCGTCCTCGAGCCGGCGCAGATGCCGATCGAGGATCTCGCGTACGAAATCGGGGTTTTGCACGGCCCGGGCGATCTCGACGACCGGCATGCCCACCCGCCGCAACCCCGCGACCAGCCGGGCCGACCGCACCTGATCGTCGGCATACCGGCGATAGCCGGTGGCCGGGTCGACCGCGGCCGGCACCAGCACCCCCGCACCGTCATAGAACCGAAGTGCGCTGACGCTCAAACCGCTGGCCCGGGCCATCTCGCCGATGCCGCGCATGTCGCTCCCCACACCTCGAACCCTGCTGCCTCGACCTGCTCGAGGGTAAACAGAACTTAAGAAGGAATTCGGGTCGGGCTGAGTGCATGGTCGCTACAACTCCTAGCGATACCGGGTGCACCGCTATGTGGGGGTAGGGAATTCTGGTCGGGCTGGGTGCATGGGTGTGAGGGGATGTTTCTGCGGCGTGGCGCGTGCGGTGGTGATGGTGAATGGGTTGCCGGGCTCGGGTAAGAGTTCGCTTGGCCCGCCGCTGGCTGCCGTGCTTGGGGCCGCTTTTTTGGCCAAGGATCGGATCAAGGACGCGCTTGCGGAGGCGGCTGGGCCCGATGTGCCCGGCCTGGGTGCCGTGGCCATGGACACCGCGTATGCGCTGGCGGCGGCCCTGGATGGGACGGTCGTGCTGGACTCGTGGTGGTTCCGGCCGCGTGACCTGGAATTCGCGCGGGCCGGGCTGGTCCGTTGCGGGGCGGCGGCGACGGCCGAGGTCTGGTGTGACGTGCCGGCCGAGCTGGCCCGGGCTCGCTATGTCGCCCGGCAGCGGCCCGGCTACTACGCCGACGCGCAGCGGCTGGCCACCGACTGGCCGCGCTGGGCCGCGGAGGCGGAGCCGCTGGCGCTCGGGCCGGTGATCCGCGTCGACACCAGCGGGCCGGTCGACCTGGAAACGCTCCGCTCCCAGGTGACGGCTGCCCTGCGGCCAGGTGTGTGACAACCTGGCCGGGTGACGGAGCTCGAGTTGCTGCGCCGAGCGCGCGACCGGATGGACCGCGAATACGCGCACCCGCTCGACGTCGCGTCCCTGGCCCGGACCGCGCACATGTCGCCCGGCTACTTCTCCCGCCGATTCCGCGCGGCCTACGGCGAGTCCCCGTACGCGTATCTGATGACCCGGCGGATCGAGCGGGCCAAGATGCTGCTGCGCCGCGGCGACGTCAGCGTCACCGACGCCTGCCTGCAGGTCGGCTGCACCTCGCTCGGCTCGTTCAGCGCCCGGTTCACGGCCATGGTCGGGGAGCCGCCGTCGGCCTATCGCGCCCGCGACCACTCGCGCTCGGCCGCCATCCCCGGCTGCATCGCGGCCCGCCTCGCGCAACCGGTCACGATCGGAGAAGCCCGCCGGCCCGTTCCCGCCTAGCGTGATCGGCATGACGATTTCGCTGTCCCACTGCTTCCTGATCGTCCGCGACTACGAGGAAGCGCTCGGCTTCTACCGGGACGTGCTCGGGCTCGAAGTGCGCACCGACGTGATGTTCGAGGAGAACCGCTGGCTGACGCTCGGCGCCCCGGGCCATCCCGAGGTGGAGATCGGCCTGGAGATCCCCGGCTACTTCCCGCACACCTCCGCGGCGGACCAACAGGCGACGTCGGCGCTGCTGGCGAAGGGGCTGCTGCCGGGAATCATCTTCCGCACCGACAACTGCGACGAGACCTTCGAGAAGGTCCGGGCCTCCGGCGCCGACGTGCTCCAGGAGCCGATCGACCAGCCGTACGGCGTGCGCGACTGCGCGTTCCGGGACCCGTCGGGCAACATGGTCCGCTTCTCCCAGGTCTAGCCGGTCAGCAGGGTCGCCGCCACGGCCAGCATGACCAGGGCGATCAGGCCGTCCAGGATTCGCCAGGCGGCCGGCCGGGCCAGCACGGGGGCGAGGCGGTGCGCGCCGGCCCCGAGCGCTGTGAACCACACCGCGCTGGCCGCGGCCGCCCCGATCCCGAACGGCCACCGGTGCGGCTGCTGCTGCGCCACCGAGCCGAGCAGCAGCACGGTGTCCAGATAGACATGCGGATTCAGATAGGTCAGCGCCAGGCAGGTCAACAGCGTCGCCCGCAGGGTGGCGGGCGCCCGGTCGGTCGGCTGCAGCGCCGCGGGCCGCACCGCTCGCTTCGCGGCCAGCCCCGCGTACGCGATCAGGAAGGCGGCGCCCACCCACCGGATGATCGTCACCGCCGCGGGCCGCGCGGCCACCACCGCGCCGAGGCCGGCGATGCCGGCGGCGATCAGCAGCAGGTCCGAGATGGCGCAGGTCAGCACGACCGGGACCACATGCTCCCGGCGCAGTCCCTGGCGCAGCACGAAGGCGTTCTGCGCGCCGATGGCGACGATGAGCACGACGGAGGCGGCGAAACCGGCGAGAGCGGAGGCGAGCACGGCCTCATTCTGCGGCCGGCGCGTCCCGGTCTCCAGCTAAAGATTCTGTTGTTCCATTAGCATTGCTAATCATGGACGCGGTGCAGCTGGCGACCTTTCAGGCGGTCATCGACGAGGGCAGCTTCGACGCGGCCGCGCGGGCGCTGCACGTCACGCCATCCGCGGTCAGCCAGCGGATCAAGGCGCTGGAGCAGGCGGTCGGCCAGGTGCTGGTGCGCCGGGTGAAGCCGTGCGAGCCGACCTCGGCCGGCGCGGCGCTGGTCCGGCTCGCCGCCCAGGTGGCCCTGCTCGAACGCGAGGCCCTCGACGCGGCCCGCGGCGCGCTGGCCGGCGACCGGACCCGGGTCTCGATCGTGGTGAACGCGGACTCCCTGCACACCTGGTTCCTGCCCGCGCTGGCCCGGGTGCCGTTACCGCTCAGCTTCGACCTGCACCAGGACGATCAGGACCACACGGCAGACCTGCTGCGATCAGGCACGGCGATGGCCGCGGTGACCGCGCAGCACGTGGCGGTCCAGGGCTGCCGGGTGGAGCCGCTGGGCGCGATGCGCTATCTGGCGGTCGCCACGTCTCCCGCGGAGTTCGCCAGCACGCCGATGATCGTGCTGAATCGCAAGGACCGGCTCCAGCACCGGTTCCTGGCGTCGCTGCGCAAGCGGGTGGACCCGCCGATCCACTACGTCCCCGCGGCGGCCGCCTTCGTCGAGGCGATCCGGCTGGGCCTGGGCTGGGGGCTGGTCCCCGAGCAGATCGCGGTTCCGGACATCGCGGCCGGCCGCTACGCCGACCTGACCCCGGGCCGGTTCCTCGACGTCCCGCTGTATTGGCAGTGCTGGCGGATGGAGTCGGCGGTGCTCACCGCGCTGACCGCCGCCGTGAAAGCCACGGCGGCGACGGCGTTGCGCGGCTCAGTCGTTGGCGTGTAGGGCGGTGTTCAGCTCGATGCCGGTGCCCGTACGCGGGCGGGCCTCCAGGGCGCCGGTCACCGAGTTGCGCCAGAACAGCAGGCCGTTCACCCCGGACAGCTCGCGCGCCTTGACCACCCGGCCGTCGGGCAGGGTGAGCTTGGAGCCGGCGGTGATGTAGCAGCCCGCCTCGACCACGCAGTCGTCGCCCAGCGAGATGCCGATGCCCGCGTTCGCTCCCAGCAAGCTGCGCTCGCCGATGCTGACCTTGTCCTTGCCGCCGCCGGAGAGCGTGCCCATGATCGACGAGCCCGCGCCCACGTCCGAGCCGTCGCCGACCACCACGCCCTGCACGATCCGGCCCTCCACCATCGAGGTGCCGAGCGTGCCCGCGTTGAAGTTGCAGAAGCCCTCGTGCATCACCGTCGTGCCGCTGGCCAGATGCGCGCCGAGGCGGACCCGGTCGGCGTCGGCGATGCGCACGCCGGACGGCACCACGTAGTCGGTCATCCGCGGGAACTTGTCGACGCCGAACACGCTCAGGTGCCGGCCCGCGGCGCGTTCGATCAGGCGCAACTCGTCGACCCGGTCGCTCGGGCAGGGCCCGGCCGAGGTCCAGGCCACGTTCGCCAACATCCCGAAGATGCCGTCGAGATTCAGCTCGTTGGGCCGCACCAGGCGGTGCGACAGCAGGTGCAGCCGCAGGTACGCATCCGGGGCGTCCTTGATCGGCTCGGCCAGCGATCCGATCGTCGTGCGGACCTCGACGGTCGACAGCCCGGACAGCGTCCGCGGGCCGGTCAGCCCGGCGGGCAGCGCCGGCGGCTCGGCGGGCTCGGCGCCCAGGCCGAGGAAGCCGTCCGGATACCAGGTGTCCAGCACCTGACCGTCGGCGGTGCTGGTGGCGAGGCCGATGCCCCAGGCCGGTGAAGTCGAGATCGCAGTACCCACGACCGGAACCCTACCGAAGCCACGATGTCGCAGGTCGGGCCGGTGCAACGGCACCGGCCGCGGATTGGTCGCGGGCCGGTATGGTGCGGCGTATGGCGAACCCGCTAACCCCCGACGTGCTGGTCGACCCAGTCGTGCTCACCCGCGCGCTGGTCGACGTCGAGTCGGTCTCCCACCACGAGAAGGTGATCGCCGACTATGTGCAGGAGGTCCTCCAGCAGGCCACACACCTGAGCTTCGACCGGCACGGCAACACTCTGATGGCCCGCACCGACCTCGGCCGCGAGCAGCGGATCGTGCTGGCCGGGCATCTCGACACCGTGCCGATCAACAACAACTTCCCGTCCACCGTCGTCGACGATCTCATCTACGGCTGCGGCACGTCGGACATGAAGTCCGGCGTCGCGCTCGCGCTGCATCTCGTCGCCACGCTGCCCGACCCGCGCTACGACATCACCTTCCTCTTCTATGAGGCCGAGGAGGTGGACTCGAAATACAACGGGCTCAACCTGGTCGCGCAGGCACATCCGGAGTGGCTGCTGGCCGACTTCGCCGTGCTGCTCGAGCCGACCTACGGCGTGGTCGAGGCCGGCTGTCAGGGCACGCTGCGGGCGCTGATCCGCACCTCCGGGCGCCGCGCGCACACCGCACGCGCCTGGCGCGGGAGCAACGCGATCCACGCGGCGGGCGAGGTGCTGCGGCGCCTCGAGGGCTACCGTCCGCGCACGGTCACCATCGATGGGTGTACGTATCGTGAGGGGCTCAACGCGGTCCGGATCGCCGGCGGTGTGGCCGGGAACGTGGTCCCCGACGAGTGCACGGTCGAGGTGAATCTGCGCTTCGCCCCGGACCGCAGCGAGAAACAGGCGCTGGAGCACGTACACGAAGTCTTCGCGGGTTTCGACATCGAGCTGACCGACTCGGCGGCCGGGGCACTGCCCGGGCTGACCGCGGCGCCGGCCCGCGAGTTTCTGGCCGCGGTCGGTGAGGAGCCGGCCGCGAAGCTGGGCTGGACGGACGTCGCTCGCTTCGCGGCCCTCGGCATCCCGGCGCTGAACTATGGTCCCGGCGATCCACTGCTGGCGCACGCGCCCGACGAGCACGTCGAGATCGGCAAGATCCGCGACGGCGCGACCACCCTGCATCGCTGGCTGGGGGGCAACTAGTCAGCCGCCGTCGACGATCGCGCGTCCAACGGCCCGGCGCGGTATCTCGATCGTGTCCTCCGGGTCGAGACCGGGCTCGGGCCGCAAGGCGACCGCCATCCGGCGTTCCTCCACCACCAGACGGATCCGCCGCTGCATCCGGCGTTGCATCTTGAGGCGCTCGTATCGGTTCGTCACGGTGGCTCCTCCGCCCAGAAGCCCGGCCGCAGCCGGGTGCCGTGCCTGCCGTGTGGTGTCGTAACTGTACAGACGCAGCAGAGATACCGTCCGTTGCTTCAATCTGGCAAAAAGGTCCGGGGCTCGCAATCCTCTTACCAAAACCCAGCTGGTTATTCACCGGGTCCTGACCGTCCGCACTACCGTGGGTGCCATGACGGACAGCACCAACGGCAGGCGGCGGGCCCCGTCGGAGCGTCACCGCGGCGCGGTCACGCTCCGGCGCGAAGCGATCCCGCCAAGTACGGCCGACGAAAAACTTCTCGACTCGCAGAACCGGATGGAGTGGAAGACCAAGGACGCGTGGCGGGCGCTGCGGATCCTCTCCGAGTTCGTCGAGGGCTTCGACACCCTGGCCGACCTGCCACCCGCCGTGAGCGTCTTCGGCTCCGCCCGCAGCAAGCCGGACAGCCCCGAGTGTGACCTGGCCGCCGACCTGGGCGCGGCGCTGGCCGAGGCCGGCTACGCGGTGATCACCGGGGGCGGCCCCGGGGTGATGGAGGCCGCAAACCGGGGCGCCACCGAGGCCGGCGGGATGTCGGTCGGATTGGGCATCGAGTTGCCGTTCGAGCAGGGGCTGAACGACTGGGTCGACATGGGCATCGACTTCCGCTACTTCTTCGTCCGCAAGACCATGTTCGTCAAGTACGCGCAGGCGTTCGTCGTGCTGCCGGGCG
>Ga0307512_10001843_pt1 | contig 28520 bp, 33 predicted proteins | sample 14_EM_MG_FD_200267 | JGI IMG/M metagenome (GOLD analysis project Ga0307512, IMG submission 200267) | Populus trichocarpa ectomycorrhiza microbial communities from riparian zone in the Pacific Northwest, United States - 14_EM | ecosystem: Host-associated > Plants > Roots > Unclassified | place... | reverse complement strand
GTCGTCAAAATGAAAAAAAAAAAAATCTAACAGAAAACTAACAAGAACAGAGGCGAGGCCGAAAGAGGGACAAACGGAAACCAAAAGAATAAAAACATATAGGCAAGAGTCCCCTGTGTATGCGTCATCGTACCCGCTAGTCCGTAGAAACGCGTATCATATTTACAGAAACAAAATAAAAAACCTCCCGTAGGCCGCATGATCTGCTATTTTGGGACAAGAAACAAGCGCCAGATTTGGCATGGACACACACCCGCGACGTGTGCGTAGGGAAATGTCCGCAACGACAGTTATATCTCGATGACCGTGCTCTCAAGACCCGCCTTGCTAACGCGGCGCATCGGCTGGAGTGTATTCTCGTCGACCGGAGCACGACGTGCGTGTCGGTACCGGCCGGTCGCATCCTTCACCTCCATTTCTTGCCCAACGTCCCCATCGACGCTACGCGGAACGGGGGACGCCCCGTTACCGCTGGCGCTCCAAGCTGGTGGAAGGCTTTCGCGCATGTGGGATGGCCGCCGCCCGCTCATGCCCATCCCAATTGGGGCGCCTCGATGATTTCCATCCGTGTCGAGGTGGTCACTGTCGGACCCAACCCCGCCCGCGGATTGTGGTTGCTTGACGACACCAACGGATTTGCTTCCGAGCTCGGCCTCTTCAAAATTCATGAGTTCTGAGACGAAACCGATGTTTGGGGAGATGCCCTTTCGCCGCTCAAGAACAAAAGTGTAGGCACGCGACAGGGTCCAATGGTTTGCATGGATTAAGTAAGCCATCACGGCAGTCACCGAGCGGGATTTGCCAGCTTTACAGTGCACGTAGGTTGGCGCAGAGTGTAAACTCGCATCGTCTATCATGTGAGTTAAGAACACGGCGAAGCTGGGTAGAGGATGGGATGGAGGACGCACCAAGGGCATTGCAAGCTTCGCGTACACCATGAAAGATGTTGTCCTCTTCGACAGTGTCGCGCATAGGAATCTTCACATACCGCTCGAATCGTTGGCGCAACCCAAGTCCATGATCATCGTCGCACTCAGCAGCGATATTCAGAATCCTGCGCACGCCAAGGATCTCAAGTTCGCGGACATGCTCTTCGGCAGTGATCTCGGGCCCTAAATAAAGGAAGTTGGGTAGGATGGTTGAAACGGCAAACCTCGGGATTGCGTCTTCCGTTGAAGGGGGAGCAGAGAGGTCTGGACGCGCAGTGCTTGGACTTCGAGGATGAGGTGTACCAGGAGAGGAAGGCATTATGGGAGAGGGCGGTGGTAGAAGGAACTCCCCGAGCCTTGCGGATGCAGGTGGCGTATGATTGGAGTATGTGAGGGTGAGGTGAGATGGAGAGTGCGCACGTGGTGAGCTGGCCCCGCTGCCACTGGGCCAGAGTCCAGAAGGAGGAGCAGAAAGAGTGGCTGAGCGCAGGGTACGCACGTGGAGTTTTGGTGGGCCGAGGCGCTCGGCCGATTTTGTATCGAGTTTGCGAAGCGCAGTGAGGGATTGCTTGCGTGGCGGCGAGGGACGTGGGAAGACGGACTGGGAGGGAGGTGGAGAAGGTGAAGCGTCGGTGATGTTCCATGAAGTAGGCCCTGTGTTGCCGGGTAAGATATTGGCGAGCATTGGGACCGGTGATGAACCCGCACTGCGTTCAACTTCGGGGAGCGTCATGGAGCGTGCAGCTGTAGTTGTGTCAAGCTGAAAGAGTCCTCCGTTTTTCTTTGGCTTGGGTGGTAAGGAGAGCTTGGGTGCTGGGGGTGGCGAGACAAGGACAGGATGTTGCTCCTCTTGCAGTTGATCTGGCTGCTCTGGGGAGGAATTGTCTGGTGTAGCAATAAATTTCTTCAGGTCGGGATGGGCGCGAGCGGCGACCATTCCACCTTCGAGAAAATCTGCCCTACCGCGGACGAGGAGTGGCGAGATGACGGGCAGGAGAGCCCAGGCGATGACTTGTGCGTTTAGTCTGTCTTGTGGGTTCATCTCCTCGTCATATACGATCACGTCGCCGTCCCAGGAACCTCCGGGAGCGATGAGGTCATCCCAAACGTTTCTGCAGGTATCTGTAGTGATGAATTGACGGAGGGCATCGATGGAACCAAAACCAGCACCAGGTTTTCGAGAACGCTTAAGAATCAGAGAGGGGATGGCGAAATTGACGCTAGATTTTATGTGACAGCCGAGAAAGGCAGCGAGAGGGCGGGTGTCGATGAGGAGTGGGCGGCGGGTGGAATTGTCAAGGCGGGAGGCAAGGGAAGCGGGGTCAATTGAACGAGCAGGGCTTCGCGGTAAATCTGATACAGGGCGGTCGAAGATGGTAGGACCGATGTAGTGTGCGGTAAGTGGTGGAGATTTAGGGTCGGATATGGGGGTGTAGTAGATGCTGGGAGAAGCGATGGTAGAGGCCGGGCTAGCGGAGCGGGGTTGTGTGAAGTCGGGCCAATTAGAGGCGGATGAAAGGGGGCGAGTGGGAGAACGAGGGGGTGAAGGTGAGACGGGGATGGGACGGAGGCGGAGATTTTTCTGTACGCTGCGTCGGAGCTGTTCGAGAACGGCAAGCTGATTGGATATGTCATCCGGAGACTTCACATGGTCTGAATCACTTTCTGAATGGCCATAAGCAGAGAATGTGGCGGATATTGGGGTAGCATATATGGGAGATGTGGGGGGTGTGAACTTGTGAAGAGAGGGATGGTCAATCTCGTCGATTGGGGTGTCCGGTTCGAGAATTGAAGGCGCCGTGGCTGATCTCTTTGCTTGTGGAGATAAGGCAAGATTTGGAGGACGAGTGCGTTTTGCTTGAACGGCGAAAGTGGTACGAGCGGCGGCGGGGCTGTTCATCATGGGTGCGACGACGAACGACGATTTGGATTCGATTTGATTGGCGTTCAAGTGTTTAATTTGTTCCCGATAACATGTTATACTTTGAGACTCCGATGATCAATTGCCTCACACTAAACAGTTATACATTGAGACTCCGATAATCAATTAATTTTCATCACGCTCGCTCGCGCCTCACAACTCGTCCCTCGTCTCGTCTCGCCCTGCAAATGTCGTCAACAGTCAAGTCATCCTCTGACTCCAAACGTTCACATTTCCCCCACCAGTCAAAAATGCCTGACCAGTACCGTACTCAGGTACAGCAGTTGCAAGAACTTTTTCCATCTTGGTCCGTCGACGGTCTGTCCTTACTCATCTTCCATCTGCGCATCCCTGTTCATCACCTTCACCCTTAGACCTCCACTCGGTCTTGGTCGAGGTAGCTGGAGACATTTCACTTGCTGTTACACGTATCACTGAGGGTCAGTAACTTGCTCTTCTTCCCACTTATTTTCGCTCATTCTTCTACGTTAGGACACGCGGAGCAATGGGGTGCTGTAACACGAAAAAAGGACAAAAAAACCTCGGCTCCTCAGGGACAGACTAAGGACTCCACATCCACTCGGGAGAGAGGGGAATCTCGCGGGGGTTTCAGAGGTGGACGTGGCGGACGTGGCGGCCCCGGTCGTGGGGGCGCTGCCGGCGGTCGCGCTTCTAGTGCTCGTGGCGGTCACCGCAATCATTCTCACACTCATACTGGTGTTCCTGCATCGCCTGCCGCGAACGGCGACACCCCTCTTTCTGCTGATCCCTGGGCCGAAGCAACTGCAGCCCCCGCGAGCGCTGATACCTATACAGGCTGGGCAAGCACCCCGGAGACCCAAGCTGGAACATGGGGTAGCAACACTGAGTCCACCTGGGGTGCACCCTCGACCGCTAATGGCTCGGCAGCTGCTTCTCCTGCTGTCAAGTCGCAACCTATTCCTTCTGCCCGACCGCCTGTCAAGACTCCCGCTACTTCCAAGCTTTCATGGGCGCAAATCGCCCGGTGTGTATTCGTTGTTTCCTCGGCCTATTTTAATTTCATACTTTTTGCTCTACAGCGCCCCAGAAAAACCACCTCCCACTGCCCCTTCGAAAGTTTCCCAACTTGCACCCACCCCTGCGGTGCCCCCCGCGCCCCTCGAACCCCCTCGCGAGCCTACCCCTCCCCCTGCGCCTACACAGGAACCTGAACCTGAACCGACGACCGAGGCTCAGACGGGCTGGGAAGAGCCTACCACCGTCCAGAACCCTCCTTGGGAGGATGAGATACAGGCTAAAACCTCCGCACCCGCCGCGGAGCATTGGGACACGGTTCCTGTGGAAGAAACGAATGTCGTCGATGACGCAAACCCTGCACCGCCTGAACCAGTACCAGCACCCGAGCCAGTTCCCGAACCTATCGCTGTATCGCTACCTGCTCCCCAGCCCAAGGAACCTGTTAGCGGCCTCCATGAAGCAATCCCAAAGCATGTAGCGCCCGTACAGCCAAGGCCGAGCAGCGCAGCACATAGGCACAGTGCGCGGTTCAAAACGGACCAAGCAGTCACGCTTCCGACTAACTTTGGCTCTGGCCTCGAGAAAGTCGGCATGCAGTTCGGTAGCCTCAGTATTGGTGGCGATGAGATCGTCGATACCAAACCGTGAGTAACCTTGTTACTTAATGATTGCGCAGCAGGCTTATACCTCTATCTAGTGAGCCCGTAGCAGCACCTGCTCCCGAACCGGTCGCCAAGCCACTGAGCGAGTCCCCCGCAGCACCCGAGCCCCAGCAGGCCTCAGTCCCTCCGCCCCCACAATTGGAAGCTCCTGTCGCGTCCTCTTCCGTCGCATCCTCACTTAACTCAGCACCGAGCTTCACTCCCTCAAGTCAGCCTCAAGCAATCCCTCAGCACGCGCAGGCACAGACGTCGATCCCCTCACAGCCCTCATCTTCCCATCTTCCTACGTCGATATCACAGCCAGCACTCACCACACCCTCGGCTGCACCTCAAGTCCCCTCTCAGATGTCCGGTTACCCACACCAATCTCAGCAGCAGCAACCCCAGCCACCATCCCAAACACCACAGCAGCAGCAAGTATCACCGCCTTCCCACAACAACAATCACCAACAACCTCCCCACCAATCGCTACAACACCAGTACGCCCAGCATGGGCTCCCAACTCACCTCGATCCCGCGCAAACGCAACACCAATCACCGCTTCCCCAACAGCAAGTACCCTCGTCTTTCTATCGCCAGCCAGAGGCGCAAGCGCCCTACTTCCACGCTGGTGCCGGAACACCACCCACGTCTCAAGCACAAGACAGCCCATATGCGGCGTTCGGTCAATTAAGTCAGCAAGCCCCCATTTCGCAGCTCGGTGCGTTCAGCGGAGGAGCTGATTATGGCTATGCCGACAGTCAACAGCGGGTAAGTCATCCTGCCCTGCAGCGACGCACGCGGAGAATCTGTAGCTCTGCTTCCAGAACTTTTATGACTCATACAGCCAACAGCAGACGGGAGCGTTTGGTGCACGCAGTGGGCCGCACGATGACGCCAAAGGTTTACCTGGGCTCCAACAGCAGCAGCAACAGCAGCAACCACAACAGCCACAACAGCAACAAGGAGGGCCTGCACCTCCCCCAGGCGGCGCGCAGCAAGGTGGCCAGGGCTATCCGCCCCACATGCAGTATTACCAGCCGTATCCTCAAAATCAGTACTATGGTTCGCCCTACAATTTCCCGTACACCGTCCCGCAACCATATGTCAAGTATCCTGTCTTCCCACCTGGTCCCGGCTCCGCGCCGAGCCCTGCGGGCCCTCCAGGCAAGCAGCCTCAGTCGTACGGCCAAGGCCAGGGTCAGGGCGTGTATGGACAACAGCACCAGCAAGCCTACGAGGAACCCCAGTTGGGTTATCACCCTCACGCGCACAGCCACTCGCACCAGCTGAGCGCAAGTCTGGGTGGCGTCTTACCCGGCGCGGACTACGGCAAGCCGCTGTACGCGCATCAACACCAGCAAGGGCTTGGTACACGAGGAGCCGCCGCGTCACAGGAGACGGCATTCAAACAGTATGCTCAAGGCGCCGGCGCTAAGGACGTCAGTGGTGTGGGCACAGGCGGCTCGGGAGGCCCGCAAGGCCGTGGAGGCGCCCCCGCGCAGGCGGGCGGGTTCTACGGTGCTAGCGCAGGCCGATTCGCGCAGGGCCCCGGGGCGCAGACGCAGACTGGCGGACCAGCACAAGCTCAGCAGGCTCAGGGGGGGCCTCAGGGCCACCTGGGGTACCCGCAAGCCACGTCGGAGGGCGCATTTTACTCGGCTTATGGCCCTGCTGCGGCGCAGCAAGGTAGGCAGTACTGGCAGTGAACACACGCCGCATTCGTCTCTTATATTTTGAGGCCGGCTGCCAAGCTACCGTCGCCACTGCTGCCTCGTCCTTCGAGTGCATGTATGGTGCTTTTTTTTCTTTCTTGTGTGTGCTATTTTGCGTTCAGGCTCGAGCTTCCCATGTCTCTCCTCCCCTCTGTCTCTTTTTTCGTTTTCATTTTTCTTCTCTGATTCATGTCTGACTATCATTACGTCTCTCACATTCCTCTTACACATCTCTGTCCACTCATCTTGTACGTTAATCGTCAATACTCTGTGCAAAATCGAGTCATCGTGCAACTCGCGGCAGTCAACCCAAGTATTGTGGCAGAGCATAAGATCGCGATGAGAGGACATACATTACTGCTCCCCAAGGGTCTGAAGAAGCAAGGGCTGTTTACATACAAGGGAGTCGAGAGCGAGATGCATATACGAAACAAGCAAATAAAACATAACGATGTAACCAGCAGAGATCGAAATATAGCAATATGAAAACGGGGAAACCCTTTGATCCTCATTAGCCCGCGCTCTTAGCGAAAAACGAAGTGATCTTGGGCGTCGACTTGGACGATGACTCGGTTTTCTTAACCTCTTTCTTCTTGCGTGGCGACCTCGTGACGGCGGGCTGTGTGACCAAACAAGGTACGCATATACGCACCGCAAAGGGTTCAATCAGAACACATAAAAATGATACGAGGGAGGGAATAGTACGCACGTCGGACTTTTTCTTGGGAGTCGTTTGGGAGGAAGAGGGCTGCTGTTGCGAACCCGATGACAGAGGTGTGTCGTCTCGCTCATTCTTCTTCGTCTTTGGCTTTGCAACCTTTGGGAAAAGCAACTCGTATATTGAGTGAGAAAGAGAGGAATTGAGAGGGGGTGGGACGATTACCGGTTGTGAAGTGGAGGGGCCCGGCGACGAGAGAATTTCGATGTCCCCGCTGCTGCTCTTGTTATCATCCTCCGCAGGTTCGCCCGCGCCGACATCGATATCGACGTCTACGATCTCCGTTGGTTTGATCGGGTGGTCGCTCTTATCCGGCTTGATGCGTTTGGCTGGCGAGGATGGCGAGGTCACTGGCGTGCGCGTCTCGTCCTTCACCTCTGCGGGCGATGGCGACGACGACGGCTCGTGTTTTCTCTTGTTGCCGATCACGGTCCTTCCTGCCGCCGCCGACGACGACGGCGACGCGGATTCTTTGGCTTTGTTGGCCTGGCGCATGAACATCGCTTCGATGCCGTCCTTGCGCTTTTGCACCGGCTCGATGAACGTCGGCGATTCGACGCCCACTTTTCCGACCTCTCCGGGCACGGCGTAACTGTGTGTTCAGGAAGTAAAACCAACCCCCACCGTACATAGGATTATGAATGTGTGTGTCGAAATGGTAACGTTCCGGGGATATCGCATTGGAGAGGTGGGTGAGGTGGGGTGGGGTAAGGCACGGGCGGCTCACCATTCGAGTGGAGAGTCCGAGTCGTTGTATGGATCGAGCAGACGGCTCAGCTTGGGATCCCACGTCTGCGTCGACGTGTCGAGCCAGCGGTCGAGAGATTCTTGCGAGTTGAGGATGACGGGTTGTCGGTCGTGGAGCCACGCGAAGCTGCTGCTCGCAGCCGTCGTCACGATCGTGAACGTCCAGAGCGGTTCGGACTGGCCTGTATCATCAACCAACCAGCATCATCAGCACTACTCTATTCTGGAACACCCAGGGAGCTCAAAGCGCGCATTCCATTCGCGCGAGCGATATGCGGGTAGGTCAGCCCCGCGCCGCCCAGACTGACTGAACCGCGTGAGATTTTGTTCGAGTGAAAATGACTCACCGTCGAGAGTCGCCGAGTCATAAAGCCCAGCGAACAGCATGAGCCGCTTGTCTTTATGCCGCGTAAAATGGGGAACGCGCTTCGCGCCCTTCTTGAGCCATTCATAATACCTGTACAAGAGAAAAAAAAAAGGCAAGGTTCCCGACGCGCGCCGTAAGAGCGATGCGTGGGTTTGTTGTAGTTTAGGAGAAATGAGAAAAAAGAGAGAGGGCGCACCCCTGCGCGAGGACGACGCAGCGTTTCCTCCCCTTGACGCTGCCCCACATGCCGCCGCCCTCCTCGAGGTTCTCCGCGCGGGCGTTGATCGTGTTCAGCGTCGGGGGTTCGGCCTTGCTCCAGTGGGGGACGAGGCCCCACCTCATAGATTGCATGACGAGCGCCGGCTCCTCCGGTCGCGCGCGACGGACGACGGGTGCGTGCGTGCGCGGTGCGACGTTGTAGCGGGGCACGTAGCGATCTCTGTGCACCCATTGATCGACGCGGAGTGCGGGGTAGCCGTCGAGTTGCTCGATTTCGTCTGCCTTTATTTTAGAGAGATAACTGAGGATTGGTTGAGGACAAGGGGGGCGATTTGTGCTCACTTGAAGTGCGAGTGCGAATCTGCCGCACATATCGTCGTCGTCGTCGTGGAGTTATGCGCCGGCATGGCGGACCGGTGGTGCCTCACCTTTATCATGGAGGCGCCAAAGGTTATACGGCTGTGCGTTTATACCCAGTCCGAGTCCGAGAATACGGTGCAGTACTGCACGCTTCCACGATGCCAGGGAGAGATTAGCAGTGTACATTTTCAGAACGGGCGGAACAAGGGCGGCGGAGAGGGGTGCCCATACGATTACCACTTACGACCTCAACGTCGAACGAAAAAGGGAAGGGGAGCCGATGTGAGGCGTGATGATGATACGCACTCGGCCTACTGCTGTCTGCCACGTCCCGTTTGACTGAGCTGTCATGATGCCCTTGAGCTTCTAAGACAGATTATGGGAGCAGGCCGAGGCCAGGGAACTGGGCCACTATTACCGCTCCTTTTGATACGAGAGCCGCGGTGCACCATGCCGTAAGGAGAGTGAGCCAGACCCGCTCTATCTCTCGTCTCTGTCCCGCGCTTTCCTCTCTTTGTAGCTTTCATCTCACGCACCCCACAACGCTTTGTCCCAAGTACAGTACGGCCGTTATCATTCCGTCCCTACCCCCTGCTCTCCCCACACACGAGTTTTTTTTTTTTTTGAACTTGCTCTGTTGATTCCCAGACAAGCCGAGCCGAGCCAATGTCACCAGAACCACCGGTGGCAATCGCACCTGACGGAACTCTAAACGTCGTCCCAAACGACCCTCCGCCGCCGTATCCTACTCGTTCTCGCGATCGCCGGCAAAGGCGACGACGCCCAACGGTGGACATCAGCAGCGCTGATTCCGACGACTTTCCGTTCCCCACTTCCCCACACCACACACCCCACCATCCCTCGCATCCCGATGAAACCACCCCGTTGCTCGGCGTGTCCTCGCCTACACGCCGCCCCCGCGCAACGTCGCTTTCCAGCGCCACCAGTATCTCACCAAGCCTGGCGCAGACCGTCGTCTCCGCCTTTTGCATGGACCTCGACCTGGACGCGGCGGACGCCGACGAGACATCATCACATGGTCCACCCGCGATGGGAACTCTCCCTGATGATCACCTCCCTCACGCGACAGGCGTCGTTCGGCGCCGAGCACGAGGTTGGCGCGCCCGCTGGAGACATTACTTCCGACCGATCGGTCGCAGGGCGTATTGGTCTGCGCTCCTGCACCTGCTCGTTTTCAATTTTCCCTATGCCCTACTCGCGTGGGTATATCTGTTCGTGTTCACCCTGGTAAGCCCAAGTTTTTCACTTGGCGTTGTCTGCGCGACTTGGCTCACGAATCGCTGTACGCTGCGCCGCAGTTGGGTACCATCCTCCTCGTCGCTCTCCCCCTTGGCGCTGTACTATGCTTTTTCGATCTCCTTGGTGCAAGGGCACTCGCCCGTGGTGAGGTGAGCTTGTTTTGACTCTTATCTCCCAAACTCTCGGCTCAACCCTTCTCGTCGCGCGGCCTCCTGCAGGTGGCCTTACAGAGCACCTTCCATGGCCCGCTGGCATATCAACTCGAGGGCCATAAATACCCCATATTCACTCGTGTTCGGGTGCCGACGCCCGAAGAAGTCGAGGCGGGGTTGGTATCTCGGCACGAGCGGTCGTTCTATCGCAACTCGTTCTCCATGGTGAGTACCGCCACCATTCTCCAGCGCTGCGGCGCGGAACACGTGGTTGATAACTGGTTTTCCCCAGTTCACGGATCCGACTTCATATCAAGCACTATTTTATTTCCTCGTAATCAAACCGGGAATTACGATACTGCTCTCGTTGCTACTTGTCGTGCTTGTTCCCGTGTCAATTGTACTCATCTTGCCCGCTCCGGCGATGTTGAGGCTTGTCCGACGGCTGGGGATCTGGCAGGCGAATGTTGCCGTCGACGGGCTATATCTGGGTGGCGGGTAGAGCGGTGTACTGTACGATAGATACGGGTTCTAAAAATGACGGAATAGTCATGATACGATACGGTAACTGTACAGCACGGGGGTGACATGTGAAGCTGAAGCGCCGGGTAGGTCATCAAAACACGAAGCGCCAGGGGCGTTAAAAGGGCGAAACTTGTCCGCCTCGTGTCCCTTTCATCCCCTCTCTGACTCGGTTGGGGTTGAGTTAAAAGAGTCATTCCGCGCACAGCATCCTAATATCCCCCCTTCCCTCTTCCCTTATAAGTCTTCTCACTCCCCATCACACTTTCACCTCTTCTTCTCCCCCTTCCTCCTGCAACCATTCCCCAACATTGCCTTCATCGCTCGCAAATATTTTCTTTATAACACATGGAGGCACTCAAGAGTCTCGTACAGCCTCTCGTCGGCAACGTCGCTAGCAACTCCGTCGTCGACGGCATGAAGCTCGTCGTTCTCGGCGGAACTGTTGAGACGGCAAGACGAATTTCCAGCTCTGCATGGTGAGTCGGTCGCCCCCATGACCCACGGACTACATTATTGACACGTATCCTCCCCCAAGGTCCTCATTCGTCAATTGTGAGTCAAAGGTCCACCCCGGACTCTCCCATATGGTGGTGTGATGTGTGATGGCATTTGCTGATGACATCGCCACCAGCCTTCTTCTTAACGGCACATTTCTCCGAAGAAGATTACCCGTACGAGTGGCTCATGCTGTGGCTCTCCCGTCGGCCCGAGTGGCAGCGTTCACGAGAATTCGAGACGACAACAAATTCGTCATCGCCAGGGTACTATGGCTACCGCGAGTCGGACAACGTATTCGGCGATGAGGAAATCGTCGGCGGCGGCGGCGGTGACGAGGAGGTGTCGGGAAAAACACGGATGCGGGTCGTATTTCAGCCGACGACCGACACGACCCACACCATTTACTACCGTGGGCACTGGTTGCGGGTGAGGCGCGGAAGGAAGAGCAACGGGTATGAAATGCTATCCATCAGGTACGCGCGTCCCTCGAACACGTGGTCCGCTCCATTCAGTTGTTCGCCCGGCTGACGCAACGACCCATTATTTGCGCCCGGTAACCGTCTTTTGCCGACGCCAGTGTGGTGGCACGGAACAACTCGATCCTCAAGCAGCTCGTGTTGCAGGCGAAAAAGGAGTACGAGGCCGAAGCCGTCCACCGCATTCAAATCTATTTCGCGGACTCCTACGGCTCCTGGCGTTACACAGACTCTCGGCATAAGCGCCCTCTTTCCTCCATTGTATTAAATGTGGGCGTAAAGGAGATGCTCGTCGCTGACGCGAAGGATTTCCTCAAGTCCGAGAAGGTCGGTGCTCCACCGATTCTCTCTGTTTCAGCGTTTTACCCGCGGCTGACATCTTTCGCACACACAGTGGTACGCGGACCGCGGCATCCCATTCCGTCGTGGGTACTTGCTGTATGGCGTCCCAGGCTCGGGAAAGTCATCGCTCATCCATGCGCTTGCGGGAGAGCTCATGCTCGATATCTACGTCGTCTCGTTATCGTCCTCGTGGATAAATGACTCGACGCTTACGACACTCATGGGCCGCGTTCCCTCGCGCTGCATCGTCTTACTCGAGGACCTTGACGCTGCCTTCACCCGCTCAGTTTCGCGCGCCAAGGACAAGGAGAAAGACAAGGACAAGAAAAAGTCCGACACCAAGTCTGATAACGAGGAAGAGTCAACGAGCAGCTCCAGCGGCCGAAGCCGCAGGAACAGGAATAAGGAAAATCTCTCGGATGTCAACACCCTCACACTAAGCGGGCTACTCAACGCCCTTGATGGTGTTGCGGCTGCCGAGGGCCGCATTCTCTTTGCGTATGTGCTCGCAAAGTGCCTAGTCATTGGGGACCTTGCTGATTATTTATCCCCACTATAGCACAACGAATCACCTCGATCAACTCGACCCTGCGCTCTGTCGTCCAGGCCGCATGGACGTCTGGATCGAGTTTAAGAATGCGTCAAAGTACCAAGCCGAGCACCTGTTCCGCAACTTCTTCCCCTCTGCAGACGCAGACCCTCCACCGACACCCGATTCGGATGATATCGAATCGCTCGAGATGCCTGCTCCTTCATCGCCTGCAACGAGCCAGCTAAGCTCGCTCTTCTCCGACCCGCTCACCGGCCTGTCATCTGTATCCTCGCGTTCCGGCTCGCTCTCCCCGTTGTCGTCGCCAACCCCACCAGGTAGCCGTCGCAGCGAAAGCATATGCTCCCGTGCGGGCGCCAAGAGCGAAATCTCCGAAATACCATCCGCAGTCGAGGAACATGTTGCGGCATGCGCCCATGCCGTACCGCCGCTCAGCGCTGCGCGCCTAGCACAGCTCGCAAAACAATTCGCTGACGCGATCCCGGATGAGGGCTTCAGCGTCGCCGCACTACAAGGCTGTGAGTATTCGGATTTCTTTTGGATGTGGCTTGATCATTGCCAGTGATCACACCCACCCTTACGATATTACTTACTTAACGGCTCCGGTGCGTGGCGGGATTGCGACGATTGCTGACACATGTCCGCTCTGCAGACTTGCTGAAAAACAAGTCACGGCCGGAAGCAGCGGCTGAGGGTGCTGCGTCTTGGGTTATCTCCGAGCGAGAGATGCGTGAAAAGCTCAAGAAGGAGCGCGAAGCGAAAGAGCGCGAGCTAGAAAAAGAGGTGCGCCTTGCGAATGGCCTCATCACGATAGTAAGCGCTAATCCTCTCTTCCGTATAGGAGAAGGAAAGAGAAGAGGAGGAAAGCAAGGCGGCGGAGGCAGAGGCAGAAGCCGAGAAGGAAAAGGCCAAGACGGATGATTCGGTAGTAGAGCCTGTGAACGACGAGAATGCTGCACCGGTGGCCGCGGACACCTCCGACGCCTCCGAGTCTTCCTCTGCGACTGGGGAAGAATCCAGCACGAGCGATGATGCCAGCGAGAGCAAGGGCACTGACACACCCACCGACACGGGCGTCACATGGGTCAAGGTCACCGAAGAGACCTCCGCGGAGGCTGAGGCAGACAGCAGCTGACTGCATGTGGATCCGCCGGAGCCGGAACTGGAGTCACTGCCGCCGCCCGTCGTGCCGCAATCGTCGAACACACGTGCGCTGGTCCACCACCAAGCTCATAGTTCTACTGTCGCGCCGGTCGCTCTGCTTCGTGTCGTGCACACCATCCTTCCGCTCTATGCCGTCCTCATCCGTCTCGCGCAGTTTGCCTCGTGGCGCCGCCGGTCTTTAGAGTAATCGCTTGAACCACCCCCCCCGTGTTTTCGGCGAGCAGTTTGAATCCCAAATCCACGCTCTCAATGTCTCATGATGAACACTTTTTTGATAATTTTTTTTGCAGTAACGAAATCTCTCATTCTGTCCGCGAAAAAGCTGATACCTGTCATACACACGCAATCTGCTTTTACCAATCCCCCCCTCTACACCCGAGTCTCACGGATCGCCCATCACAATTTTTTCCTGTATATCTCTCACTTTCTTTGGAACTCTGACTACCTCCAAATCTCCATCTCCCCCCCTTAAAAAGATTCCGCTTTCCCAACAAGCAATGGTGGTTTCCTTTTGTCCCTTTTTTTTTCTTTTCTGACCCCTTCAATCCAATGCTTTTGTGTCCCATATAGCTCCCTCGTCCTTGGAATGTACAAAGTCAATTAGAATTTTTTTTCTTTTCTTTTGAAAACGGTATCAGGAAGGCAAATTGACCATGTTTTTGTACACATGCCGTGATCGACTGTAGTGGTTTTTCTCTGTTGGGTAACGTCCAGTCTGATCGTGGAAGATCCTAAGAGGGGGACATGATATGCACATCCGATAATATGTTACTGGCACCCCCTGAATGAACATCGGATCAAGAGACACCCCCAAGATCCCAAGGGGTTGTGGCGTTACACCGTACAGCAGTGACTGTAGTGCTCAACATGGTGTCCTGTTATACGGATATAGAAGAAGCGCGCTCGACGTTTTTATCTTGTTCCCGCGGCCAACACGGTACTAAGACCTGGCGCTGACGAAGCTCACGGAGCTTTCCCTTCCCTTCCTCTGCCATCTCGAAATCTCCCACTCTCTCCCTCTCCGCCCGCCCTTACTTCGCCACGCCATATCATCACAAGTTAAGACTTTGAAACATCAACCCGAGGGAACGAACGAACGTACCCACGAATCGGCGCAAACCGGATCTTAAAAATCGATTCATCGTCGGTCGTCAGAAAATTCTAGAAAGAAAAAAAAAAAAAAAAGGCGATCATCAACTTGTGGGGGTGTGTGGTGTGGTGTGGTGTGGTGTGGGGAAGGGGAGATTCGGACTTTTTGGGGAACAAAGGACAAGTTTGATAGCTGCCATACACGGCTGCTCGGCGGTGCCGCAGCCGGGCGCGGGCGCAAAAGCCAAGTGGTGCCATTGCAATTTGATGACAAAAGTGCAGTGGCGCCCGCGCACATTGGATTCCGTGCTTTCACCCCCCACCACACACTCTCTCTCACGCGCTGGGACCCCGGTCTAGGGCTCGAGGCCATCAGTGCCGCCAATTCAGTGGCGATGCTGTACTGGCGTACGCTTTTGCTGCTAGTGCTATGCTAGCTTGGCTGGCACTCGCACAGCAGTTCAAGGGAAAACTTTTTCGTGCTGCATGTTGCCACTGCCCCGTGCATCTTTCCTCTTTGTCAGGACCTCCAAAATTCTGATCCCAGTTTAAGGATAATATGTGCCTAGATCCATTACAAAAACGGATATCGACGTCTAGTACGTGATTAGGGCATCAGAATCGCGCGCTCTCCTCTGTCCAAGTAGCTTGGCTCTTAAATTCATCTGCGCGCACGTTTGGCAGTCGTATTTCCGCTCGCTGCGTCTACCCTGGCCCCTGGTCACGGGCTTACCGGGTCTGAAACGTTGGCACGACGGCGTGACTGATCTTTTTTTCTTTGCTTCCTTTTCATCCCTTTACACGTCCCGGACCAATTGATTGGCTGTGCGACTGCCATAGGCTCGGATCTAACAACGATAGGGGGATGGGTCCACGTCATGATGATGCGAAAATGCTTCACAGAAGCAATCAAAGCAACACGACCTCAACCGGTGACGCCGGCAGCGACCGTGACGCGGACACTCAGCAGTATCCCACCGTGCATCTGACTCGCCAGCGTTCTCAGAACGGGAATGAGTGAATCTCATGCGTCACTCGTCTGTCTGCACGTATGCGTTTCTTAGCAGGCCGCACTACAGGAAATTGTGGAGAATCTTGTGGGGCCTCACGACGCCTCATATAACCCATATGAGAGCTCATGAGCCCAGAAAAGGCAATGAACTGCAATACAAGATTTTCCACTAACTTGTAAAGACGAGACGGAAACTGCCGTAAAGCCTCTCCAACCCGTCTCGAAAACAAAAAAGAATCAAAAACAAAATGCACTAAGGTGAACCCGAGGACAAAGTATCATTCCTCTCACTTCCAGAGTGTTTGAGGCGTCTGTATCATCAGTTCACTGAGCACGATCCTGGCAGGACCTGCCAAGGACATTGTCGCCGGCGGACCACCCATCCACCTGGGGGGGTTAGAGGTTCCCGTACGCAACTTGTCCGTCCACGACGGTCGCGAGCACCTTCGTGCCCAATATCTCCTCAAATGGGACACACATGATGTCGCGGTCCAGCACGACAAAATCAGCCGCGAAGCCGGGCACGAGCCGCCCAAGCGTATCCTCCGCGAATGCCGCGTACGCCGCATCGCACGTCATGCCTCGCAGGGCCTGCGCGCGCGTCAGTGCCTCCTCGGGGTACCTGTTTCAAACGGGGAAAATGAATGTCATAGGTTGCCCATGAGAACGACAGGAAAAAGAAGGGGTAGCTGTCATGGGTCGGTTGGAAATCAATGGGGACGCACCACCCGCCCGGACCATGTGGTGACGTGCCTTCGGGGCTGCGCCGCGCTACGGCCGCGTAGAAACCCAGAAGGGGGTTTATATCCTCGACGGGAAAGTCGGAGCCAAGTGGGAGACGTTTCCCCGGAGAAGCCCTGTGGAACACGAGGCGTAGTCAGCTGGATCCACCACAATGGGGTAGAAAGGAATTGCGGGGGAGGTACCGGAGGAGCGTCTGGTAAGCGTATGCGCCTTTGATGCGGTCTGGGCCCTGGAGACAGCAGCGGTGTTAACGGTGCGGAAGTGGAGAAAAGAAGGATCGATGGACCAGCCGCGTTTCAGCGTAACTCATATCGCTTGTACTATATCATATACATCAACACCACCGCAGGACAGTCGTGGGAGCAGGGACGCACGCATGCGTCGGCTGCACACTTGCAATAACTAGGGGGCGGGGTCTCGTTAGAAGCACCCTATCACACCAGAGAGGCGTAAACCACCTCCAAGCCTTCCTGTGCGCTCTAGGTCGCTCGGCTGAAATATCTGCGCGTGTTCTATGCGCGGTCGCCATGTATTCACATCCGCTCCGGGCTTTCTCAGGATATCTTCGAAGATATCAAGCACAACTTCATTTGCGCGATCTCCAATAGCATGAATGTTCTAGTAGATGACTGACGCGTTGGCCACGGAAACGTAATGTGGCCTAAGAACGCGCACCACTTGAAATCCGTCCTCGTAGAATCGCTCAGCTAGTTTGTGTAACGTCTGGGGAGGAACACGGAGGAGCCCCCGAGTGTCCGGTTTGTCACTGTAAGGGGCGATAAGGGCGGCACCCCAGGACCCGAGAGCACCATCGGAAAAGAGCTTCACACTACGGACGGTGAGCCGTTTGTGGAGACCATGGTTGATAAGGCGAGGTATTTGGGATCCCCAATAGTCATTGGAGGGAGCGTAACCCATCAAATAGAGCTTGATCTATAGCAAAGTGTGCACAACCTGAACGCCATTATTATGACAATGGAGCTCACCGGTACACGCCCCTCATCAGCCATCCTACGAGGTGTGAGCGCGTGTCGATGTAAGAGTAGATCAACAGAAGGACGTGCCGCTGGAAGAACGCTATGTCCTTGGGAAACGAGGCAGCATCATGGATGCTAGTTAACCCAACACGCAGCGCATCGCGCATTGTCTTTTCGTAACATTCATGAGTCTCTGCCTCTGTCTGCGCGGGCTTCTCAATCAGATCCATTGCATTGTCAACGAAAACGCCTAGTTTGGAAAAGGTCATGGCGAGATGCGCGCCAGCGTCATAGGAGAGGGATCAAACGGACCAGTGGGTTTCCCAGTCCCATCACGTATGATGAGACCGCCGTCGACCACGTCTGGGAGATTCTTAAGTTTTGAAAGGATTGTATTGGATACCCAATAGGCGTGATAGTCGATGCGTGAGAGCAGGATAGGGCGCCCGCGAAGGAGAGGTTCGCTATCCAGGTCATCCTTTGTGGCGGGTACGAGTCAGTGAGAGACGCGATTATGGATGACGTAGCAGCAATGTTGCACTGGCACATACTGCAGTGGGGAACTCTCCACCTGGCCAATTAGTTTGATCCCAACCTGTTCCGACGATCCAGCGTGTGTGATCGTGATATACGTCCGGATTAGCAAGAAGATACTGCTTTATCTTTGAGAGCACATCTAAAGAAATATGCGAATCACGCGAATCAGACGCGACGAGAGCCTGAGCGTGTGCCTATCTAGTACCATCAGCCGACGCGCAGCTTTCGAGAGGGAGCTGTGCCCTAGCGCCCCAGTCGAGGATATGGCCATGGGCATCTGTAGAGTGGGTTCGATAACGGATAAGCGAGCTCGTAACGTCATACCGGCTAAGCCTGGAACTATGATGGAGGATGGCGGTGTCTGGAACACCTCCAACAACACGTTGGGATGATGAGCGCTCCAAAACTTGCGGATCTGTTCTGAATGACGAACCGTCAACCGAAGTGCATAAAATGGGGGAGAGGTAGCCTACCGACGCTTCCTACAGCAGTGATGCTTTCATTTTCTACTAACATGCAATCCGCGGTAGAGTTTTCGTCGTCGACCGTGTAGATGCCGCCGGGAGGAGTGGATATTGCGTATGCATTGAGGTCGGTGATAGCGGCTTTTCAGAAGACGAAGCATGTTTATTCAAGTCCGGATAGCCGAATATGTGGTATTAGTGTGCGTACCAAGTCCGCTCATGGTTTCAACGGTGACGATTGAGATGATCTGATAGTATGGGTTCTAGATGGTGGAGAGCAATAACACCGAGTGGTGAGATAAGATAAGATAAATAGGTCGAGTGACGCGATGACGGCAAATTGCGATCGCGGAATACAAACCCTTCAAGTCAAAAGTCAAGGCCCCATCCCTCTCCACTTCGTCTCTCTCCCAACGAACTTCCACTCCACTCAATGGAGCTCCCTGAACCAAACCACCACAAGAGAATCCTTCACAGTAAACGGTCTTTTGGGAAACCCCCTGGTCACAAAGTTGAATCGCCAGCCTACGATGCGTCCGTCTTCCGTCGTCGCTTCCCCCCTCCCTTTTTCACTCACCGCTTTTCAGCTCAGAGGAGGATAATGACCCATTCACCGATGACGGCTCTTCCGCTCTCTCTGCCACATCATCATCGCGCCACAATGTTACCTCCCAGCATCGTATTCCAGGAGCGCTGAACGCACGTCCTCCCTCCCCCTCATCACGTTCTCGTTTGAAGCATGCGTTGTCGCCTTCTATGCTGTCTGACGATGGCGTCGACTCTCCCACATATGATGGCGACATCGAAAGTACCACGACGGTTGGCCGCGATCGCGACCCTCTTCAATCACACTCTGCTGCTACCTCTACGCTCCCTTCGCCTACTCCCATCATTCAAAACCTCCCTGCGGTTGCTGCGCTCATCCACCCCCCATCCACTGCCTCGTCCTCTGATGCAGAAATTGAACCGGCGCGTGTAATTGTATATAATTCCCATTCTACGCCCATTCATGGACTCGCCTCTGTCCACGATGCGGCTCAGGCGTCCGATCCCTCTGCATTCTCACCAGAGGTCTCACCAGAGGGGATACAAACCTTCATACGCCGCGCAATCAATGGCGAACCTCACCGCAAGTACAAAATCAACGAACCCCCAGTCAGTCGGCCTGTGCGCATTTACGCAGATGGTACGTATTCGTTCCAATTGAGACGCTTCTCTCTCACCAACTGGGTTTCTGCTTCAAGGTGTATATGACCTCTTTCACTATGGGTACGCCTGGACAGGTTTCTTCTGTGTGACCTGGGGCGAACGCTTAGTAGTATCTCAGTCACTCACTGCAGCTCCGCCAAGCCAAGCTGGCTTTCCCGAACGTGTACCTCCTCGTTGGCGTGAATAGTGACGAGCAGGTACGGCAACATAAATTCAAATGTGTCATGCAACACGCAGAACGTTGTGAAGCCGTCCGCCATTGTCGCTGGGTGGATGAGGTCGTCCCTGAAGCTCCTTGGGTCATCGATGCCGCCTTTCTAGAAAAATACAACATTGACTACGTGGCGCACGACGACGAACCATACTTGAGTGCGGGCCATGACGATGTCTATGCCTTTGTTAAGTCGCTAGGTTTGTTCGCTCCTTTCCGTTTCTATTGTACTTTTCGGTCCTCACATGCTACAAGGCAAATTCCTCCCAACGCGTCGCACGCCGGGTATTTCAACTAGTTCGATTATTGAACGCATAGTAAAGGGCTACCGAAAGCACGACTTTGACAAGAAGCTCGAGATAATGGGGTGTGCGGAACTCATGGCGCAGGACTCTAATCATAATGACGACCCCGGCTACGGTGAGCAGCAGCGCTCGCAGTAAGCCAAGGGTTTGGCAGGTTTCGTACTGTATACTGTGGGTACTGTAATTAGTACATAAATCGTATTCACGGAGTCTTCCCAGCCCTTCAGGCCGCAGGGAGTAAGTCATTCCCGGCAAGTCGGCAATCGAATTGGTTCACCGGCGTTTATTTCCTAATGTCCTACCTGTCCCGGCTGCGGGGTCCAGGGCAGAATTTATTCCTTCCACCCGAATAAGGCACCTCTTGTCGAACATTAGCGTGCCGTATGACGGTGCCCGCGAGGATCCGAAGATTGAGGTGTTGTAGTAGGGGCCGATAGGATGCCAGAGAGAACTTGAACATTCATTTAGACCAGGCCCCGAGTCAATGGGAGCCTGAGGGCAATCTGGTTGTTATATTGCAAGACAAACGCAGGAGGCCTTCTTACATGCATGCAAACATACATTGTAGCTACTAGAGGCCATCCCCAAACCGGATACACCAAGCAGTCAGCCGCCTTCTACGGGCTAACTGCGGAGATACTTCGAACCGTTGACATTTTTATGCGCAATCAGAACTGATACCGGTCAGTTGCGTCTTAGGCGATTGGGTACTGTACTGGAGTTCGTGTGTCGAAAACGAACTAGGTCGATGGGAGACACGCAACGTGGCGTCAGATCATCCGGATCCTCCCCTGCTAAAAATGGCCACGATGAAAGGTGACAAATCTCCTGTACGACGAAGATGCGACAGCTCAGTGTGGGAGCAGAAATTTGGAGGCCGAGTCACGTACCCCGAGGCCACAGGCGGGCTCGCATCGAAGCCACAGCGACCAGTCCAGCCAATTCATCAACTCATCAACGTGCCTACTACCCACCTCAATCGCTTCTGCTGCCGTCGCCTCGCTTTCTCCCTCGACGTCAAAGAATTCCAACCATAACAGCGTCAACCGCCGACATATCTCATGAAGCGTGCCCTCGACTGCGGCGTGGATCCGCACTTCCTGCGGCGTGAGCATGCCCAGTGGAATGCGCGATGTCTGCGTCATCGCGCAACGACGCATCACCGGCGCCGCCCAGGAAGCGTTGGAAGATGCGGGTAGCTGCGGCGGCACGTCCTCGGTCGTGATATATGGCACGAGCATGAGCAGCAGCTGGGCGCGGACTGCGGCCGCTTGTTCTGCTGCATCCGTGAAAATGGACGTCGCGTTCGGTGAGAGAAGGAAGCGCAGATATTCGAGGCGGTTCGCATAGCGCTCCGTCACGACTCGTACGATGCTGCCCCAGTCGACGCCGCTCCCGGTGCCTTGCCCACGCGTGAGCACTGAGCGCAGCTCTGCGTGCACGCGCTCAATGTCTGCTGGGGAGATTCCTTTCAAGCGATAGTGTAACCTGTCCTTTCCCTGGCGAGCTTCGACGAGGCTCGACAGTGTTGGGTCGTAGAAAGTGACGAGTCCTGCGTGATCGAGGTGCACGCGGGTCTCTCCGGGCGCACGGTCGTGCCAACTCCCGGAAACATGAGCCGCGAAGTAGACGAGAATTTCGTCCGGGAGCGAGCCACGCCAGCCTGGTGGCGGGACAGGTTTTGGTTGGGGCGGCACATACGGGTTTATGATATCGTTTGAAATATTTTTAGGTAAGAGATCGAGGAATGTGACAACCTCGAGCCCATCCAAAAGATCACATATCATGACCTCGCTGTGAATATGAACAAAAACGTAGTACGATCAGCCTCGAGACGACGGTGTGATCAACGACAGTGGAAACGCACAAATCGAACTCCATCCTGACGAACCCATCGAGGCCAAAAGGCCTTCCCCAGTCGCACAAAGCCCTGATGCGCTCCTGCTCCGAGATAAACTTGTCGGGCTGGAGTTTTCCCCAGGCGACGATGTCCTGCGAGTCCATGGGTCCGCCCTTCATCTTCGCTGCGCTCGAACCATCAAAGTACAAGAGACGGAGGTCTCGCTTTGCCTGTAGCGATATCACGTAGCAGGGGCCGGTGCCGAACAGAGAGGCGTGTTCAAAGTCGAACGCAAGCCAATCAGGCGCATCCGGTACACGATCGTCCCGACGTCCGTGGTACAAAATTGTACCAGTGGGGATAGTAGCAGGCACAATGCTGTGACCTAGGAATGCGAGACATGGAAGGATTGAAGTTAGCACACATCAGGTTGCGTGCTCTGATAGTAAAAAAAAAATGAGGGGGATCCAGCTTACCATTTCTACGAAAAGTATTCGGCCACAGCTGCCTCAACCCACTTACGCTGTTGAATATCAAATGGTGGGTAGAGTTCGGGTTCGGAGGCCGTTCCCACTCGAGAAAAAAATCTTCCGACGTTCCTTCTATTCGGAAAGCAGCCTGATATGGTCCGTTATTGTTGTGGTTGGGTGCGCTGGACGGAAGGGCGAGAGAAGCCGCGGCTAGTAGGAGCGGAAGAATACGACGCGAAGCCCATTTCATGGTGGCAGTTGAGCTATGGGCTGTTTGCTGGCAGGCCCGAGGAACATCTCAACAATATCTCAACGTGTCGGGTAGTACCGCGGCCGCGGATATAGCGATCCTAGCGTGTTGACCACAGTTCCGAGCTGCCCTGGACTCTTGTCTTATACACTGGACACATGTTTGGGGTTTCGGGCAATCGAATGAGCTTGACAGAAGAGGTGGGAGATCATAGAATGAATAAGGAACGGGTATTGTGGTTGTGGTACAGTAGATTCGGTGCAGTGAGTGTGCAGTGGCGATTGAAACGTTAAAAAAGGCAAACGGTCACATGATTACCTCGTGTTTATTTATGACCGATCCGTCGTGGCGATATCTTCAACTTAATCACTTTAAACGACAGGATGACCGATGCCCATACCCACCACTGGCAGTGTGATTTGGATATGTCCTCCATGGAGTACTCTTCGCCTCGCACTTCTCCCCCCACTGTCTCCTTTCCTCTACCCTCTGTTCCTCCGTTCCCCTTTGTTCCCTACGCATCCCGGTTTCCTCGCGTTCTTACACTTATATCATATTCTACTGGACGGCCACTCGTAGTTTCTAAGTGCGCTTTCATGTATTTCAGATGGCTTCTGCGAATGTAGATCCCCTTCCGCCTTATTCTAGAAAGTTTTGTGTGGCCCTTTAACCTTTACTTTCTTGCTCTTGTCACGAAACTCGTGAGCATCGTCTCTCTTTCTTCGCCACTTCGCCAATCGGACTTCTGACATCTCCTAGCCGCTGATTCCAGAACGACGATTCCCAGCAACACGCCTAGCAACACTCAATGTTCTCACAGCACCTAATTTCCCGTCCCTTACTTAAAGGGGAATATCTATGTCGAGGTGAGGCTTACTATTAATCATTTGGTCATCCTCATGACGGAAAGGCTGTGCTTTTCGTCTGTTTTGATCAATATATAGTATGATCTGACAGTGTTCCAGGTCTATTTGCGGCATGTTTGTTTGGTGGCGAGAAGCACAAGCCTTATTGTAAGCGCCAGCCGTAACAGAATTCATACATGCATCAATGTGGATTTTACAATTTATTCTGATCCAGTTTCTGAGAGGCAGTGACAGCTGGCCAATCAGATTTCAAGATTTAGCATGAATCCATAGGATATATTGCAAAATCCACATAGTGATATAGTAAGGCGGACCCGGATGACCGTGGCGGGGGTCAGCGACCACTTATCGATGCATAGGTTCACGGACCGGGGGAACGCTTCTTCGCTACCTTTGTAACCGAATACCCAAGGACAGGGTTCCTAGGCATATGGCTCCAAAAAGCGCTGTCGACTAGCCGCGTTTTGTTGGACGCTCTCACTCGACAACGAACCGCCCCCTCCAGTAACTACAATGTCACATGCGGCCACGTCCTCTGCTTCACCTTCGGACTTTGATTTTGTCTTCAATTCCGCTCTCGATGCTTACAAAAAGCGCACCAAAGAAGACCTCACCTCGCATCCCCTACTTCCCACCCTTCACACCTGCAACTCTCCCGAATCTGTCGTCGCTGTCCTTCGCGACCAAATTCCCGCGTTCACCCAATCTCAGAATGCCGACGAAAGGCTCACAAAGTGGCTCGTCCCGACTGTGAATGTCCTTTACGGGTTTGCTGCCATCCTTGGCGAAGGCGTTGGCCTTGTGAATAACAAAACCCCTATGGGGCCATTTTTATTCTAATACTTGTTTCACAGGTATTCCCACCAGCGAAAGCCATCTTTGTAGGCGTCGGGGTTCTCCTCTCGGTATGTGTCCTTGAATCTCGTGTGATGGCCACCTTGTGACACCCAAGTAATCCAGGTGTCTAAACACGTCGGCGCTCGCCAGGATACGCTGATCCGTGTCTTCAACCAGATCGAATACTATTTTAGGCGACTGGAAATTTATACAACTGTCCCGGTGACTGTGGCTATGAGGGGCATAATAGCGGACATCATGGTTGAAGTCATTTCTTTCCTTGCCGTCGTGACAAAGGAACTCAAACAAGGACGAACAAGTGGGTGGACCTGTATATAATTCCCGTTCTCCCCTGACATATATGCAGAAACCTATTTCAAGAAGCTGGTAGGGATCACAGACGTCGAAGATGTCCTTCAACGGTTGGACAAATTGACTCAGGAAGAGTTGCATATGGCATCTGCAGAGCATCTGAGGATCTCCCACAACGTTGAGGGCGGAATGACCCGTGTTGGCGAGGGCGTACAGGGTGTCGACAGGGGTGTGCGAGATGTCGGTGACGGGATGCGAGACGTTCGTGAGGCGGTTCAAGGCCTCGACGACAAAGTATTCCAGGTCAACCGTGTGTCATCTCCCAACGATATTGCCTCCGTTCCTCAACCCTCATAAACCTTCCCAGGAGACCATCTCCGAGAAGGCCTTCGAACTTGGCTCTCTCCTCCAAATCCATCCACAAATCATAACATCGCATGCGACGCCCAACACAAAGGGACATCTCGATGGTTCTTTCGTAGCACCATTTTCACTCGATGGAAGTCCACGGGTTCTTTCTTGTGGCTACACGGTAAACGTGTGTCCCTCTTATCATTCTCGATGCCATGAGTTTTGACCTTCTTCAATCCCATAGCAGGCTCGGGGAAGAGCATACTCTGGTTTGTCATACCCCCCATCGCTTTCCGTTTAGCGGAGCTGACATAGTCATGTAGCTCCGCAATCATACAAGATATCATGAATTTACGTGACTCTAGAAATGCCTCCGTGGCATATTTTTATTTCGACTTCAGGGACTCCGATAAGCAAAGACGCTGCAATGTACTGCCTTCTCTCCTCGTCCAGCTCTCTGCTCGCTCTAAGTCTCGTTGCGACATACTTTCCCGCCTTTATTCTACACACGACCGTGGACTTCAGAAGCCCAGTGATCGCGCGATGATAAAATGTCTCAAAGAAATGCTCACCCTCCCATCGCATGGTCCTACTTACATTATTATGGACGCACTCGACGAGTGCTCCAACACGTCTGGTATTCCGTCTCCGCGAAACGAGGTCCTTGATCTTGTGAATGAACTGGTCGATCTCCGCCTTTCGACTCTGCATATATGCGTTACCAGCCGCCCAGAGATAGACATCCAGACCGTCCTAGAGCGCTTGGCTCACCACCCCGTATCGCTTCATGATGAAAGCGGACAGAAGCAGGACATCATCGACTATGTCACCTCTGTTGTTCACTCGGACAAAACAATGCGGAGATGGCGGGAGGATGAAAAGGAACTGGTCATAAAGACACTATCAGAGAAAGCTGACGGAATGTATGTACATCATTACACCCTCATGCCACCTCCTATAACATCACACAGGTTCCGATGGGCATACTGCCAGCTAGAGATCCTATCCCAATCTTTCCCTTCAAGTGTAAGAGTTATCCTCAAGGATCTACCCGAGAGTCTCGATGAGACATACGAGCGGATACTGAAGGAGATTAGGAAGGCAAACCAAGGCCACGCTTATCGACTTTTGCAATGTCTCGTGGTCGCCGTTCGCCCACTTCACGTGGAGGAACTGGCGGAAGTGCTTGCAGTTGACTTTGGCGCGGGAGGGACGCCAATGCTGAACCCAGGTTGGCGATGGTCGGACCATCAGGAAGCGGTCTTGTCTGCATGTTCGAGTTTGGTCACGATTGTCGAGGATGGTGACTCGAGGATTGTTCAATTCTCGCACTTCTCTGTCAGGGAGTTTCTGCTGTCGAGCCGGCTTGCGGAATCGACCAGGGGTGTCTCGCGGTACCATATCCAATTAGAGGTAGCGCATACTATCCTTTCGCAAGCATGCCTCGGCGTTCTCCTCCGATTGGACGACCGCATCGATCGCCTCAGTATCGAGAGCTTCCCGTTGGCTCGATACGCTGCGCAGTACTGGGTCAAGCATGCGCAATTTGGGAATGTCTCGTCACGGATCGAGGAAGGGATGGATCGTCTATTTGATGTGGACAAACCACACTTTGCCATTTGGCTCTGGATATACAACGAAGACAGTCCAAGTCGTCTTTCTCGTTCCCTGCCCAGCATGCGCCCTTCCAAACCCAAAGCAGTCCCATTATACTATGCCGCACTGCACGGATTCCGTGACTTGGTGGGCCGTCTCCTCACCAAGCATCCAGAGGATGTGAATGCGGACGGCGGTCGTTCTTATACTCCGTTGTACGCATCAGCCGAAGGACGACACTTCGACGTTTTTGTACTACTAACCGACCATTTCCCAGAAGTGGATCTCCGGGTTGGATGGGGTCTCACTGCGCTGCATCTAGCGGCGTGGGGGGGACAAGTCGAAATTGGGAAACGGCTACTTGGCCGCGGCGCAAATGTAAATGCCCAAAGCGGCTATGGTCGGACTCCCTTGAACTTGGCGGCAGAGTGGGGACAACTCGAGTTTTCTCGAATGCTCCTTGAGCATGGGGCAGTGATTGATGTCCCTGACCTGACTGGCAGAACACCGCTGCACGTCGCAGGGATGGAAGGACATGTCGAGGTCGTGCGATTATTGCTAGAGCAGGGCGCAGATCCCAATTTTCGCAACTCGTTTGGCTACACCCTTTCCGAGGTTGTATCAGGTGACGAGAGGAAGGAAGAGATTGTACTATTATTATCTGCGTATGGTGCCAAGTCTGTAAAGGATTTTAGAGTCTGACAATGCCAATGATTATTTGGCCTTACATAAGTGTGATTACTCATGATACATGATGCCGTTACATAAGACATGTTTCTTTTGAGTCGTGACCTACTGTAGTACCGCTTGGAGACGAGTCGCTACAGTATTGGGAGGCAACGGACCAACTGCCCTGCAGTCACCACGCCCGCCCCCAAAGGGCACCATCTTCTATTTTTGTTTGCAGTTACTAATCGAGCCCTGTACTGTATGATGAAACTGCTGTAACTTAGGACTACAGTAGGCCCAGCACACGCGCAGGGAGAAACACTAATATTGCCACCACGAGACCAGAGTCGACAAGCATCGTCGAAGGCATCGTGAACCGCTTGTCCTTGTCGAAAGATACATCTTGCTCCTCTGAAATGGCTATAACGTAGGTGGCTAACACATGCTTGTGAGTTCGGAATTAGGAAGGGAAAGAGAACAGAGGCCTCGCTCCCGAAAGTTCGAGAACATGCGAAGGGAAAACGTAACGGGCGTAAGAAGTCTTGAAGCGAGAGTCACGAAACAAGGGCGAGAGAGAGAGCAAGACCAATGAGACCAGCGACAGCAGGGCAGCTTGGTTTGTTGTCAGGCTGTTGGGCGAGGAACGAAAGCATGCAAAACACGAAAAATGGAAAGGTGGGGCTCGATTGCCTGCCCTTGACGAGGCCAGGCGAGAGGGTTTAGATACAAGTATTCTACGTACCAATCGAGTAGAAGGGGTGGGGGAGAAGGAAAACGAGGGCGAATGCGGTATCGAAAGCGAAGAAATTTTACTAAATCGTGTCTAGGCGTACGACAGCGGGCGCGCAGATAACGAAGGTGAGGGAGGCGCGGCGATGTTCGATGGTAAGAGGCTGAAGTGAAAGTGGAAACCTGTGGAATGGAGAGCGGATGATCTAAAGCAAAACGAGAGGTAGAAACGTACAAAGATTGACGTGAATGAGCCTATTTACAGTAAAATCCCTTCCTAATAGCGATATGAGGGTGAAATTCGGGCAAAGGCATAGAAGGCGTCACGTGGTCGAATAGAACTTTTCCGAGTTTCCAAGTCCGAGGCCACTGCCTGCCAGTGAGCGCCTGCATACCTTACAAGTTACAATCATGCTCTTCATCAATTCTCAGTTTGGCCTGCACAGTACTCTCGCCAGTGATTCCGAGA
>Ga0307512_10001842_pt1 | contig 28523 bp, 44 predicted proteins | sample 14_EM_MG_FD_200267 | JGI IMG/M metagenome (GOLD analysis project Ga0307512, IMG submission 200267) | Populus trichocarpa ectomycorrhiza microbial communities from riparian zone in the Pacific Northwest, United States - 14_EM | ecosystem: Host-associated > Plants > Roots > Unclassified | place... | reverse complement strand
CCTTTTACTCCACATCTGTTATCTCTGCTTCATTCCCCCCCCCTGCTGCTACAGTCCCCCTTGGCCTAGGAAGAAGTATCACTCTGTTCGTCCCCGATGCCACATCAGTGGCGCTGGTCATGGATGCATGTCCAACGTCCGCTATCTCCCGACACTGCCTCACCGGGCCTCCCTGGCGGCATTGGTGTTCCTCGCGCATCTGTTGCTGAACGCAATGTCATTTCCTCTGCTATGAGGGCACTTCTCCAATGTATTACCACAGAGTGATCACTGCTTCGCTGTGCATCACACCTCGTTGAACTTGTGGTCTTCAGTCCGGTGATTCCCGGAGATGTAGCCACATGCCTCTCTGCTGCCGCATTTGTTCTCGATGTGACCCCAGCCAGGCAGAGTTCAGATCTACAGCGAGGGCCAGCATTAGTGTACATTTCGACTCGATACCACCCTCCCACCGCCTTGATGCCTCTCATGACAATGCCGTGTGCTGCCTTGCTCCCCTTGACAGCAGAGACAACCGATGATGCTGCGACTTCTTCGTTCTGCCTCCTCTCCCTGATGGTGAGGGGATTCACCCGCCACCGTACTTGGGTAAGCATTGGTATGCCATTCGTTTACGCTTCAAATTTGACACCCATCTTCTGGCAGCCATCTGTGAATATTCCCCTATACTGTACGAGAGGTACTACATGGATGTTTAGCTGTTCCAAAGACTCATTCACTTGGACAACCTTGACTTCTTTATCGACAGTCCACCCCGCTGTAGAGATGATGTCGCGGTATTGCAGAGCAATCTTCGCCATCCCATTCTGGTGCGTGATTGCCATGATCACATCCTTGGCATTCCTCGTTGTATTTATGATCCAAATGTGGGCCGGAGCATGCTGGTGGAAAAGCGCTCTGATCATCGGTCACGCAATGTCTTGGTCCATCATATTGTGGTGTGGCACGCTCTCATCGGTCCTTAGGATTAGGCATCTGTCTGCCATGCCCGGGCCTGGTTTCAGTACTCAGGCTGGGCTGCCCAGTGTCTGTTGGATTCATGGTGCGAATGTCTCGCATCGTCTGGTTGCTGCTGGCACAGATGTCATCACCACTGTCAGCGTTGATGTGGTTGTCGGCGTCGGTGTTGGTATCGGTATCACTGCTGGGTGTGGCTTTGGTTTTGGATTTGATTTGAGCAGTCTTCCCGGCTGCGGTTGTTAGCACGCCTGCGGCTTTTCACCTGTCTGCGTCATGGCAGCTTGTATCGGGGCCTCCAGACCAACACCCTCGGTCTCCGCTTACCGTTCATCTCTTTGGCCCCGTTCTGTCGCTGCCACCAATTCTGTGACCATGTCCGTGATGCCTATGCCCCACAGTACGTCATCCTGGTGGTACGCATCCCACTTTGCCTCAATTTCCTCCAACCATATTTTGATCGCTCGCCACTGCGCCTCCTGCAGCGCACTCTGCGTCTCCAGCGTGTTTCCTATCATTGCGATGGTTCGGTGTACCTGTGTTTGTTTGCGGGATTGCTGCTGAGCCGCTCGCTCCATGTTGATCCCCCAGTCCGCGAGAGCCCTGACAGTCGCTGGGACCTTACTCATTCTTCGCCTTGCGTGCTTGATTCTCTGCATCAGCTTAGGCGTGTCTTCACCCATGGTGCCCGAGGCGATGGTCGTCACCACGGTCCACATCTCCATTACAATATGCATAGACATGTCGCCCCTCCCGTGTGCCACTTCGCCCCAGTCTAGAACGCTCCTGTCACTCACTCTGACTTCGGTTATCTCTTCTGCAAGGTGAACATCCTCTCTTGGGTACTCCTCATGGTCACTTGTTTGTCAGCTGTCGCTTCGCATGAATCGCGTTATTCCGCCAAGACTTTATGCCCATCCACTGTACTACGAGGCTCCACGTGCGTGCCCTCCTCGGGCAGTCCAGGTGGTGCTTGGTGGGTCATTCTGGGGTCAATTCGAGGTTGAAAATCGAATGCTGCCGTCCTTGCTTCAATTGCTATCTTGTTTGTTGACTGAATGGCGGTGTTCGAGTCCCCAAATAGCCGAGTGGTGTCTGAAAGTTGTTGACCAGTACTGTCACAATTCTAGGTCACCTGCTTCAACTGCATCAGCAACGACCATAATTTCTGTCTGAAACACCCGGGTGTTTGAGATGGCTCTGACAGCTGTGACGGAGCCTCGTACCCTCGGAAGGGGATTCACACGCTACCCATCGCCCAGGCGACGGGTTGCGTTGCATACGTACCTCCTTTACTTTGTGGAGACGTATACGCATCATGAGAACGACACGTGTGTCACACTCTTCGCAAGGGCTGCAGTTATGCTGAAGCTCTTCACACAATGCCTCGCGATGTTTATGCCCTTCTCCGGCCGAGTGCCACATTTTATCTCCCTGCTTATTGCTATATGTCGGATGCCGCACTCACCCCATATATGTTCAGTTTTGAGAGGTTATCACGTATTGCAATACAGTCTTCACTTGGGAGACATCGCTTGGCGTTGCATTTGCTTCGCCATTATCGTATTTTACAGGTCCGAAATATACTGTCAAATTTTCACACTCTCTAGTACTATGCCCTCAGTCCTCCACATGCTGCGTTGATCAATCATCGGCTAGCGATGCTTTATCCTCCTCATCCGCATCTGCATCATCACCATGTCCAATCTTCACACTCTCTAGTACAATGCCCTCAGTCCTCCACATTCTGCGTTGATCCATCATCGGCTAGCTATGCTTCTTCCTCCTCATCCGCATCCACATCATCGCCATGTCCAATCTTCACACTCTCTACTAATATGCCCTCAGTCCTCCACATCCTGCTTTGATCCATCATCGGCTAGCGATGCATCTTCCTCCTCATCCGCATCCGCATCATCGCCATCGTAGCCCTCATACCCATCGACATAACTGCTTCCCAGGTCAACACGTGCTGCTCCCATGCTGATGACCTCGGCAGGTGTTGGGTTCTCCGCCTGTTGGATCTGACGGTTGACTGCCGCAAGAGTGTTTTGATACACCCTCTGTTGGCAGCTATCCGGTAGTGTGTTCCAGGTTTTGGTCAAGAATGTATACGTGTCTGCAACGCCAGGCAAGGTTAACAACTTGCGATCCGTTGCACCGCAGCAGGATCCGTTCTTCCACCGGCATTCTTGTAGGTGAAGTAGTTCGAGCGATCAGGTCTGTCCGCTTTCAGCTTTGACTTGGACACTTTCGGATGAACACCTTTGATCTTTTGCCACTCCACGAGAGCATGGCGCAACGTGGTGCAGGTAAACATGATCAGTGGCGAGGGTATATGACCGTCCTTGAAGTTAAGCATGGAACAATAAAATCCATCAGCATACTTACCGCGGTTATTCGTCCGATGATAGAATTTGATGTAGATAAACATCGGGATTGCTTCCGCCAGGAAGTAAAGTGGACGCTGGCTATTCGTTACCAGCTTTCGACTCTCACAGCGTTGGATTTGGACCGCGTATACCACATTCCACACCCTCTGCGACAGGACAACGATTCTTATTGTCTGCCAGAAGGGAATCAATGAATTCCAAACGCTCTGCGGCGGATTCAAAGGGGTGGAGATCATTAAGCTCTGCTATATTGTCCATTGCTGATCGAATAAAATGGGATTTAACCTTATCGACTTGTGCTCGAACCTGGTACTGGTTGGAGTGTGTGATATCCAACGTGGGCCGTGGCTTCAGCATACCTCCTTCAAGATCTCCTTTGTGCGTGCCTCAAATGCTATGGACCAAATGTTGTTTTGCTGCATAGCGGTGTTCCAGTACTTCCGTATTATATGCTAGTGTGGGCCAAAGCAAATGCTATCGCAACGCGTCACGTTGCATAAGTTACCATCTCCAAGTCGCTTGCACTCATAATCGGCCATCTGTTCCACATGTAAAGCTCCAGGAGTCTGCCTGTTGCAAATACAAGACGCGTCATGTCTGAGTGACCAAATCGATGGATGCTGCGACTGCCGGAGACCATTGATCAAGGTGCAGACACCGCCTGCGATTGCAATTGCCACTGCCTCGGTCTCGGATTCTTTTCGGTAGTTCGCATTGGCAGTTGATTTGTAATGATCGGGCAGGCATCTGGATTTGGGATGGGGGTTGTCAGGTTTTCAAGACTGCTGAGAGGAGTGGGAGTGCATGGAATGACGGATGCAGGGCTGGATACAATGCGACGCGTTGAGTCTGGCTGTATTGTTCCGCTGGGAGCTGGTGTGTTACGACTGCTTGGACCCGGCGTTGGGGTCGGAGTAATCATTGTCCGTCACTGTGCAGCGGAAGGGGTGGCAGTCACGGGTTGAGTGATATCTGCAACGCAACAATCGTTCAGCGAAGGTGAGGGGGTGGAGCTCTGACCTTGGATTGTAGAGGGTACGGAACTCCCTCCTTGAGAAGGGTCCCTCTCGCCAGCCGGTACAGAAACTCGTCCCTTAGCAGGAGGAAGTTGGGAATTCCCCGAAGGCCCATGCATTTGTTGATTTTGACAATTGACAAGATTTCGAACATTTCGTATGACTGGAGTCGTGTCAGGGTGAGGGCTTTGGGAAGGCATATTCAGATATAGATGTTCGACGTCAAGAAGGTAGGAATACTATCATCTGCATGCTTATTCAACAGCAGGCAAAATAGACTCCTATTTGAGCGACCATGGACGGATTCGACGAAAAAGGGAGGCGCAGTGTTGATTGCACTAGACTCTACACCCTGACAATACTCGGTGACGAGATCCCATCAAAAGCATTCAAGTATGGGGTTAACTGCCATCGGATTACACTCCGATTACACTGAGCATTGATGTTCACTGTTACAGCAACGTCTGAATGTCCATTTGCACCTCTTGAAGGGTGTTTATGCCATCTTGGCGCGATTATCATCGAATTGCAGTAGTTCCTGGCACAATACTTCGAACGATCGAGTGTGGATATCTTTAGCTTACCGGTGTGAAATCCCCTTTTGGCAGTGCTAAAAGCATGGCAAAGCGAACAATGACATATTCTCTATCCTATGACATCGGTTGGGTTTGCTTGTTCCACTGCTAGGCGTTGGTAGCCATGTTGGATGGTTGCACAGTTGGGACAACCTGAGAACTACTCAGTTTGCTCCGAGATGCACGAGGTATGAGCGGTAAAAGTGGTATGTGATGCCAGAGCAATGCCCAGCGTCGCAAACTGTCCTCATCGCGAGTAGGAAATCTCATCTCGAGGCTGCTCATTCATGAGGTGCCTGGTGGTTGTGCAAGATGAAGGCTGGGTCTTTATGTGTTCATTAGCCAACAAAACGCAGGATATGAACCGAATCACAGGAACCCAAGTATTTATATCGCCTCTTCCCGCATACACCTCAATTCTCTCCTCCTTCCGTAGTAAACACACCGCCAGGAATTACACACACCGCCCGGATCCTGAACTATCACGACATCACGTGACTTGCACAAAAGAACGCCTCTCGTTCCAAAACACACCCAATAACCTGCACCACTGTGTAGATTCACTCTGGGCTTCCTTCCGCTACGGTCAACTGTATCATGATGCTACTGCCTCGGATGTTGATTCATTTTCAACTCGCAGCGATGGCACCAATGGGAAGACATAAAGGAACAGAGAAGGCAACAGGTAGCGCAAAAATGCCAACATCGGTTATACATCGACGCCTGTCGTTGGATCGGAAACGCAGCCAGGGATTCAACTTAGAACACATCCGTGGACTCATACGGATACACATTGTTTGCGGCATCAAGGATGAGACGGCGTGGGACCTCTTTTATGATATAATCTTTCTTGATCCAGTCACGACTCGCCACTTTTCTCAATACAAGCTGATGTGGCCCCACCGCAGGAGCAGGGGTTCACCTTTTCGGGAGTGGTGGGCAGCGTTCCGCTCATACATGAGGCAAATGTTTGACAAAACCCGCAATCAAATGAACAATTGGGGGTGGAAATACCTCCGTACCTTTGTGGATCAGGTCAATCCCTCCAATCCGCAGACAACTAGCTCGGGAAAGGTTACACGCGCCGGTGAGCATTTCTCTTCATACGGTCGAGATGATTTCAGGGCAAAGATTGAGCCACCAAGCTGCTGGCAGTACAAGCCAGGCGACTTCCTGGCCGTTAGACCACTGAATTGCGATGACATAATTGACGACAATGATGATGATGAGAACTGGGTGGATAGCGGAGCACCTGGCGGTGGAAGGAGCCGTCCTGCCAATGGCAATGACAATGACAATGGCGAGGGTGAGAAGGACACGCAGGGCAGTGAGAAAGGGACCGGGACAGGGAAGGAAACATAGGACGGGAAGGGGAAAGGGAAGGGGAAGGGAAAGGGAAATGGTAAAGGGAAAGGTATTGTTAAAAATACCGCAGGGGGAGATGATATGTCTCGTGCCGTTGCTTTGCTGTTGCAGAAGGAAAGGTACTACGAGGCTGACTTGGACACGGAGGGCAAACTAGAGCAGGTCTATTTAGAGCTGGAAGCATCACCCGGCATGTCAATTTCCTCAGATGATGATACCAACTCTACCGAGAAGTCGGACAATCAATATCACTCAAAACATGATTCTGAGGTAGATATGCACATGGAGGATGATGTGGACACACCGGACGGCGTTGATTTAGACGGCGATGTGGATACGGAAAGGGATGGTGACGATGATGAGGAGGAAGATGATGAGGAGGAAGATGAGATGGAGGTGAAGGAGGAGGATGAGGATGAGGAGGACGATAAGGATGAGGATGATAGCAAAGAACCTCAGACGATTGGCCAGGGAGAGATGGTCAATACATCGGCTGACGATGCTGATACCATAGTAGACGATGAGCCAACTGTGCTACCTGAACAAGGCCTTCAGATGCGTGCGCATAGCCCACGGCCACAACCTCCGGTGCCTGCTCCACGGCCACAGACCCCAGAGCCTCCCCCACGACCACGAACTCTGGAGACTCATAACCTCAGTGTGCTGCAGTTTTTGGGGCTTATGACTCCAGAAAGACCTCGCCCAGCGGCGCCAACTCTGCGAGAAGCTGGGGCAGCCGGAAACACCTTGGATGTCAATGTGGAGCAGCAGCTACTCGGGGAATCGGCAGATGGCGACAGTCTCCACGATGTCCCTATCCACGATGTTACTCTCCCTGATGTCGCTCTCCATGATGCGCGCCCAGATGGCTCGGTTGGGGAGGAGTGAACCAGTCCTCGCGTTGCAGAGGAGGCGTGCATATGGGTTAGAGTCAGATTCTTGTCTTGTGAGTGTCCTTTGCTGTAATCTATTCATCTCAGGCACTGATTAAGGCATGCGTGGAGGTGTTTTGTTCGTTTGGGTGAGGGTTGTGGGCTTGTTCGTTTGCTGTGTTCTAATCTATCTCTCTCAGGCATTGATTATTACCCGTGTCGCGAGGTTTTTGGATTGCTTAGGATTTATTTCTTATTTATTTATAGTATTATGAGACATCACGCATGCAGTGATTTGGCAACTCCTTGCGTAATGGTTGATGCTCAATAAATCTCTCAAGTATCGTGAGCTTATACCCACACCAGACTGTTCAGGCCTACCTCCAACATTCATCTCTTTCGACAGTGAATACTCGACTCCTCCCGTGTCATTGACAATGCCAGAGATGACCCCATTCCGTTTCCCCAAATTTTCATGGCGAAAGAAGTTCACCTCAGACAGCTGGCGACTTAAACATATCAAATTACACCATGCTGAACACCTTCAAGTTGCAAAGAAACGGACTGTTAGCAGTGCGCCCCAACGCGTTGAACACGCTTAGCTTCGTGGATTCAACGCTAACAAAGATTCAGTCGAAGAATTGGATGCATTTCCCCACCTCGATCAGATTCAAAACATCCCAGACTCGGAGTCTCAACCACCGCCACCCCCTCTGCCGCTCACGCACACATACCCCGGCGCCGGCGCTGCGGTGAGCGATTACATTGCTGAGCAATGGGAACGCGACGCTCAGGGTTGGCTCAGGATGAACCTACAGAACAATCCCAACTACCCGTTTGCGACTCGTGAGGAGTACAAATATATCCAGTGTGGGTTCAAGAAGAAGGGTATGAAGACGTACTATGACAACGTGCTGAAAGAAGAAAACACCGCTAGGCGTTTCCCAAGCTTCAACAACGGGGATGGCATCCAGAAGGTCGTGGCTAGCAAGCCAGATGATCAGGCTCTCGGGGAGCGGGAACAACACACTCTCGAGGATATGAGATGGAATGACAATCACCAAAGGCCCCTCGAAATCTGGAGTCGAGACATCATCAAATGCATGAGACGGTTGATCCGGCAGCCAGCATACGCCAAGCATCGCACTGACGCCCCTCAGCGTTGCATTAACAGCGATACGCCACCGAATCTCCTCAATACTGAAATGCACACTGCGGACGGGTGGTGGCAGACACTGGTAAGCAGATATACTCGAGGATAGTAACGTGCTAATCCAGGTTAAGGCAACGCTCAGACTGGGAAATACCGTGGTTCCCTTGATCTTCATGTCCGACTGAACAAATCTCTCGAATTTTGCTGGCGACATGAAAGAGTGGCCTGTATATATAACAATTGGCAATCAATCATTGAAGATCTGCCAGATGCCCTCAATGCACACCGTCATAATGGTCGCTCTCCTGCCGATTCCAATCAAGAACCGTAATATGCCTCAGAAGCGGCTGGATGAGCAGCAGCAAACAAAGCGAATGGTGCTGATAGAAGTACTCCGGCGGGTACTCCACCCTCTCACATTCAAACAAAGTCCCAATGCCGAGAGCGGGTATTACGACGTTTTCTGTGCACATGGCAACTTCAGGCGTTGCAAACCGGTTTCAGTAGCATGGCTTACTGATTGCCCTGAGTATAGGGACCTACATCATCTCGAGCGGCATGTCTGTATTTGGTGCAAGTGTCCAGATAACAAACTTGGAGATTATGTCCCTTCTGACAAGCAACCCCTCCGGCGGGATCTCAGGGTATATAGAACGCTCAGCGATGCCAACACCATGGCAGCCGATGCCAAACTCTTGCCGCGCGATGCCCAATGAGGATTGAACGTGTTTCGACATATTCCCTGTATCGTGAGCGACCTCCCGAAGCCCGACCTCCTCCATACAATGCAGATCGGCATGCTTGAGCACCTCCCGAAGTGGATTGTACACTTCATGAAGATGCACGAACGGCTTGAAATGTACAATGCAATCTGGATATCCGTGCCTGCTGACCACAACCTGCCATGAATAAATAAGTCATATGAGGAAGTGTCTCAATGGAATGGGAAAGAGATGAAGGAAATGAGCTGGCACCTGCTTGGAGTTGTAACCCGGTCTCTACGAGGCGGAAGCCCCGCTCAGCGTCCCGTATTCAATCCTGCAATTGAGTGCACACGGGCAGTTTTAGAATTCTATATGTATGCTCGATATAAATCTCACGATGATGCAACTTTGAGCTAAATGGAGGACGCCTTGCATACTTTTCACACCTTCAAAGATGTTTTCTTACTCGGGCCAGCCGGCAAAAAGGAGAAGGCCAAAGCCAATGCCCTGAGAACTGAACTCGTGAAGAAGCGAAAGGTAGAGGAGGAGACAAATGCTGAAATTTGGACGCCATCCAAGAAGCGGTGGAAAATGAACACCTGGCGGCGTTATATCAGCCACGAGATAGATATTTCCAAAGAGGTGAATGCCTACTGCAACATCCCGATGATCCACTTGATGGCACATTGGGTCCAATGGATTCGTCGATACTGAGCCTTGCAACAGGGTTCAGCCGAGAGACATGAACAAGCACATAAAACGAACCTCAAGGACGGTTGGAACACCTCCAATCACAATCTCAAGTACCTGCCACAAGTAATCACCTTTCAGCGTCGCATTCTCTGCTTCGAAATCAGAGAGCTCAATCTCCAAGCTTTCGCTCAGCGTCGGCAGCCCAGCGCTGCCGCCTGAAAAGTCCTCCCTTCCGGTGCTGATCTGGCAGCACCGCGGGGCTCCCAGTCATATGCGAAGCCCTAATTCATGGGACCCCAAAACCGCCGAGATGGAAAGCATCCTGATGCTATGATCAAAGGCTTCAGAGCATTACTCAACAATACACATGACGCAATGCACCGCGTGGCAATATACAGAGGCACACAGGAGTTTATCAGGCATACTAGTCGTAACAAGATGTATATATCGGATGAACAAATGCACGCAATGGTGCTCGGTATATACGACGGTATTAATATTCACGTTGAGAGTTTAGATGGTGAACCCATATCTCAGATGTGTCGATGCACAGGAAGCCAGAGCTGGCTTGGAGGGGACAGACTGAATGACTTGGTATGGGTGAAGCAACACCCGGGGAGGTGATATGGCGCGCTGAATGGGTGTCTCCCATGTCAACTGCAACGACTATTCAAAATCAAACTCCTAAACGAGGATGGAGCTTTCATTGAGTACTGGTAAGCCCTGGCGCTTACCACAATACCTGAAAACCCGGGTAACTTGGATAGGGTCTCGAAGTTTGAACAAGTGAGATCAGCACCGGCACCCGTAGCTTTGCAAGTTTTCGGCATGGGAAATATTGTAGGCTGTGCGCACGTCATTCCAGAGATAGCAACCAGTAGTAAGACAGGAGAGGGACGGAACGAGCGATGGATTGTCAATAGCCACATCGATCTGGCCACTTGGAACGATGAGTATAACTAGTCAAGAGAGAATTGCATTTGGCGTGCAGGTAGAAGGAAGGTGAGGAGAGATTTTCACAGCATCACCCATCGCAATCGCGTATAATTAGTAAAGAGAGAATTGCATTTTGTGCCGAAGTAGAAGGAATGCGAGGAGTGATTTTCGCAGCGTCACCCATCGCATTGCAAGCCCGATGCAAGCGCATACCAAATGAACCCATTCCGACGTATGGTCACAGTTGGCCACAACGCCAGAGTGATCGTTTAAAATAGGAGACCAACAGAGCGAAATGAAACAGTGAAACAGCAATCAGAGGGTGATATGGAACGCGACACATTGAATTGACACCGGGCGCGGAGTTATCCGCTACCGGGGTGTGTCTGATGGCTGAGACGGAGCGCGTCGACTCTGACAGAGCCATTCCGCCTGGACGGAAATATTTTTTGCTGATGTGGTGATTATATAATCATGTCCAATGGAGCCTGACATACCTACTACACACTCGCTCTGCCTCAGCTGACATCGCTGGAATTTCTGCAGCTTCACATGCCATTGCACATAGGTTTGGAAACCGTGCTTCATGGGATTTCAACCAGTGGAGGTATTCTTGATCTGGAATATCCTCAACCGGCTGAGATAAGTACGAGTGCAGCTCAACCCAATGTATTCTTTTCCGTCTTACTGGAATCGAATCTGCTGACCACTGCAAGAAGCTGAACTCCATCTCTGGCGATTGGGCAGCGAGTATTTGCATACAGTCAGAGGTGGCTTGGGGTGTATTTCTTTGATCGGTGTACTGTGTGTTCCATAGTTGTTTGAGTTTGAATTCAACAAGTCTCAACCAACCTGGACAGTCACCGCATTCCCTTTTGAAATATTCCATTTGGCGTGCCAGATGCAGAATCACTGCTGCATGCAGCACAGGGCAGCGGTCTGCAATTTCATAATACTTATTGAGAACTGACTGTAACAGCACAGCTGCACGTGACGTGTCCAGGGCCGGGTAATACCCGCTTTATATAGTCGGCTCGCCACGAGCCTTAGATCACTGGCAATAATCTTATCTTTATACTACTCTACAATATTGACATCCACGTTTGCAACCGTATCTACTGATATACCTTCCTACGAGGCCATACACGGGCATATGCCTTTACACTATTATCGCTCTTACAATTTCAGATACGTTTCCCATACTGGATTTCATGAATTACCCCTTTCCGACGCGTCACGACACGCAATCTACACGCGAGATATCATTCAGATTTGTGAGCACTGATTGCATCTGCGAAGTGTCTTGATTTGTCTATTGAATCGAGGTTAACGATTGCAGAAAGACAATTCCGAGGCCAACCGGCCTGGAGACGCGTCAGCAACCAACACCAATGTGATTCGATAAGTTACCTTCCAATTGAGTCAATTGACGATTACAGAGACGATTCCAGAGCCCATATGGCTCCGAAAGTGGCTTCACCGGCAATGTCTCAGCTGGCCCTACTCCAGAGATACTCTCGAATTTCGTCCGACGAGCGCAATCGCATGCGGACTATCGAGCCGACACAGGCCACAATCGCACCCCCAAGTGCACCTACGATTATATTCCTTGCACCTGTGAAGAATCAGGGCGGGTTTACGTGATACGCGCGATTCACATCTAGCGATGCTACCAATGGCAGTTCCAATCGTAATTGCCTTCTACACGACTCAATGCAGCCTTCTGTGTTATGGATGCTGCGGAGGATTCCAGCAGTGGCTATGCAATGAATGAGCGATGATTACCGATATGATTACCGGTATCATGGTCTACCTTCAGGCAGAGCTCAAGATAGTGGAGCAGCGATCGCAGATAGTGTTGCAGCTCCATAAGGGAAGTATAATAACCCCCAAATACTCTAAAGTTGCCAGCAGATACGATTCACAATTACCATTGTCAATTATCCGCTTTGGCACCTGATAGGACGCCCGAACCGGATTGTTGTGAGGAGTGAGAGCCATCTGCGCCAACTCTATTCTATTTCGTCAAACAAGTCAACGAAAACTGATCGCCAACGAGCGAATACGGATGTGCCCATACGATGGCATACGAAGAGGGTTTTCAGGAATACAATGGAGATTTTATTTTGTAGCCGGGAATCTGCAGATCCACGGGGCTACTGGAGGATGGACCGTCTGGGCACTCTCAGGAGACCAGCGGATTCCGCATGTATTTAATGTGCAAAGAGGTTCAATTGATGTATCCATCCCCACGTGGGAATGAACATTATTTGGTTGTCAGACAGTCCCAATTGGGTGAGGCAAGGACATTATTTGGTTGTCAGACAGTCCTAATTGGGCGTGACAAGGACGTGATTCGCTGAGTGAGCTTATTCGTACACATGGTGGCGCCGCAGTGGATACGCTGTGAGCTGGAGAATTAGCGTCGACTTGCAAAGCATTCAACTTTGGCTCTGTAACCCCTGGGTGAGCGGAAGCCGTGGCAGTGGACCGGGCAGGCCATCAGGTATTCCCCGGGAATGTACATGGATCACGGCTAGGGTGGAGGCGCGTTCCGAAGGTGGCTGTACTTCATATATTCAAATACTTGGAGCTACTGCGATTGACGATCAACTGGCCAGTGAGGAGGTCGTTTGGACGTTCTTCCTAAGGATGGGAGTTCGTATAGGGCTGCTGGGAGTGACCATGGAAAGCATCTCTAGTGGTGAGATAGGCACCAGGCACTGGACGGGCGAGCAGGGAGCAGCGGCAGGTGTTGTGGCAGAGGAGTGTACCAACGATGCGGACCATCAATGACTGCTACCGGCACGCCGAGACACAAAGGGAGTACTGGACGGCGGGGGTTGGCTCTTCCATGGGCGAACCGTTTTAAATCCGGGCTCCTGGATATTCCTCCTTACCGCTCAATATATATCTATTATGAATTGAGAACTAACATTTGCAGATGGAGCCGGTACCACGACAAAGATGGTGCCGACAGACGGTAGACGACTTATCCAGCAATATACGGAGATTTCGTGAAGGTTCAGCAAAGCCAAGGCGGAGACACTCCCGCCGCATCGGTCAATTGCAATTAATTTGGAGCCCGGCTACAAGTTGCTATATGGGCAGATTTACAACTTCTCGAAGTTGGGTTGACCGATATTCACGCAATTGCGTGGATTAAGATCACGTGCTCACGAGGCCGGATCATGGATTTGCACTTAATGATCCCATGCCATATGAACAGATCGATGAGTGGGTATTTTCTTATGATGGATGAGATGTCACCGGATTATGGGACTGCGATGAAGAGTCAATGGAAGACGGACGTTATGGAGGTCAGTAGCAATGACCTTTAGACACCTTACAGAGTTACAGCAGAAGTTACGCAATGTGGCCCATACGAGCGCAAATATGCATAGGGCAGAAATGAATGGCTGAAACCAACTGGATCACAGCCGGAGATGGATCGCGGTCGGAGATGGATCCCGGCCATAGAGGCATTGCGGCCGGAGATGGATCGCGGCCAGAGAGGGACTGCGGCCGGAGATGGATGACACGAGATGGATCCCGTCCGGGGATGGCTCGCGGCATGATATGGAACGCGACCGAATATGGATGGATGACCGTGGTCGATGACAGGAGATGGATCACTGGAGATGGATCACGGGAGACGGATGACAATCAATCTCTGTCACTTTCATGAAGATATTGAGGTTATACGAAGTGATACCCTTCTCGAGATTACTTACTATGAATTCAAGCTGCGAAGTTACAATCGAGCGCTGATACGCAGATACATGATGTACTGCCGGCAGTCTGGTTCCAGCGAGTACGATACGGACCACTACTCAGTGCACTATTGAGAGATACCGGATGTTGCACCTACATGGCGGAGTTCCAATGCCGAATACAATCCCGAATCAGATCATGAGTTGCAGCTACAATGCCGATACCGCACAAGACTTACGAATAAATCTTTGGCGGAGTAACGATCATTAAAGAGGGGGATGACAGTGCCGGAATCGCAACAACCCCTACCGCGAATTACCGCACCGGAAGTGCAGGAACGAAGCACCGTGAAATGCATTCACCAATAGAGAACGCTAGCGACGGCGAAATGTGCACCCAGAAAAGTGATGGCAAACGCACCTACAGATGAATCAAGAAGCCGCATGCGCAAGTCACAATCCCGAGTGAGATCCCGACTCAGTCTCTGCGATCCCGAGATACACAGCTGCTACTTGAAATCAACTTCAGCATTCAGCCTAATCAACCGATATGGCACCCGAAGAAGCCGTAATGGATTAGTCATCTGCAGAGCTACGACGTAATAAAGGCGGATGACCGTACCAGAATCAAAACCAACCCTTACTGCAAGCAATCACCGTACCGAAAGTGCTGGGAGGAATCATCATGGAGCGCACTAACCAGCAGAGAATCGCAGCTGGAGATTAGTCAACAAGCTTAGGTGGAGAGGAGTCAACCAATGCACCTGGAGATGAAACAACAAGTGAATTCAGAAAACGACAATGTGGATACCCAGACAAGTGACAGGAAGCACACCTGGAGAAGGAGTGGACAGCATACCCTGAGCAAAGCCAGCGAGCGCACCCAGCAATTGGAGATAAGTGCATCGAGCACAGGGCGGATGTCATGTGTACCTACAAGTGCACTGAATAGGAGGATGATCAGTGCGACTGCAAGAGCACCGAAGAGATGAAGAGAAGATCAAGCGAGGTTGATCTATGCCGAACGAGTGCACTGATGTCTGCCGAAGCAGTTCCGAACGTACCAAATGGTCTACCGAACGGCATCGCGAGAGACATTCACCGAATGGCATCGTGACAGACAGTTGAGACAACTACCGAGAGATGATGACTGAGCATATCGAACAAGATCATGACCGAATGACTCCAAATTGAGATTGAATGAGAGGATCATCGGGAACCCTCTACCGAAGGCACCTACCTATATGTTTTACCCAACGGCTTACCGAAATGAATGCCCAACTACCATACTGGAGGCCGATAAGCCTGCTTGGCCGATGCTGAAGGAGTTTGAATATAACTACTGATGTGGACCGTGTGAGAGCCATCGGTTGCAAGAGATGATGTCATATATCGAGGATGGCCTACAAAGCTATGCACGAGGGTCTGGACAGCGCAAACGCGTTCGAAAATATATGGTATGAATGACCATTTCATGAGAAGCTTACAAGATGGATACGAGGTCATATATGATTGACCATCACCGACGGCTATGATACGGAGAGCAGAAGCTACAATCCACGCCGAGGAGTCAAGCCCGCTTCATCCGTGCTGACTGAGCGCGAATGATTACCGAAGCAGCGTCCAAAGCAGCAACAATGATCACCTATGGGCTGGGTCTGCAGAGTTCACGAGGAATTGCGAGAGCTCGAGTGCTAGCGCACTTGAACGTATAGTGAGTATGACCGGTTACTGGGATGCTTACAAGTTAGATATATGGATGCAATTGCTGATGGGGATGGCAATGGCAATGGCAATGGCAATGATGATGATGAGCAACGAGCGGAAGCCACCATCGATGCCGCCGAGTCAAGATGAGGCTCATACTAAGATTGGGGATTTCACCGAGATTACTGGATCTGATTCTGACAATGACCTACACTTGGTACGAGCTATGAGAGCGACATTGGATGGTCCGATGCCAGACATTTCGGAAGTGGAGATATGGAGGACCATGTCACTTTGGATGTTCCTTCTTTCTCTTCTCTTCTCTTTACTTCTTTACTTCCTTACTTCTTTACTTCTTTGAATCTCGGCCCAGTACAATTGGCGTCGGCACGGGTTTTTACCACCTCCGGAGATGACTCAAGTGGAGGTGGAGTTTCCCCGTGCGCCGGATCCGTCGAATAGCTACCATACGGTACTGATCGGGTGTGGGACTGATGGGTTCGTACGTTTGCGTACGTTGAACGGTTCATTGATTGTTTTCTTTCCTACTCTTGTACGGGTTTATGCAGCCCAGGGGGTCTGCACCTAAAGAGGGAGATAATGTAACGGCACAGCTGCACGTGACGTGTCCAGGGCCGGGTACTACCCGCTTCATATAGTCGGCTCGCCACGAGCCTTAGATCTCTAGCGATAATCTTACCATTATACTACTCTACCATATTGACATCCACGTTTGCAACCATATCTACTGATATACCTTCCTGCGAGGCCATTCACGGGCATATGCCTTCAAACTGACCAACCAGAATCCAAGCTGGTGAGAAGTGGTTTATCACATTCATTCTTTGTATGACGGTAGAATATCTATACTTTATCAGCCAAGTTCAGAATTCAATATCACTATACATACCTTGCGTTCCTCTAAGTGGGCTAGCAGTTTGTCATGTACACAGAAACCATCATACAATTCCCCATACTGCCATTTCCCTTCGAGTTCTTTCGTACAAAGCTCAAACGGGCTCAGGATTTCCGCAATTCCTGGAAGATATGACCAGTCATCTGGTTCAATAATATGATGCTCCAGGCCCGGCATTGTATTCTCATCAACCAGATGACCAATAATCAATGAATCCACTGCATCTCTCAAAAACAATGCCCTGCGTATAGCCTGATAGTCACTATTCCAACGTGGATCATTTGGTGATACCAATTCATGCTCAACTGTAAGAGGGAGATTTAATGCACTCACACATGATCTAAACTCATCCCTACGTTGGGGTGTTAATTTCATTGCTGTGATGTCATTCCGAAGCTGACCGACTGGTCCCTGCTTCCTCCATTGCTGTTGTTGATCTTTCTCCTCTCTGCGAGATTGGCTTTTACTGTTCATTGTTGAGCTGTTGGCATCACTGTCCTTTGCTGCTAGCAGTATATCATCCTCATTATGGGCACCATATAGAAGTGCCTTGACAGCAAGATTGATATCATGACCAACACAACCTATAGTGTTCATCAGGGTTGCAAATGATACCCAAGCACCTGAGGTCTTTGCGATTTCTCGGAGGGCTGTACCATTATTGCCAGCATTACCAAGTGTTGAGTACCCAAACTGTGGAATATCAGCTGGTGGATTTGCATTCCGGATTGAACTATCTGACCTTCTTTCCAATTCTAAACTCCTGCATCACTTCCCATACCAACGACTCCTGGTTTTCTCCTGTGTGCCTTCCCACTAACCGGCGTAGGCCTAGCATTGTACTCACCATTGCCCCACCCCCGGATATCCAGTGTCCAACTAATCCCAAATATGCTTTCACATTGCCGCTGCTCCAAAGATCGAAGGAAGTATGAATTGAGCTGCAAGCTTTCGAGAGTTTTTCCGCCAATGAGATCTTCTGTTCCTCAAAATGGCAAAGTATCCATGAGCGAATAGTATTTCCAGACCGTGGCAGTGTGGAGGGGATTTCATTCAGATTTGATTCCTAAATCTTATTGAAGCCAGTGTTCACTTGTCAGCCTCTGCAGGCAAATGTAATACTTTCGGTGAAAGGATATCAAAAGATTACTCACAACACTGCAGCTGTAGTGCAGGAGATATCGAAATTCCTCCAATTCGACAGCCCACAATGGTACATTTCGGCGTGATCACTGCAGCAGCAGCTCTTTGAATACTTCTTGATTGAAATAGACATCTTTGTGGCGGACCCCTGGAGGTGGTGCTGTACCAAAAACCTCCTCAATGACTAGCTGACTATTTTCTAGCAGCTGGCATACCAAAGTCCCTAGTTTGACATTGATGCCGTGTTCCCTGCGTAGGTGTTTGCCAGCATTTCCTATTGATGTCCGGATATTGTTCAGGTGGCCTTGAAGCATTATTAGCCACCTCTACAGCCCTGTTAACGAAGAGCAGTGTACAACTTACAGATGTTACACTCCCAACATTCTCTCCCTTCAAATATAACTTCTTTGCCAAACTTCCAAGATGGGCTATGCAGCTTGTGCTTCGAAGGTTGAACTAGGGCTGATGGCAGGGGTACCGCTTCAATTGGAGGGCGAGTTTGTGTACTGTGTGCAAAGCTTGGTAGTGGGGAGATTTCCGGTCCTGCAAACTGAGTGCTGGAGAGTGAATAGAGAGAGCTTGAATCGCAGGTTGACATTGGTGATTGTTCTCCCAGCAGCGGCAGGTGCAACTTATAAAGTGTGTGTAGCGATGCCAGTCAACCTAAAAACTCTCATTATGACCTCATCATTCCATCTTCGGCACAAACCTAATATTAGCCGCAGCTCATCAGCCTGACCTACTACCTAACTGCTCCGCGGTTTGGAAGCTGTCATAGAGCTGTCACTGGGCTGAACCACGGGCGACTGGTCGGCTACTAGCCTGGTCGAACTATTGAGATCACTGAAGGAATCAGAGGACTATGACGGAAGGACGGCGCTTCACTGGGCTGCAGCCATGGGGCTTGATACCATGGTCCGAACGCTTGTCAGAGATCTCAACGTCCGCAAGAAAACGAAATATAACGACGGGAAGACAGCACTACCTGTTGCGGCTAAAAATAGGCACGATGCCACGGTTTGGTTTCTGGCAGGCGAGCTCGGTGTCGACCAAGAATCAAAGGACTACAAAGGAAGGACGGCACTACATTGGGCTGCAGCACAGGGGCATGATACTACTGTCCGGATGCTGGTCGGAGTCCTACAAGTCAACAAGGGAACTAGAGATAACGTCGGGAGGACGGCACTACAAATTTCAGCTAACGATGGGCGCGATGCTACGGTTAGGCTGCTTGTCAGCGAGCTCGGTGTCGACAAGGAATCAAAGGACAACGATGGGAGGACGGCGTTGCATTGGGCTGGTTTGAAAGGGCATGATACTACAGTTCAGATGCGGCTCAGAGACCTCGCAGTTGAAAAGGAAGCTCGAGAAAACGACGGAAGGGGGCGGGTCTATTCGATTATTACAGCGAAAGTCCGAAGAGATTTATTAGAATCTCAGAAGAATTATGCGAAGAATAAGTATAGCAAATATAACGATTTCAAGAATTGTTCGAAAGATAAGCATATACTGAGAAGAGGATTCGAGAGGAGATATTGTAGTATTCCGATCGATGTCTGAGCAAGTCTAAAAAACTGTTCTCTAACCCGAGAAACAGTATCTATATATACAATAATAAACGGGTGATTGTCCGTGACCACGGTCGCGGATCAATAACCAAAACAGGAAGAGAAAAACTCTGTAACTGTACAAAGATACATAAGAACCGTAAAAAATATAACAGAACAATCTAGACGCGTTCTTTTAAGATACGCGCTGATAAATCCCGCTTCCAACCGAACAATTAAGAAGGTTCTAGACAAGTTCTAACCGGAACTTTCTCGATAACCTAAACATAAAAGATAACAAAAGTATTAAAAGTTATTAACAAACCACATTATCCTTGTCCATAAAGTACCATCTTATCGTAAGGAGAATACATAAAAAAGGTACAAAGATTAATGAGAGAAATGTAGATACTTCCGTATTTTCAATACCCCTTCTCACTTTGATCCAAATATCTTTGAACATAAGTGGTCATTAACATATCTCGTCATTCCCTTTGTACATATATCTGCCAAATTTTCTTCCGAAGGTGCATACATAACAGACACATTTCCTTGATCGATTTGTTCTCGAGTAAAGTGATATGCGATGTCGATATGTTTTGATCGGTCGTTAAGCTTTGGGTTATATGGCACATCTATTGCAGCATTACTATCACAAAAGAGAGCCGTAGGAATATCTTCTTTCAATAACTCTTGAGTTCCACACTTCAACCAGAGATGATGTTTTATCGTCATAGCAAGTGCCATATACTCAGCCTCGCAAGTAGAGGGAGCAACAGACCGCTGTTTCCGACATCTCCAGGAGATAGTAGCGTTCCCAAGTTGAAATATATATCCTGAAAAGCTTCGTCTCGTATCCAAGCAATTGCCGTATGATGCATCCGTATACGCAGTCATTTTGAGTTGATTATTCCATGGATCAGAAAGGTATCTATCCTTCATTCCTTGAAGATATCGAAGTACTCGTTTTGCTGCCGTTAGGTGCTTTGTTGAGGGAGATGATTCGAATTGAGAGAGGTGAGTGATTGTATATGATAGGTCAGGTCTTGTTCCAGTAACCAAATACAACGAAGATCCGAGTATTTGTTGGTATGCCGTTGCATCGGTACGCTGGTCTTCATCTTCAATAGCCTTCAACTGATGGTTTGAGTCGATAGGCGTCGAGACCGGCTTGCAATCCTGCATCGAAAAACGATTCAGAATCTTATCGATAAATGTTGTGTGGGAAAGAGTGATCCCATCATCGGTAAAGGTTATTTGGATTCCTAGAAGCCAATTAAGCTCACCCATGTCGTTGACCTTGAACTCAGTCTTCAACACGTCAATGGTTTGCTCTTTCAGCTCTCCAGTAGCTCCAAACAGTGTAATGTCGTCCACATATATGGCTAAAAAGATATCTCCTGATTCGTGAACAAGAACACAGGGATCCCAAACAGTGATACCACATCCGAAAGGTCCCAGGTATTCTACTAACCGGTAGTACCATTCCCTCGGAGATTGTTTCAATCCATAAATACTCCTCTTTAATTCTGCCACTATCCCATCTAACCGGCTGCCTTCCGGTAACTCCATATAAACTTCCTCCTTTAATATCCCATACAGAAATGCAGTCTTGACATCCAGTTGTCGAGGTCGCCATCCTTTGCATGCTGATAATGCCAGTAAAGGTCTAAGAGAATCGTAATGAACAACGGGGGCGAATATTTCATCGTAATCCTGGCCTAAGATTTGTGAGAACCCTTTGGCAACTAACCATGCTTTATATCGTTCGACTTCTCCCTGAGCATTTTCTTTAGCTTTATATACCCATCTGCTAGCCACTATTTTTCTTCCTGTTGGTTTCGGGATAACATCCCAAACATCATTTTCCTTAAGTGACTTAAGTTCTTCATCCATCGCCTTCTTCCAATCTGACCATTGTAGTGACACTTTGGCCTGTCGGTAAGACTTTGGTTCTTCAACCGTTAGTACACTTAAATTTGCCCACTGACTTCCTTCAATTCCTTCCAGAGATTGAGGTTCCGTAGTAGGAGGTCGAGGAGGTGTATCCCGCATACTAGCTTCAGCGGCATAACCCTCAAAACCGTAGCATTCAGGTGGATTAACAACTCTTCCAGCACGAGTGACGACCTGACCAAGTGGAATTGGTGGTGGCTTCATAGCCCTCGGAGCAGCAGGAGGAGGACGTTGATGTTCTTGTTTTAGGAAGAGGTCTGCAGGAGCAATCGTTCGAATAGATTCGTCGAATTCTTCGAGGCTGTCGAGTTCTTCGATTAATATTCTTTCGATTGGTTGATCAGGATGTTGGGGTAAGGATATTCGATAGGCCATATCATCGGAATCGTAAACCCAGTACGGTGCACCTAAATATCCGTCTCTTTTTCCTTCCAGCAATTCAGCTCTCATTAGTCGAGCAATAATCTCATGACCATTGTCGACTAAATTATTAGCTTCTTGTCGATTCTCTTCCATCCACAGACCCCACATATCATCTGATGTTTTTCCTTTATTATCATAGGTATACTCAACAGATGTTGATGGGGTATCGCTTTGGGGAGACTTGAGAATATCGATCAATTGGACGGTTTATCATTGGCCTAGCCTCTTCTGACTTAAGAGGAGGGAAGAAGGTATCTGCCGATACTATTGTCATTTTTGTATCAGGTAAGAACACTCTATAATGATGGGGGACATTGGTGTATCCGGTAAAAATAGCCCGTTGTGCCCTCGGAGAAAACTTTTTTCCGTCCGTTCATTTCTGATACGGTACATGGATATAGCATTCTTTGCCGAAAGGTTGACGGTGCTGGATCGATGGCTTAGTGCCATAAAAAGCCTCATAAGGAGTTAGATCCTTTAGTGCCGAATGAGGTTGTCGGTTTTTAATATATATTGAGGTTAATACAGCCTCAGCCCATAGCTTCTTATCATAGGTTGGTGCACTTTCAAGCATAGCTCTAAGTGACTCTCCTATCATACGATTAAGACGTTCTGCAACTCCGTTCGACTCAGGGGAATAAGGAGGGGAAAACTCATGTATAATTCCTTTCGAAGGGAAGAACCCTTTCAAGTCCTTAGTAACATACTCTCCACCATTATCCGTTCGAAGTGCGGCAGGAGTTTAGTGGTGTCGTAGTTCCATTTCTGCAACGAAATCTTTGACTATTTTAGTTGTCTCTGATTTTTGCTTCATAAATTGAACCCACGCAACTCTAGTCGCATCATCGATTAGAGTAATATAGTAAAGAGAATTACCATACAAAGGAACAGGAAAGAGTCCGCTCAAATCGGAATGAACAAGATCGAGTTTGTTCCTATCTTTCTTTGATGACATTATTCGAGGAGACCGAGTCATTTTGCTTTTAACGCAGGAGGAGCAGATGTAGTTTGTAAGCCTTATTGGTATATCTGCATCGGAATATAAATGTAGCGATTTGTCCATTGTTGATGGTGCTAGGTGTCCGAGTGCCTGATGCCAGACGTCATAAGTAATATGGGCCGAATGTAATGTCTCAGGAATTTTAAAACAATTTCCATCAAAAACAGCTTCAAAAACAACTTTTGTTCCCTTATTAATAGAAATATAATCCCCCTCTCCAAACTCTGTATATCCTTTTTCTCGCAATTTTCTCCAAGAAATCAAAGGGTGTGCCAAATACGGAATATGTAAAACACCTCGAACACAAAAAGAAGAAACCGATCCATCTCTCAGAACACAGTCCATCACCACATCTCCCTTGCCTACGATCTCCGTGCTCTTTTGTGAACTGGATTTTACAAATCCGCCACATATCGAGTAGTTAAGGAGTCGTCCTGCATAAGGGGTCATGTGTGAGGTAAAGGCCGTGTCAAAGTAGAAGGACCTGTTTCTTACCTTCTGCTCGGTAGTCACATGTGCTTCCTCGGCTTTTTCCGTTTCTTCTTTATCTTTCTTCTCCTTATTCATCTTCGGCAGACGAAAACATTCATTCCAGGTATGTCCTTCGGATTTTCCTGGATTGTGTTTCTTACACCAAGTGCAAGTCTTTTGGGAGGAAGAGGAGGAGGAATGGTTGGAGTTTCCTGATTTCGATGGTTTCTTCCCTTTTTTCATATTACGCGAAGGTTTAGAAACAAACAGAGCCGAATTATCTTCGATCTCGGAGGTGTCGATATCCATAAGTCGTTGCTTAACATCAGCATACGACAAACTATCTTTTGTTGTAAGATTATCGATCACGTTTTCATGGGGTTTAACCAAAAAACCCAACAGAAAATCTCTCTTGGCCTTATCTTCGTTGAGGAACGTAGCGAAGGTTTTTCGGTACGAATCGGAGGAGGCTTTCGAGAGTTTTGTAAGGTGGAGTCACTGTGACTCTAATTTGGATATAAATCCTGGTGAGTCTGTACCAGAATATTGAGTAGGAAGGGTGACCAGATTCATTATCTGGGAGACAAGTGCGTAAGCCGAGTCTCTATAGTATTCAGTGCGAAGCCAGGTCCACATCAGGTGAGGGTCCTCCAACTCGACCATTTTCTCCAAAATGTCTTGGGAGACTACCTGTACATATATGGTCGACGCGGTATGTTTAAGATGCTCATAGGCATCTACCTCTGTCTGTTCAGCATCGTCTGCTGGAAACACACCATCCACCACTACTTCGTAAGCGTAAATACCTTTCAGAACTATGTTCATTCAGGCACTCCAGATTCGATAATTTTCCTGTCCAGTAAGTTTCCCGATACTATCAAGTTTAACATTGACTGGTGTTTTCTTATCAACTCGAGTCGAGAAGGAGAACTGAGGGTTCTTTCCGGATCCGCTTGATGTCATTATTGGAGACTTTGGGCGAGGCGAAGGAGGTAGTGATCAGAGTGGTGTTGTATGAGGTTCGGGTACTTCTTGGTATTCAACTGGGACTGATTGAACGTTGAATAAATTCTGAGTAAGTGGAGGATATTCAGGATTTGAATCAGTGTCGCTCATCCGGGCTCATAACCTATTCGATTATTACAGCGAAAGTCCGAAGAGATTTATTAGAATCTCAGAAGAAGTATGCGAAGAATAAGTATAGCAAATATAACGATTTCAAGAATTGTTCGAAAGATAAGAGTATACTGACAAAAGGATTCGAGAGGAGATATTGTAGTATTCCGATTGATGTCTGAGTAAGTCTAAAGAACTTTTCTCTAACTGGGGAAACTGTATCTATATATACAATAATGAACGGGTGATTGTCCGTGACCACGGTCGCGGATCAATAACCAAAATAGGAAGAGAAAAACTTTGTAACTGTACAAAAATACATAAGAACCGTAAAGAATATAACAGAACAATCTAGACGCGTTCTTTTAAGATAAGCGCTGATAAATCCCTCTTTCAACGGAACCATTAAGAAGGTTCTAGACAAGTTCTAACCGGAACTTTCTAGATAACCTAAACATACAAGATAACAAAAGTATTAACAGTTATTAACACACCACATTATCCTTATCCATAAAGTACCATCTTATTGTAAGGAGAATACATAAAAAAGGTACAAATATTAGTAAGAGAAATGTAGATACTTCCGTATTGTCAATATGGTCTTTGTAGTGTAGTGGTTAACGTGCTGATGATTGTATATGAAGCTGTGCCACTATACTACTATGTTACGGGTTCGAATCCCGGCACCTGCCCCACAAACAACCTCAACGCGCCTTCTGCGCTTTCGATCTAACATGCTGGTCAGTCAGCCAAGACCTAGTACGAAGGGTGGGACGGAACGGACGCGGATTGGCCGTTTGGGGTATTCCACTGCGATGTAATCAATGAGACCCTGCATGGGAGAGGGGGAGAGTAGGAGGGGCGGTGGGTTGGCGGATACATGGGGGGAAGGAGAAAGGGATGGTACATCTGACCGAGAGGAGGGCTTGGCGGACACGTCGGGGTCACACCGCGGGGTATCGGGGAAAAAACGGATTAAAATCTGTCATATTCTAAATAGAATGAATACAGTATGATAAACACACACACACACAACGACGGAAGGACGGCACTACACATTGCAGCTAACGACGGGTATGATACAACGGTTCGTCTACTTGTCAAGCTCGGTGTTGAGAAGGAATCAAAAAGCAACAATGGAGGGCGGGCGTTACACTGGGCTGCTGCTATGGGGCACGATACCATTGTTCGGATGCTGGTTAGAGATCTCGGACTTGATAAAGAGGCCAAAGACAACGATGGAAGAACGGCACTACATGTTGCGGCTAAAGATAGGCACGATGATATGGTTTGGTTACTTGCAGGCGAGCTCGGTGTCGACCAAGAATCAAAGGACAACGACGGAAGGACGGCACTACATTGGGCTGCTGCAAAGGGGCACGATACCACGGTTCGGATACTTGTCGGCGCTCTTGGAGTCAATAAGGAATCCCGAGACAACGATGGGAGGACGCGGACACCGGAAAGTCTGGCGGGCGGCCGGACTATTGCGATCCCTGCGGCAGGCGTGCTGTCTGTGAGAATAAGGATCTCATTTCTCCGACCCGACATCGTCTCGAGCCCCAATCCGGTGAGCTAGAAGAGATTGAGGTTATGGTAACAAACGGTTGTGGCGGCGCGGCTGGGTTGGCGTTAAATACGCATCACACTTTCAATCACTGAGTGGCTCTGGTGTTGCTAAGGCTCCACTAAGTACGCGTGGACTGATAACACGTGAGCGAAAATGAAGCATCATTCGACATAGCCGAAGCTGTTTGTCGAACGCTCGATTTTGCAGCTATTGTACTCTAGGTATAAGAAAATACTTTCGAATTTCATCCGCCAAAACCGATGAAGGAGAACTTCACCTGACTGTTTATTTATCCACCGCTAGGATTATAACGTAATTACCAACAATTACAGGCCTACCGTTTTTGCAAACACTCAAAAGATTTTGGATTATATTTTAGCAATGTAGCCATCCTACGGAATACTTGTTGAACCGAGTGTGCCAATCGTAATCCATGCGAGGTCTCGAACTATGCGAAACATTTTACAACGGTTCTACCGTGTATGCACTCTATCCACCCCACACCGAGTTGGGATAAGCACATCCATTGACACGAGTTACGTACATACTTTGCACTTGGCCGGTACCTAGATATTCCTTCCGTTCCTTCCGTAACCAGATGTGCCGCACTCCCGATTACCTACGGCCGGCATATAGATCACCCGACTCCACACGGGAATGCTGAAAGGGGCCGTACCTGGCATTGTCCCTCTCAATACGTAACCTTCCCGAGTCAAGCATTCGAGGGAAAACTCCTTGTCTCTTCATTCCATCACCTTCCCGCTGCACCCACACTCTGACACTCCCGAGAATAGCTCCCACACTTCGAACACATCAACCGCTAACCCTTTTGCACCTATCTAAAATTAATGGTGTCCTCCAATCCCCCTAAATCAAACATCCCCGTCGCCACCTCCTCGCAACGAGTAATCGTAGTACTGTCCCGGCCCGCCCTCCAGTCGCAGCCGACACCCCAGCCGAGAAGAAACGGCGCCTTGATGCTGCACGACGCGAGGCAACAAAATCTGCAATTTTCGGCACCCTGACTAGGCTATCCCGGGAGCTTCTTGACGACGACGCTGTTATGGTTACACAGCTCCGCTAAAACTATAACAGCAATGGCAAGCGGTTCCGGTTCTGTTTCTGCGGCGAGGCAGCAAAGTTGCCGTGGAAAGCGACCGCGGGTGACTGGAAAGGGGCTGCTGTTGAGCAGTTGCAAGAATGTGTCGACCGAGGTGGCGTGGGGGCGTATTTTCTTAAAGACGAGGGGAGTAAAATTTGGCGAAAGCAAGAGACTACCACTCAAGCCGTGACCGAAAGAATGCAGGAGCAGGTATCCGCTGCCGGGGGTTCGCGCGGGGAGTAACCAGTTTGAATGAGTCCATTCGAGAGGTGGCAACACAGGGCCAGAACTTGCAGCAGTATGTCGACAAGGTAAAGCAAAATGTGGCCACGTTGGAGAAGGTTGTTGTGCAGTTGACCGTAGAGCGCGATTTGGTGAACGGTAAACTTCTGCAATTGAAGAAGATTTCTGGTGATAAACAAGCGGTAGTTGAAGGACAATAGAGAAAGATTCTGGAACAGGAGGAGCCGAAATCTGTACTTGATCAGGAAAATGAGGACCTAAGGAACAAGCTGAGCGAAGCGTGAAAGCTCACCAATTCCTACAAGGAGCATGAGGAGGAGAATCAACCAGTGCGGGAGTGGGAGGAATAGATGGAAATGCGACGGATGGCATTGCGCAACGTATATGACATGGGTTGCCCGGTGGACTGGAAACGCGATAATCATATAAAATGGGAGTGTGTCTAGAAGTGTCATATCTTGATGTTCGAAGGTTGTAATTTTATACCGGTTAACGTGGTTGGGGTAGCTTTTGTCACGACTGTATTTGTTGTGGTGCATTCGAATACCGCCGTACAGTCCGTGAAGGTACATTCTTCACTAGCAACGACAACTACTGTAAGAAAAACTGGTTCTTAGGTTTCATGCTCTATAACCTCGGGCACGGGTATGGTACTCGGCTCTCTCTACTTTAATAGCCTTGGACCTGGACAGTACCGGGCTCCCAGATAACTTCTGATCTGGGTGGTACTCGGCTCGAGGTACGGTATCTTTGTTATTTTATATGCCAATCTTGCTCTTTCATTGTACGGTATACAATTTAACAGGTTTATTGCTACTTTATTTTTTCATACAGCGCGACAGTCCCCGCACGATACCAAGTTTCATACTTCCCGTATATGTAGGCCTGGTACTTACACTGAGCCTTAGTTAATTTAATTGATGCGCACAACATACCAGGGATATACATAGTC
>Ga0307512_10001841_pt1 | contig 28526 bp, 25 predicted proteins | sample 14_EM_MG_FD_200267 | JGI IMG/M metagenome (GOLD analysis project Ga0307512, IMG submission 200267) | Populus trichocarpa ectomycorrhiza microbial communities from riparian zone in the Pacific Northwest, United States - 14_EM | ecosystem: Host-associated > Plants > Roots > Unclassified | place... | reverse complement strand
TAAGCGCGCGAGCTGGGATGGCCGGTCACGCTGAGCGAGCTGGTTTGTACTGTATTAGAGAGTTTGTTTTGCATTTTGTTCGATATTTCGCCTTTCGCTTTTCTCTTCTCGTTTTTTTTTACTGTTACTTATCACACGTTGCACTTACCCAAGTTCTCGTCACATGCATAAATGTCGTTCATACCCACCAACCCATTATAAACTCATGCACATGTCCTCAGGTCTTCATTTTGGTCAGGTCTGTTTTCTAAGTCGCATATCACTGTCTCGGAACGTAAATAACACGACCAGAACATGTCATTTTCACGAAATCGTGGATCGTAGATCATCATGCAATCATGTGCCCCCGAACTCGAACTCGGATGTGCCAGTGTGAAAAAGAAACAAGAAAATACGAAATACAGTACAGTGACGGCCGGCGGTTGATTTGGTTTGGGTCTTGCCTCGCTGCCTCTCGTCAGGTCAGGGCAAGCGTGCCGCCGCATTGATGGTGTCGTCATCGTGATGATCGCCCAACATTAACAATTACTCAATGTTCTCATGTGAAGGCAGCCTTGTGACGCCATTGACGGCAGGGCCCCGTGCCTGCACATGCCCTCCCCCAGGGGGGAGGGGAGGGTGTACAGTAGGTCGGGGGTGTGTGGTGGTGCGCGCAAGGCGCACTGGCAGGCGCTTATTTCCGTCGCGTAAACAAAGCCTCGAGAGAGATCGAATGTTATTTTCCCCTCTCGGGTTCATCATGCCGTGAGTGCGTTCATGATGCGTGAGTGCATGGGTGCATGAACTGGGGGGAACGATGACGAATTGTGTCAATCGGCTAACGATGATACAGTACACTGGCACCGGCATCACGGTACCGGTACCGACAACTCCGTGCTGCTGGCACCCGTCAAACTGACAGCGCACCCCCCCAATTTCTTTCGTTTTGTTTGCTCCTTCCCTTCCTCCGGTTTGTTTTTAGTTTCATTTATACACGACTAGCCCTTGCGCACTCGGCGTGATGATGTTGTACACGTAGCTAGTCTGAGCGGCAAAATTCGAACAAGCGAGTGATAAGTGTGTGTGTGCGTGTGACTGAGGCCAATTTACAAGCGAGTGGGATGGGTGAGTACGTATGCAGATATGTAGTCAGTATGGTCGTAAGTAAGTATCGTGCTGTAGGGGTTGGCGAAGCACTGCTGAGTGAATGAGAAGGTGAGGCGCACAGCCAGGTTAACCTAGCCTAGATGGGCCCGCTACGGCGTTTTCTTGTACAGGTCGGTGAGCAGTAGTGTTGCCGCGCGAAGGGGATGCGGCGTATGACGAAGCACTGGCAACCCCACTGGTGCTCCCACCGGCAGCAGGGACACCCGAGAAGTCGATGTTGTCGTCATCGTCCCTCATCTCCACGTCAGGATCCGATGGAAGTAAGAATTCCACATCCTCGCACAAATGTGGGAACAAGATGGACATCATGTCGTCCAGCCTGTACGAGGTTGCCACATCAGCGAAAAAAACATCCAATCCATCCAAACAACCAAACAACTGGCCAGCCAGCCAGCCAGCCAGCCAGCTCCAGCTCACGCGAAGGGGCGGCACCAAAGTCCGGAACCTCTTGCGCAGCCGGTGATTGGTGTGAAAGAGGGCGCGCACCTGAAGATGAAATCGCCCTTTTGCTGCTTCTTCGCAGGCGCATCTACGATCGAGTTCTCGCCCTCTGGTGGTGCGATGACCGTCGTATCTACCGTGCCGCGAGCCCGGTCGGCAGTGTACAGCGATAAGCCCTGGCGTACGGCGAGATCCAATATATTCCGTTCTATCGTGTCTGCAGCAAGTCATCATTAGCGCATTCGGTCACATACACGCGTACAGATACACATGGTGGGGAGGGGAGGGGAGGGGATATGCGTTGGTTGGGCTCGGGATCGTCCGGTAAAGAAACGTGCCTTCGGCGTAGTAGCAATACACTTGCGACCGATAAGTTAATAAAATAAGTTCACGTGGATTTTCAAAATGAACATTACCTTCGGTCGGACGCAATTGTCCCAACCTGTCAATCCTGGCAATTGCTACGCCGTTAATACCTCGTCAGGAAATTGATCGATGGGAATGATAGTGGTCGGGGAGCCAACCTTGAACCTCAAATGAATGATGGACGACGCTCTCCAGCAGGAAAACCCGAGAGGCGCAGGTCACATTCAGGCCTGCATTTTGTCGCTCCCTTGCATTTCTATCAGCAAAACGTGCCTAGTTCAGCATTGGAATGATTGTGGGAGGACACACCCATGGAGGAGCAAAACAAGGATGTCGGGTTCATTCCGGAATCTCGTCGCTGCATCTTGCTTGCGGTTTCCCGAGTCGATCCGAAGACACGGAATGTCTGATCGTAACCCCCAAAGTAAGACCAAACACGTAGCTGAGTAGGAATGATGGACCAGCACATACTGTTCCGAGTTAGGGCGTGTTCAATGACTGTATTTCATCGAGGTGCTGTCATCGATGCTTCGGATACGAGTTCAACGGAATAATGCGCACTGTGTAGCGAGTCCTCCCAGGCCGAGAACACGATACTCTTTGCGCCGGCGTCCGCCAGTTGTAGATACAGGAGGTGGCGCACCAGCGTATCGATCTTCGTCCCAAAGCTGCCGCGCATTTCCATCGTGTCGATTTCAGTAAGGAGACTAGGACCAATGGTGTTATACTCGATCTTTCGGCGTGACTTCGGGATGGCGTCGCCTTGAAGCTTCTCCGGAGGTTGCGCAGTCTTATCCTTATCTTCCTTCTGTATCGAGAAGCGTTGTAGCGCGTCGACATTGATAGGAAAACTGGGGTAGCCAGGTGCACTGAGCGCGGAAGGCGTGAGAACATCGAGGGTGCACATACCGGCACACTGGACAGATCCTGCTGTGGCGGGCCAACCACGTCTTCATGCAATCCTACGCATATCGGTGGCTCATCAGCCAAGAATGTTTATCCATTGATAAAAATGCGCCCATCACCTCGCAAAAAACGTGGGCGCTGTGAAACCCCATACCGTCAGCATCGATGAACCGGTATGGACCACGACGATCGGGCCTCACCAACGTGTGATGTATCCGCGGGTCAACTCGCCATCACACAAGATGCAATTCTCGTTCGCTTCATTTTGTCCAACGTCTTGCTCTTTAGATAGATGGGTGAGCTGTACTCGTGGGTGAGGACTCTTTCGCTGGGGGGGAACAGCGTGGTGCGTACATAACGTTGTCTAGCGAGACCCGTGACAATTTTGCGCTCAAGTTCAGTCTGGGTCGTTCTGTTCCTTTCGAGGGCTAGCCCAACATCGACGTCATCCCACTGGGGTTCTCCAACCGAGTCGGAGATCTCCTGCAATTGACGGAAGTATCTAGATCCGGCACGGGGCACATGTCAGCACGCCTTTGTGAAAAAGGTCACGAGATCAATCAGGGATCGCACAGGATTCGCTCGTTAAACGCCTTGCGGAAAAGCGCAAGATCACCTTCTATCTGGTCGTTTATCGCAGCTGCGAAATCACCAGTGTGAGAACGACGCGTCATGCGTTTCGAACACGAACCTTGAGCAGACATCAGTTGTCGAAGGCTCGATATGCCCTCCCTTGCGAGGATCTTTTCTGGATCATCCTCCTTTACTATCTTCGTCGCTACCGCCGTCAAGTCGACCACGATGGATTTCACGGCCCGGCCATCAAAGTCAATCAACAAAGCCTTGCGCGCGTCCATCAACTCCTTCTTGAGAACGTCATGTTCGGGCTGCGGTTCGATGTCCTCAGCCTCCAATTCTAGATCTGGCTCGTCAGGTTCCAAGGCGACGGCCTTCGCCGCTGCTGCAGTTTTTCGGCGTTTGCGCTCTCTAGCGTCGTGGACGGCCAAGGCTGTCCGTTCCGCAGATAGCACTTCGCGACGATCAGCGAGGAGCATAGCGTAGGCTCGCAGATATATCTCCGCCTCCGCTTGAGTGTCCAATGTTCTCGAGTACTCCTGTCCATCTGCTTCTCCCTTGTCATTGTTTGCGGTCAGGCTTTGCGTGAGTAGGTTATAAATACACGTCCTCCACTGCCAGAGCAAACGAGACTGTGCGTTGAGTACCTGATCTATGAGCTGGTCTGCTTCCTCCAGCTTGGCGTACGTTTTAGCTGTTAGAAGCCTAATGATTCCGTGAGATTCACGTACGAGATATGCGGAGAGGATCCCGCCTCGAGGGCAGTAGGGCATTCTGACAAGGATATCTTTCTCAACAAGGCCTTTCTTCCCGACATCTGTCCTAAGTTGTCCCATAGCCTTCATAGCCGATTCCTCGGTGACTGTCAATAAATGGGGTTATTAAGAAACTGATTGACATGAGCAGAACGCACATTTGAGTAACTTGCTGCGTATATCATCTGCTCCTTTGTACGATACCCGCTCTTCGACAAATTTGGATTCACCCATCCAGTGGTACATATCGCCCTGCAAAAATTTGACTCTATGTAGTGTAAGATAGCAATCGCGTAAGCGCTGCTGGAGAGCGCGAGCTTTGTGTACGTGTTCTTCGCCGGCTGGTGTCTTTGGTAGCCCGCCATCGTCTGAATCATCATCGTCATCTAGGGAGGAGTGGTCGTCGTCAACCACGCCTTGAGTGCCTCCACGGTCATCTCTTACGTTCTTTCTGAATGAAAGCTTGCTTCTCACCTCTTGCTGCGCGAAGCGACGCCGCTTCCGCCTTTAACTTGGTTCCTTTCGCGTCATGTTTTTCAATGACAGAGAGAACGTCCGAGATGATTTCATCAGCCTCTTTCTCTGCGCGTAAGAGTATTTCCAGGCACATTTGTGGGCGTCCTTCGAGACCAACGTCGTGCTGCATCATCTGCGTGGCAGTGGCCATCTCGTTGATCTAAAGAATCCGATCAACACAGGGCGTAGGGGAAGTTAAGATCAAAACATACTTTGCTGCGTCTATCATCTATGACATTCCGCCAGTTCTGGTCCTCCATCCCTTCAAGAACCTGTTTTATGGTCTTCAGGACTCCAGTCTGTAACCTATCTCCGGATTTCTGCAGTTGGCCCACTTGAGGATGGGTGCATATTTGGCGAAGCTTTCTCAACCAGGTGCGCAAAAGTGCCGTGTTCATTTCCCGGTTGGCCACGCCGCGTGCATCGAGCCCAAGTTCTGCTAGAGCCTTCTCAAAGTTTTCGTCGTAAACCTAAGAAGAAAGAGCACATATTAACCCCGGCGTTGGTAGGTGAAAAGAAAGCTTACGTGTCGCTCGACCCTGCCTAGATGGATTGGGAATACATAGCGCGTCTGAGGTGGGATCGTGAGCTCAGTTTGTACAGTTGACTTCATGGTCCTGGCGAACAGTAAGTTCAGATGAACAACGAAATTGTCAGATGACGTACCGGACAGTGTATTTCTGAATTACCGCCGTGAATTCAGCAGCATAACTAGCCTGAATGAGCCTATCCCAATTCTTGGGTGCATATATACTCGGATCAACACGAAGAAATCTTTTGGATTGTGAACATCAGGACGCGAAGAGCTATCGGTCACTTAACTTGAGAACATAGGATAGGTCGGAAACGCGGGTTTTAGCAGGTGTACCAGAGACGGCAAACGAGGAAAGACGTGGAATGAGAGACACCATCTCTCTGGTGAAAAGGACGTAAGAACGCGAGGTAATCGAGGTAGAGTGGTCTAAAGACGTACGATGCCTTCCCTCCACCAACCATTTGGACCTTCAGATTAGGGTTAGTCCACATTTCGACTTGTCGTGATGTCAGATGAAGTAACACAAACCTCATCCATGATCACACGATACCATTCACACGTTACCAACGGGCTGATTGGCCGTTTCTCCCTGGCGTACTCGGTCGTCTGACGCACCGGTCGTGAAGGTGCAGCGCGTGCTACGACTAAATCCCGTCGCAAAGTGTCGTATGTTGTGACACACACGTCAAAGTCATTGATGTAGACTGCCCAGCTGTCAAGTACTGAAACATTGGCGCCTTCAGCACCTATAACGTCTACATCCTTGGCTTTCCCTTTCGTTCCCCGTTTTGAAGTAGGTTTCTCCTCGAGCTTTCCTTCGTTTGAAATGCTCTTCCAGCCAGGATAGAATAGAACCTTAAGTGACGGTGCGTGCCGGGTGAGCTCGTCGATCCATTGCCGGGATAGTGAGCTCGGGGTGACGATGAGTGTTGTCTATGATTCGAAGTAAGTCCCGCAGACTAAATGAAAAGATAGAACATACACGGATCTCCTTAATAGTCCTTCTCGCCTCGGAATCCCACCGAGTATGAGATAAACTTCGTTCGACGCCAGGGTTGAGAAGGATAAGTGCGATACACTCAAGGGTTTTTCCCAAACCGGGTTCTTCTGCCAGAATCCCTCCTACGACAGCCCATGGCCCTGGGCACTCAGGCGTTAGGGTTCCCATAAGGCGGTGATAATACCAGGTTAGTTGTTCATCGCTTCGTTGTACAGTGATGTGCTGCCAAAGGTCAGGCAGTTCCGTTGGGTCTGTCACCGTGGAAACAAGTTCCCCGGATGAGCTGAAAGCTTTGCCCTCGCGCGAGAGCATCCAGCCAATGGTGCGCCTTTGGAAAGGGAGAAGCGTTGGTAGGAGGGCTTGTGGTTGCAAAAACTTGTCTATGGAGTCGTGCAGAATTGCTCTAGCAGGTTGTGTAATTGCATAAAGGAAAGGAACGTCGATTCTTCCGTGGAAAGAGGAAGACGGTGCTTCCAGAATAGGAGGGGGAAATGCAAGATGGAGGAGCCCGCGCCTTGCCTTCTCAATCTCCGTATGATTCCGCCCTTTACGAGGGTTCACAAATGGCCAAAAAATAGCAGGAGGACGGAACGAGAGCACGACGTCTACGACCAAGCGGAAAGGTAAAGTATGCAAAGTCTCGTCCCATGAGGTGAGTGGCGAAACGACCATACGAAGACAAGCCGCCACCTCTACTGCAGACTGGTGTACGGTGAGTTGTCTGAGAACATCTGTCCAGGAGAAGAGATGACCATCCCCTGCCTCCATACCCTCGGCATACAGAGGGGGAATGACTAAAATGTTACAAAAGTTAGCCCACTGTTCTTCGAGATGCGAGGGCTTTGCGTCAATGATGCCTCCGTGCTCCCCGTGACTATTGATGAGAACGTCACCGCAATCGAGGGTTATGGGCTCGGTCGGACTGGTACAAGAATTCCTTAGAAAAGCCACGAGGGCTTCTTCCAAGGAAGCGAGGCCAACTTCCTCTGCTTCATTATCGGAGATTAGTTGGGCAGAAGGGCAGACTTCTGGGCATCGCTTGGAGTATTGCAGGTTGAACTCATGACGGAAGACAGGGATGCCCTCAATAGGGGGATAATATGCGTCGCTTTGTTTTGAGTCAAAGTTTCTCCGCTTTCTTGAGGCAGTGTGCGAAAGTGGACGTGGGCGCTTCTGTCCCGCGGCAGTGGACGACTCAGTTTCATGAGAATCCTCGTGCAGCAGGGCGTGTAACAAGGACAATATTAATTCGCAATTGAGCGTGAGACATCCAGGACCTCCAAACCGCGACCTCTCTCTCGTTCTGTATGAAAGGTGGTGGGAAGAAGCACAAGAACGCATAAATGGTGGTGACGAACGGAGCAGCAGATGATGGCGTGGAAGAAGAGGTGTCAATTAGAGGCATTCCGCGACATGGTCACGCGCAGTCACACGTATTACTAATCCAAATCTCCTGCAAATTTCCGCCGTTTTCGCGTCGCTGGACGACTGAGAATGTCTCGCCTCATTGTTAAAAATTTACCATCCTACGTCACTCCTGCACTTCTAAAGCAGCACTTTTCTCAATCGAAGGGACCCGCGGGTACAATCACCGATGTCAAGGTCGTTCTAAAGCAAGATGGCACAGCACGGCGATTCGGTTTTGTCGGGTTTAAGACGAACGAAGAGGCTTTGAAAGCAAAGGAATGGTACGATAAAACATTCATCGACTCAACCCGGGTGAGGGTTGAAATTATTGACGTGGGTGTCCTTCCATCTTTACCCCGTCTTTCCCAGGACTATACTTTCTGATCAGTGTTTTACCAGGATGCTCCAAGAGCTTCTGCTTCTCGACCAAGCAAGCGGCCGCGTCTGGATACGTCATCTACTAAACATGCCACGGCCTCAACCGATAATAAAACGAAGGCATATAGGCGGAACTCGAATGTCCCTAACGTAGAAAGCAAGGGGGAAAGCGCCAGCCTTGAAGAGTTCCTAGAAGTCATGCAACCTAAGGCGAAGAAGGTGGTGGTGCCACATTCATTTTCACCAGAGAAGGACAAGGCGCTATCTGCTCAAAGGGAGTCGCAAAATCCATCTGAGGCGGTTCAGCAGAACCTAACAGATATGGAATGGATGCGGCAACGGATGAAAGGAGGCCTTGGTGATTCCGACAGTCCAGAGAGGGACTTTGAACAGTCGGACAACGAGGAGAAGGACCAGGAAGTTTCAAAAGAGAAAGATCCAACAGAGGAGATGATCCTTCGCACCGCAAGGCTGTTCGTTCGGAACCTTACGTTCTCTTGTACCGCAGAAGAGTTACGTTCTCCCTTTGAACAATTTGGTCCGGTATCCCAGGTGAGGAGAATCTACCTCTAAAGACGAACTGAACGTTGGGTTGGTGGGGAGAAATAGCATGAAATCTACGCATTGGATACGTTCCGATCTCGCTTGCGTGGTCCTTTATTCTCCTTTTCCGGACTTTCAATGGGCATGCTTTTTATTGACGACCCCCACGCAGGTGTGTTCAAGGCCTACTCTCGCCTCTACCTTGCTTATTTAGCAACCATCTTTGGTTGATACTATTAGGTGAGCATGCATCCTCCTTCTCTTGCAGCATGCAACCCCTCTTCGGATGAGAAACCTGCATAGGGACAGCAGACCCTTCGGGGAGTGTTGATCACCTGGGATATTAAAGATAGTAGACACTGACATACCTTCTACCCTTTACAAGTTTCTTGAGAGTTGTTCTGAGCCCTTCCTCTAGGTTCATATACCAATTGATTCCGTGACCAAAGGATCAAAAGGTCTCGCATTTGTCACCTATGATCGACCCCAGGATGCCTTGGCCGCCTTCGAGGCCCTCAACGGGAAGCCATTTCAGGGTCGATTACTACACATAATTGGTGCAGTCGATCGAAACAATAGCACGGCGACCACAGATTGTGCAGGCAACCCTAAATCACTCAAAGGACAACGGAGCGAGAAGCGCAGGGCAGCGGCAGGAAAGGAATTTAATTGGGGCATGCTATATATGAACGTGAGTGAGCGTCATATTTCGTAGCATTGGTATTTTTCTGAGCTCCACTCGTAGAGCGATGCCGTGCTATCCTCTGTGGCTGATCGGATGAATGTATCAAAATCCGACATCCTCGACCCAGAGTCATCCGATGCTGCCGTCAAGCTTGCCCTCGCCGAGACACACGTCATCCAAGAAACCAAAACATATCTAGAGTCTCATGGTGTCATCCTCTCCGCATTCTCCGGACGCGGACGTTCCGACACCATCATTCTAGTCAAGAACATTCCTTATGGAACAACTGCGGAGCAGTTGCACGAAATGTTTGTTCCTCACGGCGAATTGCAGCGCGTACTTGTCCCTCCTGCTGGGACATTGGCAGTAATAGAGTTCGCGCACGCGGATGAGGCTCGCAAGGCTTTCCGCGCCCTCGCTTACCGTCGGCTCGGTAACTCAGTTATATACTTGGAGAAAGGCCCGCTTGGGATGTTCCAGCCCACTTCTGCGACCTCCGAGCTCGCAAACGGTGTTGTTCCCATTGCCGTTGAAGACCCGGATGCGGGGGATGACGCCAACACGGACATTACGGGTGGCAAGACCCTCTTTGTGAAGAATCTCGCGTTTGCAACCGCTTCGGAGCGCTTTGCGCAGGCATTCCGCCATCTTCCCGGCTTTGCCTTTGCCCGCTTGCAGACAAAACCGGACCCAAAACATCCGGGAGCACGGCTGAGCATGGGGTACGGTTTCATCGGGTTCAACACCATAGAAGCGGCGCAGAAGGCGCTCAAAGGGTTGCATGGATACGTTCTCGACGGGCACACGCTCAATGTCAAGTTCGCTGGACGGGGGGCTGAGGAACAAGAGGAGAAGAAAGGTGGGAGGGAGAAGGCCAGGACGACGAAGATGCTGGTCAAGAACGTACCGTTCGAGGCGACGCGAAAGGACATCCAAGGGCTCTTCAGGTACGTGGTCCCCTCATCGAGCGCGCGTGGAAGTATTAACATCTCCTGCCAGTGCACACGGCCAGCTCAAGTCCGTCCGTTTGCCGAAGCGCTTTGACCGTCGCTCGCGCGGCTTTGCTTTCCTTGAGTTCGTCACGCGGCACGAGGCAGAGAACGCATACAACGCGCTCAAGCATACGCACCTGCTCGGACGCCACCTCGTGTTGGAGTGGGCGGAGGAGGGCGAGGCGAACATCGAAGAGCTACGCCGGAAGGCTGGTGTCGGCTTTGGGGATGGTTCGGATATGCCTGGGAAGAAGAGGAAACTCCTACTAGATGAGGACGGCGAGGGTGGAGACGGCGACGCCTAGCATCGTTCCTTTTGACCTTCATAACTTAATCCACAAGATTTGGTGCAGCGACACAGTGTATGGATTGCTTATGATGTACGAGATCACGGAGCCTCTGCCTCATTCTTTCGCATGTTACAATCCAAATTGTCAAATAAGATACCATCAGTATACCATCATCAGTGTGTCATATCAGCTACTGGTTTTACTCCTTATACATCATGTCTCGATCGCTCCTTCACCGGATAATCGTTCTTTTTCCCTTTTTTCTCTTCTCCGCTTGACATCCCAGTTGTAAACGCGGGCCGTGTTGACCTCCATCACTGTCATCTGCTCGCGGATGAACTCGAGATCCTCGACCGTGTTGTTCAAACTGACATTCGCCGCTTCGAGTTTGGAGTTGAGAAGTTCTATGGCCGCGGGTATCTTGTAGGACAGCATGACGTTGGCCTGGGCAAGTTCGAAATGGTCAAGGTGCTGGAAGGAAAAGGGAAAGGGACACAAAAAAAAACGTACCCCGAGCCATAAGTACACTGTATCCGTTTCTTGGAGCTCTGCCTCGGCGTAGAGCGTGTCGGCGAGCTCAAAGGTCGTCCTGACAGGTTTGGGCTTCCCTCCCGCATCATCCTCGAGTTCATCCTCGTCGAGGTCATCAGCAGCGTCATCGTCATCGCCTGTGCCCGAATCCGTCGCTACCCTATTTTTCCCTTCCTAAGAGAGGGAAGGAAAAAACGCACCACAAACAATGTGATGGCGTCAATGAACAAACGTGCTCTGGAAAGAAAGAAAAGAGAGAGCGGGAGCGACGATAACATGCCGCCCACACCCAGTGACGTACTCGACGATCGCGCAAATATTCGACCATGCTAAGGGTCTTTCTGATATCTGGGATCTTCTCCTCGAGCCCCCGCCTCCGCTGCGTCAGGTTGCTGTCCATATAGCGGTACTTCCTACAGGGACGAACGCATCATGAAAGGATGAACGGACCAGGGAGATTTGGTAGAAGAAAAGGAGGGGGCGAAAGGAATTTAGAATGGAGAAAGAGAGCGCAACAAGGGAGGAAGGTTAGACGAGCATAGTGCATAGTGGACCTGGACACGGCACGCACGCTAGGGCATCCTGGAACGCGCCTAGTACCCTTTCGATGGCCGCGTCTGGGTCACTTAGATATTCCTCCACGTCGTTCTGAAAAATAGGGCGGCAGTCAACGATAATGTATGGTCGACAGCGCGAAGGAAGACGAAAGCGCGGGGTGAAGAAAAGGCCAAAAAACGACGAAGAGAGAGCGCACAATGAAGAGAGCTTTTGGGATGCCTCGAGGATTCTTTTCACCTTCTTGGATGATATCCGGGGGTGTTTTTGATGTGGACATTGTTAGTTCGGTGGTGGACAAGTGCAATGGGAAGATGGCCAGATCTAATCTCTGCTCTCCTGAGATTTCCGAATCGGCAAATTCGAGCCTCATTTCCACTGTTCTCCTCCACCCCACCTGCTATCCAACAACCGGGGCATGGAGCACTAAACATCAGACCTAGGTCCTCCATCGCCCCACTGGAAAATCGGTTGGAGCCATGACCAAACTCTGAACAATTCGTTTACTCTCGACTACAATTTCTTCCTTTAAAGGTGGAAAGTGAAACAGGGTGTGAGAGAATATATATAGGCGTAAGGCATACATGCCCGGAAAAAGTGCAGCATAAGGCTGCTTCCATGTTGTACGGGAAACAGAGCGTCCAAAGTTTGCAAACGGAGATGCATACTGAGGACGCCACTGCTATATCCGTTACCAATATCACCTGTACTGCTTACAGATCTTGCCGCACCATTTGTATGCCTTATCACAGAACAAACGGGCTCCGATCCGAAGTGGCCCAGTTGGTCTGGCCATTGCCTTTGCTCTGCAATGCTTTGGCCGATTGTCAAGTCAAGAACGAGTCGATTCGCGTATACTCACCACCGCTACTTCTACAATTCAACTTGCGAAGGAGTAGCACACTCAGGTAACTTCAAACTCCGCCACACTAGCAGCTTGGCGATGAGAAACAGCTTTTTGACTTGTCCTCCATTCCAATTGGGCTTGTCCGAGCTTGCAATACACCTACAAACACCCTAGATGTGACACACATGTAACTTATAGATATTAGACTATGCGTTTAGAATTCTATATTTCACAAAACTGCTGACCCACGATTCCCGAACTTGAATGTATCACACGTTGTACTGACGTGCACAGCGGTCTTCAGGCGTCATGTTGGCTTGCGACTTCTTCCTGATCTCTTGGCAAGCAGCCGTTTCACGGGGGGATTCCTGGCGGAAGTGCTAGACGTAAGAAGAAACAAAGGTTCTCGATGTTTGCTCATGGCCAAGACAGCAGCTCCGCCTCAATCGAGGAAGGGCTCATGACATCACGAGACCTCGATCGCTTTGTTCTTTGTTGCTTGTTCCCACCTACTCGAGGCCGTCGTCTTCGCTCATTGACCTTTCCATTCGATACTGACTACGTCAAAACATGGCACCCAACACGTACAAGTTGGCTTCTATTTGGTTTCTACTCTCGACACCCGTTGTGTTCTGGGATGCTTTCTATTGCCTGATGAGGTAAACATGGTCACTTAGATAATTCCGTCGCCTTTATGGTCTGACCTGTAGCCATTTACAAGGCCGCGCTCGATGGTTGGAGGCGACCTGCACTGGATCTGGAAGCCGTATGCACTCTATCAGGAGGTTGATTACGTGCGTTCAATCGAACCTCTTGATCAGGTGTCGGTGTACACCCTGACGGAAACCGTTTGCGCGTGTGGGGATAGGTATACGGTGTCAAAGCCCTGCAGGAAAATGACGGATTTACCAATGCTCAGGGCAAGTCCCTGTTTGCCATGGTTGTCGCTCAATGTGCTGACTTTATTATTGTCATTGTCTTGACATAGCTGTCATGAATCTCGTGGAGATCGTCCTTAACGTTTTCTACGTGTATCTTGCGCATGTGGCAAAGTATCCAGCTGCCTCGGTGGTTGGGTTTGCAAGCGCGGTGATGACACTCTGGAAAACGGTAGTGTACCTACTCCAGGAATACTACTGCAATTTTTGCTCGGTTGGCCATAACGATATGAAGACGTTGGTCGTCTATTGGATCCTTCCCAATGGGTGAGCCAAAACCTAACGTCTTTAATTGGAAATTGAAGAACTGACAGCGCATGATGTGCCCAGGCTTTGGATTATCATCCCAGGCCTGATCATTTTCAAACTTGGCAAAGATATCATCTCGACGATTGACGTGGCAGAGCGGGAATCGGAGAAGAGGGCGTCTGGCAAGTCCCAGTGATAGATGCTGGCACAGAAGCTCGGAGGGTATTTGGATTTGCGTACTACACCCGCGGGTTGTTCGGATTTTTCGTGGCGGCTGGACCACCTATAAATGCAGATGTGAGTGCATCCGAAGCCGAGTCTGAGGTTGGATGAGCTTCGAGAGAAGGACGTACGGGTCAACCACGGTTGAGAGCCACTATCAAACGTTATCCCCGAAACCGAGGATACCCGGTATCAGACCAAGGACTGACTAGACGCCCAGCGGAAGACTTCCAGAAGCTCGCGGCGGAAACAACTCGAACTTGACAAACCTTGGTGAGATCAGATAATGCATATGGTGATGCGAACGCGACTGGAAGGGGTCCAGTCAAGCGCACGTTGCTCGTCAAAGGAAAGGAAAAAAACAATCAGGGACTGGGAGGCACAGATTATGGCACACGTAGCGCTGGAATGGGTCGCGGCCAGACGAGACCAAGGAAAAATTGATGAATAATTGAAAAAGGAACGTCAGAAAGGAGGAAAGGAAAGGAAGGGGGAAAGAAATCTGTCCTGCAAGATCTCGACCTCACACGGGAACGGGACAGCGCATATAAGTCTGCCTGTCTTTTCTCTCACATCTCTGGGTTTATTTCCTCCCACCTCTCCCGTCCTTTTCTCATTCCACGATGACTTCCACTATCGATATTTCCAGTATTGGTAAACCTCCCACAACTCCTGCTCAGTCTGCTCGTGCAAAGAGGAGGCACGTCCGCTCTCTCACCGGTAATTGCTCATGAACTTGAACTCCTCATACATGGTCCCATTCTGAGTCGCGGCATTTTCGCACAGGCGATTTCCCTGAAGTGGACGAAAAGGGCCAGGAGAAATGGCCCAAAGGCGATGAGAAGACATGGAAAACCGCCATGCGTGACATCACCTCAGGCAAGCACTTTTTTCTCATCGCCCCTTTTCACTTCATCTGTTTGACTGGGCACTCCACAGATACACCCCAAATCACAAAGTCGTTCGTGAATCATGTCCAGACATCCCTCGCTCGCGCGCCCTATAATATCGACGATTTTGGCGCCTATCAGGCCGCAGCGCTATCAGTTCGCGATAACCTAATCGTCAGTTATGATCTCCTCGGCTGTCTCAAGATTCTGTCTCGCTTGCTTCCTATACCTACACGGGACAACTGTCGTCTATTCTTCACCGCGCACGTTTTTATTTCCTTTCCCCCATACGGGATCCTAGTCAATTTAGTTCTTTTGTCTCGGTCATCGCACTATGCACTAATGACGAAAACGATGTATTTGAGAGCTGACATTCTTCAATCCAGGTGAACTGGAACACGACTCAGCTCGAGTACTCACGCAAGTCTCCCAAACGGGCCTACTACCTTTCCCTCGAATTCCTGATGGGTCGCACTCTATCCAATGCCCTCCTTAATCTCGGTCTCCTGGATAATTATTCGTCTTCACTCTCCTCCCTCGGCTTTTCACTTGAGGACATCCTCGTACAGGAGCGCGACGCCGCACTTGGAAACGGCGGTCTCGGCCGCCTCGCGGCCTGCTACCTCGATTCCTCTGCGACACAGGAGCTCCCTGTGTGGGGCTATGGCTTACGCTACAAATACGGCATTTTCCAGCAACTCATCAGCTCCGATGATGGCTCGCAACTCGAAGCACCTGATCCGTGGCTCGACCACCAGAATCCATGGGAGCTGCCACGCCTCGACGTCACCTACGAGATCAGGTTTTATGGGAGCTCTCAGCGATGGGGTGAGGGCACCGGCCGCGCGACGTGGAGCGGTGGGCAGGAGGTACTTGCAATCGCCTATGACGTGATGATTCCGGGGTATGGAACCAAGAGCACGAATAACCTCCGGCTCTGGGAGAGTAAGCCAAAGCGTGGGTTTGATCTTCAGAGCTTCAACGGTTCGTCGATCTCGTGTACTCATCCTTCGGTCGCCGTCCTTGCTGACTTTTACTTCTCCCCGTAGCTGGAAACTATGAACGTGCTGTGGAGTCGTCCAACTCTGCAGCTGCAATCACCTCCGTACTTTATCCAAACGACCATACTACCTGTACGTCTCACCCCTCTCTATGTTATGGAGGTGCTGACAGGCTACAGTTGGGAAGGAGCTGCGTTTGAAGCAACAATACTTCTGGACTGCTGCCAGTCTTGCGGATATGTTACGTCGCTTCAAGAATCTTGGAAAGCCGATCAGCGAGTTTGCAGATTGTGAGTTCATCTACACCCCCGTATCGTTTCCTCGCTTATGCCTGTACATGAACAGGTAATGCAATTCAGCTGAATGATGTGGGGCTTCTACCACCTGTGACGATTTCAACTGCTAATGGCAATTTTAGACACATCCAACACTTGCTATCGTCGAGCTCATGCGCATCCTTGTCGATGAGGAGGATGTCTCGTGGGATAACGCATGGACAATTGTTACCAACACATTCTTTTTCACAAATCACACAGTACTTCCTGTGCGTCTTCGGCCTCATCTCCCCTCTCACTTGTACACAATTTATCTTCTGGGATGTAGGAGGCTCTTGAGAAATGGTCAGTTCCACTTATGGAGCACCTTCTTCCAAGGCACATGCAAATAATCTTTGACATTGTGAGTCGCTCTGTTGTCACTCGAGTTTTCGCTCCTGACAGACTTTCTTCAAGAACATGTACGTCTCTGTATATCCACTAGGGTGCTTTTTTCTGACGTTGAACTCGTGCCCGAAGGCTCTTCCTCCAATGTATGCGTTTCATGACTTGTCATCTACGTATGCTCACCCCTCTACAGCTGTGGAGAAGAAGTTCCCTGGAGATCGCGACAGGCTTTCTCGTTTGTCACTCATAGAAGGTCCTGTCCAGTGGTCCTCTTTGTCATCGCTATGGCTAACGTAAGAAATACTTTGCAGAGGGCTTCCCAAAGCAAGTCCGCATGGCCAATCTCGCAGTTGTTGGGAGCAGAAAAGTCAATGGAGTTGCCGAACTCCATTCTGATTTGGTAAAGAAGAACCTCTTCCCGGACTTCGTCGAGTTTTACGGGCAAAGTAAATTCGGGAACGTCACAAACGGAAGTGGGTGCACATTCCACGTCATCCCTTCAAACGAAACCACTCATCGGGCCTTTTCTAGTTACTCCCCGTCGGTGGCTCGACCAGGTACTCTTTCAATTCCTTCCTTTGTTTATCAGTTGTTTCTGACTATGGTTTGATACACGCAGTGCAACCCATCCCTGTCTGCTCTCATCACGGAGACCCTGAAGCTTGACCGCAATGTGTGGCTGAAGGATCTGTATAAGCTTGAGGGATTACTTGCGCACGCAGATGATCCGCAGTTCCAGGAGCGCTGGGCAGCCGTTAAGCTCCAGAATAAGGAGCGCCTCGCGCTGTTCGTGGAGCGTCAGTTAGGCATCAAGGTTGATGCGCACGCCATGTTTGATGTCCAGATCAAGCGACTTCACGAGTACAAGCGTCAGACCCTCAACATTCTTGGAGTTATTCATGTATGTCCTATGAGCTTGGGTTGACGAAGAAGCTAACACTTGCATGTTTTCCACACAGAGGTACTTGATGATAAAAAATGCGAAACCCGAGGAACGAAAAAAATTCGTGAAAAAGGTGGTATTCTTTGCCGGGAAGGCAGCCCCTGGATGTACGTCGTTTATCCATCTACTTTATTCGCCCCTGCTGATATTCGGTCCCATGGAGACTACATTGCGAAACTTGTAAGCACGCTTTCTCATCTATAAAACGGGTAGTGGAATCATAATTTACAGACGATCCGACTCATCGTGAATGTCGCCCGAGTTATCAATGCGGATCCAGACACAAACCAGTACCTGTCACTCTTCTTCTTACCGGACTACTCGGTTTCTGTCGCGGAAATTCTCATTCCGGCCTCGGACATCTCGCAACACATCTCGACAGCCGGCACAGAGGCATCTGGCACGTCTAACATGAAGTTCTGTCTTAACGGCGGATTGCTCGTTGGCACGGTTGACGGTGCAAATATCGAAATTGCTGAGGAAGTAGGCGAAGACAATGTCTGTGAGTTGCAAATTTATTAATCTCTCGACTACGGATGTCGGCGTGCTGATTTGAGCATACAGTCTTCTTTGGGCATCTCACGCCAGATGTAGAAGATTTGCGGTATCAGCACACGTACCACCCGATCCCAGTCGAGAAAAAAGCACCTGCCCTCGCTCATGTCCTCGACACCGTCTCATCGGGTATATTCGGGGGTGATGGGGTGTACGAACCGTGAGTGCTCTTGGGACAAGTCTCACGAGGATCGAGTTGACGCAGTGTCGCAACAGGCTACTCAATACCATTCGCCAGGGCGATTTTTACATTTTGACGGACGATTTCGACTCATGTGAGTTTTTTCCACGATTATCAAAAATGTAGACGAGCACAACGACTAATGACTGTTTGCAGACATTCGCGCACTGGAAATGGTTGATGAGGCATACGCGGATCGCACTGAGTGGATTAAGAAGAGCATCCGGACGACAGCCAAGGTACGTTCCCCGTCCTATACGCGTGTTTCATTCGCGAGCAAAACTCCTGATCTAACGACTTGATAAATAGATGGGCAAGTTTAGTTCCGACCGCGCGATTCAGGATTACGCGCAGGAGTACTGGAACATCGAGAGCGTCAAGTTCTAAGAGGAATTTCACCATCTATCAGATGCCCTAAATATATCTGTACAATTATAGAATCTCACGGACTCTTGTTCTTTTTATATCTCGGATATTGATATACGCTCAGCGGAGGGAGCGCCCGGACTAACAGTAGTTGCGAACTCGTCGCGTAGTTGAAGGTTGAAACAAAAGACGAATAAAAATGGAGTTGACGATTGCTGACTCGTGACGCCCACAGTGATAAGCTTTACGGGTGTGAAAAAGAGCTAGGATTGAGTAAAGAAGGAACGGCAGTAGTGCACAACGAAAGTGGCGAGGAGTAGCATAGAGGCGAGCCTCGAAACCAATGAGGTGAGAGGAAAGTTGAGAGAAATTAGTCATTTGTACATGTCAGTCAGTGAATGAGGGGACTGATGTGTAGACGTGGATGAGAATGGGGGGTAATAAGTGCAAAATGAGAACGATTAGAAGGAAAAGAAAGCATAGATGAGGTAAGACAACTGGTAAAGACAACACAGGATATGTGTGTGCGTTGTTTGTACGCGCTTGAGACAACAATTTGGGGAGTAGGAAGGGTATATACAAAAGCTTCTTCCCTAGGAATACAAAAGGAATGTACGAGCAAGGCTTTGAAGGGGTCGAGATCCGAATCAAGAGAGGGAAGGTGGGGTAAAACGTGTTATCAGGCATGGTAAAAAATGGGGAAGTGAGTTGTCCAAAAAGTCCGATTATGCTGCATCGTCGACCGGCTCATTCGTGTTCGCGTTTGGTTCTACATGGAGGCGCAAAGTTTGAGTAGAGGTCACATGATGACGAAAAATGGAAACCACTATCTCACCAGCATTAGCGGCGTCCGTGGCCTCATTAGATACCGAGGCATCAACGGGAGTTTCCAGTTCAGAAGCATCGGTGCTCTCTACGCTCGGGGATTCCTGGGCTGCGATCGCGGGGGTTTCACTGCTTGAGATGGCTGCCGGCTCTTCTTCAGCAGCGGGCTCCGCTCCAACAGTGGCCCCCTCCAGGCCTTCTGCAGCCGAAGCAGGTTCTGCCGCCGCAGACTCTGCACTGGGTGATTCTTCTGCACCCTCTTCTACCCATTCTGCTGGGCTGTCATCTACGGTGGGCGCAGCACTCTCAGTAGTGGGAGCGGGATCTTCGGGTACAGGTGCTGACTCCTCAACTGGCGGTTCTGGAACAGTAGGCTCGTCTTCCTCCTGAACGGGGGCTGGCTCATTGGGTGGTGCTGGGGTCTCATCAAGATCAGGCGTGAACTGCTCATGGGGTGGGGTTTCGGTTGCAGGCGCGACTGCCTCGGCGTCGGGAGCAGTTTCTTCAAGCACACATGCGGGGTCAGCGGGAGCTTCGGTGGTGGCAGGTGCAGCTTCCTCAGTAACAGGAGCAGGTTCAGCGGGAGCTTCGATAGTGGTGGATGCGGCTGCCTCATCAATAGGAGCAGGTTCCTCAGATACAGATGTGGGTTCAGCGGGAGCTTCGGTGGTGGCAGGTGCGGCTTCCTCGGTAGCAGAAGCGGGTTCAGCGGGAGCTTCGGTGGTAGTTGCGGCTTCCTCAGTAGCAGGAGCGGGTTCAGCGGGAGCTTCGGTAGCGGCGGGTGGAGCTGCCTCAGTAATAAGGGCAGATTCCTCAGGCTCGGGAATGTGTGTAGGTTCAACGAGAGGTTCGGCTGTTGCAGATGCGGTTTCCTTCGGGAGGTGTGGAGGTTCTCCAGGTACGGCTACGGACTCTTCTGCTGCGAGAGTGTGGTCGTGAACAGGAAGAACGTCCTCTACTGAGGGAGTAGATTCCTCAATGGCAGACGCTGGTTCTACTGCAAGAGTATCGGCGGCAACTGGTGCGACTTCCTCGGGGACGTCAGGCTCCACAGGAGCAGGTGCTGGCGCTTCTACATCGGTCTCTGCAACTTCGGAGGCTGTCACCTCGAGGGGAGGCACGTCGGTTGCAGGTTCCAAGGTCGGTGCGGGGGTCTCTGCAGCGGCGGGAGTTGCCTCTTCGGTTGTGGCATCGGTCTCCTGAACCACAGGCGCTGGTACTTCCACAGGTGTTTCCGCTTCGGTGGGGGGCGCAGGCTCCTCAATGACAGAGGTGGGTATCTCAGTCACAGGCGCTGGGGGTTCCTCGGCGGGGGTCGCACTCTCCGACTCCTTGCTGGTGGCTTGAGCTTCCTCTGCTACGATATCTGCTTCAACCTTCACCTCTGACACTTCATTGACGGGGTTGGCAATCGACGCATCCCCGGCCGCTATCACAACAGTATCGGGCTCGCCTGCGTCAACTTGTTCGGCATGGGCAACGTCTGGCTCCATAGAATCATTGGTGGGAGATTGCGTCGAGTCATGAGCGAAAGCAGTCGAGAGTTCTGGCTCAGGCACGGGTTCAGTCACTGGCCCTTCTGGCACTTCTGGCGGGGAATTTTCGCTGGGGGCAGAGGCTCCATCCGGAACCGGTCCGGTAACAGGAGCATCTAAGTAGGCTGTCAGGACGCAACGAAGAACACGTGTACCCAGAGACATACCATCAGCGACGGCTGATTCTGGTGGCGCAGTAACAGCTTCATCCTCGTGCGACGTGGCCAGATTCTCTGCGGGGATAGATTCGCTGGCAGAAGCTTCAGGAATCGGGGTTGTTTCGGCAGATGGCTGCTCATCGATGACAGGATCCTGTATTTGGGGCGTGGCTTGCGAGGGAAGACCTTCTTCTGCGGACTGAGTGACAAAGGCGTCATGTTCCGCGTCTGGCTCGGCACTGGGGGTGGGTTCCTCAGGAGCGGCCTGAGCGGCAGCATATTCCGCATGCTCAAGGGAAGGGGAGGTAGCATCATCGGCTACCGAAGCGGGTATTGTCTCCGGTTCGGGAGTGGCCGCTTCCGCATCACGCTCGTCCAGGATGGCACCATCTCTCTGGGAAATAGCAACGGGTTGAGCATCTTCCACGATGACTTCCCCCACTACCGGAGCTGGCTCTTCAAAAGGAACTGTCGTTTCGACCGCGTCAGCAGAGTCTGTGGCCTGACCCTCATCGGTAGAAATTGTCTGGACAGCGGGCACGGTGTCATCAGTGGGGACGGGCTCTAGTTCCGCGGCAGGGGAATCGTCGACAACAACTGGCACCAAGTCAGCTGAATAAGGGGCAGCCGGGACACATTCAGGTTCTGGTTGCGTGGGCTCGGCCTCAACCCCGGAGACTGCTGGCTCGGCCTCGGTCTTGATAAGCTCGCTTGTCACGGGCAGTATCACAGCATCGTTGTCACTAGCAGGACCTTGCGTGGCAGCCGTCTCAGGCTCGGGTTCGCGTTGTTCCTCATCGTGATGATCGTCATTTGCGAGGCCATTCTGGGATGTGGCGCCGTGCGGGGTTTCATCCTTCACGGGTGCGTCAGCCTTTGGAGCTGGGATGCCCGCAAGCTCGGACGGTGCAGACGCAGTAGTCGTGGTAGGAAGGTCGTCCTCCTTAGGTGTGACTTCTTCTGCCGCGGACGCCACTGCGGCTGCTGAGACGCCAACGGCAACAGGCACGGCGGCATCAGCCGTCGTAATGGCCGGCGCTGCAGCCCCGTCCACATTGTCTTTCGCTTCAACCTCCACTGGTTTCTCTGTCGCCACTGTATCGTCCTCTGTTCCCCTGACAACTTCCCCATGTTCGCCGACCTGGGGTAGTCTAGCGGTCTTATCCTTCGGGCTCTTAGGATCACCGTTGCCCCCTGTGAAGAGACCGAAGCGTTTCTTCGATACAATGGAGAATGCGGCGCTGAGACGGGACGACTCTGCGCGGGGAGATGGGCGAGGAGACGAGGGACGAGGACGAGCCGGTGGGACTGTGACTTCAGCCTCCTCCTTCACAGGAGAGACAGGTGGGGCGCGGACGAAGCGTTGCTCAATGACGAGCCACGCTGGTGTGGGAGAGGCAGAAGCATCAGCAGGAGAGAACGACTTGAGCTGGCAAAGGACAAAGCGTGGCCAACGTTTCGAAATCGGGTCGAGTAGGGAATCGGCCCAAAAGTCGATGAAGGCCTCGTCCAGCTTGACCTTGGCTACAAGCGTCACTTTCGAAACTGGAGGCGCAGGCGTAGGAGGCACGGGTTGCACGGGTGTCTTGGCGTCGTCAACAGAGGAGTGTCGGGACTGCGCTCGGCGAGAGGATTTACGGGATAACGGTGCGGGGGGAGGAACGGTCTTTTCGATGTCGTTGTCCCATAGCTTCGCGGCGAGATCGCGTGAGCCAGGAATGGTTCCAAACCCTTGATTCGAGAACTGCAGCCAGTCACTCGGAGTCTCAGGGGCGGCGGTTGTTGGCGCGGTGCTGTTGTTCGCAGAGAGGCCAGGGGCTACGATGGCGTGGCCAGATGGTGGTGGACGGCCACGCTCAGACTGAACAAGGAGTGGGGTCTCAGGAAGAGAGAATGAGCGTGGCCTTCCTGGAGAGACGGGTGATCGAAGAGCAAACGTCGACGCAGACTTGTCCTTGTCTGATGCATCTGCAGGAATAAGAGAAAGTAGGCGGATAGTCTCATCAGAAAAGACATTTGCAAATATAGGAATAGGTTCCGTGGGTGCGGTGTCGTCTGAGCCTTCCCAAGCATCAAAAGAGGCCTTCTTGATTGTGTTCCATAGACCATCGTCTTCAGCAGTCGCGGATTCGCTTGAAGACTGGGCATGGAAAGCGTCTGAAATGAGTCGAAGCGGATGTGACTTAGGTTTCACGGAACCAGTATACTCCGTGTCCAGCTGCACGAATAGTGCATCGAATTGCCGTGTTGAGAACCGTGGACGTGGAAGCAGATCGTCCTTGGGTACGTCGGCGCCATAGTCATAAGGGTAGTGCTCAACAAGATCAGTGAGCCTTCGAGGTAAACTATGTGCATTATTACTATGTACGTGTGACCGTCAGAAGTAATAAAAGGAAATTTGAAAACGGTAGATACGAACCGTATCCGAGCTAAGAACAAGTGTTCAAGGATACGTCCCGCGCGGTCCCATCGGTCATAGAATGCACTCCAGTCATCGCCCTCCGTAGATTGTTCAGAGGTGAGCAGCCATAAACCAAAGAATTTCGAGAGCTTGCTGCCTGAACTACCATTTGCCTCGGAGCGGGTAGAGAGATATGAAATGATGTCGAGAGTGGCCAGAAGAAGTTCGGTGTGTGCAGTAGGGAGTTGTGGGATTAAGGAATTGGAGAATGCATCGGGTGGGTAGGAACCTGCACGTTCGGCCTCGGCAAATGTGCTATACCACGTCCAATCACCAGACTCCTTGCCAAAACTGTCGCCTTCGAGTTTCAGGTGGCGCAAGCCCCAACGAAGGACGGCGGCGACGTCATGCGGCGAACGAGTATATTGAAGTTCAGATTCAAAGGTAGTGACGGCTGTAGGGGAAGTGGGAGAAGCTACGCCATCGGGGCTGGTGGAAGCTAAGGATAAGAGATAGAGGGAGATAAGTCTTTGTTGCACTCCTGGAGATGTAGAGTGCCAGTGCGGGTGCATGATACCGAGAGTCTCAAGACCTGGAAGAGGATTGGACATGATGGCTTAGTTGATAGCGTTGATTAGTTATGATAGGAAAACGCACCAGATTCGATAATGGCTTGAGAGCATGTGCGCACAAGAGCGAGGGATTCGTGAGGTGTGAGACGCCTCTCTCTGATAACAGCCTCATTTGAAAGTGCAAATGCTTCGGGATCGGATTCGAACACTACGTCCAAGGACCGACCACGGTCCTTGGTGATTGGGAGATTGAGAGAGAGATGAGGAACGTCCGAAGGTGCTTTCTCCACCACTGGCACGTCTGAGGAGGCACGGGCTTTCGCGCGAAAGACATAGAAAGGTGATTCTTTGACTTTTGGTTTGTCGTTCCCTCGGATCCGTGCCGCACCGGGATCGGTGAAGAACGCGGCAGAGGGTGAGACATTAGGCGAGATGGCCTCGAATTTACCCTCTAGTAAGGGAGCAGGATACCCTGGATTATCTGAGGTTGGCCCTAGTCCCTGAAGTTTCTTACGTCCTAGAAGTTTGGAGAGGAAAGATGGCATGGTGTGTGTCGCTGTTCATTAATTTAGCGATCGGGCAGGGACATTACCATAAAAAAAAAAGAACTTGCCAAAGAAATTTGATTATAGGTGAGTAAAATAAAGGATAGTCACCGATTTCGCGATTTCGTTGCGTACAAGTTTAATCTTCAGGTCCGGAGTCGAGTCGTAGCCGTCGTCGCTAATGCTAACAATGACAGCCCACGCTGCGACCTCGTGGCTCAAAATTCATCGTTGTTGCCCGTGCCAGTGCAAGCGCTGAGAACAAATAACCACAAATAACGCGTAGTTTTTTGACAAACCACGTAAACAGAAATTACTAAAAATAATCATAGATCGTATCACTATCACAGCCGCGTTATGGCCACAAAGAAAGTGAGCAACGTCCCGCACATTCCCTCTACTTTCAACTTTATATTGACAACTAGCCCATATAAGCTCGGGAGATTGCGCCAGGTGCGTCCAGTCGTTCCTGTGGTCCTCTCCCAGGGCTGAGAATACGGCGATCCGATCAACAGTGGGCAGATGAGGTCATCAACACTAAAGACAAGACGACACTCACAGGAGAAGCCAAGGAGCTCGAACAGGAGATCGAGCTCCGCAAAGAAGGATTGCATCGGTGCGCCTGCTCGATTTCTTCTTGGCCACCCATGGCCTCACCTTGCACCATCCATGGACTATTGCCGCGCCACCAAGGTTACAACTCGCTGCGGAACAGTACCACAAGTCAATAGCCAAGAAAAAGCTCTCTCCTGCTCTCGATGAATCAGACAAGCTTTTTCCCAGAGAGGCATTCGGGATTACTATGGTTCGCCATGGCGAAGATTTTGCTGAGGACTCTGTGCTTGGTAACCATGGCATCATCCGTCCCATCTCCTTAACCTCACGATGACGTATGATGATAGGCCAAGTCCTCGTCAGCTTTGGGCGTGCATTCTGCAATGTTGCGACAGTCCAAGAAGCATTAAGCCGAAGCCTCGGCAGCTCCCTCATCGTTGCACTTCAACGATTTCTAGACCAGATCAAAGACTATGAGGTTGAAAGAAAGAAGCTCGAGACTCGCAGGTAGAAATGGATAAAACTTCCCCACGACGGACAGTGACACTGATCTTGCTACTGCATAGGCTGAATAGAGACGCCGCCGTGAAACAGGTCGAGCGCTTGGAAAACAACAAGAAGGCCAAAGAAAAGGAGCGACGCGAAGCACAAGAAGAGCTCGAGAAATCAGAGTTCCGTTAGTATGTACTTTACCCCATTTTGCCACACAAATTTTGACAGCGTCCTCTCCAAGCGACGAGGCCGAAGCTGATGTCCAGTCGCGTATTGACGCTATCCAGAAAAATGAGATTGACCAAATCCGCGAATTGGGCTTGCTCCTGGACAATGAGCTCAACTATGCAGAACAATACGCGCAGATCCTGCGAGATGTCAAAGACAGCTGGCCGGGGAAGTGCGTATTGCCTAATTTGTACTGACACAACACTCACCGTCCGCCCGCAGACAACAAATCGCGAAGCTGATGGAGCCCCGAAGGCCGATGGGTCCTATGCACGATTTTTCTTGTGAAAGGGCAGAGTCGCCTAAGCCTGTTATCAGGTCCCGTGCTAGCTCGAAGGCTCGCACGCGATCACGATCCCCTTCACCGGGCAGCGCCGACAGCGAAATGGACGACGAGCCCCCGCAGCCGCGCTCTCGCAAGGGTTCTGTGCGCTCCCGTACAGGATCTATGGGCAGCCGTAAACGCTCCGATTCTCAGACAACCACAGGTAGCACCGTGGAGGGATCGCGGGAGAAGAAGGAGAAGGAGAAGGAGAAGGAGAAGAAAAAAGGGAGCTGGTCCGTGTGGAGCCGTAACGGTTCGAAGAAGGACCGCGAGCAATTTGCGGCTCTGCGTGGTGACCCAGATGACGAGAATGACAGCAGCGATTCCGAACGCGTACCTGGAAGTCCTACTCAGGCCTTGAAGAACTCCTCTTTACTTTCCCTCGGGAAATGGACCAAATCTCAACAGAACAACTCGACTCCTCGTATACCGGCCCTAGGTACCAGGTCGGATCGTCAAATCGTTGTCCGTGCAGTGAGCGATTACCTCGGCAGTTCGGACGAGCTCTCGTTCCGCATCGGCGACGAAATTGTCGTCCTCGGAGAGGTCATAGATGGTTGGATGATGGGCCAACTGGACGGAAAGAAAGGCTTATTCCCCACTGTGTATACGGAATCCGTAACGGCCGCGTCCAGTCGCGCTGTATCCAAGCCACCAGCTGCGCCGACGCCTCCGCTACACCGGAGAAAGTCGTCCTCCAGACCAGGCTCGATGACGGATTCACCGTCGGGCAGTCGACAGACACTCGTGGACGTTCCTGCACCCATACCTCCGCGTCCCTACCCCCGCGCGGCACAGGCACAGGCGACAGGTGCCTCAGGCGATGACGACGACGCGTCACACCCATTCGGGGACCACAACGCGACGACGCAGGATACGGACCATGAGCACGGGGTCCCTGTTAGTGCAGCACTCGGCGGCGGATACGGGTTCGGCTACGATTCGGAGAGCCTCGCGGAGAGCGCGGCCGATGAGTCGGAGCACGAGCGATCGAATCTCGTACGCCGTCGCGCGAGTGACGACGGGTTCGTCAATCATCGGACCAACGATAATGGCAACAACAGTGGCAGTGGGCCTCCGAAGAAAGTGCCTCCGCCTCTACCTCGCAGGCAAACTGACGTACGTAAGGCGCCGCCTCCGCCCCCACCACCACGTCGGCCTGACGTGCGTGCGTCACCGCAACCGCCGATGTATGTGTTACCGGACAGTCAGACCGGCAATTGCGTAAACTTCGCGCAGGCTGTGGGGCGTGCCACGGGAATGTGCACAAACTGTCAAAGGATGCATATCAATTAGGACGCAACACAATTCGGATGTTCAGGATCTTCAAAATGCTCGTTTTTCCATATAGTTGAGTTCTTGCATCAAGGATATGCCCATTTCTTCCACCCCTTGTACAGGATTACATTTTACCCCCGGTCGTGGCGTTTAGAACGAGCACAGGAGCACAGCAGGGGTCTCGTGCATTTACTTTTTCATAGTTAACTGTGCAAGTTTGTTTGCGCGTGTATGTAGGCAAATGTACTTGTGCACCTTTTATACTTATTATTTGTAAAATGTACCCGTCTTTCATGGAAGCGAGTGGCGTAGCGGTGCTACTAAGCATTCTTTTCTGCAAGTTTGAAACATAATATGAGGGGATATCCCGTTTCGTAGAAGATGCATGGAACTTTGATTGGTGCATGTGATAGTATAGCCTTCTTCCCTCGTCACGGGAAGCTCGCACAACTGGGTCCAGGAATGGAATATGGTCTCGCTCCTTCAGCGCTCCGAAGGGCATGGAGGGAAGAGAGTAGGATTTGGCCAGCCTCACACCTCAAGCGGTCCGCTTGTCTCGCGCGCGTGCGAGCGTCCCACTTGGGTATGGCCAACTTGCACCTACTACTGTACTCAGAAACCGCGAGGAGCGGGTGTTCCTAGGAGACGTTGGCGAGCGTGTGGTCGTGATTAGAGTCAAGTCACCTCGGGTGGCGAAGATGGTGGCATCGGTGCCGAGCTGAGGTCCGGTCTATGGTATGATCCAGGGAGCGTCACGGTCATACATACAGGCGGCCATCCATTCGAGACGGTATCCAATTCAAAGCCACACCGCGGACCAACTCGATGAAATGTTGCCTCTGACACGAAGCAGGGCACCAACCAGACGCCCGATGAGGACCGGGATGAAAGCGGGGGCCGTTTGCGGGAGTGGACGACAGAATTTCAACACTCTCCCCAAACCAGGAGGCTTGCTCATCCATCCCACAGTGGAACTCAATTCTACTGAGCGTTGGTTATTATTTGATCCGTGGCTAGCAAAGGATACTCACGGGTGGTGTATATCATGTTCCATGCCGTCTTCACGTTGTCGAGGCCGAGTATAGATACAGTACCCTGGGTACTTGCCAATGCTTATATTGCATTGCATCCGTGTA
>Ga0307512_10001840_pt1 | contig 28529 bp, 23 predicted proteins | sample 14_EM_MG_FD_200267 | JGI IMG/M metagenome (GOLD analysis project Ga0307512, IMG submission 200267) | Populus trichocarpa ectomycorrhiza microbial communities from riparian zone in the Pacific Northwest, United States - 14_EM | ecosystem: Host-associated > Plants > Roots > Unclassified | place... | reverse complement strand
TGGTCCCTAAAAATTGGGGATTGGTCCGATCCCGGTCCAAAAATTTCTTGGACTGGACCTGGACTAGACTGGACGGTTCCAGTCCGGACTGGTCCATTGCTGGACTGGTGGAATCATTGCCTGAGGGGGAAGACTCGGAAGTCAGAAGTCATCAGGCTACGAAAAGCACTTTACGGCCTTAAGTAGGCACCACATCTCTGAGCGCAAAAGAGGCAGAAGAGATCAAAACAGCTCTCTCTACAACTTACAAGATCACCAATCTCGGCACCGCTCGACAATTCCTCAGAATCAAGATCTACCGAAACGTGGATGGCACGTTTAGCCGTGACCAAGCACGGTTCATCGATTCAGTCATTAAACGCTTCCATATGGAGAAGGTTTATGATCCTACGCCTCCACTCGATGACAAGGCAATCGTGGGATCTCTCATGTATATCGCATGCTCAGAGGCCTCGAGAGAAGACAGATGGCGATTGCAGTTATGCAAAGATGTCAAACACAATCGAAACGATGAAAACGACGAAGACGAAAACAAGCCGCTCCCTATTCTCTGCGATAACGAAGGCGCGCTTTCACACATCACCAATGGAGTTATCAAGTCCCGAACGAAACATATTGATTTTGTCCATAACAGCCGAGATCTCCACGAACGAGGCATAGTCAATTACTCCTGGATATCGATACAAGAGATTGTGGTAGATATCTTCACGAAGGCATTGGGAAGACAGAAGCACGAGAGGTTCACGAAAGCCATGGGCTTATGGTAGAAAGCACTTATCACAAAATTTGTTTGCACTTGGATTTCTTATGTAAACGGGATGGCCGTCCCATATCAGGCTACGGACTGCACTCTTTCCCTGCGTACCGCAGCCAATTGGACGAGGGTTTTAATGAGGCACCGGAGTTTTCACTTTATGGATGTCTGGCATGATGTTTGGCACAATGTTTGTATAGTTTGATTTTCTTGCTCCACGGAGCGTAGCAAGAGGGGGAAGTGTTACTATATGATCTGAAAGGAAGTCGCCGATACTGAGATCACCGAGTTGACTCACAGACTACGGACTCATAGTCGTGGACTCATCCACGAGTCTTCACTCGCCACCGCCACTGGTATTTGCAATCATGAGCTTCCATGGACTTCTATGGAGTTCCAGGCTTTCATGTATATAAAGACAGAGCTTCTCCTTAGATAGTAGAATAGACTTGATCAGCTTTACGCTCGCAACAATTGCCGGTCGCATCGACCGAGTGATATCCCATGGAGCTAATTGGAGCGAGATTTTTTTGTATTTGATATGCTGATTGACTTCAGAGATATCTGAATAGCTATAGCTTGTTGCCCATAACATTAGGACTTATTGGTGGGAAATGGAGGGCTAATTATCACAAATCTTGGTCCTGGTCAGCCCCACTAGAGTACAAATGCAACACATTTACCTGACACTCAACAACACAGAATTGCCAAACACTGGCTGAGAATTTACTTATTGAAACTCCAGGTAGTTAACTCTCAATTGGTGCTACTCTAGGGGGGTCTTAGTGGGTGGTTGTGGTGTAATAACAAAAGAGGCGCCGGGGATCCGAAAGTGGGCCCACCGAAGGGCCTGCTACCGGCAAAGGGATAGTATAGCAGCAGTTCCTTATCAGAAATTTACAGAGCCAGGAGTATTCTGAAGATATCTATGGTTATTTTCAGTGTTCTCAGCGGGCCGGGCTGGCCGGGCTTCACATGTTTACAGCCGGCGGGCTTTTAGAGTAGGCTCTCGGTCGCGCGGGCTTTTTTGAAAAGACCGACCAGCCGGCTGTTACGATATGGAAGTTGGGGAGAACCGTGCGCGTGTATTCTATGGTACAGTGAAAAGAGGGGAGAAAGACTTGAGATATACGGACGAGACATCAGCCCCTGAAGCAGCGGCCGTGTATCAGATCTCTAACATCATGTACATCTGTAACACCGGCGGGCACCGCGTGGCGGAGTGATTTTAGGTGACACGTGCATTGTGCATTTTGAGTGGAAAAAGCTACAGCAATGGTATCATTACTAACTATAATGAAACAATCCTAAAGGCGATGAAGGATTGAGGTCAGGTGATGAAGAATGACAGGAAAAGAATGTCCCGATCGCGAGAATGCTCTAGCTAGTATCTGCAACCATGGTAGTGGCTTACTATTGTTGGGCCTGCATAAAGTTGTGTATGCAGGCAGGCCCATAGGCAAGCCAACAGGCTTTAAAAGCCCGCGAACCGGCCGGCTAAGCCCGTTGGGAACACCGGGAAAACAATTTTCAGATGCACGTGACAGCAGGGTTCCGAACGGTCCGGGGCGGATTATAGTCTCTCGCGGCCTGGCCTCCATTTGAAAAGCCGCGCCGCCAATAGCCTGGCGGCCTGCCGCGCCATCACGGCTGCCCACAGATCACGCCGGCCCGGCCTCAACTTTAGAGGCCTAGCCGCTTAGGAAGACAGGTATCCGGTGGTGGTGCCAGTAGTAGGCCTGAAAAGTAGCCATATTTCTGGCGGTGAGCATAAAGTTAGTCATATTCTCACAGGTGGGCCTTTACGCTAGTCACTGTCTGCCTTAAAACCTGTGGGACGGGGTCCTTAAAACTCGCCGTGGCCCTGGTGGTGGACTTGAAAATGATTCATACTAAAAAATAACAAGACTTACGCCACTTCCTACAGTTAATTCGCGGATATTATAGAGACTACAGCCTCTGTAGGTATATACTCCAAGAAAAAACTGCCCCAGTTGGTCTAGAATTCTCTGCCCCGAAAACCATAGTCCAGTCTCGGTCAGATCGTTGCCCGGACGGCACGGACTATTTGAATGCCTGCGCGGCAGAGTATTGGTTCGCCTTGAATAAGCAAAACCGTTTCACAATATGCAAATCACTATTTCATCCCTATCTCGGGCCCAGAACCCCTTTCGTCTTACGATCAGCTAGTCTTGATTCTCCTGGTGGTAACACTTAATCTAACCACAGTCTTAGGCCGACGGGACATAGACGAGAACGTTCAAAGGAGTTAAATTCCTGTTGCACTCCAAAGAGTGGAGACGTTAGGGTTCTGGTTTTTCGAAATCGTTCCGATTGGATCGCTCATGAAATATCACGGGTCGAAATTCGAGAAAGTCTGGGGTTATTCATGGTCGAGATCATCGAAGGTTCGTATTGCTCCCACAGTTTTACCTTGTGTTTTGAGTCGCCATAAGAGTCCTTGCATGATCTTAAAACATAAATGTAGACGTGGAAGCTTTGGAAAGTTTAATGACATCTCCACTTGTGCATGCGCATCGCACAATTATCAGTACAACTCCAGAAAAGACATCGCTATACCCGCCAGTGGTGGAAAGATGTTCTCTGAATCTGATGCCAGTTTTAAGAGACGGTTGCATCTGTGGTGGTCTTGTGAATTCGAAATTGACAACATGGCGTTTCTGTGGCGAGAGGGAGAGAACTGTGTGTATAGACTACGATACAAAGAAAAGATAGAAGAAGAAAGACTCGGCGTAAATTCAGAGATCCTCGGTTATATCTTTAGATATGCCAGTGCCAACTTTTTTCTACTACCGGATGTGCAAGAGTTTCTGTTACTTTCTGCATTAGGCTTTTTATTCGTCCACCGCGTTCTGTGAAACAAGCATGCCTTTCCCTTGGTCTTCGGTGGTCTTCGGTTCCGTCTCGATATCTGGCTCAGCCGAAGTCTTCTTAGAAGGTGTTTCCTTGTGTCGTCCTAGTTATTATTAGACAGGTACCTAAGTAAGAATTTACCATGGGCAGCAAAACACTCACGAACAATACACACAATTAGTTGCCATAAGGAACCGCCTATTGTACAAAGAGCCAAGATTTGTCCGAAACTCCTTAGTTCTTGATCGGCGGAGCTTCGCTTAAGGTGTCCAGCAGTCACGTAAGTTGTGACAGTGAAGTATACCATGACAACCCAACAACAGGCTATACTGGAAGCCAGAGTGATCGGCGCAACCTGGTTCCATTTACCCTTCGGAACATTTGGCGCTCGAACTCCTAGAGTCGCAGTCTTGGGTGCTTTCGCCGGCCAGCTCTTAGCACACATATATACCAACATTATTGCCCACCAGCATGCCCCAAGCATGGCCAGTATGTCTGGTCGCAATGCCAGTGAACTCAACCCGCTTGGCCAATACGATACCAGACATTCTTTTTCCAGGGGATCTTTGTCAGGTCTCATAGCCATGATGCCAAAAGCGAACGACAGAGCCGACTGTATAAGACAGAGTGTAGTGTGTGCTCTGCGGAGTAACGTGTACGTCTTGAAAAAAAACCCGCTTGTTGTAATCTGCACCGTGGCTATGACTTGAGTGGCTGCAATCAGGAACCTTTGATCGAAAGAAAGGCTGTCGAATATTACTAGGCTGGCGATGAGTTGAGCGAAAAACGTGCCGTATAGTACTCCGCAAACCTTATACAGACCCTTGAAGAAACAGTCAGTCACGACTCTGAGGGTATAAAACTGTAGTACCAACCTTGGCCAAAGCGTTGCGTAACGGCATTAGATCGATATCTTGACGGCAAATCAGGTGAAGTAATGAAATGCACAATGTGATTCCTACAACAAGGATAGAATGTACAAGCGTTGTAACTACTACCTATACCAGAGCACGGGAATGCATTAGCTCCTTCGTGATGCGTCATCAAGCCACTGCACATACTCCAAGCCCTGTGACATCGGGATTGACATCGACGAGATTTTTGCAGGAATTATCCCTCGCAATCGTAGAATTAAAGTAGGCCGACATTACGGAGATGCTAGGGAAAGAAAAGTATGGTTCTCAGTCAACTGGTGATTCGGGGGGAGTGTCGAAGTCAAAGTGCGCCGGAGCGTTACTAGCGAACATGCAAATTGACCGTCTTGGGATCCCATTTATCAGTTCTCATATTACTTGGTGAGGCTTAAAACACGTATTTCTCAGGATATTGCGCCCGTGCAGTATTTTTCAATTGGAATCGAGCTCTCGGGACGCGTAATAGGAATTGGCTCCCCTTCTTTTCGTGCAAGATTATTGGGTATCGCAGAGAATACCCCACCATCTTTGACAAGACTCAGCTTAAAATCTAACATATTCAGCGGAACGTGCTTAACATAGTTGGCACCGGGCACATTCGCTTAGGTTGTGGCCTTCACTCACATGCACATATCTGCGCAAGATCGAATTGGGCTCAAGTGTGGTGCGTATGTCACATTTGGTTGCTTTTTTGATTCAGCATACGCCTCTGGATAGAGTCTGACAGGCTCGCACGAACAATGTTGCACATGCCTAACACAGCATGATGGTGGTGTCCGAGAGTAAAAATGAAACCGAATCTGGTTATATTAACAGAAAAAGGAAAAAGTTATGACAGCTGATGCCGAAACTATCATGTGAAGGAGAAATTTTCTTAAAGCTCTATTTGTTTACTGTAACCACACTAGTATATTGGTTGCTAAAATGCGGTGAATAGGGTGGAGATGCCTGCCTATAGTAAATGCGTTATAATAACATCCAAAATCAGATGAACGAAATGTTCGGTCGAGCGTAGAAGCGGATTTGTCGCATGTCTGAGTATGGCGAGCGCTGATGCGTTGTTCCACATGTTGGAAGGATTTGGAGCGGCATCCCAATAGTCCGTCCCGTCCGTCCAAGGCCATGCCGCAGACCGGACGACAACTTTTAGGGCCCAAAATCTTTAGACTGGACGGACCAGGGCACTCCATGATAAGACTACAGGACTGGGGGGGGCCACAGGCGATTAAATGGCCCCCACAGATACCGCGGCTGAAGATTGTTCCGGGATTTGGTTACTGTACTAATGCTGGGTAGAGTTTCTATGTCCCACAACTCTCATTCCACAGCCGGATATACATATGCGACCTTGGTAAGCCCTGGTAAAAACTATTAGCCCAACCGTGGAAAAGACTACGGCCATCTGTAGTCCTGGAGTTTTCTCCCCGGAACGGACTAGTCCTCCAAAACTCAAACCCCAGACGGGACGACGATGTCGGGCACTGAAAGACTGTAGTCTCCCCGGACCGTTGGGAACCTTGATTTGGATTGTGGTTATTTCGTGTTTTTGGGTTAGGGCTGAGCGGAGGAGCCGCTACCACTTTAGCTGTGTGCGAGACATTTAGACTTAGGGAGATAGCTCAGTTTGGTCAAGAGAGAGGTTTGGCATAACAGACTCGGTACAACGTCACCGGGGTGGATATATCTCGTTAGAAACTATAATTATGTAAGCCAGTTCTTTATCAGAGGTGCAATTTTCAAAAAGTCCTCTCAGTTGGGGGCTGTTCGCAGGCCACACCGCACGGTACTCAAAACCGACGCCTTCATGGCACTTGCAGCTGGTTTTCGTGGCCACAGGCCGGATGCCGGTAAAATTTCGAAATATGAGGACACTAAATCCCTACAGCTATTCCGACTAGGATACAATCAGGTTAGGAACCATGATGTCCCAAGCTATAAATTATGAGTAATTATGGTATTGGATGTGGAGGACAGATATTTTTGTCTGGGTCTTCGGACTTTCCAGGAGAAGGTCAACAATCCCACAACGACGAAATTTGTTACACAGATATTTATAATTCCGAAATTTATCTCACAGCTACTTTCGGCCACCTCGGCCCAATTAAGAGTAGGATTAGTTATTGGACAAAGATATCTGGGTTAGAGAGAAATCGTAGATGTAGAAATAATGATAAAAAACCTTGGTTGTATTTACCTAATGCTTATATACACGGTATTCAGTATATGCCATATACGCATGCATGCGCACTCAGCTGCTATATCCAGCTGAGTCCCAGATTACCGTCAGCCCTGATGATAGATGATTGCCATCAGCCCAGCTGAAATCCTTAAGCCTTACAAAGGGAGGCGAGCTGTTTTGAAATAATAGGCTGTTGAAATATGGAAGGAGAGAACCGTGTGAATAGACTTGAGGTACAGAGACTGAAGAGCAGGAGAAAGACTCGATATATATACAAGGTAGTTGAGTGCCTTATGCCCTACCGGCAGTGTGCCTTGACATCAGCTCAGCTGAAGCTCAGCTTGGTCAGGTGCATGCAACAATGAGCGTCACGACATAGCCGAGTGATGAATAGTGAGACGAGTGTTATATCAACTTTAATGATGTATTTGCAACAAAAATATTACATAGAAAGATTAGTGCAAGGGTATCCCAACCTAACCGATAATATAGTACCTCCAGGCCACATACACTTCAAAAAATTCGCCATTGGCTCTTTCATGTGTGTTGTAGCGCTACCGTCTTCGAGATGTGGCTCACAATTCTGCCATAAAGCCGACCCTAGTTGAACATCCGGTCTTGGACACTCGCAATGTATGCAATACGCTCGCGTATCAGGATTTATCGTACTACACCATGGTTGGGGACAGTACCACATTTGGTAAATGGTGAGGATGGCGTTTCGCGATTTTATTGAAGTCAGACGTTGTGAGATTAGATTTGCTACTAGAAGCCGTGCGTTTGGATAGGTCAATAGTGTTGATGATAGAAGTTGAGAGATTAGCGGATGAGGAGGTGTTGATATAGTGTATAGAAGAGATAGTCGTTTTCAACTTTAACAGTTCCGGGGATGTTGAAAGCCAATCAAGATGAATAATTGGTTACGAAAGCTGTTTGCACGTAATCGAGATGTTCTTTGTGCTAGCATTTGATATGCTTGCGTTCCGTCATATTGTTTAAACAGCGGTATTGAATTACTTGACAAAATGTCCTCCAAATGTCGTCTCGTTGACTCCCAAGATGTGCCCTGTAACCCGTTATCATTTTAGCCAACAACTTCAAAAAATACATCCAACCCCTACACATTTAACGCAATATAATCAATTCCGCGACTCGTGCGTGCATAAAGTACGGTGTAGCCATCCCAATCTGTGCATCCAGAGCAACGACATCCATTGCCGTCCAATTTGGCATATCCTCAAGTCGGTGGTCATTGTCAGCTCCACTTCGCAAAAGCAACGACGCCAAATCAACGCCGTATTTCTGCTCTATTTCTTTAGGTCTCAGCGAACACATACATAAATGGTAAAAGTCATATGTTCTAGTTGCTAAATGTAGCGGTTTATCACCGTCAACAAATCACACCCACCTTCACAATTATTGCGATATGTAGGAGACAACCATATCCATAAACTAGATACAGAGAGAATAGACGAGACATACTCGGAATGTGTACAGAAAATCTTGGGGTATATCGCCGGGTATGCCGGTGCCATCCTGTGCCACAATTGCCCCCGCTACTCTCGTCACCGGATAGTGCATGGGATTAATTTTGAGACTGAAAACTCATTAAAACGTATTTAATGTACATTTTAAGCGATCAGAATAATAATCTATCTAGACCTAAGAAATAAATCAGAGAATATCTAATTTTTATGCCAGCAACATCTGGGGACCGTAATTATTAAAGTCAATGATACCCGCCCAGCAAGTTACAGATGATTATCGGTGCGAAAGCTTAGAGAGAGAACGATAAGACACTAATTCTGTGCAAGAAAATTAGCAAAGTGGGTATTCTCGGAGAGCGGGTATTCCGGAGGGCAGGTAGTTTGGAGGTATACTTGGGTGCATTTAAGTGCAGGTGGAGGTGTGAGTGGAGACTGCACTCGGGTACATGTGGCGGTGCGCTCGGGTGCACTCGGGTGCACTAGGTGCACGTTGAGACTGCCTTGGAGATGCAGTTATAGTTGCACATGGCAACAGTACACAAACGAATTTAGAGTGTGTGGGTCGACGTGACATATCGTAGTACTTTAGCGAACAGACACAGAGTTGCGAGCAGTTGCTTTAAGTCGCCATACACTTCCCCCACGCGCCAGAATTTGGTCCAACAATGGCTTCGTTTTTCTTTACGCACCGTGTTACTATATATAGTCCGTGTGACCTACGGAAACAGGCTCTACCTTACTCTAGATAAGTGAATGCAGTACGATTAATACAAGACAAACCTTATTTCCACTATTTATGTTTCACATAGTACAAGATCCTCTGTAACCCTAACGCATAACTCTTATCGAATTCAAAGCCATCACATACCAACTGTACCACCTCCACATGATTCACTAGGTGTACTGAAATACTCAAGGCTAATTACGGAGTTGTCTCGAAGCTTACCCTACCGGTTATTGTATCTGGAGAGAGAAGACCCCCGTGAAACAGGTTTACCTTCAGGCCCAGTAATCCCCTAGTTCAAAAACCCTCTGCTAGGCAACTCGTAGTCCGGGGTTGGGTATATATCATCCTGCCCTGGACCCAATTTTGGGAAGCCTAAAAGTGGCGCCGGTAGCAGAGTAGCTAAATAGCAATATAAGTAATGCCAGTAAGTGGTAGTGCTGGGACAGCGAGCTTGCTCGGTGACTTCGCTCAGATTAACAACAAAAGAAACTTGAATTCACCTTGAGAACTTGATTGCATCACCAAATAGCTCGACACTGTTGACTATGAGTTGGCACGGTGGCTTCCTTAGCGCCCCGAACTGGAGGACTCAAGCCGAAGGCTGTCGTTCATGAGGGCGAAGGTTTAGGGCTCCATCGCTCGACCGGTGGCTTACGCCCCCCATCGGCTGCCCCCAGCCCCCTTGACGAAGAGGAGGCCTGCCTAGCCTCGGTAGTGCTACTTGGCATCCGGCTCAGGTTGTGACTATAATAAACGACATCCATGACTATGGAGTTCGCTTTCTTTCTTTCAATATAAGCCTGCCTTTTTCTCTTTCTTTGTACGGCAGAAAATTCAAATGTTCTTCTCTCTTCTTCATTGCTCTCAATAGACACACCCTTTGCAATGTTTCCATCATTAGCTATTTCCTTGCGTTCGTCACTATTCCGCCTTCTTGGGGAAATATAACGACTCTCAGTTCTCGTGTAATTTCGGACTGTTGCGAATACTGACAAGAAAGATATTAGTGATAGTAGCTGTGCGGGCCTGGGCGGCAGAGGTATATTCTATCTTAGTTCCTAGTTATAGTTGCTTAAACAAGGCGATGGAAATTGTTCGTCGCATCCGTTTGTGAGCTCCTCCTCTCCCGAGCTGCCATGGATGGGGCGAGAACCAGGCTAATTGGCCCTAAGTATTATAAAGCTCAGAAAACAAAATTGGCCGGCGGATAAACCGGTTCCGTACCTGGTTGATCTCAGCATCCGTGGTGGTGGAGGGTGATTGAAACAGAGGGGTATTACGTGGCGGTGTTGAAATGTCGACCAATAAAATAAGAACGTGAAGTCTCCGGAATTGACGTCACCACCAATCAATAATCTGTTAATAATGATAAATATCATCTTCGTGCGTTTGCGCATAAAATCAACGCATCATCCTGTAGCAGCGAGACCGAGGACCAAACCTTGTGGGGTTCCGTCAACTTTATTATTTGACAATGTTCGTATTATTATCTAGCAACATCATACTTTTAACTAACGACAAAACCTCGGATACACTTGTGTATAGAAAGACTTCTTTCGTTGTTTAGCAAGGTGTATGCGCTAGCCTCGGATCATATGATTGTCCAAGACTGACTATAATATGTGTGTTAGGGTTGAGTTCTGTGCCGCTAGTATATGACTACCTGTCATTTTAGACTGAGACTTAGAATTGAGAGAAATAAAATACGCACCAATTTTCCATTCGGTTGTACATGTTCATGAACAATATATCACTAGGCCACTTTCCTGCTAAGCTCGTGTACCAGCCAGCTGGACGATTAACGTCATTGCATAGGTGATCAGTTTTACAATGCAACTCCGAGGGTTGAACACCTGAACTCAACGAAAATCAAAAAGACAGTTTTCGGTCAGTCTATGTAGATAATAACTGCTTTGGTAGTCTGCCTGCACTTGACCAAAATTGTTTGTGTGTGTGTGGTAGAAGTACCCTCAGTGCAGCCAATGCATCACTCAGCTCGGATCTATACAGATGAAATCTAGGGACACCGGAGTATTTGCACCCCACATAATCGCTTTCGGTAAAATTCAGGCAGATTAACTTACCAGAGTAGTTATTTTCTACATAGACTGTGACTGAAACTTCTTTTTGATTTTCGATATTGAGTTGGAGTTACACTACTAGCCTAACCGTTTAGCGGCTCGGCTCCTTGCAGATTTCTCTCTAGCCCCCAGTTTGACAGTGTCGACGGGGCTGAATCAATCACCGATTGCAGCATGTAAGTTAGATGTTCACACCGGACACCCGTAAAAACAACATTTACAAATTACAAACACTAATAAATACCCACTCCATTCATACAGCGTCCTCAATCTCATTCTCTCGCCTGCTGCGTAACAACCGCCATAGCCCTTCTGCACGCCAAATGCTTCGCATCCGACTTCGACGTCACTGACGGGCCCATAATGGGCCTCCCACCCAACTTCAGTATACAAACCCATTCAGATGCATGGTCAGGCCCGCTTTTCACGAATTTAAACTCCGGCTGCGCCAATCTATACCTCGCCACATATTCATGCAGCTTCATTGTAAATTTAGATGCATCTCCAGTCAATATATCCTCCTCTTCCAAATGCGTTTGCAACTTCGTGCTTCCCCCCAAGGTTTGTAGCTGTTGCTGAGATGTCCCTTTATCTACTAAAGTGAGTTTGGCACGGCTCGAGGACGGGATGGGAGAATTCTCACCCTCCATCTCCGAATAAAAATCCAAGGCATACGGCTCCATCAACGGGCAGAACCAGGAATACAACTCCGTATACCGCTCCATCCCTAGCTCCTTATAGATTCCACCTACATACGCTTTGAACAGCCCGCTCAGAGCACCCTCGCTATCTAACGGGCTACTAAAGGTTGACTCCGCGCTTATGAGGTGTTTGTCAAGACCTAGGATGTGACTGAGTTGCGCGTAGAAACTGTTGTTCCCAAGGGTGGTCATGAGGAGCTACACTTCGTTTAGTTACACGCCTACCAAGCGGGGATGTGGGTATGATGTACCGTCATTGTTTCCTCATCCATATCCGGAAACAGGTTGTCGATGAGATGTGCAGTAAGACCTTTCAAAACAGAGTCACCCAGGAACTGAAGGTGCTCGTTATGCTGCCTCTCTTCGACCAACACACTGGAGGCAAAGAACGCACTCAAGCTGTTTTGCTGAATGCCAGCGGATTTATGGGTGAAAACTCGCTTTTCGAGAGCTTTGTCTGAGAAGGTGTGGAGCCGCGGACGTTTCGATGAGATACTGCGTTTCTGCAGTGACTGAAGTATCATTGGTGCCGATTGCCCATGATAGGAATAAGGGGCGCCAAGAGCGCGATGGCCTCGACGCTTACGAGCCATGGATTGAATGGGCGGTAATCTAGAAATGTTAGAGCGATTGGAAGGAAAGATAGAGTACTTTAAAGAAATAGCATTCACGCGATAATGGCAATGAAATCCTCCCAAGGCAGCTGTGCTTGGATACTTAGTACCAACATATGGTTGTCGTCTGATCCGGTTGGATGGCTGTCTGGCAAAGTATCCCTGCTTGTAGTTGTCTATATATAACGTTATCGGTGACATCTGAATCATTGTGTTCCCCAACTCCTACTTCGCCATCCAATTTGGGCAAGGAATGAGTTGCACCGGAATGTTCGCTTACCGGGTTTTCGAACCAACGCTGGAGCGAGTTGCCAATAGCATCGATCCAAAACCCCCACGTGGAAACCGCCTTGGAATGTGCCACGCGGCCGGCCGCCTGAGATGGAAAGAGACAGAGAAGAGGTATGACTCCCAAAGAGCCAAGTTTATTCATAGTCTGTCATGCGGCGTAGTTACGGCGCTGTGTACTAGCGGTAATATTATTGGGCTGACAACTCGCAAGTGAGCGCATGTCGTGTCAGGTTGCCGACAATTAGCCGCACTTTTGACTGTACTAAAATGATGAAATAACCGTTAAAATTTCCAAAGTCGTATGTAACCAAACATACGCTAGCTATTATAGTCCATTTTAAGTTGCATAATTATATCCCTATTCTAGTTCAAATCTAGCCCCCAGTGGCAACATCGGGCACCTCCGATTCAAACTTTGTTCAATTAGATAGTACTATAAAGTCACAACATTCCTTTCTGCACCTTTCAAACAAGTCCCTCAATAAGGTGAATTTGTTTTTACCCGACGGGTTAGCGTTAATATCAGAGTGCATTTGCTATTTCTAGCAGTAAGTCATTAGGATTTGTTAGTCTAGCAATCAGATATAAAGGGTCTACTGAGGGAAAGCTTCGCCTACAAGCAACACTCAAATCCTACTTCTATGCTATAGTGCCTCATGGTTTCAATGGTTGTTCCGATGTAGACTATTATTGGATGAATTTCGGACTGTGGCGTTTTGTAGCAGTTAGACGCGCGCCTAACTTTACATACTTCGCTGTAACTGAATAGCCCATGCATGATGCAATCCCCATTCAATATCCTTGCCACATGTCCTTCCATCCAACTTAACTTATCGATCTTAACTTATCGATCAGAGTTGTGAATAATAAAAGTTCGCATTAACTCCGCCACATCGTAAATTCTCTTTTTTGTTTCATCTTGCATAAAACCCTATACCGATAAGTTACACATCGTGTCACACAGCGTGGCTGAGTAGCAGCCTAGGATTAGCCTTCTCGAGAACTAGGCAACTGATCTAGTATCACCACCCTTCGATCACTTCTTACTGGTCTCGTATCCCGACCCTTGAAATTACGTGCAGTTACCGCATTTCAGGACTTCTTGCTTCTCATGGGTAAGCCTCCGACAGTCCGTCTTCTCGGATCCAGATACACATTCCCTGTTCAGTACACTTCTGTATCGGTACTATTTAGAAAGCTAACCTTTTAGTGGGAATTACGTGACATTACCTGAGTCAATCCGAGTGCTTTTTAGAAATCTACCGCGTGTTAAGCTCACTACAGCCAATCTGGGGTTGATCAGGGCCATAGTAAATTTGATCGGATCACAGCCAGTTTGCTTCGGGTCGCAGCCAGCCAAGGGTAGCAAAAGTCCGTATCCGGGCAATACCTCCCCTGCCACTGACTACGATACGCCGTCTTGAGGGGTTTTATAGTGGGACTATATGCGCTAGCGGTCTTTTTAGTTTTTGTTTTAATCATTCTGCATTCGGCGCCTCTCCGGACTATCACCCCCACTATCACCCCCACTATCATCCCGAAGAATTCCATCGTGGTCAAACACAAAAATTTAATTTATGTTCATTATATAAAGCTTCTGGATTATTGCTTGTGGTATAATGTGCATTAGAATACTCCTTCCTGCCAGCTGACTTCGTTTTCACTTGAATACAGAGCATGTAACAAAAAACTCCTGAAATGAGATCAGGTGTAAGATGCAGCAGATTGCGTAGAGTCTTCAGTAAGCGAACATAACATGCATTTTCTTATATTAAGAATAATCGAGTACCAATAAAGATGTTCAATTGTCTGTCGTACAAAACTGATTGTCTACCATATATAGAGAGAGTAGAGTAGGTATATTTATAAGACGTCATATCCGGAGCCGGAAAGGCATCACATCTGGAGCCGCGTATCAGAGCTAAATCTCGATCCAACATCCCAGAGGCTATTCGTTTTGCAGTAAATCCAGTTGGTCAGCCCACTAACGAGTTCGGTACAATTCCCACAGACTTGCAAGATCTAAAATCCCTAACAACAAAATAAACCAAAGGTTAGGTGATCTTGGCAACATATAGAGGAAAGTCATGACCTCGCTCTGACTCGGAAGTGGTAGAGAATTTGTATTTCGACTGGCAGAGTAGTCTGATCCGTGTCTGGGCACTGCTAGAGGGCACAAACCCTTCCATCAGTTGTAGCCGGCTATCGATGAATCATTCAAGACTAACAATGCTATGGAGGATAGGTCAATAATGCCAAGTACAACCTTCATGTAATAATAATCCTCTGTGTATGGTGGAACATAGCTAGGGTAAAAATCGTGGGGGTGATAGCGGGGGTGATAGCGGGGGTGAGGTGCCGTTCGGCATCTACTGTTGCTATAGTACTTAGGGGAGAACCGTGTGTATATTCTATGAGATAGTGAAGATAAGGAGAGGAGAAAGACTCGATTTATATACAGAGAATTATGAGAGAAAACTTTGATGCTTCGCCACTCTTGAGTCACTCGCCACTCTGAGTCACTTGCCACCACTGGATATGTAACATTGACGGCGGTCCTCCGAGTGATGGATCTATGAACCGAGTGACCGAGTGATGATATTCAATATGCCCCCTAACCGCGTCTATGATACATAATCCGCACTATAACCAACCCAGTTGATCAACCACACAATGGAGAGCCCACATCACTGTGTTTCAATCGAAATAACAGCGAAACTAGAGGTGAACCGTAACCCCAGCGGAAAGCGTCATCCTCCATCGGCCTGATCAGGCCCTGGTCTTGCAATATGTTGCCCGTGACTAGACGACGATGTCGGGAACCGAAAGACTGGGGCGAACGGATTAATATTACCCCTACAACCAGCTTGATGCGATTGCTGACTGTAACTTTGCACAAGGAATTCCATCCGTCTTGCTTAGAGCCCCATATATAACCTGTTCCCCTCCCAGTCTCAACTCTTCTTTCCGAGAAAATCTAGTACAAACTCGAAATATTGAAATTTACACTAGGCTAACGTTTGTTGATCCGTTAACTTGGTACAAAGCAAATTCTCCAGGTTCTTTAACGTGCAACACTGTTCCCTTTTATTACTTCCAGTTTTACCATATATATGCCAAATAAATATGCACAATTCATAGCCTGATTCAGGAAAATTTCTTACTACGAATCAGGGTGCAGATCATCCCCAACGCTGGCTAGAGGAGAAGCACAGAAGGGAGCAGGCATCTCAACAGTTAGTCTCGTCCGGGCAAGCATCTGCCCTGGACGGGAGTGTAAATTTCGGTGTACAGAATTCAAAGCCGGTTGAGACCAGGGCAAATTTCCGTGGACAACACCCCTTCAGGGCCCGTAGCCTTCGTGATATACCGATTCAACTATGAGAAGCGGCGAAAATTATGTTATTTTATGCTATTTTTCGTATTCAGGTGTATCCCCAGCATCATAGTACCGACAATCATTTGTACAAGTCTTACCACTGCTAGTTTCGGGGCTTCATACGCGAAATTTTAGGCTCACCACCAGCATCACGACATCCAATAGTACCAATTTTAAATCCCACCACCGGCGACATCCCGGGAAGCACACCTCCGATAACCGCCGGCCCCCTATAGGTACCTGTACAGGGACCTAGGGCTCAAGAATTCAGCCCCGGATGGACTAGGCTGCAGAAATGACGCCCGGGACAGGACCGCGATGTCAGGTTCCGAAAGATTGTAGTCGCCTCGAACCGTTGAGATGCCTGGAAGACAGTAGCAAGCACGGCACACATACTTCAACGCAATCATCCTCCGCCTCCGACTGTTCGTTCACATTTCAACCATAACAATACCAGCTCCGCCACGCACTGAATTGCAGCAGGGCTTCGTTATATGCCTCCATCTTGCCAAGATGGCCATAGGAAGATGAATCTAAGGTATTCCGGAAAATGTCTCGGAAAATACTGGGTTCTAGGGTCTCACTGGTTGTTCCTCCCCAATGAACAGTTTAGTGTATTCTACTCTACGAGCCGGCTCAAGCTCTTTGTAGAGTAGCCACGAGATGTGTTACGATAAGGAAAGGGAGAACCATGTGCGTAGGTGCAATAGTACCGAGAGAAGAGAGATGGAGAAAGACGCGGCATATATAAAGAGATCCTCGGTATAACATCGGGTATGCCGGTGCCATGCCAACGCCACTTCAACAAGATTGTTGCATATCTGGTTGTGGCGAGTGGCGAGTGGCTCAGCGTGGCATGGCATCAAAGTTTTCCCTGACGATTCTCAGTATATAAATCGGGTGTTTCTCCCTCTCTCTTCTCACTGTATCATAGAATCTGCACACAATTCTCCCCTACATGCTATAGCAACAACGATGTCTCGAGACCATGAGAGTGAGATATCATGACGGAACATAACTAAGAGGGTACCAGGTGAGGGTGCGACAAAGGAAATATACAGCCCAGAAAGTGTACAAATGCGACAACATAACCTAAGTTTTCCAGCGATAGAATATTGTTGCGCACGTGGAGTAACACTTTGATACCTACCGCTGGATTTCAAGCTGTGCCGGATGCCCAGATTCAGTCTCGGCTAAAATACTTGCATCTCCCCGGGACGGGACGGGCCGAGCCGAACTTGATCCTTGCAACCTTCACGGGAATGATCCACGCTAACCTGCTTCCAGTCTTGGCCGCTCGACAGATATCTAACGAATTTGCAGGGTAAATTAGAGTGCGTAGAGTTGTTCTCCCGGTGAGTCTTAGTGAGAATACACTGACTATTTAACTCCGTTTCTGAAGGTGGGTAACTGATACAGATGGCCTGGGCAAGTTTGCAATGCTGTCACTTTTAGATGCGCTGCATCACAACTATGGATGTGATAAAACGCCAAAGCTGCCCCGTGCGTCCATTCCCACTACATAAGATTGCAATGAACCAGTGAAAAAGGAGTTAGTTCTTGGCAGTACAGTGCAGTTGTTGTTGTTGTTTGTTTATTCATACTGTGTGCACTCTTAATAGAGTATGACAGGACCTGATCTCCCCTCTGCCTCCGGGCTAGCCGGCTAGATGGCGGAGCTCCCCTCCGCTACCCTTCATCCCCGCTGACAAATGAAAGCTCAAAAGCAAGACCAAAACCGGAAAGAAAAGAAAAGGAAAGATATATGCCTGCTGCCGCCGCTCCCCGCACTTGAGCCTGCCTCTGTGCCAGCTCCATCCCTCCCTTCATTTGGGCGGGAACTTCCCGACTTCAGTAGCCGCCAGGAAGTCAACCACTGCTTGATCACACTCGTCCCTGGAAAACAGCTCAGAGATCTGCACGTGTCTGCATCTGCCCGCTTTCCAGCCCCTCCCTTTTCCCACTGCCTTCCATAGCTTCTTCTGCTCGTCTCTCCACCGGCTGCAGTGGCGGAAGAGGTGTTCCCGCGTCTGGGTCACAGTCCTGCCTCTGGCGCTGCACCACCAGCATTTATCGTCTTCTCAATGGCCGAACCGTTTCAGGTAGACTCCAGTGGGTGCATGCCCGGACTTTAGTGTGTAGAACCTGGCGGCCAGCGATTTCACACTTGTCATTGGGATAGATCTCTTGGCCCCCGCCTTGCCCTTGAGTCTGTAGCTGAAGTGCTAGCTGCACTTGTCGGCTTCCCACTTCGCTTTAGCTGTTGAACTTCCCTCGGAGATCCGTCTGGACATGTTCGAGGCTGGGGTGTACGGCCGCTCTATCTCCGTGTCCCCCCTTGCATTGCGGGCTATGTTCGCCTGGCGGTCCGCATCTTCATGTCCGGGGAGACCGGAGTGTCCCGGGACCCAGTGGATCTGGGTTCTGATGCCATAGGCGAGGAGAGCCTGCGCGCTTCGGTTGATCCGTCTTGCTAGCCGCTGTCCAGGGCCTGGCTCCAGATGTGCCGTCCGCCGAATGGCAGCTGTTGAATGGCTAAAGACCGCCACCATCATCACCCCGTATCTTTGCAGTGTTTCTCTCCTCCCGATTGTCACCTCGAGCGCTAGTCCGATCGCCCACAGTTCGGCATCAATGACCTCCATGTGCCCAGTGCCCAGATAGCTGCGACGGGACCTCCACTCGTCTCTGTGATTGCATACTGGCGCGGCTCCTACTCGGCCATCATCTGAGCGTGATCCATCTGTCCACCACATTCAGACTCCCGCTCCTACCTAGGCCTCTGTCTTTCGTGCCCAGCGCTGGGCAGCTCTCTTGGCTGCAGTGGTGTCGTCCAGTATGACGGTATTGACCTCTGATTCTGCGCCCGGGGCCGGCCACCTCATGCCTTCGGTTGTCTGGCCGTGCTAGTGCTCTCTCTTTACTGCTCTGCATACCGGCATCCCTGATGAGGGGTTTTGGTTTAGCTTCCTTAGTTTGTTGCTGCACGCGTTTGCTAGCCTCGCTGCGAAACTCTGCTGTCTGGATTCTAGGAATCCTGGTGCGGGTGGAAGCCCTGAGTCCCTCATTAACACCCCCGTGGAGTCGTGGGTAGCACGCCCAGGATAGATCTGGCTTGTCGATTGAGGAGAAGCCGGAGGACGTCTCGCCTGCCTGCTTCACTGGGGTCCCACCGAAGCTCGCTCCAATATAGTGCGACAGCCTGGACGCACGCCACCTGGACGGCCCTTAAGCTGTCTGGTACTACCCCGTACGTCTTCGCGAGAATACGGAGTCTGGCTTCTGCTTCCCTGGCTTTGTTCATGCAACGGTTGGGGTGCTCCATGAGCGTCAGGTGCGCGTCCATCCAGACTCCGAGCCAGCGTGTCGCCTGTCTGTTGAACCGAATGAACCCGTCTCTGACCTGTATCTTTGATGTCAGTTTTGGCCAGAGGTGTTTCTTGTGGCCTCATCTGCGCGTGAATAGTGCCGCCTCCGATTTTGCGGTGTCGAACTGAAGCCCTCGTCTGCTCGCCCACTCGATGCTCTTCGCTGCCCATCTCTCAAGTGTCGTGATGCCCTGGTTGACATCGCGTCCAGTGGCCACCCAGCCGTGGTCGTCCACGAAGGATAGCCCTTTGGCTGCTGATACATACTCTTCGACCCATTTGATCAGTCCTGAGGTGTAGATCGCAAAGAGGAATGGTGACACAGGTGAGCCCCGCGGAATCCCTGCTTCTACTGGTTGTCTCTCCATGGCATTGCCTTCGATTATCACCTCAACCGTCATAACTGAGAGAACGCTCTCCATCCACCGTATAAGGTCTCCATCCATTTGCCTGATCTTCAATACGTTGACTAGCCTTCCTTTTGCCACGCTTGGGAAGGCTGCCTTAATGTCCATGAGAAGCACGCCTGATATGTGGCCGTTTGTCAATGCTGCTTGAGCTCTGTCGACCATGCTGGCCGCTGCATCGATGGCTGACCGCCCGATCCTGCTTCCAAATTGTCCGTCGCTGAGTAGCCCTCTTCTTTCAGCCTCTTCTGACAGGAGTTCAGCGACTACTTTTTATACCACTTTTCCCATGCAGCTAAGCAGCAATATGGAGCGGTAGGCCTTCAGCTTTGTATAGTCGTCTTTGCTAAGCTTGCGAATCACCACTCCGCTCGCCCGATTCCATACCGCTGGGTCCCTTCCTGTGCGAATGGCCGCCGTCATCAGCCTCACGATCCGCTCTTTATCCCACTTCCACAGTCGCCGTATGGCGCCCAAAGACAGCGTATCTGGGCCCGGCCCTTTTTTGACTGATTGGGAGTGTAAGGCTCGCTCGACTGCTTGCTCGGTGATGCGCGTGTGTGCGCTTCCCGCTGGGGGTAGCTCGTAGGACTGGTCTTTGTCGTGCAGGGGGAAAGATTCGCGCCTGAGCATCTCCTCTTTCTCCGTGGCTGTGTTTGCCTGCTTGCCTTCTCAGTCCGTTAAGGCCTCCATGGTCATGCCCGCCCGAGGGTTGGCGTATTGTGCTGCTCTCCAAACCTCGGCTCCCCTGAGGTTCTGCAAGGATTCACTCCACATTTTGCTCGTGGATTGCCGACTTGACTTCCGGAGCTTTGCCTTCACCCTGGCGGCCTCCTCCGAGTTGCGTTTTCTTTTTTCCCTTCCGACCACTTTTCTTCTCTCCTTGATGTCAGCGTTCCACCACCTCTTTGATCTGGCGCAGATTCTGATCTTCTTTGCTGTGGTGTTGAGAACGCTGCTTATTGCTTCCTGACACCATGCGGCCTCCTGCTCCATCTCGTCTTCTGTGCACTCTGCATCCAGGTGAGCCCTCTCCTTCGCTAATTCCCTCCATAACTTCTCTGCCGCTTCCCAGTTGTTCTCCGCCATTGCAGCTGAGTTCCACCCTACTACTCTCTCGTGATCCGCCTCCTCCTGCCCGTCTGCTTCCACCTCCCTTTCTATGACATCATGGTCGGATCCGGTGGCATGGTTATCCGCCAGTATGGTCCGTTTTATTATCGGTCGGTTCGCCAAAGACAAGTCGATGACCGGCTCGCCTTCGTGGTCCTCTCTTGTCCAGTAGTGTGTGGATCGGCCATCATTTCCAATTTCCAGTCCATACTCGTCAATCACTCCTTCCCAGAAGGCGGCATTCCGCTGCGCGTGGCACATCTGGTCCCATTGGCTGCTGTGGGCGTTACAGTCTCCAGTGAGGACAGTTCCGCTCTGCCAAATAACGCTCTGCCAGTTCACCTTTTGTGCCTGTCTCTCCCCCGACTGCGTGTCTGTCTGTTCATAGACATTGACAATCCTCGTTATCTTCTCCCCTCTCCTCCTGACATCTGTGACAATAACATTGTCGTTAGCTCCCCTGCTGAAATCCGTCCGCTCATCAACCACCAGGCCGCTCCCCTTTCGTATGGCCGTCCATACTCTTTTTCTTTTTCTCATTTCATATGCCGAATGGCTGATCCCACAACCTCCCCTTTCTCTCGGTAGCTCCTGCAAGCACACTACGTCCGCCTTGCATTTGACTCCTGTCTCCAGCGCTGCACTGGTCCGCTCATACGACCTTGCGCAGTTGTGCTGGATCGCTTTAAACATCGGTAGCCCGGGCTCCCATTTCAGTCTCAGTTCCGATCTCAGTTTAAGTCGCGGTCGTGTTTGCAGTCTCGGGCATCGTAACGTCTTCTGCGTCCCCCGTTGCCTCCTTTTCCTCCACATCCACCATCTCCCCTTCGCTTCCCCCCCCTTCTGCTGCAGTCCTCTTAGGTCGAGGATCAAGCGCCACTCTGTTTGTCCCCGATGCCACATTGGTGGCTGCGTTCGTGGATGCCCTTCCTGCTTGCCCGATCTTCCTGCTCTGCTGTGCTGCCCTGGTTGCTTTGTCCTTCTTCGCGCATCTGTTGCTGCACGCAATGTCGTTCCCTTTGCAGTTGGGGCACTTCTCCAGAGTGTGATCACAGAGTGATCCCTGCTTCCCCGTTCATCCCACCACGTTGCACCTGTGGTCGCTTGTCCGGTGAAGACCTGAGCAGTAGCCACACGTGGGCTTGTTGCCGCACTTGTTCTCGATGTGACCCCATCCGCAGCAGAGCTCACATCTGCTGTCAGGGCCTGCATTCATGTACGTTTCGACTCGATACCACACTCCCGCCGCCTTGATGCCCTTCCTGACCAAACCCTGTGCCGCCTTGCGCCCCTTCACAATGAAGTTAACCTATGACGCGGCGATTTCTCCATTCTGCCTCCTCTCCCTGATGGTGAGGGGGTTCGCCAGCCACCGTACCTGGGTGGCGATGTGCACGCCATCGTTTGCCGCTTCAAATTCCTCTCGCATCTTTTGCAGGCCTTCCGTGCCTTTTCCCATGTACCATGCGAGAGGTACTGCATGGATCTTTAGTCTTTCCCAAGACTCATTCTCTTCAACATCAATGACTCCTTTGTCGACAGTCCTCGCTGCCGTGACGATGATATCGCGGTATTGCAGAGCCATCTCCGCTGTCGCATTCTGGTGCGTGATTGCCGTGATTGCGCCCTTTTCATTCCTTCTTGCATTCATGATCCTAATGTGGGCCGGTGCCTGCTGGTGGAACAGCGCTCTGTTGATTGCTGATGCAATTTCCTGGACCATCTTATTGGGGAGTGGCACGTTCTCGTCTCTCCTTAGAATCAGGCGTCTGTCTGCCAGGCTCGAGCCTGTTGTCGGGGCTGGGGCAGGGCGGGCCAGTTTCTTTTGGTTCCGTGGTGGGACTGTCTCACATTGTCTGGTTGGTGTCGGCACTGATGTCGTCACCTCTGTCGGTGTCGATGCTGTTCTCAGCATCTGTGTCGGTGCTGGGTTCGGCTTTTGTTTTTTCGTCACTTTTTGCTGCCTTCCAGGCTCCGGTTGATGGCGCTCCTCCGGCTTGTTTGGTCCCCCTGTCTGCGTCATGTCTGCGTGTATCGAGGCCACCAGGCCAACACCCTCGGTGTCCGCTTTCCTTTCCTCTCTCCGGCTCCGTTCTGTTGCAGCCACCACTCTTACGACCATGTACGGGATGTCCGTGCCCCACAGCACATCATCATGGTGGTACGTGTCCCGCTTCTCCTCCTTTTCATCCAACCACATTTTCATCCCTCGCCACTGCGCTTCCTGCAGTGCAGTCTGCGTCTCCAGCATGTTAGCCATCTTGGCAATGGTTCGGTGTAGCTGTGCCAGCTCACGGGCTTGCTGCTATGCCGTTCACTCCATGCGGCTCCTCCAGTCCCCGGGGCCCACGGCGGACGCCAGAGCCTCGCATCTCCTTCTCCGCTTCCCATTCCCGTTTCTCTCCATCGGGTCAGGTGTAGCCGTGCTGGCAGCATCCGCGGCGGTGGGGGTCACCGGCTTCCCCATCTCCATTGCCATCTCCATTGCCATCGCCGTGGGCGCGTCGCGCGTCCCGTCTCCTGCTTCTCCCGTGTCCATGTCCCATCTTGCTCTGACTTCGGTCGTCCTTTCTGTGAGGCAGTAGTTTTCCAGGGTAGCCCTCGTCGTCGCTTTCTCTCGTGTCGTCGCGTCGTGTGCTGCTTCCGCCAAGCCTTTTAGCGAATCCACGCCCTTCCGTGGTTCTCTGTGCTGCACCCTGCTCTGGCGTTCCAGAGGTGTCCGGAGTCTCGTTCCAGGGTCAATTCGACGTTAGAAGTTGATTGCCGCTGTCCGTTTTTTTATTGTTGTCGTCGTTGTTGACTTAATTCGCCCTCTTTGATTTGCCAAGACTCGCGTCGGTTGAGGATAGTACAGTGCAGTTTATGAGGCTTCACAGTTCAGTGGAGTGCAGTTTGAAATTTGAAAATAAACCAGTACACTGTAGTTGTTCGGTTCAATGGATACGAGTGAATACGTCGGGGATTGATGCTGCGATACGAAGGGGAGACCTCACTATCATCTCATGACATTTTACCGCAGTGAACGGCGCTTATTTACTCGGTTTTCCAGTTTGATAATACAAAACTTCGACATTCTCCCTGGCGATTCTAGGGAAGATCTCATCGCATCTGGATCTGGCAGTACCTCATGACGAGAAGACAATTGTCACGGATTTTCTACCGGTTGTGACTGTAGGAAAAATGGTTATTAGCAAGCTTCCCAATACTCGGCACAGGAATCTTGTAACAGGTATGATAAGTAATAATCGGAGTGAAGGTCAGTCACGCCCGCATCACTCGCTTCACCCAGCCATCACTAAGCTTTTATGCGGGCGCGGTAGTCCCATAATCCAGAATCTCTCCGCCCGACAAATCGTAGTCTGGGGATCGGGTAGACATCGGGCTACCCCGGAAGGACCTTTCGCAATCCTAATTATCAGTAATTGACAGGAATAGTATGAAGACGTGAGCAGGAGCGTTGTCCTTGTCCGTATTTCACAAAGGTCATCATTTCCAGACCGCACGTTTGGGCCATGTTCATGTATGCTACATCTTAATGGCAGCGGTCATGCAAACATGGCTCTAGGAAGACGATAGGAAATTGTGAGAAGCTGTGTCCTATTCCGGACATTGCTCTACTATATTTCCGACCACTCACATGCTTCCCACACCATTCCTATCTTGCCCTTTTTGTCCTATCGTCCCCACTTATACCACTATATTCCTTGGACTGTCTATCTTTATCTTTAACTCATCATAAGCCAATGTTTCAAATGTTGCCCATATGCTACCTATTAACGTATTTTTGAGCTGCTGTGCATTGTGTGCGCCCAAGATTTCATTGTATGGGGGTATATACGATGGCGCGGGGACCTGAGAGCGGAGGAGACACGACAACGGTAGGATAAGTGACAGCAGTGTGGTAGATGCCGGAGGGGTAGATGACGCCGGAAGAGGGTGTCCCCTCGGGCCCCGTATAGCAACCTATAGGGGACCGGTGCCTACCGGGAGTAGGTATCCGGTGGTGGAGCCTGTGGTGGGCCCAAAAATGTGCCATATATCTACCGGTGAGCTTAAAGTTAACCGTATTCTTACTGGTACACTTTGACGTTAGTAGCTGTTGGCCTTAAATCTGTGGAGGGAACCCGCTCTGGTGCTGGTGGTCGACTTGAAAACGAATCATACCATTCAATGACTAAATTTCCGCCACTTCCCACAGTTAACTTCCAGATATTATAGAGACAACGGGACCCTGTAGGTATATAGTCCAAGGAAAATTTGCCCTGGTCCCAAACGGTCTAGAATTCTCTACCCCGAAAACCATAGTCCAGTCTCGGTCAAAGCGATGCCCAGGCGGGACGGACTATTCGGATGCCTGAATTCCAATTATGGATTGTAATTCGCACTAGTACATACTGTAGGCATGGGTAGGATACCACACCTAGTAAGGTTTTCCGCTCAGTAGATATTCTACCAGTCAGTTTAGAGTAACAGTACAATCTAATACAAGAAGATACATAGCTTTTCCAAACTCCAGTATCGAGTAAAATGAAGCTTCCAAACTTTATGGGAGCTAGCTTCTATGTTGGAGGTTGTGCCGTCCCCGGGGGTCATCTATCGACATCCATTGATATTTTGCAGTGCTCATTACAAATAGATAAATTTCATTACAATTATCTTGACTGTGAAGCAAGATCCTTCAGCATCTGTTCAATCCGTGCCGTGTCTAATTCCGTTGCCCCAAAGATCAACCGATGCCTCTATGATATCATCTCCCCGGCGGTTTCGTCGGTCACTGATCAGCATCTTTGCACTAATTTTGCTTCTTCTATATATTAGCTGTAACCGCCCGATGGCGGCCGGGGACGGTGGATGACTGCCGGGGGACGGCGAAAACACTGTCTTCGGCAGTTACCGACCGTCCAGCCGTCATTGATCTGCTCGGACGGGACGGACTGTAGTAGTGCCGTCCCGTCCGTCCCGGCTTCAGTTATGACGGCACTACCGTCCCCTGCCGTCGGACGAGACGGTGGAGTACACTGTAACCACCCTTCGAGTTCTAGCATACATCAATCTTTATTCTGTATTCAGCTAGAGTGGTACTTCTAATCCAATCTATTCGCACTGATCATTCCACTCAGAAGGGGTCTGTAGACGGGTTGAGCTTCTAGTCAGACGTAACGTATAGCTGCGTATACCCGGCATTGCTCTAGCAGTAGATACCAACCTGGGAGGTTTAGCAGTGAATACATTTTATTGCCAATGTTTCTGTCATAGCTATCTGAGTCTGCAATCTGATTTGTGGCAGTGGATTAGGGTTTGTAGTAGCTTCTAGCGTATTCATTTTCGTTTTAATCATTCTGAGTTCGCTTTAACTGACAGCTTCGGAGGAGTGACGACAGCTTCCACTGATGTGATGGATGTCTCGGCAAGGAGCGATGAAAGCTACTACCGATGTTGATAGATCCCTAAAATTCGTGACTGCTCTTTTAGACTTCACACATAACTGTTGAAATAGTGATGCTAGAGAAGCTTGATTGTATATTATCTAAGAGAGCCACAAGGCCATATATATATGAGAGTACAAGTGTAAATGTGTGCGTACGCATCTATGTATAGACCCTTCAGGCCGACAGCAATCTCCGGTCATACGAGACTCACCTCCGGCCATACGAGAGTCATCTCCAGCCATAAGATGGCAGAGACCTATCATGCAATAATAACTTTTAGTTGAGTACCGTTATCACATAGTGTTGGATTAGGATTGAGCGGCGGAGCCGATAGCGCTTTAATTCTTGCGTATGTCATTTAAGCCTTAGTCAAGTTCAGCTTCGGTCAAGTGAGGTCCATTGCTGGGAGAGTTCATTGCGCTGCGGTGTTGCACTCCACTTCTATTTGGAAGAGGACACTCAGATAATACGGTATTAGATAATTTCTCAAATGTTTGCAAACCCAAAATTTTCGCCAATTAGCGACATTGATTTGAGAACCGGGTATTCTGCAATAGATATCTACTGGGCGTAAGTTCGATATCGGACACGTACCTCGATTCTTTACTAACGCATGACGGACGGAAATTCACGTTTTATACAATAACGAATTGGACAAAAATGGCAGCGTCTCTACTAAACAAGATCCTTGGATTCAATTGGGCGGTCGATCAACTGTGCCTTGCCCGAACAGTTATCCATGGGCGTGTTCTATTCATGACAGCAAGAGTGTTTATAGCAAAAGAGAATGAAAGAACGAAGCTCTATTGTCTGTCGATCCAAAGGGAAGGAAAACTATAGACTTATATTCGAAAGACAGAGAAAGAAAACTTCATGCCGACTGCCAAAGTCGGAGCCCGAAGCCGAGTACCAGTGCCGAGGCTAGGCCTCCCGCTCAGCATGGGGGCAAGCGAGGCCCATGGGGGCCGCACGCTACTGGCCTCATGCCCGAGTCCACCAGCACCGAACACTATAGAAGCAATCAGGCTAAATCCCGTGCCAACAAAGAGCACAAGCATATACTATCTACGTAGCTGCGTTGACCGCCCAATTGTGGTGTGGCGCCATATATGCTCTATCAATTTCGATGTTCTTGGAGATGTTATATGTTCTAGCTAGTTGGGACATATAAGCGCACTCAGTGGCCCATAATTATTGTGCTGAATCTCTCTATTGACCGAAAACCCACTCACGATCTCTTAGTCTAATTGACACGTACACATTAACTGAAGTGAATGCGGGGACGACGGGTAGCAGGAGTGGAGCTCCGCCATCTAGCCGGCCAGCCCGGAGGCGGAGGGGATTAAAGGGCTGTCATACTCTAAGTAGAGTGAATACAGTATGATTAAAACAAAAAACAAAAAAACTGAAGTGAATGCGGCTCCGCTTTTCAACCCTAACCAACCCACGTGATGACCGCACTCAATTCGATCCCACACTCCTCCAGGGTGGTATCACGGCCGAAAGTACTAAGCCATGAAGAAAACAAACGTATAACCTTACCGGAAGCTCCTCCCATATAATCATCTTCCAAAACAATGAACCGTGCCTAGAGCTCCTTGAAACGTCAACAATCAAAGGAATTCAAGCAAATCTCATCACGATGTACGCGTTCACGTTAGTGTTCCTACGCTGGAATGCCTCCACGCAGTCCGCACGTACTATTAGCCGCTTGCACGGACTGTATGAAGCGGCTAAATTATTAGCCTTAAGCGACTTGATCTAAAAAAATTAACCATTGAGCGAAAGTAAATGTTTTCCAATGAAGAACATTGAACCTCAACATGTGATGATATATTCCACAACCAAAAAGTGTTTGGTTATTCATTTTTGCATCAAAGTAATGCGCCTGCCAATGGCCACCCTAGCGGCATCTCCCACCAACACCATTAGCACAGTCACACTAGCCGCAAATCAGGCGGGTATTTGATACCGTACTCAACACCTTACCTCAACTGGCAGGCCTGAAACGCCTGCAGGCCAGCCGGAAAAGTCCGCAGACCCGGCATAGCCATCATTTGGGAGCCTGCAGGCCGGCCCGGCCCTCATTTAAACGCCGCCGCTAACGCCGGTCAGTCTCGGCTTGACCGCGTAGGAACACTGACTCTACGCAAAAAGGTATTCAATATGACTGAGAATTCGTAGAGTCATAGAAGGAGGTAGAGGGACCGC
>Ga0307512_10001839_pt1 | contig 28533 bp, 37 predicted proteins | sample 14_EM_MG_FD_200267 | JGI IMG/M metagenome (GOLD analysis project Ga0307512, IMG submission 200267) | Populus trichocarpa ectomycorrhiza microbial communities from riparian zone in the Pacific Northwest, United States - 14_EM | ecosystem: Host-associated > Plants > Roots > Unclassified | place... | reverse complement strand
CGTTGGGGCAACTCCGTCTGTCACATTCAACCGTTGACATGAAGCCCTAGCTCCTCCAATCATCCGCCGGCGGCGAATGGACTTACCGTCGAACCGATCGTGCCCGCCACCTCCATTTTCAACGCCCCTTCGACCTCCACATCTATTCCTGCACCCTCCACATCTACTTCACCCAATCTTACTCCATTCAAGCAGCAACGTTCATTCTCATCCGGATCCCCTGGCATAACGACATGGTACACTACTTCCACCGCCCACGACATTGCGTCCCCACCCGGAGATATCACACCGGTGATCGGAGAACTCTATGTCCATCATAATAGAGTAACTGATATATACCACGTCTGGTTGTGGGGAATTGATCACCGGTGGAAGTGCATCACAGATATGGAGAAGGTATATCATCCGGTTATTGACGATCGAGTGTTAAGCATGAGGGCCAATGGAACCCCGAACTGGATCACCGCTGCTAGTTTCACTACAATTCGTGGTCGCAGGGGTAAGGCCAGGATTTCCGAGTAGATTGTCGTTATTGTTACCGTGTGTTTAACTCATCAATATCTTATGGTATTTTCGCACCCGAGAAACCACCGTATCCCAAAGTTCTACCATCATTGCGAGAATTCGCCAATAGCGTTGGCCGCACTACACTAACGCAATGATCAAAACCCAGGTCGATGTCACCTGATGTACACGAGGTTGTTGTCCACTTTACTTTGTCCTCTACGCCACTGTCTACCGTGACCACCATGTCGAATTCCCAAGGACTCTCAGAACAGTTTGCTGCTATTATGCATCGCGCAGGCAGCCCTTCTCGCCGGTCCGGCGCGAGTTCCAGTGGCCCTACTCGCGCTCGCTATGAGAAAACTGTTCCCGCCCAGACTCGTAGAACGAAGGGTGGCTTTCCTGCTCGCGGCCACAGCGCGACGGCTCTGCCAAAATGCAACGAGATAGGTTCAAAGTTATCTGTCCTGCAGAAGGTGGGCGATTTGTCAAAGTAACCATTCTCTAATCGTGATGGCCGTTACGACAGAAATACGATACCGTTGTTCAAGGCTTTCAAGTTCTCGAAGCCAAACTGGAAGACTCCCAAAGGAAACTCGCCATCACTCAAGAACAAGCCCGGTCTACCGAAGAGTGGGTTCGTTCCGCAAAAGAGCGGATCCGTGAGGTCGAAGAGCAGGCTTGTTCTACAGAAATTCGCAATGTTACGTTAGTTGCGGAGGCAGAAGCAGTTCGTAATGGTCTCACCGCCTGCGAATTGGTACGAGAGCTTCCCCCAGAAAGTTCGTCCATACAAACAATCTTCTAGGAGCTTAAACATTTGCGTGGACGTGTCGAAGAGTCTGTCACATGTGGAGTATGTCAGAACATCCTCACCCAACCCTACAGGTATGATTCTCTCCTTGTCAGAGCGGACGTCGATATTAAGAGTCATCCAAGCGTTGAATGTAGGCACATCTTCTGTGCCGTATGTCTTATCTCCTGGTGGCAGGCCAGTAATGGAGCGACTTGCCCCACCTGCAGGGGGGTGTCGACGCGGGTCCCTGTGCGAGCCCATACACACGAAGCACTGATTGATGTGGCTCATGCAAACTCTGGAGAAAGAGTGGATCCAGAACCGTTCGATCCTCGAGTATTTGAGGAGTTCTTAAGGAAGCGAGAGGTGGAGGAGATGGAAGCGAGAGGTTTCCTGTATCCTATGCACGAACACATGTTCGCTGAGGATGAGCATTTGTTCACTGGGAACGAACACTTGTTCGCTGGGAACGACCAGCCCTTCGACACTATCGACCTTACGGGCGATGATGACTTGGAGACTGATTAACTTCTAATGATTGTCGCTGGTTAGGCAACGTATATATTTTGTATTGTCTTAACGCTCCATCTGTTTTTCATATTTACACAGAATCATACATAACCCAGCCACGTCTTGCTCTGTAACGGGATTTGAGCGGGATATAAATTTGGATTTTATTACATATTATAAAAAAGTGATCAGTATCACCCGCAACGTTCCCCAGACTGCCACGGTCATGGCCTCAGACGCATCGCCCTCACAGCCGGTGTCTCGTCTCATCGTCCCTCGAACCGTTCAAATGATTCCTGTCCGAATAACGTCGCTGGTGTCAGATCTGGACGTCAGAATTCAATCGGCTTCCGACGTGGCTATCGATGGTTTGAGAGACTCGCAGGTTGTCAGTCGTGGTAAGTTGTTCGGCAAGATTGCCCTTGCATCAACTCACAGAACAGTACCGCCGAAAAATCAATAAATCGGGTCCCCCCCCCCCCCCGACACTAGCGGACGATTGATGGTGTACGCGACTGCCCTTCCTAACGCTTTGAAGGAACCGTAAGCAGCCACAATTAACAAGTGGCTCACCATCTCCCCCTCCTGCTCCCCACTCTCCACTAGCAATGATCTGCTATAAACCTAACTCGACTTTCTCCTCCCCCGGTAAAACGACTACATTCATCGAGTTCTCTCCAAACGGCCGATTTCTTGCAGTTGGAGATCGGGGGCTTTCCTCCCTATTCGTCTTTGACAAACTCGCTGGTTTTTATCCGACAACTTCTGCCACTATGCCGGCCAGACCAACAGCCCTTGTTTGGGAGAACTCGAAGGCATTTTACGTCGGGTTGAACGATGGACGTTTTGTTCACTACAAAATCGATCTTCCAAGTCGCAAGCTGGTGAAAGGCACCATGAACAGCTTCTTTCATGGAGTTTTCCCTGTCACCGCAATTGCCCTTGATGCAGAATCCAAGACATTGGTGTTGTCTGTGGGCCCAGAAGTCTTTATATCTCGAAGGATTGATGCAACAAGTACGTTTTATTTTCTCATGAACCGCATCAATAAACTCATGTTGCTGAAGGTGAATTCTGTTTTGTTGCAAATATTTCAAGCATGTTCAATTTCAAACGTGACCCTGGGATCCAAGCTCCACCATTCCCGAGATCTATCTGCTTCACCCCTAACAACACGCTCATCATTGCATTTTGCCGGCAGAATATAGTGTAAGGCACACAGTCGCACACCTAGGGTTGAGCCTTACTCTCTGTCGTTAGGTCGATCGTGCTTGGATTCTGTGGAAATTCGCGTCTGTGTTCCTCATCCCAGACAGTGGAAATGTGAGTGCACGCTTCCAGCCTTTGATCGCTTGCTGATCAGCCAACGACACAGCGATTACTCTGGATTTCCTTTATTGAAGGCCATTACATCTGCCAGCGGAGACGAAACTCATCAGTTTACACATTTTTGGATTCATGGCACTCCATCTCCTACGGATGGCAAACCTCTCCCCTTCCTTTTCGTCAACGGAGGTGCGGCAACACTATCAGGTTCCGTGGCTGGTGCTGCAGTCGTGAGGGACTCTGTTATACAACGTGAAATACAGCTATTGAAGCATACGGATAATGGTCGCAACATCTCTGCGATGGTGCGTCTCAGTTCTGCTTGGGGATGAAAATGTACTCACCATTACCTCGTTCGCATAGGCTTACCATGTTTCAAAAGATAAGTATACCATCGCAACGGCGGATTGTGGGGAGAACAGCACGATCAAAATCTGGACCGCAGAGAGGCCCTCCCATCCCCAGGGTTGGGTGAGTAGCATTTTGGGGTGACAGTTCAAAATATTGAATGTCTGGCTAGCTGCGCCATGGATTCCTTCCACGAATGGCGTTTACTTTGGTTGTTGTATTTATCGTCGCCGTGCTCAGCAAAATGGAGGGGCCCCCCAGCATCAACGAGGTATGTCCACAATATCTATTTTGACACGATGTGCTAACTTGTACTTCAGGTCTCCCAGTTTTGCTTCCAAGTCACACTTGTATTTGCGAAGCTATGCATCAAGATCGGATATCTTGTTCTTGAAACCGCAGATGCCGCAATTCTGGACGCAGGAGGCGCCCTAGACTGAACCGAATGGCCTGGCTGGCCTATCCACCATTGATCTAATTCCGCTTTTTAACGCCGTCTCTAACCATAATGGCAGGACTCTGTAATTCGTATTTCGTCCACTATATATTTTTCGTTTGCTCGATTGAAATTATTCAAGACATTCACCTGTCGCCATGTCGCCGCAGCTTCAAGTCCAGCACTTCGCGAAGTCTTGATCGCCAGTCGCCTGCTTCCATATTTGCCACTACCAGACTCTCCACTGGAACCCAGAGGTTAGAGAGATCGATCTTTCAGAAAGCAAGAAAACAGACCTCAACAGAATACGTTGGTCCTGGGTGGTGCGCTGCATGTGGTAGCAAGTATTGTTGGCAAGCTGGAAGATGTGGGGAGGGAGGGGTGTTTTCTGCCCGGAGGTGCTACGATACTTTGCTGCGTATTTGAAGAAAACGGAATCCGCGTTGCTGGGAGATTGACGGCAACCAAGTCACGAGCCGGCTCTGGCAACGTTGGGGCCCAAGCTTGATTTTCCCTCGTCGCAGCGTTACTCCAAATTTGCCTCCAACCATTGACGCGGGCCTGGATACCCGCAACGCTGTCGAGGGCAGGCCGAACACTGAGACTGGAAACAGGGCTACCATCGACGAGAGGAGGAGCGAGATAGTAAAATCGGTGACATATCGGACTTCTTCGCCTGTCTCTGGACGATGGTCGATCTGGTTGTGTCGGTCAAGTGAGGGCTTGGTGCTTTTTGGGGTGAGTTTTAATGTCAGAAAATGGACGAGGGTCGGGTGAAAGAAAGGAATCGGGGCTTGAAGCGAGATGACAAGAGCCATCCTGCAAACGTCAACAAACTTTTGATAACTGGCCAGATTTTCCTCGGAACTTGGCAAGGTACGGGTCCGAGCTTCTGGCGGTCGATAACATTAGACTACAAAGGCACGAAAAGGGGGAGGGACGTACGGGGGTCCCCACTTCAAAATCTCCTGCCACGATATTGCGAATGTGCACCATCGTTTGAACAGGGTTTCCCAACCTTTCTTCACTAACGCATTGCAAAACCGCTGAGCTCATAGGAAGGCTTCGATACTGAAAGTCGCCAGGGTAAGCGGAAGTTGGGAGATCGGCGCGTTTTAGCCGAGGCGAGGAGCTCCGAGAGCCAGAGTCCGAGTTCACCTCGTACCGACACCCGCCTGCGACATTTAAGACAGGAAGGCTGCCGAGATTGGGCTCGGGGTTAGGCTGGGTGTGGCAGTTACCATGCTACATAATAAAAACCCAATTTAGTAGCTGAATGTGAACGTGCGGCAACATTCGACTCACCACGTCTCCAGAAAACTCGTCGGAACCAGTTATGTTTGAGTCCAGATGTGGCGGCCCCTCCGTGTCATCCGAGGAGAACGTGGTCGTGACCTCGGAGAAGTCGCAGAACCTCTGTCCGAGGCTGGGATGAGTTCTCTGTCTTCATCGGAGTCGGTGCTGACTGGGAGGGTGTGACGTGACATGTGATGCCAATACACTAGGGAATCGGGTTTTTGGCGGAGGCGCTTGTAGTTTTGTACGATAAGACCTGATAAGACCCGGTACTTAATGTCCCGGGAAAAAACGCGTGAACTTTGCGCAAACTCCCGTCGCTCGCCGCATGCGGTGAGTCATCCGGTCTTAAACAAAATCCACTCTTCGAGGAAGATCACGGGGTCCAAGGTGAGTTCAAGAGGTACAATTCGTCTAAATACACTAGAGGGGTGTATGGACTGAACTGCCCGATGCAGAGTTATCGGCGACCCTTCTCCTGCCTTCAATTGATGTCGTTGTGAGTTAGCAGCCTCTAGCTCGTGAAATCTACGGGTTCTCCAGAACCCGCCAGTAGCAAATGGACTTCTTAGGGATCCGCGTCACCATCAACTCCTGCCAAGATATACCGGGCTATCGGTACGACCAGGCGCAGCACCATGAGCCATACATTGGTTCTGAACGTTTGTAATCCTGGGAGGTATACCACGGAGAAGAAAGAAAGCATGGCCAATGCTATGTTAAGAACATGTTGGTGACGGACGATCCACTGAAATACAACATCAATCAACAATTTCGCGTTAAGTCGGGAATTCGTACGGTTGTCACAGGAGGCTGGTCCGGAGGTCGATCTGCCTTAGTTACGTTTGATTCGGCCTTTGAAGTCCATATTTGAATTGAAGTTGCATTGGATGTTCCAGTCGCGATGTATCTCGTGCCACCTTCTGCGAGGTGGAATGCCTGTAATTTTCTGGTAAGGTCACAGTTTATGTACATCTAGTAGAACTCGGTCCGTACTAGAGCTTGGATGAGGCCCTCGGCTACATCGCCAAGATAGGAGTTAGTGAGGGGCGAAGGTGAGATAAAAGCTACACACGAGTATGATCCAGCGTTTGGATCGTCTCAGCGGTGTTGGTGTTGAGGATTTTAACGGTCCCAGATGTACCTCCAACAAGTAAGGCATTACCCTCATCAACGAGGAGAATCGGAATCGGAACGTTGTGGTTGATGCGAAGAGGCACGGAACGACTGAAGCTACGATCTGGGATGTTATACCAATCTAGTCCGTCGTAGAGATTGGCCACGATGATGGTTTTCTGATCGAGAGAAACAGCAGAGCTGGAGCTAGGAAAACATCAGCTACGATCAGCTTAGGCTGTACACACACACATATTGCATGTCCTTGGTGTAATCTGCCACTTTAGTTCTATCGAATGGACATCCCAACACCTGCAAACAGCATTTATTATACTCGGATGATCGGATGTAAGCTGGAAGGATCGTACACAATACCATGATCAACGTACGACACTACCAGAAATTTCCCATCGTCAAGAAAATGGAGGGCGCAAGCAGATGGAGCAGGGAGTTCTTCGTCCAAACCGGGAAGCGAAGGTGGTTCAGGGAGAGTCCGTGTGTTTGTCCAGGAAGCTGTTGCTGGTTAGCCATAGGGAGATGAAGGCAGAATTTTGGATCACTCACAGATCGTGTGTTGTTCGATGAGAGCAACATCGGGTCCATAGGCGATTGCAACCCCTGTCCCCATTCTGTCTATAGCAATGCAGTGGATCGAACCCCCCAATTTATCTGTCCAGACTTTGTTGCGCCCATCAATCTATATATCTGTTAATAGCGTGTCGTGAAAGATGGAACAAACACTCTTACAATTGAATGGTTCTCGAAGTACACAGTGTGTACGTCCCCACTCTGATAACCGCAGAGAAGTGTCTTCGGGAATATGGGATGCCATAGCAGGGCACTGACGGGAGATGCATCAATGAACCGCTTGATGGGTTTCCACGTCGATGTGGAGAAGACCAGCAGAACGCCGTCGCCGCTTCCACTCGCCAGGAACTTGCCGTCTGGAGAGAACTGTAAGGTTGTGATGGAATCGCTGTGGCCATCCGGCAGAGTTATATCGAGGGAGTATCTTGGGGTAGCCATAAGCAGGACGGAGATCGAGGTTCGAGTTGTAGTCACTAGAACTCGTGCACTGAGGTTGGCAGTCAAATGCAGCCTCGTGGGTCGTGCACATGTCTGGTCATGATCATATGGCCAGTGACTAGTGACTAGTGACTCTTCGTGTCGTTTGAGCGCCAGATAACGATTCCCTCGCCACCGGGCTCCCGAACTCGTTGAGACGAGTCCACAGGTATTCGTTCACCCTCTGAGATTTGTCCTGGAGGTCGAGCTCAGTGTCAGCAATCCGGGCAAGGAGGGCTCCAACCAGTCGCACCAACTCTCTCGACCAATTCTGTATCAGTTTTGCCAACGAACGACTCCAGAACCTCGTTCAGAAATGTCTTTTCGGGGAGTCGCATTCTGGCGGTGATCGGGGTTTAAATTTGAACAGAATCACGAAAACGTCAACATCAACGAGACACCCTCTTACATCGACCTTGCACGTGTGCACCGTGTTCTCGGAGGACAGATTTGTTTTACTCCCTCCCGCAGTCTGCGTTCTCTTGGTCTTGTTCAACCGCAATCACAATGTACGTGTTCCCTTGTTGCCACTGCGCGGTTTTCTAGTATAACCCGCCCTTCACCATATCTAGTACATCACCAGGAAGTTCTTAGGAATCAATGAACGCAAAACGTGGAAGGAACCGGACACCATCCCTGCAGACACACAAGGCCGTGCCGGGGTCATCGCCAAGCAGGACGATGCGATATCCCAAACCGCGGGGTTGATTAACTCGGTTGGTTCGATCTCGTTTTCTCTGACTACTTCTCGACTATTCTCGGCTTGGTCAGACAAGGGAACACTTGGAGCTTAGACGTATTCTGCGAGTTCAGGCAAGAAAACCGTAGCATCTTTGAACGAGGTCGCGGAAACGTCTGCAGCGTTGAGGTATGCACCGCGGTCGTAATCTGTCTCAAATTTCTAACCATTCCATCCAGTTAAACCGTCCATATCGTTGGCATGCCACAACCTCCCAGGCGGACGAAGAGTGGGCCGAGAAGATGTCTTTCCGCACCCTCCCTGGAAAGGAGGCCGGTGAGGTCCATAGTAGTTTCGTTGCTGCACATCTTATTTCTAACTTACATTTGCCCATCCGTCCTTTAGATGGCCGTGCAGGAATTCAAGGTCAGGTTGAGAAAGATCCAGGCCAGCGAAACTGACGTTACAACTTGAACATTTGGAGGGTGTGTTTCTACGGTTGACCCACGATACGTTGGTTAAAAACTTGCATGTTTAGATTGAAGCGGGGTAGTCCCCAACATTCCTTTCCTCCTCATGTCTAACGGTTCAGACGTCCAAAAATCTACGTCTGTGGGACCAGCGTCAACAGGTGGGCAGCGGGGGTGCTGCCCTCACTCTTGCTGGCGTTCTCTCCTTGCACGCCTCAACGCCGAACCCTCCAGTGGCCGCTCTCGAGCAGTTTATCTCGGAGAGGAATGTATTATCGTCTCAAGATTCCCAGCTCTGGAAACTCGTCGAGAAGCAGCGGTCAGGTTACAGCCAGATCTTGAAGGAGCTGGAGAGTGTTCAGTCGGAGAGAGATTCCTTCAAAGCAAGATTAACTTCTCTTGGTGAAAATCCGGACCAAATTCTCAAAAAACAGAAAGCGAGCAAGACGAGCCATTCTGGAAACGCCCTCAAGCCCTCTTCGTCCTATTCTGGTTTGAGGTCGGATGACCAGCCCAAGGCAACTCCGGAAGACCCAAGACAGACGATGACCAGACATCAGTCTGAGGGCTCCGGTATGTGTCTCCGTCCGAATCCTTCAACGAACACTACTTAGTAACTCCTTTTCGCAGTGCCACGGACACGCTCAACTCCTTCTCCCCATGATACCGCTTGCCCAACCGATCCCGTCCTTTCTGATTCTCTAGGTCCTTCTCTGGCCCCGTCAACTCTGCACCTTAACACTAAGCCCCATAACGGACCTTCCAATTCTACTCCTGCTTTCTCTCTTGTGCCATCTGTCGTCTCTCCCGCACTCACGTCAGCCCAATCGTTCACGACTGTTACATCATCACCCTTTGCGTCCACATCTCCCAACTCATCCTTCCATATACCCTCTATATCACCTGGCGACCTTTTGCAACCCACTTATTTCCCAAGCCTATCACTGCAAAACGGAGATCCTTTACGACCCCCCGTACTTTCTCGAGAATCTAGGGTCTCTCTGCCTGAGGAAGCGAAACGCTACACGGCTACAATTGGAGAGTCTCCGGCCCATAGCCCCCCTTTTCCTTCTTTTAGGTCTGGATCGGCCGACGTTAGGTCCGAATCACCATCCCAGGTGTCTATGTCGGAGACGAAGGAAGATCAAATCAGAGCTGATAGTGCCGAAGGGGAGTTGTTGGACATGGATGACATCGCGAACGATATTGGAACTGGTAGTGAAAACTCACTGTCAGACGGAGAGTCGGAAGAAGACAAACCTTCTCGGAGCGTGGAGGATTTCCCAACCTCCAGTCGCACCCAGCGTTTATTCGTCGTCCACCACGCCAGATCGAGTGAGCATTCATTTGGGGCACACAACGAGTGGCACGAGTACGAGGGTAGACTCCACCGAGAGCACAACGTCCTTCCAATCATCCAATCCCCCTAGCAACAATTCTCAGCCCAGGCCACGACACAGGCAACAGCCATCTCTCGAGTCTCCGGTCTCTGTCCAACCCCATTTTCGACAACTTCCTCTTCTAGTTTCGGACTTTCCTGTGACGAGAGTACAGGTTTCATATTCATCGATTCGCCCTAATGATCGAGGCAAAGAAGTTCCATCGTTTGTGATCGTCGTGGACCCCGGATCTGGGAAAGAACCCTGGAAGGTTGAGAAACTGTACAAGCTGTGGCGAGATCACGCTCCCGCCAAGGTGGATCAACGAAAGGCAAGTCTGCGTGTCATAAGAAATTGCATTCAACTCATGCTGGCTATTCGTGAAGGCCGCACTGGAGAACTACCTCCAGGCCATCCTTTCGCTTCCAGTCAAAGACCGAAATGAAATCGCCGCGTTCTTCACATCCGACATAGTTCGTGCTCGTCAACCCGTTGCATCTGCTGGATACAAAGAGGGTTATTTGACCAAGCGAGGCAAAAACTTCGGAGGCTGGAAGCGGAGGTATTTTGTTCTCCAGAGTTCCGTACTGGAGTACTATGAATCGGTATGACCCTCCTATTCTGGGTGGTGTTCGTGTTTCTAACGGTTCACTCAGAGAGGTGGTGCGCATCTGGGTTCGATCACAATAACCGGAGCACAGATCGGTCGGCAGCAACGTGCAGGCGCCTCCCAGGGCGCAGACGAAGATAACGAATACCGACACGCATTCTTGATCATAGAAGCGAAGAAGGGTCAATCAATTTCCTCAAACCCTCGACACGTCCTTTGTGCAGAGACTAACGCGGATCGTGATAGCTGGGTGGACGTTCTCGTTCGATGTGTCAATGGTGGCTACTACGACGACCCTCAAACCCTGCCATCATCGTCGTCCTCCACCTACTCCAACGGCCTTTCTCCCAATGTTACGTCTGTGGCTTTGACCAGTAGCCTTGATTCTACACAACCTCGTTCCAGCACAAGCTCGATGGTATATTCCGAACAAACGCTGGCACCAGGTAAACAACGGGGGTACTCACAGGATGATACTGGACGTCCAACACATGGATCTCTCCAAGAGGATGGCAACAGTCCTTTGGACGCTCCCACCTCATCATCATTACCCTCCTCTTCGCCGTTGGATGGCTATAGCCACGCTTTCGCTGCCCCCCGGTCCCATTCGTCACTGGGTCACGACGGCAGTGGCTCTGATATCAAAGGGACACCATCCCGGCCCCATCATCCTTCATCGAATAACCCAACTTCATCTCCGGAATATCACCGATCGAAGGATAGAGATAAGAGACGCTCCGTTCAGCCTATAAAGGTGTCCTCTAATATTCCGAAGACTTCCCTCAACGGCGGGTCGACCTCCCCATATATTCACACACCCAAAGTCGACCAAAACGGGAAAGTTAAGATCTCCGGCCCGATTGGCGGGGCTCCGATCCCAGCCGGATATAAATTCGGGGCGAGCGGAAAGGACAAGGACAAAGACGCTGCGGAACAGTCGACTCCTGGTAGTGATCGCAGGGAAAAGGCGAAGTCAAAAATGTTTTGGGGATTCGGGCGACCCAACGGTATGCAGCTCTTTGCCTTTACATCTCCAATTGATGGTTTAGTGTCCTCAGAGAAAAACGCTGTACCCGTTCAACCCCGAACCTCGCGTGCCGTATTTGGAACCTCGTTAGAAGAGTCGCTAGAGGTCGCCCAGATTGCCAATCTGCCCGCCATCGTTTCTAGGTGTATCCAATATCTGGAATTGAAGAAGGCAGATCAAGAGGAGGGTATTTACAGGCTTAGTGGCAGCTCTGCGGTCATAAAGAGCCTCAAAGACCGCTTTAACTTGGGTACATTAGCGTCTCCCATGCTCGCTATCCAAAGACCCAACCCAGATGCGAACCGATTTACAGAGGGAGATGTTGATTTGCTTGCCTCTGATGAGTACTGGGATCCGCATGCCATCGCGAGGTTGCTCAAGACATTTATGCGCGAGCTCCCTGCGAGTATCTTCACTCGCGAGCTGCACATAAGGTTCCTCTCCGTTATCGGTAAGTGTGGATTTTCGAAGAAAGTGGTATGACTTATCGGGAATCTTCATAGACTTCGTGGATACTCAGGAGAGAATAAAAGAGCTATCCTTCCTAATATCGCAACTCCCTCTGGCGAACTACTCGCTCCTTCGAGCACTCACTGCTCACCTGATCCTCATCGTTCAGAACTCGAATGTAAACAAGATGACGATGCGGAATGTTGGGATCGTGTTCAGTCCTACTCTGGGAATCCCTGCAGGGGTGTTTAGCCTAATGCTCGGAGAGTTCAATCGTGTTTCCAACGTAGACGAGCTCGAAGCGCGTGGGGAGGAGTCCGACGGTTCTCCATTAAGAAGGAATAGTAGACATTACTCGGACGCTGCAGCAGACCAGTTACTTGGTCTGGCTGGCCGATCCCTCAAAGGTGAGAACCATGCCGCAAACCCCGACTACCTCTTACTCTTGCTGTAGCGCCTCCGGAAGATTCTGATGGGGAAGATGATCCACCGGCACAGGAAGACAATGGAGCTGATTCTGCGGACGGCAGTCATGATGCCGAAACGTCTGTTACTCTCAACTCGAAGAGTACTAGGGCTTCGAATATAGCGGCATCTCGCGGACTGAATGTTAGTGTCAATGGCGCGAAGGACGAGCCCAAGCTATTGCGACCCGGCCCTCCCGCCTCCCCTCGGCCCTCCGACAGCCCACGGTACAGTCCATCTCCAACCACGTCCCCAATGACGACCCCTCGTTAGAACATGCCGTTGGATTCCCTTGTTGATCATATTTGCATGATTTCAGCAACGTTGTATGCTACACATCGATACCCAATCTAGCACCTTTGACCATTTCTAGGGTACGCCCTTCTCTTGTGTACAAAGTTTTGGTAAACTTAAGAAGTCGGTGATCGACAGGGCAGTCACATGCCACAGTCGCGGATCCACTTCATGTGCCTCTCCGCCGCTTGTGCTCACTCTCAACCGATGCCAAAAGCTCCCAGATTCAAGCGCAAGAATGACGTTCCTAACCCAGTAGGCATACTCTCGAAGTATTTTCCAGTCGATTCTATCCCTAGTCCGGCAGTTGGCAGACATCCCGAAGACACAGTAAGCTTCCTCCGGTGGTTCTCCTTCGTTTACATCGGCCAATATATCAATCTAGAACCGAGCACCCAGCCGTGCATTTGGGGCCTGGGGAACGCCTTCCAACATGGTGTGGAATGGAAGTTATGGGAATCGGAGCGGCTAGGAGCTGGGGCTGCTGCTCCTTGAATAACTTCAGGAAGGTAAGAACTTCGACTCACATCTCGGTTTTAGGGTTCTCACGTCTTTGTAGTGCCTCTGCTTGAGCACATGCGAGACACTCCTGGGGAGAAACCCAACGAAGAGGTCGCTACTGCTGCTGCTGAGAAGCTCTTTGGGATGATCTTAAACCGTACGTCTGTCTCCAGCTGAGGACACCGAACCAGCCATCACAGGGGTTGGTCTCTCCCCTGGTTACATCACCTCCCGTGCCATCGTTGCGGATGCCATCACTCTCATTCATGGAGGCCGTCTTGTCAACATCGTGAAATACAAACCTCGGTCCAACCTACCCTTTGAGCGCGACGACCGTTTGAGTTAAGTTAGGCTGTGGCTGCAGGCTACGAAAAATCACCGGGAGCCCCTTGACGCTCCGGCCAATGAGGACAATTGATGTCGCAGATACGATTAGCGGGGGCGTGGGCCAATCATGGGTTGGATCCCTGCCCATCCCTCGCTTATGTATATAGATAGATACAGATACAGATAGAATATAGATATATAGATATTAATGGGTACGAATCGAGCATATATAGAAAGAAAACAGTTGAGGTTTGCCGATGGACGCTCTGAACGTTGAGCGTTCATCTTCTTTCTTTCCGAGCTTGGATAGCCGCATAGCTAGCAGCCGTGAGCCATGATGGTACTCCGTCAGACCGGAGAAGAAAGGTTCTATCGGCAAGACTTGGGTGCTTGACACCGTGTGCGTTTGTGATGTCGATCCAGTTCCTTCGGATGTCGCACATCCAAACTTGAGTTATGCCGCTTGTGGGATTTTTATGGATATACAAAATTCCGGCTGACGTCGGGAGATCGGAGGGGGGGGAAGGGAGTGGTTCGTTAGATTCCGTGAAATACCAGACTGTATATCCCCTAGGACCAGAGGAGAAGGGTCGTTGGCACCTGATAGGAACTGAGGTAGTGGAAGCGGAGGTGGCGGGCACGATCGGTTCGACGGTAAGTCCATTCGCCGCCGGCGGATGATTGGAGGAGCTAGGGCTTCATGTCAACGGTTGAATGTGACAGACGGAGTTGCCCCAACGTACCTCGACTCTTGGTGACCGTTGGTTACGAATTGCTTTTTGAACAAGCTGACAATATCTTCGGACGTAGCAGGGTCCAACCCGAGTGAAGCGCATATTGCTGTAGCCTTGGAGTCAGAGCCTGAGGAAGACTCCTTGAAAAGAGGGGCGAGGTTCTGGAATAATCGACTCAAGGTTGGACCGTCAATATTCGTCCCCAGAGTGCGGTCCTGAGATGCTGTATGAGCGTCCTGCTCGTTCGGTGTGACAAAGGCGAGCGGCCTCGCAGGACGGTCGTATGGTTTTGGACGACTAGTGAATGCCCGGGCGTCGGTGGAGTCTCCCCGGAGATAAAAATTAAACACGCACGAATCACGACCTGCGTGTCTGGTCCTACACACCAACCTTCCGTCCTCGTCCACGCTCCACCGGCGGAATGCAAAAACACGACGATGGAAGGGCTAGACCAGCAAGACGCGACGTGTGAGTACTTGCCTGGATCTCGTAGCAGATGGATGCGCTCACCTCTTGTGTTAGTCTCGAGCTCGTATAACCGCCTGACGACGGAAGATAGACAGGTGGAGGGAGCGTATACTTGGGGGCACCCATGATCGTTCCTGTATCAACCTGGGTGGACATCTCCTTCGCCTTATATCCCTCACGGAGGGATATGGGGCGAGGGTCCGAGGGTGGGCCAAAAGGTACAAGAATTTGACAGATCGCGCGGGATGATCAGGTGACATCGATTGTCCGACCACCTCATGTCCGACCACCCAAAGGACTCTATAAAGGTCGGTTTGGCCATGGACACCTTCCATCCCCTTTCCTGTGCACGCCGTGTGTTGTGCATATCATCCTCGACTCATTTCCCACCCCACGGCCGACTTGACTTGGACCCGATGCCTCTTCTCCGCAAACTTCCCACAGGACACACCGTGCGTTCCTCCGACAGTTTCTTTCATACTTACGACGCTGACGAAACAAACATATAGTCCTTAGGATTCACTGAAGGCTACCACTTTCACCCTTCACGTTCTAACAAAAAGATCATGGAGCTTACGGCTCGGGTTCCTGATGATGAATCCCTTTCCAACCCCCGATACATTGCTGTGGAGGAGAAGTTTACCCGCACCCGTACTTCCCTCGCTGTTCACGATTGCCGCATCACGGTTGGAAAAGACATGTATGTTGTGACGGGCTACTGGGACGACAGAGCAGTTGCCAGTCGTTCTGTCTTTTCCACTACGGGACAAGTTTGGAGGGGCGAAATTATGGTCATTTGCGCAGGCCGCTACGTCCCATACAAGAAGAGAGTAAAGAACGGACCTGCAGCCAACACCGCGGTCAAACTGTGAGTACAGATTTCCTTCGCTCATTCCCCTCTCCCTGTCAACACTGACCATGCCTCACAGTTTCGTCAAGGTCTTCAAGAGCTACAGGGCCAACAAGAAGCGTATCCCAACCACGATCTTTTCCAAGGTTAGCTTGTCAGTACAGCTTCGATCATGCGTCGTCTCTGATATGCCCCGGTTCAGAATGAATAACCAACTATTGTCACGTACAGATGCAATACTTTATGATGTATTAGCTTCGCCTGTAGATTGTTGTTCTCGCTCAGACTTGTATTTCTTTCACAAAAACACTGTATTCCCCAATCGCGCCCACTGCCCGCTTTCTTTCAGCAGAACGCGAATGCTGGCGCTTGACTGCGATCTACTGGTTAATTACCGATCTGCGGGTATCGATCAAAAGGGGGAGGGATGCGCGTCCGACTCAGGGACGACAGCGCCTAGATTCGTATACAAATCGCCTCCCCTCATCGAGGCATCTCTGGCTGATCGAAGATCGGGTCTCTCCTCGCGCGTGTGGGGTGGATCCCGCGGGGCCGGATCCGGGCTTGCGCTGAGACTACTCATGTGCCTGCCTATGGGCGCTTGGCAATGTTCTTTGACAACCGATTCCGCTGACGAGTGGTCGCCCTCAGGACGCATTTTCTTGAGCCTCTGCGGCATCGGAAATTAAACATCAAGCCCACAGCGGAGCCTATCTGCTCGACTGGCTAAACCTACTTTAGGTATAGATCTCTTTCATCCGACTTGTTCACAATCAGATCACTTACATGGATAATCTATCGCCAGGTTGTCTTTGGAAAGGGCGAGTTTCAGAAACATGGGTCGCATACTGATGACTGGGTCTTAGGCCCAATTCCGGTAAGGGTCGAGAACTGAGAGACAGGTGCACGCCTCAAGTCTTTACGTCAGAACGAGGCCCATCATCTCAACACACTTCTGTGAAGAGTCTTGAAAGACAAAGGACGCGTCCACCCCCGATACGTGACGCAACCTCAAGGCAATTTGGTACTCGGATGGTCTGGATCCGAGGGAGGTAAGTATAAATGCCGACCTCAGTCATCGGATATGGTCGTCACGCTGGTCTCACTGGTCTCACACCGGTCATCCACCCACTCCTACCCTCCAGCTCCGGCTATTTTCTGCTCTCGCTATGTCTGACAATACCGTCCTTCCCCGCAATTCTGAACCACATGATATCCCTGGTTAGTCTCGTGCATTTTTTTCACCCGCCAACACTAGTCTTATGTGTCTCAGAAACAGAAACTGCCAGCGAGACCGGTGGTGATGCAGAGACCGTGGGTCAGGTCGCCGCGTCGGAAACTGGGGATATCGGGCCCGACGCCATACCCCTCCACCCCGACCTGCTGGTTAGGTCGAGCTCATTTGTGAGTCGAGGCACCATCCCAGAAATGGTTGCGATCGTCGAAGAGATCGATGAGAGGGTATGTACCCATATCCTCTGTGTGTTCTGCTGGCTAACGTCCTCTCAGGACAACATAGGTCGAACCCCTGAGGATCCCAGGGTTCTGAACGTCCCCCCCATCCGTAGCAATCCCCCCACTCGTAACGCTAACCCGGCATCTGGCCGTACTGCCTCTACCGCTGTGCGTCGCTCTCCAGTTCCCCTTGTCCTCTAAGTCGCTAAGTTGTGTCGTCTAGGGACCTCGTCCTCCGGTTCCTCCTGCAAATCGAACCTCCAGAAGGGTAGGATATCTGCCGATGATCCCTGATCCAATGTCTGACTTATGTTTCTCTTTAGGTTTCTTATCAAGAAACCAAGATGCGGATTATTGTACGCTTCATTTTTGTTTCTTCCGAATGTTTATCTCACAAGTTCGTAGTTTCGTGACCAAGTCAATTCTGGGTATATCTATGTGAACCTCAGTATCCCCAAGTATTATGTGACCTGGTTCATGATTTTCTTAGCCGTTCTCGCCGTTTTTGGCGGGTCGGCCTGCATTTCTGCCGTGCGGTACCTGGAACTATTAAACGAAGAATACTATTTCTGGTTTAACTGCCACAGGGTCGGTTGAATGAAGTTATGTATATCGTAATCTCCGCCTCGTGTATGTTCTGTATGCCTTGCTTTCTCTGTTCCAGTGTTTGTGTATAATATCTCTAGAAATAAAATCTTTAGACGAAATGGCTAAGCGAGACACGTTCTACCGGAGACGAGCGAATAACCAGCAAATCGACAAATATGAGAACTTCAGGTCTCTTCCACACGTGGCTCACCGTTCCTTTCAACTGCCACCTCACGTAGATGCTGCCGATGTCCCATCCACGGTCGACCATCAAGACATACAGCAGGCGAAGAACACCATACGACCGTCTCCAAACACAGCGCAATTCTGATAGTCTCTCACCCGAACAAGGTGCGTCCGAGAACGTAACACACATGCTCGAGGTTGTCATTTCTTTCTTTCAGAAAATCGGTCCCATTACCTTCAGGAATTCAGGGTTGGGAGTTCTAGAGACCATTTTGTCTCGTTGGTTATGGGATTCGCTTCAATCATCAGCAACCTAACGTTTTAGTGTAGGAACACTCCTGTATCGCAGAAATCAGGTGTTCCACAATCATCCTCGCTCCAGCCTACGGAATTGGAGGTAGAAAATATCTTTTCTGAGTCACGTCCCTTCTCGCTCACCTTGTTGTTAGGGTGGAACATGGGTCCGGTTTTTCTCCATCGAGAAAAACCAACATCAGCTATACAATCCTGTTACAGGGGAGACCGTCCCAGTAACGGAATTCATGGCTGAATGCCAACCTCATGACGGAGATTTAGTCTTAGAGGGCATGACGGCACTGGCCGAAGTTTCTGTAAGTGACCTTCTTAACACTGCCGTGCATTTTGGTAAATAAATCAAGGGTCCTGGGATTGGCACTATCACCTCATCCAAGTTAGACGAAATAAGCATGCCCAACCCCAGCAAGTTGGTGGAGCAGAAACCATCATCCCCGCTTGGCCTTGAAGGGGATTTTGCCACCGATCTTTCCCCACTTCCACCGCCATCCCCGCCCGGTCTTGAAGAGGATTTTGCCACCGATTATCCCCCAATTCCATCACCATCGTCGCTACCGGATCACCGCACGCTGCCCACACCCCACAAAACCTCAAGACATTCCGTAAGCCCACCGTATCGCAGTACCCAGAACATTCAAGTATCTGGTACGTCGTCGATCGTACAAGACGGTTCATCTCTTATCGATAATAAAGTGAGTATCTGTGCCGAACCCTTTACCCAAGGCTCAAAATCTGTAGGATCGACCGGTTACTGTAAGAGACATGGAACGATTCGCAAATGCAATCCAGGACACCATACGTGAGATTGGTCGTCAGTTCATCGTGGTGTTATCAGAGGTCCATCAGCATGGAGATGCAACTGCGGATGAATTTGAGGAGTGATTCATATTCGCCAACATGTACCAGTTATTTTTCTCTTCTACACACAAATTCTATCGTTTCCTTTCACGTTCGAGCAAACCTCTTGCCACATGACAGTCATCCACGTGTCCAACGTTACTGCCAACCCTGATGTCTGAGGACGAATACTCCACGGAGACAACTCTCAAAGGACATACCTCTTCTGCTGTCACCTTGGAGTTTTCTCCTGATGGAAAGTTTCTTGCGAGCGGAGCTGACAACGGTGTCCTGTTAATTTTTTCAACATCCTCCTGGGTGCCGTTGGGTCATTTCGTCGATACCTCGCCTGTTTCTGTCATGACGTGGTATATTGGAAGGCGTTACCTACTACTCTGCGGACATCGGAGTGGGGATCTACATTTTTTGACGTTCACGGGATCGGTGGTAAGTTTGTCCTTGTCGATGTTCCCCCACTTGCTAACTGCCACCATGCAGGAGAATGTTGTCGTTTGGACCTCGACATTCGATGGACCCATCCATTCTTTGTCGATATTCCCAACGTCCCATTGCGTCGCTATTGCTTACGGTAACGAGGTGGTTCTAACGGAAGTTCTCCTCAACCCAAATCGACTCAATGACAAGCGGAAACACTTGCCGAAGCTGCCTTCTGCCTCTCAGTTTCCTACAAAACTACCCGAGCCAATTGCAACATCACTTCGTTTTCTCGGGGACAAGAACCAGCTTCTCGTCACGTACACAGCTCATGGTATAGTGTAAGTTGCAGTATTTATCTCAGACACAAGCCTCACATACGTCCAGTCATTGGGATATATCTTCCATGTCGGTAGTTGGTCGAATTGCCCCAAGGACATGCCCAATGTGCGTGAGACTGATTCTATGATTCCCCTTACACACTGACACGCTAGCAGAGGGAGATCAACTGTAAATACCGGAAACACTATCTTGGGGGTCGCAAATCTCATTGACGGCGTGGATTGGTTTTCTCTATCCAACTACACATTCATATCCACCACCAAACCTCTCTATGCTCAGAAGCTGTCTGACTCTTCGACGCCAATTTTCCTTGGGGGTGACAACATAGTCGTAATCGGTGGAACCAACGGGAAGGCTCATATTCTTGGCCTTGAGAATTGCTTGGGCAGCTTGGACCACAATGGTATGTACTTCCATCCGCATTCGCTTTTGTCCAGACTCCTCTAATGAACGTCCCAGATGTAGAGGAGATAAGATCAGTGGTGCGCAAATATCGAAATACCCAGATCCCACAATCCATGAGTCTCATCCCTTCAACTAGGCGTTTGCATCTAATGTCCGAGGACGGAGGATCATTGCCACTGGAACTGTTGGACATCGAGGAGAAGCGAAGATTACAATATGGTCGTCCGTATTGAGGAGAAGGGTATACGCCAGGCCACACGCCATATTGAAGGGGATTATTCCAACGGTAAACTTGTCTCCCTGCGGCTAGATTCGTTCTCATTGAAGTCCATGTAGACTCTCGCCTGGAACCAAATCCTAATCGTCGCTGCACTGTTACTCCTCAGCGGCGCCTGGCTCATTCACTTGATCGGCGAGCTGTCCTGATGTCGGCATGGATTGCATAATAGGTCATAGGCGTGAGCTTTACAAGGAAATCATACTTTCGTTCATTTTCTTGTTTGTGTGGGCATCGTGGGTAGCACTTGTGTAATAAAGTCGAGGCGCGGGGTTGCCGTCTTCGGATATTATCTAAACCATCAATCTCCCAACTACCATGGACCCAAACGACGAAAATCCATCTAGCCTACCACTGGACAATGCGAACTTCATGTCTGTCGACACCATCTCAACCAACGACCGTTCTCCTCAAGAGCTGATCCAGTGTATTCTTGAACACGAGGTGGCTGGAACGCCACTCGTACTTACCGGGCTCAACTCGGGCACAAGTTGGTCATCCGTGATTCCACGTTTGCTCGGACGAAGTGGTTTGACAATTGAAGGTTGGGATCCAGCGAGACCTCGTGTTACATGTCAAGCAACCTGACATAGTGAATATCCAGATACAGACGAAAGGAACGATTGTGGTGTTCATCACATGGCGACACTACTGAAGGGGTTACCGCAATTTCCGGACTATCTGTTATCCGATTGGGCGGCGATGTCTCCTCTTGTTCCCTGTGATCTGCGTTGTGAAGTGGACTATGTTGGACGTGGTGAGAGACTATCGCGTTGAGGTTAAAGTTATATTGAGTACTGATTAAATTTATGCAGGCCAGGCCTTCCAGCGGACACACTGCGCGGCCACTCTCCAACAACTGGTTCTTGATTCCGCAGAACAGACGCCATACATATGGTTTATCTCAAAAGCATCTTCGGCGCAAGAAGTGACAGAACATTTGTCTCGCACGACACTATCCACACCTATGAGTACACAAGAACTTCTTTCATGTCCGTTTCCGCTCTACACTCACCACCAATCCGTTGGTGACCTCCTCATCTTGCCCCCCCACTGGTGCGTTCCCAGAGTGACATCTGGCCTGAATCTGATGTAATGTTACAGCTATGCGCAAAACCTTCAACGTGGAGAGGTTTCTTTTGTTTCCTGGTTGCGAATGTCGCAGCGTGGTCTGGAATTGGCTATATACCACGAACTACCGATGTACAGAAGGTGGTGTCCATTCTCTGCCCCATCGCTTACCGCTAAATATTTGTCCCAGGTTGTGCCATCCAGAGCGTTACGGTATTCGCAAGATGATTCACAAGGCCTTGGTCATCCACACCACAGCCCTCGATAGCCCCCCGACACCCGAACCAAATGGTCTTAGTTTACAACAGATCGCCAAGTGTCTTCGAACGCTGCTACAACTGTTTGACGAGGTCCTCCTGGAAGGATATTGTAGGGACCATAAATCGCTTGCTTTCGTAGACCACCCATCCAGCGAGCAGGCATGTCATTTTTGTGGATCGTGCCTGTTCCTATCTTGCTTTCGTTGTATCGGTGGTTGCTCTAACTCGGAACGGGACCCTCTTCCCGGAAATTCGTCAATATGTGTCTGCCCCGCTTGTTACGTCGAAGGACGGACATGTGGTTGTGGAAACATGGATCCAGAACGCCTTTCTGGCCTTTCGCATATGCTCCAAGACAGGAATCATGCAGCAGACGCACTCTCAAAGTTCCAGCTTGCTCATGGAGTCCAAATGCAGGAACCTCTGGAAATATCGGAGGAGTATATATCTTGCTCTCGTCGCCAAAATATGACTCAATTTTGAAACAGCTATTTTTCGTGGCCACGAGTTGCGGTGTTCCAAGCTGCCAAGGAACTGTGGAAGTTAAGGAAAACTCCTGATGCTGATAGGGTTTGTGTTTGTTTGCGATTGGTTCACACAGACAACTCAGAATATTTTAGAAAGGAAAGACGTGCACTCCCCGTGGAAAGGAACGCTCGCATTCGGCTCCCTATGCTTCTCTGGTCAACTGCAAGAAGTGCCATGCGGCGAAGTGTTTTTCGCATATTCTCCAAACCCAGGTGCATTCCTCTGAAGCACTTTTAGCAAACGCAGCAGATTCCGACAGCAGTTCATGGCATCAACTTCACCAAACTGCTCGTCAACGTGACCTGATCTTGTCTGGTGACCCGGAGAGGTTCCCCAACAATGCAAAACGACTCGCATTCTACGCTATTAAATTCTCGACCGCCTCAGCCCTCGATTCCGCAACATCAGCTGGATTTTATGATACATCGATTCCGGCAAGTTCTTCTGAGATTATGTGGTCCTTCTTAACTGATATCCCAAACTAGATCACAGCAGAGCTGGGCTCCGCGTTCGATACTTCCAGCAACCATGGGTCTTTTGTTGTACCTCCAACTGCATCAAGTTCTCGGGTGGCTGTAACAAATGCGCCAGCCGACACTGCCAACCCCAGCGCAAGCCAGAGCGGTCCCAAACGAGGAAGGAGCCCTGAAAGTGAAGACAGCGAAAGTGCACCAAACAAGCGTCCTCGGTTCCGTCGAAATCCTGCCAGGACCCTCCGCTATGTATGTCCAACACTGATGGTTTTTCCCGAGCGAATCTTTACGTCGTACGTATATCCAGACAAGTTCTCAGACATCTGCGGTCACTGTGGTACCAAATAGTGTCTCCGCACGTCTACGGAGGACAAGGACCGAGGACTCTATTGGCACAAGTTCCATGAACTCGGTTGTGTCTCAACCTGAAGACCGCTCCCGCAATAGGGCAGGTAATCAGTCCACTCACAGTACCTCCGACTCTGACCAAACGGCTCCCCCACCACGGAGGACCTCAAGAACCTCATCAATGAACTCTATTCGCTCCGAATTTGCTTCTATGGTACGTTCGTTTTGACCAGAGGTTCTTACACTTCTGAACTGTATTACAGAATAAAGATGTACCCATTGCGTTTAACTTCTTCAACCCTATCACTGACCTATCGACTGGGAGTGGCAATGGGGTAGAATCATTCTCGGATCTCTTACGCGAGTTCTCCGCATCGCGGGTTGATCAATCTCTGGCGCATCAACGTGACAGCAGGGTAGAGGCGCAATTACGACGAGACCAACTGCATGCCTCCTCCTCCAAGATCAATCAGACCGCAACATTCCATAGGGGCTCCTCACACCAACTCCCGCATTCCACCACGTGGGATCCATTCCTACAACCACCAGTCACGGGTGCCGCATCCTCGTCAATTCAGCCACCTCAAACCGCCGACACGACATCGACCGGTAAATCTCTGATCATAAATCAACTTGGCCAGCAGGAATCCCCGTCACAAGTGAGTGCCCATCGTCTTTCTCGACGATCCTCGCACATTTTTGGCGAGGAGTACAGCAACAGTACTGGTATGTTCCGATGTCCACAAATAAGGCAACACGCTCTCAGACTAACGCACCCACAGGAACTCCTGGTTTCCCCAACAACACCACTCCCCGCGAACGATTCGGGAGGAGTGATTCACGAGAAGATGCAGAAGCTCAACGGGGTGCGTTCTCTGGGGTTCTTATCTTTCACACCTCACACAGGTCTAGTGCTCGAAACGATGCAAGGCGATTCGTTATCTAAGGAGAATATAGAAGCATATATTGGCCTCCTTAATGTATCTGGCGCGTTCAGCGATTCAAAGTAGCCTACTGTTGTTACACGTCACATGTTATTCCTTTATCCGGAAATCTATCCTCGATCTGTACTCCATCTCTTCGTAACAACTCCACCCCTCCTCCTCCCCAGGCACCGCCACCCGCCGAAGACCAACCAACCCAGCCGCTTCTTGGGTCAGTGGGTACGTTTTCGAAAGTGTATGACATCACGGATGTGAGTGCTAATGCACCTGCCAGTTCCGTATGTCACCGGGTGTTGTCTGCACCTGCAGGTCCCACTGTAGCACCTATGACCCACAAACTGGAGAGTATCGCGGAGGGCAACTCATTAACAGAAATACCGCGTACTTACACCGGAAGGACGATGACCGATCCACCAATCTGGACAAGTTTGCCACGCATGTAGCTTCCTCAGTTCTGGAAGGGTCCTCTCTGCTCAGGCTGCCGCACAATGCCCGAGAATCCTCTCCGCTCTGTCTGGAAACTCTTCCTCAAGAGCTACTCACCCTGGAGCAAGAACTTCGGGATCGCGTTTCTTGGACACCGACCCGCCGACCGCTGGTCTTCGTCGGTGGTCCCCTTCCCAATACCGCGTTTGAGAATCCATTGTTGGCCCCTGATTACGTCCCCAATGCCGGACCCTGCGCCTTACTCCCCTCTCACCCCTATAACGTGGGTTTTATCGAGAACGAAAGCCGTCTCTATGAGATCCGTGTGCAACTTGAACAGTCAAGAACCGCCCAAGAAACATGCGAACGGCTGTCTGACCAAGTTGACATCGGCCTACGGAGAATGATGGAGCATAAGAGGGATGAATGGGATAGGCAAAGGTTGAAAAGTAGAGCAACTGCAAGTGGATTTGTTGTCGTTGATACCGGTGAGGCACGGATGTCTTTGCTCATTGCTGCGTAAACTGAAGATATTGCAGAGAAATACCTTATGGATCGCACATCACTCGACCCTGTCGTCACCATCACCCTATTGACAGTCCTTCTCATGCATCTCTTTTTCCACCTTTCCCGACGTGCAACAGTGGTTTTATTGGCAGGGATGCGATGTGTACTCGCTCTGCAGGGCGCCCATGAGGAGACGATAATAAAAATCCCTGAAGATCCACGGACTGTTATCAATCGCTTTAATCTCGACCCTTCGTGTTCCACATTCCTCCAATGCCCCCTCTGCTATGCTTTGTACCCCTATAACGGAACAATAACCTCAGGCCAACCCGAAACCGAACGGTGCACATACAAGCCGACACTAACGAGCCCTCCATGCGATGTCCCACTCTGGGAAGAACGTCGACTTGGTGGAAAGATTATCCGAGCTCCTCGCCGGAAGTACATTCACCAAAGCCTCAAGGATTGGGTTGGAAGGCTGTTGATGCGCCCTGGGGTTGAGGAGTTACTACGCGAGCCTTGCAGTCGTAAGGAAACCTCTGCAATGGAGGATATCTGGGACGCTCCTGTACTCCAGTCCTTTAGGGATGAAGATGGGAAAAGCTTTTTCCGCGATCGAGGGGAAGAAATACGACTTGCATTCAGCCTCAACGCAGATGGCTTCCACCCGCTCCACATGCTAGAAGCCAAACAAACACTCACCTGTACCGCTATATACATGGTCGTTCTCAATTTCCCCCCCCATCTTCGGTATCTCTTCCGAAACATGTATCTTGCTGGAGTTATTCCTGGTCCGGGAAAACCATCCCTCGATCAGATCAACCACGTCCTCTCCCTCCTCGTTACGGAACTACTCGAATTCTGGAAAGGCATATACTATACACTCACGTTTACCTCGTCATTGGGCCGTTTGGCGAAAGGGGCCATGATTCCGCTCGTCTGCGACATGCTTGCTGCCCGCCAACTTTCTGGGCTCAGTAGCGCAACCTCCACCTGGTTCTGCACCTGCTGTCTCCTCGAAATTCAAGATATCGAAAATCTAGACAAGGACAGTTGGCCCCCTCGTGATCTTGGCGACCAGATTAGACAGGCGATGATGTGGAAAGATTGCGAGAGCGAGGAGGAGCGGGACATCTGTTTCAAAGCATTTGGAGTGCGTTGGTCAGCTCTACTCAACCTTCCTTACTGGAATCCGATTCAATTCTCGGTCATTGACTCGATGCATGCTGCGTACCTTGGCTTGTTCCAATCACATTGTCGGAAGGTCTGGCGGATAAATGTGGCCATCGATGGAGGAGAAGGTACATCTATACAGCCGAAGAAGTCTATCCCTCGACCCAGCAACCGAAAACTCTCCCAATGGCTCAACCTCATTCGAAGTATATCTGATCCAGAGAGGTTGCGCAAGTGTTTACTTGATGACTGCAACAAGGATACATTGTGGCACATATGCGTTGACAACAACCTACGGAGTGCCGGTGGACGGAAGCAGCTGGTAGACAATATCATTGCTTGGGTGAGTGTGCTAGAGTTTTGTCTTTCGGTCGCTAATTCTGTGGCCTCAGCGATCCCGGATCGACCCAGCTCTCATTCAACTGCCCGATACCTCTAATTCGACCACAACGGGAGTCTCGGGTAATGACGGTGACGGAGAATCAACTCCACACGAATCTAGTGAGGACGAAGAGGACATTAGATTCCAGCAGAAGCTTGAAAAATCTGAGGCCGCGTTCACCGAGTATAGGATTGGGGATGCATCGCTCTCAAATCTGAGGGCAGATGTGTTGCGGGTAATGTGTCAGGCAAGAGGCCTTGAGGCGAGCGGTAGCAAGGGTGATCTAGCCAAAAGTCTCATACACTGGGTGAGAGTGATTACACGAGCGACTTGTCACTTTATTCTCTAATGTATCATTATAGCGTCAAAATCACATCCCTGAACCTCCTGAGGCAATTGACGAGCCAAGGGATGTCCTCGGAAAGAATATCTTGGAGGCAGTGTGGGACGATATGACACGTACTGAGCTACCATCATGGATCAGCCCAGCACCTCGAAATTGGGGTACCGCTACACGAGGGAAGCTAACTGCTGATCAGTGGAAGGTAGTCGCCACCGTCCATTTGCCGATTACTCTTATTCGCCTGTGGGGTTCACAAGAGGGGCGGTACTTCCTTATGTTGTGTAACTTCATGGACCTCAGCGCTGCGGTGCAACTCGCAAACCAGCGGGTTATCACCCAGAAGCATGTTGAGGATTATGAACGACTAATCCTACGCTACCTTACAGGAATGAAGGTCTTATACAAGGACACCCCGCTGCAACCGATCCACCACATTTCATTGCACGCTGGGGAATTCTTAAAGCTCTTTGGGCCAACTCACTCAGTCCGCACTCCAGGGTTTGAACGGTTTAACGAGAGGTTGGGGTTGCAAAATACTAATCAGAAGTCAGGTGGGTACTCCTTGTAATACGTGCTGTTTCAGACCTCACATTCAAGTAGGCGATCTTGAGGCCACGTTCACCATAACAGCGTGCAGGGCAGCTAATCTCGAATGGATGATGCAAAGCAAAGATATACCAGATTCCGCCAAACCCCTCATCGAGTCATTTTCGAAAGTATCCACTGAGGATCACCGGGGAACAAGACTCGCCGATGAAATGCACTTTCCTCCTACTCGACCCCCCAAAGGCGCCAACCTTAGTTCCATGGTGCACGCCCTTCTCTTGCAGCTGGTGCAAGACACACGCATCCCGAATGGACTTCACCCAATTTCCCCAAACGTATTGGAACTTGACAAGGTATCCATCTCCGGCGTCATCTATGCGAGCGAGAAGTCCTTGCCTCGGGACAGTAATATTATCTTCCGGCGACCAGGAGGGGTTTCGGAGAGGGTCGGTCGCATCAAGCTGATCTTTCAGTCGGAGAATTCTGCTTTGTCTGGAATGACCTTCATGGTTGTCTCCCAGCACAGCCTTATCGCAAATCCTGTTGCTCAGAATATCTACAGACGATTCGGATTTGCCGGGGGGTTCCTCTGTAATTTACAAGAGGACAACCGACTCCATGTCATCCGCTCAACCGACGTTGTTTCCCACTTTGCTATGACCAGACTGGGCTCTGGTGGGGAGACTTCGATGCATGTACTCCCATTGAACACGGTATGGAGTGGTGCTGAAATTATGGACCGTTTACCCAATTCCAAGTAGAAAATGTCAAATTATGAAATCCCTGAGGACTACCCGCTTCCGGAATCCTAACTCCATCCAATTGAAAATTCCGTCAGCATGCCACATTCCTGCAATCAAGGCTTCAGCGTCTTCGGGTAAGCTCTCGTCCCCAGTATTTGTGCCCCGCTGAGACCGGTTCCCCTTGCACAGTACAATCACTCGAACTCTCTTTCCCTTCGACGGCTCGCGGCACTCTTTCCTTCCAACGACCCACAGCACACTTCACCTTTATCCGCCGCCTCCGTGAATTTGTTCCATT
>Ga0307512_10001838_pt1 | contig 28542 bp, 27 predicted proteins | sample 14_EM_MG_FD_200267 | JGI IMG/M metagenome (GOLD analysis project Ga0307512, IMG submission 200267) | Populus trichocarpa ectomycorrhiza microbial communities from riparian zone in the Pacific Northwest, United States - 14_EM | ecosystem: Host-associated > Plants > Roots > Unclassified | place... | reverse complement strand
CTGTACACCAACGGGTCGACCGCTTTGCCAATCGGTCGACCTATTGGCCAACGGGAAAATTTGGCGTATGGGTCGGAACATAGATAAGATAAGATGACATGGATTAGATTAGTCCCATTGGCCGCTACAAAAGCCGACCCGCAAAGCTTCTCGGCCGACAAAACATCGGCTTTTGGGAAAATGCACTCGCGCGTGACATGCTAGATATAAGTAGGCTAGAACATGCAGCAACGTTGCGCACATAACAATAACCTGGGCAATTGGGTCGATTGTGACACGAGCTCGCGAGCTGAAGTCAGAAGGTTTGAGAGAATCCGGACTAGTCAAGTGCAGTTTGTGCTAATTTTCTTTCAGGACTGTGAAGAGTCGTGCAATATCGAGCTTCCAGAGGACGGACATACCCAAAACTGAGTGGTGAGCGTCACTGCCTTTGACGAAGCTACAAACCTATACAAAAGACGACCTGGACAAACGGCATGCTGCGTAGATGCGTGTCCTTCATTCGCCCAGGCATTTCCTAGTCAGGACATTCTACACTGGGGCTCTACAAGATATGGCAAGACATATATAACGATGGGATGAGATATTCAGGGAGTACGACACAAAAGCCTGAGCCGCGAGACAGCTCGAGTGATAGTCGGTGATCAGTGGCTGCCGGACACTTACTGTATCGACTGATGAGATCTGGACAGCTTTCTCGGTTCTTTGTGGCGTCAAACTCCCATTTCTTAGGACCCTTAATTTCGGGTGAATATTTACTATTAGGAGCCCTTCGATGATGATAGAGATAAGTCGGAGGAGGGATGATGAAGTCGCTGAGCAGATTATGAGACCGGGAGCGAAGCGACGACGAGTGGTACTACAACTTGTTTGTGTGAGTGAAAATATGGCCATATCTTTGGCTCCCTAACCAGCGTCAAAGACAACTCCTGCGACTGTTATCTTGTCATCTGGACTGCTCATTTCGACTCAACTCACTTGGCAATGAACTCAGCTCGCATGTGTCTATCACTTTTTCACACCTTGCGGATCATACTGCGCATTATTTCCAGGGCCGTCATTTTACACTGGTTTCATGAAACAAAATCGGCAATCCTCAGGCAGCCGTCCTAACCTCATCTACCAGTACAGAACCTGGACAGAAAGCTGAGGATATCTAAGGATAGGAATTCACAGAACACAATGAAGTTGGAAGATGCAGGAATGACTACAGATTTACCTGGTCCTACTAGGAAAGATAGACTGTACTGATAGATGAGGTTGGAACAGAGTGTCCCATATCTCTCGATACACAGTGGTGCATACAAATATGCGACGTTTCAGCGCAGCAGAGAGCAGTATAGGTCGTTATTATGTGAGCTCCCTAAAAGCAGACAAATATGCAAAATTTCGTCAGGACAGGCTGGCAGAGCTTAACGTGTAACTAATCTCTATTACTATCATGACAAGGGACCCGAACGTGCGCACGCGCGTGTACCAACTGAATCTCTCCAGAGTCGTTGCGCCGTTACACGGTACAGAACGATACAAGCCGCCACGAATCAACCCGTACCGGCGTCTATACCGATGGTCAGCAATCGTCGGATAATTAGTCATAGAGTTGAAGTTATTGAAGAATAGGAGTTTGGAATACACATGCACAGCTGAAAGGATGCAGAAATACCTGTGGACCTATCGGGAAATATGAACTATACGGATAGATAAGATTAAGATCTACCGGTCCTCAGCAATTTTTTTTCACAGTTCAAGTGTATCATTGCAGGTCGGTCCACCGTTCGGTCATCTTGTCATGGATAATGTGATAGATAATATCCAACACAGTGGTTCAAACTTTCATCTCCATCCTTGCGCTCCCCCATCTCTCTCCTCTCAGCAATAGACTTGACTTGGACTAAAGAGTGTAAATGAGTGTCTACTTCACTTCTCGTGCACAGCTCACGTTATTTTAACTATATTTATTTACCAACACCATCATATCGTTCTGGATCATGAACATATTTGGGTGGCCATCACTAGCTTTAGCGGGTACAGGACACGAAAATCACGCGGGAAGAGATTAGAGTACAGACTTTGATTCTTGGAAGACGCCTTGAACGCCTTGACAGAGGTTTCCAGTCTCACCACCATAGGTATGACTCGTACAAAATGGGGTCGGGAAGAAATACAGAGGGAGGGAAGGGCAATACCCAAACGAGGCATGCAGGTTTTAGGCCGGTACGCTGGTATTTACAGCACCCAGTGTTCATAGCACACATTGTAAGTTGTGTCACACCTCACCAGTTAAGCTAAGCGATCTGGCGTTGTCCAGTCAACGAACTTATGGGCTCGGGATTCTCGAGTATGGAGAAGGTATCCACACTTACCGTGTCCCTGTTGCAGGAATGGTGGACGGGAAATGAGGCTCGCCCCTCTCATGTCACTTGCAGGCTCCTGGCACCCACCAACAACGACGAAAATGAAGGTGGGATATTTTGTTTCTAGGGATTCACTACTTCCTCCTTGGAAGTACCTGCATCATGGCTCGAAATGCAAACACGCTACCGGGAAGGGAGGATTGCGTTTCAGGCCCGCAGACCTGTTGTAGCCATCAGAAAATGCGAGAATGGAGGTGCAACTCATATCGAGCGTCATCCAATGCGGGGCTGGACGGCTTTTACATCCACTTTGGGCATCTCCGGTAGGGCGGAGAGGACGAACACCCCGGCCACAAAACTCAAAAAGAATCAGCCTGAGCGAATAAAAATACTTTAGGAGTTTATCTTAATCGGATCAAAGCCGCATTGCATTCCTGTAGTGGGGGCGACCCTCTGTTCCCCCAATTACATTGTCCGAAACCGACCTACATGAGCTCGTTTGTATGAGGACCGGGTGTGCAATAAAGGATCTATCGAACTTGCCCGGGACATTACCGACTATAAATATGCCGATGGTCAAATTAATCCGTGGTTATAGGTGGTGGAAAACACCGCAATATTGGTGTTTTTTTGTTCCGCGGATTTGGGCGTGGCTAGGGCCGATCCGTCATCAATACAGTGCCCTCTAGCGCAGCAATTTGCACATGGGTTATGAGTTTATGGTGGCGATGGCAGCGGTGAAAAGTTGACGTATTACGCGCAAAAACTCGTTCCCGTTTCGATTCACATAAGTGCGTGGGGCGGATTTGCGGGCTGAAGTGGTAATGATACTATGAAAAGCTTAAGTTGTTATCACCTATTCTTTCTGGATGTTATTTCTCAGCCTGTTATATTTATCCAATTGTCTGTACCACAATTTGAGGGTACAGAACCTGCTTTTGAATAACAGCGGTCATCACACAGCCTCAGCCCATGTCGTACATGTTGTCATTGCTCATCTCGGCAGGAGATACGATAGGTTCCTTGTAGTACCCGGTCCACTTGTAGCTGGAGCGTCGACCCCAAGCGCTAGCTCTCAGCCGTGCTGGCCTTCTATGCACCTTGGGGCGAATGGGAACAGCTGAACACAGCTTGCAAGGAGCTACATATAAACCGTATACGTCAGATTATACGACAAATACATTTGCTGTAGTAAACCTAAGATTTATTCTAGATTTTCGCCACCGCCTTCTGCATCTTGAGAACTGGAATTAACTTTAGAGACACTAGGAGAGCGACATTCTATTTGGCAGCCTAGCAAGAGAAAGAACCGCGTCAACAGCACGACCTGAAGAAAACGCCGCCCAACGGTAACCTTTCCAGTTCCCTGAGAATGAACCATTCATGCTGCCAGGAATACGTGGATTAAATCCAATCCTAGAATATTGTGCCTGTCATCTGCAGCATGGGTTACGGCACTTACCGTCGAATAAATATTTGTGGTGTACTGATTCATGTCCGGTAAATGTGACTGGCGGAAATGGCTACCGCATCGAAGATCTAAACCCCGCCGAAATAGATTGGACCGGAGCCATCCGTAGTGCTGACCAGGTCCAGATTGCTATCACAACTGAATCCGGGACGACTGAACAAATAGAAGTTTTGAACTGATGTCACGGATGTTTTGTTATCCAGATCTACCTGCTTATCACCTTCACTAGGTATTAGTTATCCTGAGCATGGGTCAGTACGAGCATTGATTCTTCGACACGTGCTGTGCGGCTGAGAACAAGCTTTTCAAGCAGAAAGAGCACCCATAGGCCAAGATCGACGCCACCGGGATTCGCCATTCGTATGGGCTATCGATGACGATTAGGTAGATAAGTAGTGGGGTATTCAGTGCGTACAGTGAATATTAATGGCTATTCTCGCGACAGAGGAACTAACGAGAGGGAACTCCGGGTACCTCTATTTGCTTTTGCTGTCTGTCCTGCGCGTTGTTTTCAGCTGCTGCTATAATTGGAAACTCGAAATTGTTTCTTTTTGCGCAGCTTGAAATCATGCTGGCCAGCCACCAACCAACTTGTAGCAAACAAACCAAGAAGACATTTTGCTCGATACTTATTGTGCATGTCTCTATCGGTTTCCTAAACCTTCTGTCAGGCTAACCCGGAAGTTGTAAAATACTCGGCAATCGTATGATTGTACTCGAGGAGCTCGCAGCATACATGTGCTGCAAGAGCTGCATGCATGGGGCTGATCCGGATACTCTAATGCGTTCCCAAAATGGGTCGAGTTGAGCAGAAACGTGAGATGCCCGTCCCGATTGAGTAAAGCGCAGTTAGAATGAGGATATTGTCAGGTTTTGGCGATATTTTAATTCATTCAAAAGACCGAATGTGCTCTTTGCAGACACGTATTCCTTACGTGCGCAAAGAGGGATGGCAAGACATCTGTTCGTGGAAGATGGACATAGCTAGGTATGAAAGTAGGTATGAAAGTGGGTATGTAACCTAAATCGTAAACCCTAATCCATACAATCACGTGATACGCCCCATTGGTACTGGACAAGCCAAATAAGCGAGCACAAATGTGGTTGGTCTAGATGGAGGTGGAGTTGTATGTACATATGTACTGTTACATTCCATGCAGATCCAATCAAGAAGCCTCAAAATTTATTCTATCGCTTATATCGACCATACGGTGCCACACCCTCTTCTCACTGGACCTTTCAGCCCTGGGGTGATACATACGAATCGCTTGCCCAGGCTGCGAGGAGGTGAATGAGGTAGAAAGATCGAAAATCAAAGGTTCGTTCTCACACTATTGAACTGCACTTGACACCCATCGGGGAAAAGCGAACGCGCACCTTCATTGGCTCGATGGTCCATGCAAAAGGAATCCCAGACAACTTCTCATCACCAAAATTATTCATTTGAATTATCGATACTCGTGTAGTGAATACAAGGCGGGGAGAAACCTGTTTCTGCAGCTGATGGGCTGCTTGAAACAAATGTACCATGTACATGCATATCTCTCTCAGCGATGATAATTTCTATCATATATATATAGTATGATAAGATAATTGCCAAAGAAAGTCCAGATTTAAGTCATGATTGGTGGGTAGTGAAGTAAACACCAGTTCCTAGGTAAGTATAATCAGGCCAGAGAGCGGATTTGTGCTCCGAATTCTTTATTTTACGCGGTCGTTGAATGTAGTAGAGTGTAGACAGATTGCTTTTCCTACGCAAGTGACTGCTGCCTGGTCTCAATGTAGACCGATGTGTACCCACCATCCTAGTCAGATACATCGCATTCCGAAACTTGATATATCTGCGCAGGTGTCTCTCGGGGTATTACTCCACATGTACATGACGTGTACAAGAACCCCACATCTTGTAGCTGTTTGTAATGATACTTTGTTGGTATCTCTTGTCGATTCCTCAGAGGTTCAGATACCATGCCACCAAAAATAAATTTACAGATATCTCATTAGCTGAAGAGCGAGTTGACATTGGCTCATTACTATCTTGGACACTGATACGGATACGTCATCCCCCAATTACCACTACCTTCTGCACCCGGGCTGTGTATATGTTGTGCATATGCTATTTCAAGATACATAGGTTTTGGGTTAACACAACCGTGTTGAACCCCGGAGCATGTGTTTACTTGTATCGCCGGCCACAGAAATCGAAGGAGACTGACTTGGTCCTACTATAATCGGATCTACCGATATATAGATTGAAAGAAGACTCCAAAACAGGACGCTGAGGCTTGATTGATTTCTTTTCTTACTGGCTCGATCGAATGCATGCTGCGGACACGAATCATTGTTATATCGAGTGACTGTTCATGCCAGGAGTACTTGCGCGAAGCTCAGCCGTAAGGTTAGGCGACATGCACAACTGTACGCATGTAGCCAGATTTAGCTGGCAATGTCTTCAGGATGAATCCGAGCCCAGAGTGACGGTAAACAGTGCCGTTGGGTAGGCACTGGTGGAACGATCACTGGAGTTTCTGAACGCCGAACGTTCAAACAGTTCTCGAAATTTTTGGGACATAGAGTTTGGTGGCAGAAAGGCTATACTTTAAACTCATTGGTATTGTTATTTGATAGAATGTAATTGTATTCGACGGTACCATTTAGGTAAACTCATGCAAATAAAAGATTTTGGAGTGGGTTTCAAAGAAGCCCTTGGATGGCAGCAAGTTCTACATTGTGCATGCAGATGACCACAATAAAGATGATTAGACACCTAGGTTTTATCAAGCCACATTTCCAATAGTTGACTCCAACTTCGTTTAACTTCAGAGACATAGCCATAGAGCACTGGTGCACCGTGTCTAGGTTTTTGTACTCCCGCGATTGTGAACATCACAGCTGTTGCTTTTGCGAAGGCTTGGAGCTTTGGGATATGCAGGGCGTACCGATACCTATCGAACACAGCCTTGCAAAGCCAGCGGTGATGTATGTGGATATGCCCCTCATACAAACGAACATTGTTTGATACGCCTCCAGAGGGCATCTGAAGAGATAAATACCTCCTCCCTCCCCTCCTCCTTCAACTTTTCATTCTGCATTGAATCTTAAAAACCCAGTCACCACCCTCGAATACCATTCACGACTCCTTTCTCCGCAGTTTTATATTCAATCCATTCTACTCTTCCACCAGCCAAAATGCACGCTATCGCCGTTGCGGCTCTTGCCCTCATCCCCGCAGTTTTTGCTGTTCCGGGATATTACGAAAAGGAGACCGAGACCGTCACCAAGACCACTACCTATTTCACGACTGTTACTAAATGCCCTAAACCCACCTATTACAAGCGGGAGGCCGCGGCCGACGATTACTATTATCCCACGACCACGACCACGTCGACAGACTACTACGACTACTACCCCACGACATACTACAAGGAGAAGCGTCATGCCAAGGCCGATGCCAAGGCCGATGCCGACGACTACTACGACTACTATCCCACTACGACGTCGACGTCGACATACTACTACAAGGAGAAGCGTCACGCTAAGGCCGATGCCAAGGCCGATGCCGATGACTACTACGACTACTACGACTATTATCCCACCACGACGTCGACGTCGACATACTACTACAAGGAGAAGCGTCACGCTAAGGCCGATGCTAAGGCCAATGCCGACGCCGACGCCGATGACTACTACGGCTACTACGACTACTATCCCACCACCACATCGACGTCGACATACTACTACAAGGAGAAGCGTCATGCCAAGGCTGATGCTAAGGCAGATGCCGACGACTACTACTATCCGACTACCACGTCGACAGACTACTACGACTACTATCCCACCACCACGTCGACATACTACAAGGAGAAGCGTCATGCCAAGGCTGATGCTAAGGCTGATGCTAAGGCCGATGCCGACGATTACTACTACGAATACTATCCCACCACCACGTCCACAACTGATTACTATGCTCCTTCCCCTTACTATAAGGAATAATTGGAATGTTAAAGATAATATGGCATGGAACGGGAGTTGCAGTTCTTATTTGTTGTTACGACTCTTTACGGTATTATGGGTTATGAGTTGGTGGTAGTTTTTAATTTGGGTTCATTGGACAAGGATGGAAATAGTATCTGGTAGGTTTTTGATGGATAACAAGGGCAAGGGGCTTTGTGGATGCATAGCAAAGAATAAAGATATGGCACATGATTTTATATCGGAACTCGAAACTCGGAATTCGGTGAAATGTGATTTGGATTGCTACATTAGTGTCCGGAACCGGCCAAAAACCATGATTCAGTAGGCAGAGCGGAAAAAGAGGAGTGTAAGGAGAAATCTTCGGGTCTGTAGGCAACAGGGTTGGCATTACACGAGCGATAATATATGAAGCCCCGTTCCCCATATCTTTCACCCGACAATCTTGCTTGACCATATTATGTCATGCATAGAGGGCGAATTCCCTTTGTTGTATTGTGGGGGGTGCAACTCCGTGGCGCTTTTGCCAGTGTTGTATGTACTTGGGATATAGTAATCATACGACTGCAGCTACTTGGACACGTCACTCGAATTCTGCAATAGCTGCCATTCATAATCGTACGGTTTCTAGCACTGGTAAGATGAATTACAATCTCGAAGTCCAGGGAATGAGACACACAGCGCATGTATACTTTATGGTGGTACATTGAGCTGCTAGCTGAGAATGCGGGCCGGGGCGATTTCTCGGGCCTGCCTCCTCAAAACAAAACCGAATGCCTGATATGATTACATCCCCTATGCGATGAGGATCACAAAGCTAAACTCATACAAACCTATGACCACTAGCGCATCGGACAGATAAACCAAATCACATAACCCAACGACTGCAGCCCTACTCACTGACTAAAATTTACGTGGCGCGTCTATTGCGCCTCTTAAAAACATCCGGATCCTGCAACCTGATGACCATTCAAATCCTAGTTTTTTCTCGCTCCACGCGTCTAATTACGAACGTGAAAATATAGTACACGCCCACTAATAATGAAGTCATGTTCTCACCAGATCTAATTGACAATATTCATTACTTTTTACATTTTGCGCAACGGAAGATACCAGGAGCAACTAGACTCGCGATAAATATTTCTCTTTCTCCTACCTATCCAATGGTGGCATCAGGTGTGCTACGTGAGGTGTACCGCACTTGTCCGAAGGAGAAAATGGTGCATACGGTATATTTCCAATCCGGCTGCTACGGATAGCGAGTGAAACCAGTACACGCTGCCATGAACTTCTGGATGTTGTTGTGCTCTAAATTCATAACTTCAACCGGCGATCCATCACATCTCATTGGAGTAAAATTCGCCGAGAAAAGCAACGCTATGGAGTGTTGGTGTTGATTGGACGGCCTTCGGCGAAAGTATCCAACCCCTCACAGCATATGGGAAGTGCAAAACTACAACTCAACAATCCGTGCCTCATGCGGCTGACTTCTCTTTTAACAATCCTAACTCTTTCTCCCTGCTATACCCACGATAACCAGACGTTGGCGCGATGCACACTAGATCCAGGAGTCAGACGGGAAGAGCGCTTACCATCGTCATGCCAATCATCATCGCCATCATCGCGTGCTTCGCATCGTCAGTCCTGTCGCAAGAGCTCAACTTCTGGGTACAGCGTCCGGGGGGTGATCAAAACTGCAAAGTAGACTGGGATGGCACCGTGGCAATTAACTGTTAGCCTCTACCAAAACCACCCTATGAGTACTAATTACTTTGATCTAGGCCAGTATGTTGGTGGCTGTTTGTACAACAAATCCCACGGAAAGATATATTGCTGCCATCCCAGATTCTCGCAATGCACTGGCTGGAAGGAGGAATGCGACACGAAAGTCTCGCCTACAGGTTCCAGCCGACAAGTCTTCTGTAGAAGGAACTCAGATAGTTAGTAACCCTCATATAAAATTCCAAACTCTGGCTCACTCCCAGTGTGTAGCATGGTGCTGCGACAAGGAACAAGAACGCTGCGCGTCTAACGTTACAAATCAATGCGAACCGAAGATTGAGAATCCGCTGCACAACGAATCAAATAGTACCTACACATCTATCAAGAATATGACACTTGCGGGACCAACTGGCGTGGATAGAAACCTGCAAGGAACAGCAATAATCTCAAAGAATGGTGGAGATGGATCGACGCAGACCCTTGAGCCTAACACCAACAGTAACGGAAGAACAAATAGCAGTGATGGCGGTAGTGGGGAACCAAGTGCTGGAGTGATTGCAGGTGCAACGTTAGGTGGGTTGGCTGGGCTTGTGCTGATTGTAACGGGGATAATTTGGATATCAAAAGGCTTTGCACGAAAGAAAGTGATTACGGAATTTCGACGGCAGCAGTATCCGCAAAGTAGCTGGCAGGAAAGGACTTTAGAAAGAGGTATGGGTCGGTCGGGATCTAATGTGCAAGAACCACCCAAATTGGTTACGGATGACGATATGTGGGACGGTGGTCGACGTGTTTTCAGGCCGTAGATGTGCACTGAACGGTGGTGGTGGAGAGTGGATGTTGAGATTCTGAGGTTGGTGTGACAGAGCTGTTGGCGCTTAGTTTGTTATGCTGCTGGATGGTTGTATATGTTGATTTCAGATCTAATACTTAGGGATTAAGGGCATTCGTATGGCAGGCCAAAGTGGACAAAACTATTAAACTTTTTATGTTTCGTAAGTTGTCATTAGTCAAAAGAGAAATGTTGAAACTTGCAACACTTAATGACGTACGGCGTCGGTGTACACCTAATTTATAAGTTCAAGTTTCAACATTTGTACAGCTTTTCACTCACACCGGTATTCGGTCTTGAGAAATGTTAAATTGAAGTTTGTAAATCAGGCGTACGCTAGGGTACTCATCAGTACCAAGTGATACCTAGACGTACATCATTTACTGCTAAAGTTTGAACATTTGTCGTGCAATCAAATGAAACATGATGAAAGTCGACAGATATATTGAAAATTGAACTTGGCAATTGGCGTACGCAGTGATACATCAGGGTACCTCGAGGTACACGTATATATATATATATCATTAAGTGTTGCAAGTTTCAACATTTGTCATGCCGGCAAATTTGACAACATAACAAGTTTAACACTTTTGTCCACTTTGGTCTACTATACATAAGCCCTTCTCTGAATCCTTTGAATGGCTGGTTAATTGTGGAGAGGGAAAGCACAATATGCTTATGCATATGCAAATGCCCCAGGGAACATGCTTTGTATTCCATCCAATTAGTTCCTCATGCTATCTCATTTGGCTTGGTTGAAGATACATAACTCTCTATTCTTGGAGCAGATCCCCATGATCCCTATATATAATAGACAAGGTTTCGGACACGAAACTTTACCCAGCCGACGCTAGGGATATTATGGCGAGCTTGCGGCACTGGCACACGCCCGAAGGAGCCGAAGGCGAGTTCGACCAACTTTTAGCACACATTTGTTTATTCTCGGGGACAGCTATGATTTCAATTAACTTTTCATTTTACTAGGCTGTTGTAACTTCAACGGGTGTCCCCTACTCGTCAGATTTTCAAGTCTCCGGACATGACATTATAAGCGCCTTTAGTGACACATCAATTTAAAAACGAATACTCATCTAATTACGATAACTACACATTACAGTCGAATAGCTACTACTGTACTGGGCTTTGTACTTCATACGTAATCATAAATCAAAGGGCGTTTAGTATGAGATATTTTTGCTTCGCGACATGCCTACTGTAATCATAATGTGGCCCAACAGGTGTAAGTTTGCGTGGTATGAATCAATTCGCCATGTAATCAGTCCTCCGGTATGAAGCACAAAGCCCGGTACAGTATATCAAAACCAAATGCCAGCTGCGGATACAATGAAGTTCAGGAACAACTACTCCACTCCACAACCACGAAAAGCACTGATGATTGCAAGCCACAGACGGGCATGCTGGCAGCGAGATCTCAATATAATCTAATCTTATCGAAAGAATCTAATCAATGACAAGGGTGTCCAGATGAAAATCTGACGAGTAATCTAACTATATCATCCGAAATCACTCAAGATTGGTAGATGAGGCGCAGTTACAGATCTGATACACGGTCAGTGCTGCAGGGGTTGATGCCTCCTGTATATATCTCGAGTCTTTCTCCTTCTCTCTTCTCTGTACCTTAAGTCTATCTATGTACACGGTTCTCCCCATATCGTAAGAGGCGCGATGACACAGGCACTGATACTGTACCGAGTAGTGAACAACGAACGTCATCAGTCATCGGCTGCTCTGGTGTACATTCAAAAGTGTTATTAGGGGGTGGTTTGTTAGCTAAAGGGTTCGGTCATTTGTCACTTGAGCAGCAATATGGTACTACATATGCAGGCCATGTTGACGTCGACGGCTACAAGGGATTTCTAGATCTCTGGGGTACTCCGGGTAGATCTGAGCTAAATCCAATCCATAGGACTGACCGAATTAGCACACATTCTATCTGTTTTCAGGTTCTCCTAATGGATTGATGTCTTCTGGCCTTGGATTGGATTGAGTGGCATTCGATATTGCGACGGCAACCTTATGTCAGAGGTGTTGTCTTCTTTGCTGCTACATTAATAAGAGCCTCTGACAGATCCCCGAACTAGGCTGCTTTTAGTCCATCGCACATGCCCTAAGGCAGCATTGTTACACAGCATACATACCCTGCATACATCTCGTATCCATCCGTCTGGCTGGAAAGGAGATCTGATCCGCTGTACTGACTCTCCGACGCACGTTCAACATGGACCCGCTCTCTGCCGCCGCCTCTGTCGCTGGCCTTCTCAGTGCAGCTAACCAAATCACGAAAACGCTCTCCTCCCTCGCTGACGCACCTCGCCTGGCGCGTAGTGTTATCGGCGAAACCGAGGCGCTAGCCGCCATCTTCTCGCAGCTCAACGGCTTTCTGCGTGGCACGATGCATCCGAAACGTGAGCGCATGTCTATGACCACCGTGGACCAGTTTATCGCGGTATTAACGAACTGTGTATTGACATTTGCGGAACTGGAGGAGGAGCTTGATAGCTTAGGGCTCGAGGATGGCGACGGGATGAAGCTGTGGGATCGTATGAAATGGACTGCGAAGCAAGATACACTAAGGGAAATATTGGCGGATTTGCAGCAGCAGAAGGCGTCGTTGAATCTAATGATTGGGATCTGGAATTGGTATTACCTTTCTTGACGATCCGAGATGAGAGCTCACAAGTGGGCCACAGCAAAACGAACATGGAAGCAGCGGACAAATACGAGCATCTGTGCGTAGCAATCAACAGAATATTGGAGCGTGGGCAAAATCAGCGGGCCAGCATGAGCCCCGATAATACCGCAACGAAGCTCGGGGCAGATGCGGAATTCGATCATCGGCAGCTTAGACGAAGCAAGCGATCCTTTTCAATGGACAGGAGCCGACGGTCATCTGTGCTCTCCGTCATCTCGCTCGACCAAGTGGAAGACCTCGCCTCGCTTCCTCTACCACTGTATTCTTGCGAGATCTACAATAAGAGCCAATACATCTTCGTTAAGCAGCATGCGTCTGTTCGTACCCGAGTGCGGCCAAAGTCTGCTGGGTTTTCCTTGGGAGTGTTGGAGCCACGACAGAAGTCGTTGGTGACAAAAGTAGCTTCGTTGTGGAAGTTGCAAACAAAGGGGTTTGATATTTCCGGACCTTTCAATGCGAGACATAATACACACATTGGTATGGACATCATGACAGGTAAGATGAGAGTTTTGGGACAGGAGGTGGGTAGTTATCGATGATGGAAATTGTTTGAATGCTGACCAATGTAGACACCCGAGACCATTGCCGCGAAGAACGTTGGGTGGATGACGTAGGAGGAGATCTGGTTATCTGCTTCTTTTCGGTTCTTTGTATGATAATGATGCAGAAAAGGGTTTGGGTTGTTGAAATGGCGTCTATTGAAGGAATGGATTTCTCCAAATAATAACGACATTCTAAGTTGGTGCGAACTCTGTGTGGCTTTGTGGGACGTTGTATGGTCGTGGTGAAGCCGTCTATCGAGTGAGACCCGGGCTCCAAGCGTAACATAGTGTTTTCGCCGACTGAAATACTGTGAAATGGATTTCTCATTTTGCTTCAGTCATAGAACATCACCCGCGGAGTCTCATATATGGCGTATGAAATCTTAACGAATAGCGAAAGCGTATTAGAATGAGGCTCTGTAGTATACTAACTCTGTGGTACACGTGTTTATATGGCAACGTTTAAATTTAAATGGAATCTCACTTGAATAAGCTGGGGTGCGATATGGTCGATTAGTTGTTGTAACATTGAATAAAAGAAATGTAAAGAGCAGCAGCGATAAGCTGTCGAGCACAGTGGCATGAACGCGTTAATGATGGTTAAGCGGCAACCTCCGCCCCCATAATAGTCTTGTTCAGTGCTGCTCCCGCTATCACTTGGTGAGTTAGTTAAAACTACAGCAGCTTCACGGCATCGCGACAATATTCCACTCTCACAGAAAACGGCCTATAACAATGAACGGCTTTGAAGTTGCAGGCGCTGTTCTCGCCCGACCAGCTGTGGTCGCCCAATTGCTTAAAATATCATGCGATAGTTACCGATTACTCGTAGGGCAAAGGTGGCGGAAAATTCGAAAACAATCCAGCTCTGCGAGTATGGATTCAACGTAGCACAGGTGCAACTTGAAGGATGGATCCAAACTTTGTCTGATAGCGGGGGCGACTTATCCTTGCTTATTGACCAAATCTCGAAGCGGTACCAGATGGTATTGGAAACATTGGCGTTGATAGCGGGTGTATTTTCCCAGGTTGAACAGCTGGGAAGGGTATGGTGTCGCTCGCGTCATAACTACTAGTCAACGACACGATGTCAATGCAGTCGCTGGAAAATTTTATGACCGGGAAAAGCCCAAGTCAGATCGCGAAAGCTAGATTATAGTGCAAGACACCTGTTTCCGCTCCCGAAGGCATCATATGGGGCGCCATTCATACCCAACCATTCCGAGGCAGTAGCACCTCTTCCTTTTTCGACGGACACCGCTGTTGTCTACAACTTTGACGCTCTTACCAAACAATGGAGACGCAATTTCAACATACTCTTCTGAGATATATCTTAAGACCCATGTTCTAAGAGTGACAGAATACATTTAATGGATGGAGAGAACTGCCGACGAATACTAAAAGATGCTCTCGACATTCCGTTAATATGCCTGGGAGTTTTCTAGCCGCGGGGAACTTTACCTGTTGCTTGACGATTTGAAGCGATACACTGCCAATCTCGAATCGCTTACGCAAGTTGCTTTCCGAGGTAAAATATCCAGTGTATCTAATAGGCAACACTAACTCTCAAGCCAGCACAACCAGTCGTCAAGTACTCCGCCGCTTTCAACGAATTCCGGGTTCCGGTTAAGCTTCCATTCTCTCAGCTCAAGAGATTCACTGGCCGCGAGGATCATCTTGTAACAATTAAGAATGTGCTTGAGCTAGGTTTGTCAGAAAAGAACCGCAGTAGTGGGCAAGCTGTTATTCTTTTGCATGGCATGGGTGGCATGGGCAAAACACAGATTGCTCTCGAATATGTGCACCGCCACTCAAGGGACGATGCATCCGCTGATACAAATTTAGGCTTGCGATTCTTACGACAACGGGGAGTTGATTGCCATAGATCAGTAGTTAACTGAGTTTTTCTTGTGCGTATAGAGTGATTATTATATAGGAAGGAACAGTATCACTTCTGGGCTTCTCTCAGTGCTCACTGCCTATTTCTAACAGTCTTTGCAAACAAACAAGTTGGTGCTTCCTAAGGTGTCATTCTCTAGCTACGCTTTAACGTCTCTTTTGGTGTCATAATCATGTCTGCTACAACTAAAAGGCACTGGGCAAGAAAGTATAGTTCTTGGAATACAGTGGAAAACGTGGATAAGCTGCTCAAGAAGGTTCTTTGTATTGCAAGGGCGCAAGCTGTGTCTTATTCTGAACTACTTACCATCTTCCTGACCACTGCGTGTCCGTGAGCCTGAAAGATGTCATCGTATGGTACTTTGTATTTTGTAGACTTTAATCAAAACACAGACTAGACTGGCATCTTTGACACGTAATAACGGTAAAATGTCTTGGGTGATAGTGAGGGTGACAGTCCGGAGGGGTTGCGAGCCGTTTGCTTGGTTGGCACAGCATTGAGAGTGGAAACTAACACTCGGCAGGACTGCAAGTGGTTATTCGAGAGAGAGATCTCAACTCACCTAAAAATTTGTTACGATGAGTACATATTCTGAAGTACATCTGGGATGATGACGAATTAACTGACGAAAAATTGGTAGTTATGCCCTGTAATCTTGGGATACTCAAGTTCTACTGGGAAGAATCCGGCGTGGTGGCAAAATTCCTCTGGAAAGCCCTAGGTTTGTACGAAAAACTCCTGCATCGCAGTCTCACGAAGGAAATCACTTTCCTTCACGCAAAGTAAGGATTAGCTACCATATACCTTTACGGAAACATAAACCGTCACGATTATCGTATTGAGAATGTTGCCCTATTGCTTGAGGAAGCCTTTTTGGGGCAAAGACTTCTGCTAGGTGAACTTGACAGGGAAACGTTAGTTAGTCTCGACTTGAATGGGTCCTGCTTTCAGAGGGAAGGAAAGCTTGCTGAGTCCTTCAAATTGCGTCAGAAATGTCTGGAGTATACAACAAAGGCGCTCCCCGAGAAAGATCCCGCCAGCTTTGTTGCCAATTCCAATTTTGTCTCGTTATATATACGGCTAGGCCAGTACGATCGGGCAGTAGAATGTTGGACGAAGAGCTTAGATTTATGTGAGAGGTCCAATGACTTGGACCACAGAAACTCGGTAATGACGCTAGCTAATATGGTCTACTTTTTCACCACAATTTGATGGACTACGAGAAAGCTCTGGAGTACTCGCAGAAGTGTGCAGATGGATATGAAGCCATGTGGGGGCCTGCGAATTACAGAACGCTGGGTGCATTGGGGAGAATTTCCCTCCGTGTTGAGAAGCGCGAGGTGGTAGTGAAGACGACGCGACGGCTTCTTGAAGGATGGACGGTAGTATATGGTCGGGACCATGAGAAGACGTAACAATTGCTTGCGGAGGTTGAGCGCCTGTCCAATTCGACGTAACGGAGCAACTTTTCCCCGAGTGAGATGGATCTTCTTAGATATGATTATCAGTCACGAACGAGGGGACTTTTGAGGAGGTAGAAGTTGGGAGTCTGTGTTTTCTCCTATCTGCAACAAATTTTTTTTGTTTTAACTGCTGTGCTTGGTTCTGCCAAAGGAGCCGTAGCCGACTTTCAAATATTCTATCTTATCGGCTGGCGCAATTTCTTGTGCCAAACGACCGTAGAAAGTGACGCTTATTACTTGGTGGTCAATATGCCTTCAGCTTGGAACCTTTCCGGACAGTCAATCCTTATAGTCAACTCGCGGCAGTCACTTTTGACGATCTTGTCGTTCCAATGTGGGTTGTTGAAACAATGTTTGCGCAGAATGTCTCAACAGTATAGGTCCATCCTGCACTGTTTGAGACGGCAGTTATGCATGGCTTCAACCTGCACTCGCTACTACAACACAAAGGACACGGTGGTCTGTGAGATAAAGTGCGGGTAGTAAAGTAGTCAGCTGAAGACTCTTTCTCTCATTCCAAATGTTCGTTCATACTACTCTGATGTAAAATTCTTCACACCGAAATACTATCGGATAGCCACAGGTAGTGGTACCAAGATATAGAGGCCATCAGGTGAGCCTGAATGCTTTCTTTAGTCTACCCTGCAAGTTCCTGGTGTCCCACCGTTGGCTGATTCTCCTATTCGCCAGATTAAGGCAAAATGCACAACGGAGCTGGCCAACTCCCACCCCATCAAGTTACTAGAGCAAAAAGTTAGTCAGAGTTAGTAGTGAGCACTAGAAGGTATGGTTTAAGATCAGGGTGGCAGATTAATAGGAAGAATTCAGTTTGAGCATAGTTGGTTGTACACTTCTCTGAGATGTATGTATATAATTTACTTAGCGATAGTTGTAGTAGTGGTGGTGATGATGGGCCTGAGATTGTCAGTTACCCCAGCTATTTATTAAGAAAACCTCTATACGCAGTGTAACCCTCTTGACTGAGTTTATGTAGGATAACCCCATCAAAAATGTTGATAGGCAAAATGAAGAGAAGGGTTCGATAAATCTTTGGCAAGTACCCAACCCGATTTCTCTCCATTTTGTGAGTGGAGATGCAGCGAGTTGCATTAGAACTTAATGACAGCTTTAATGAGTCATGTTAGGGTGACACTCAATGTCAATTGATATGTCGCCAATGACTACTCAATGTCATAGCTTTCACAACCTTTGAACATAAGATGGGAAAAGCATAATAAATCATAGACTTGGTAAATTGGCGATGAAACCTTTTAATTTTCGAATGTTTTTCCCATGTGTGAGGGTTATACCGTTCACTCGTGGTTATCCGCAGAAGAAAGGGTTAATGTTATCTCACAGTCAAGAGAGGGTTATACTACATAAATTTGTAATTAATTTTACGGTACATAGTGAGTGCTAGTGCTTAAGTATCAACCTCATACTTAAAATCTGGGCTGCATTCCACAGTTCCGGGCTGGTGCCTACCTCCTCCAGCTAATTTGAAGAACTAGAATATGGAGGGTCTCTAGACTTTACGGAAAGTACTCCTCACCTTACACACAAGTTCCATTAAATTTGCGCGTTGCATGTCTCTCCCTCTACTCCATTTATATCAACAAAACGACTTTCCCTTTCCAACCTATAGTAGGAATTCTGCAACACCTGCTCAGATCTTCAACAACATCCACCGGGCACATCCTTCTCATTTGGCCCTTCTGTAACCCATGTTATGGGGAGGGGTGCCATCTCACGTAACTCCACCGTGATGAAAAACCGAGTGCTGAGACGTGATCTCCTTTATAGAGAGCTAACGGACGGCCTTTCTTGCGCTCAGAATGTTTTAACTTGCAATAGGCTTGAGACTTGTGTAAAAAAACCCCAACTTCCTCAATTCTGAATTGCTAGACCCATTGTATCACCTCGGAAGCCGACCCGCGAATCCGTTTCACCGGCTCGGGAACAACTGTAGCAAGGCGTGCGGAGTGGCCGACAATGATGACGGACATGACTCAGATGAAGTCATGACGTCAATACAGAGTATTCCTTACGAGGAACCGCTGCAGATGACCGCTCCTATTATCCGTTGCAAGGCGTGGATGAATGATCCTGTCGGGGTTAGCGAATACGTATGGTATCTAAAACTCCAGAGCACATGGGAAGCACAGTCTGAGAAAGTGATTCTCATATCCAGCCAGGAAATGGTGCACCATCTGTTGACAATGACGTTTACGACCGCAGATCGGGACGATCTTTAAGGTCATACTAAGGGAACTACTCTAATTCTAGCTCTTGAGTTCGTACGGGCGCGGTTTATTACGGTGCGGGAGTGTTATTTTAGAATTCAGGTTCGCGCCTACGGTGCAGGCAGATGGTTCAGGTATTGTTATGGTGCCGTGTATTAGCAATTGCACATTCCCTCATTCGTATTGCTCGACCAATGGATCGGACATCGCCACTCCTGCCAGTGAGACGGGTCCCAGTTATATGCAACTTAACGTTAAATATCTACTGCGCCCTCCGCTTGCGCGGGTCGTGCGATGCTAATATCTTAACTAGGTATGTGTGCGTGCGTCGCGGGTACGCGGTACCTAAATTGAGACCGGCTGGTGGAAATAGTACTAGGGGCGGGCGTTTTAATGCAGTTAGAAATGGCTGCGATTAGTGTGTAACTCTGTCAGTCGGTTGGCGGTTTCAGTGGCGCTTAAGCGCCAGGGGCACCATAGGTGCAGGTACCCATACCCGGCGTAGACAAAATTGAAAGTGCTTCATTGAACGCTATATGAACTGGGGCTAGGGTTACCCCTCGATTCCTAGTAGGGTGAGTCCTCGGAGGATATTCTACATCTCACTCCTTCCCCTCACACCCCTTCCCCGGTCTCATTGATTCGAGCCCTGCACTCTCGGTTTCGCCTTCTATATGCGTCTCGTCGTATTTCTGGCAATGGAGAAGCCTGTGGTGTAAGCGAGCTGCGACCTGGAAGTCACCTGGCCCGACGTCAATTGGCCAGCCCTATGGCTGCTGATTGGAGATGCATTCTCCTATCGCACAGAATTCAGCTTGTGGTTGGGGAAAAGCTTGTTCTTCCGGCTGGTGCTGCGCGAAATTCCAGTGCAGGAAAGGCCTCGTTCTTATCTCAAGGGAGCGGGGAACGGGTTCACTCCAGAAGCAGAATGTGACAAGTGCACTTTAATGGGTTTCCTGCCAAGTGCAAACTGGCGTCTGCATGCAAATGTCTCTCCCTGTGACATGCAGAATCCTGTGGCAGATGTGGGAAAGCTTGTTTCTTCCAGCTGTTGGGGGATTGTCGTGCTGACTTCAGCCGCAGAGGCTTCTTCTCTTGGACCTGCTAAGCTGGTGGGGGAGGGAGACGAGATGAATTCTCGCCGGCTTAGCCAATTAACAGTACTGTAGATCTACCAGCAGCGGTGCTGTAGAAAGTGTGACTTGCCACATAGGCTTGCCCAGACCACTCGCAATGCACGAGAGGCTTATCTCGAGGAGGGTGACGTGGGATTTGCCGTGGGTCTTGGCGTCAGACACCGCGCATTCATGCAGCCCTATGCCGAAACAAAACCGTCGACGATCTGCAGTGCATTGGGAGTACTGTGGCGCGTGTGCTCGAGATAGCTGCTACCGACCCAGACGCGGGGAACATGAGTGAGATGACCTAAGGCGCAGTTGTCATTTTTGGAGCCGGTGATGGTGAGGCGGACCGACAGGAAGCGCTGGAAACCTGGTCGCCATCGCGTGCCCATTGTCACTGCAGTATAGTTCGTAAGTGGCAAGGTACCAGTACGGTCAGCTACTTGGCGACGCTGTGGATGGGCTGGCTGGGATGGTGGATGGGCCAGGCGGGGAGAGGGGACAGAGGGGGACAGAGGGGGAGAGGGCAAGTGCAGATACAGGCTATATAGGCACCTGTTCTCCCCGTGTTCGCTGCGTATTGTTTCTTGTTTCTGCATTTTTCTGCTTCTCTCCATCATCACTCGCTATTAGCAACTCGCATCACCATCGTCAATCGTCGCCCTCGTTTCCTATTCTTACGACCTCGGACCCTCGCCGCAACAATGCCTGCCCCAGACTCCGGTGTCGCCTCCCGCCCACACTCCCACAACTCCCCCCCTTCACCCTTCACCATAGCAACAATAAAGCGTCTCGCAACCGCACTCTCTCCCCACCGCCGGCGGAAAACAACAACTGCCGCAACCAAAACCGACGAGAGCCGTCCCACCATCACCACCACCACCACCAAGCTCTCCTCTCTATCCGCAATAACAAATGTTAAATCTGCCCTCGCCCGTTCCCGAGGCCGCAAATCCCGCGGCTCGGTCTTCACCTCCGTCATCCCCTCCCCGTCGCCCATACAAACCCTCCGTGCCGCCGCCGTCTCCACCGCCGCCGCAATCGGCCGCCATCCCGCGCACCCAAAATCCCCAGACGAGTATATCGTCTCCGGCAATGTGGCTGTGTTTGCCGCCGCTATTCCGGCAAAATTCTACCGGCTTCCCGGCGAGGGCGTCAAGGAGCTTGTGTTGCTAAAGGCCGATGTGTTACTCCAAGACCTTGTACGCCCGCTTAAGGGGAAACGTTTCGGCGGTGTGAAACTGGCCGGGGTGAGGCTGGTGAGACAAACTGAAGCTGAAGGCGAAGAGGCAGGGGTGTGGATTACGGCGTCGATCGATTTTGTGGGCCCGTTAAGAGAGGCGGGGCAGTTGATTGAGGGCTTGTTTGAGATTCAGAAGGCCGCATTGGATGTGAAGGGGTTTGTTGGGAGTGTGCCTGACTGGAAGGCGCCGTTGGAGCTTGGGAGATTTGGGTTGAAGGGAGTGATGGCGGGGGAGTATAAGGAGGGGAGGAAGATCGCCTTTACGAAAGTTGCGGTTGAGCTGAAGGTTGAGAGGGAGGAGGAGGGGGGGTATTCTACTGCTGTTGAGTTTAGTGGTGATGTCATTATGACTCTACCTGGTGGTGTAGTGAAGATGGGGTGGACAATGATGGAGGAGACTCCGGGGACATGGACGTTGAGGGTAGAGGATAAGGAGATTGGGGATGTGGTTGGGTTCAAGGGGTTGAACGTAAGTACTGTTTCGATTGGGACTGAAGATGGTGCTGACATGATGTAGCTTGTGGACTTGGAGTTTGTAGCAAACTTTCCGGTTAACAAAGATATATTGGATCTCAATTTTGAAGTGCAGGCTGGACTCAATTTCGGTAATATTGCGCTGCTTCTGAAGGGGGGTTATGGCCAGGATTTCTACTTGGAGACCAACGTGCCGCATTGCACTATGGATGATATCCGGGAGCTTTACACTTTGACGACGGGACGTGAGCTTGAGCCTTTCCATCATTCAATCAAATTCGACGATATTACCTTCCGCGTCGATCCAAACGGACTTCAATTCTCGGGAGAAGTAACAGTTGATGGCCACCGGTCTGTTGGGGCGACTATTGCTATAAAACGGGATGGTATCGCAATTACTGGGTCTGTGCTTGATATCCAGCTTGGAGCAATTACCGTAGAGAAAGGACAGCTTGATATCTTTATTGGGAGACCAGCAGGGAATGAGACATCAAGACAAAGCGGCTTCGCCATTACAGGGAACGTGTCGTTCCACCACCTTGAGCTTGAAGTTGCTGTTTACACCACCTTCACCGAGGGCGAGGGCGTGCAGTGGACTGTTTATGGCGAGATTGAAGGGACCGAAATGCAGCTTCATAGACTGGCACCCGATGTTAAAGACAGCTGGTTAGATCTCGAACTGACGCAGGTTGCATTCATTGCCAGCAGCTGTGACTCTCCGAAGGGGTGTTACAATGTCTTCGATTACCCGATTCGGAAAGGAGTGCAGTTCTGCGCAACAATCAGCAGCTGCCTCAAGCCTCTGGATCATGTCACCAATAAGCAAATTAACGGTCTCGTCCTTCGTGCCGCATGGTCACCAGACCGCGGCTTCAGCTTTGGGGTAGTACTTCCTACACCTGTTGGGATTCACCTCACAAAGAGCATCACTTCGGGACCGGTGGAAGTTGAGATTATCGTTTCCAAAATGCCGCAACTTCAGTTGACCGCTTCCGTGAACTATGCTGCTCCGCGCCAGTCGCAACCTTTGGTTTTTACCCTTGGCCTCAAGGCGGATCTTGACTCTGCGGAGGGCTTCGGACAAATGACGAACTACTGGTATGGTCCCTTCGGAATCGAGGGGGTCAAGATCGGACCGAACGTGGCGCTGGAAGTGGGCATAATCTATGCCGTCCTGGTTGCAACCGGTACTCCCTCCAAACTTGGCTTCTCTGCCGGATTGGCAATTGGAGATGTGGAGGCACAGGTTCGCGCGGTGATTTCGGAGGATCCGGCGGATGAGTTGATCTACGCTTCCTTGAACCAGCTGTCGATTCAGGATCTAGCCAAATTTGCCTCGCAGATCTCGGGAGAGGAGATACCCCTCCCACCGGAAGATCTGTTGTGCTTTCGGAATGTGCTGCTATATCTCTCTACTGGGACCTCCGTGGGCACGACTTATTACCCCGCAGGTGCATCGTTCAGGGGACAAATGGATCTGTTCGGACAAACTACGAAGCACGAATGTACCGTCGGTGCAACAACCAAGATTGCGACGGAATTCGAGGGACTGCAACTGGGGCCTCTTACCGTTGGTGGAGCTGTTGGCGGGAAATCCTGCTCCGCGGTTGTGGAGCTTGGTGTCGACAAGCAACACATACTTATTGATGGCGCAGTGATACTTTTCGATTTCGAAGCATCGATCCACGGCGTGTTTGACATCCTCCCCACACCGAACATGGAGTTTGAGCTGCGTCTTGCATATGCAGAAGCACTCGAGATCACACTCGGCGCGAAGATAGTGGGTGTACCGAGTTTCAGCAATCTTTCCGATGCGGACTTTGAGGTGTATGCGATTCTTGAACAAGATATCATTGGGTACTTAGTTCGACAAATTCGGTACTGTATCGAAGCGCTGTCCAAACTTCTTGATGGCGGCATCGATGCAGCCTACGAATTCATCGATGATGCCCAGGACGCTATCGAAGACTCGATCGCCGCCGCCGTAGATACTTTCGAGGAGGCGAGGATTGCATGGGAGGAAAAGCAAATCGCCGTCAAGAACGCGCTGCAGGAAGTTCAGGACGACTTGGAATCGAGTATTAAGTCCCTTCAAGATGACCTTTTTGGGACACGGAAGGAGGTGGAGGAAGCAATCTCCAATGCGCAGAAAGAGCTCGAACAGGCAAAGGTACAAACTGTCACTGCTGTATCTTCTGCCGCGCATGAGGTACGCAGGACAAAGATGGAGCATGAAAAGGGGATTGCATCCCAGTTGTATACGATCCGCGAGGTCAAGGAGAAGACTAAATCTGCGTTTGGCGCGGTCGAGATGAAGGTTAGAGAGACTGAGGAGAAGGTTAAGCGCACGCAAAGTGAATTTCCATCCCGCCCCTCTTTTTCACATTAACTGACATAAAAAGGCTACTACAACTCCTGCGACGTCGCCTACCAATCCGCCCTCGAACAAGCACATTTCTACAGCCCAATCAACGTCCACCTCACCGCCCACCGCCTAAAACACGTTAGAAACGACGCCCTGGCAGAACTAACTACTCTTAAATCCCTCCTCGCACACGCCAAAGCATCTGCCGAATCCGCTGCCTACACACAACTCAAATCCGCCAAGGAGGCGAAAAAACAACAACTCCGCACCGCCCGAAGCCTCCGCGACAAGAAGGTTGCCGAGGCCGAGGCAGATCTGGCGGCACATAAACAGGCATCCCAAGCCGTGGTACAACTTTGGGAAACCCGCGCCGACGAAGCAAAGGCTCGCGCAAAGGAAGTCGAAGCGAAAGAACGCCAACTCGATGACTTTCGCCAGCAGCGTTCGCCGATCGTAGAGAGGTTCCAGCACAAGGCGGAAACACTCCAGGAAACCGAGGAGTTCACGAGGATGAAGGGTGCACAGGAGCAGAGGCGGAAGGCGGGTCTGAAACGGCTCGACAAGGAGGCGGCTAGGAAGGTGGTGGATGGGATAGTGGATAGGGTTGATCGCGGGAGGAGCGTGGAGGAGGTTGTGCTGGATGTTGAGCGTGTGGAACTTAGGGGGAGCTTGAGGGAACTTGTGGTGCATGGCCGCCCACTAAAGGCTACAATGATGGTGGTGGTTATGGGCGCAAGAAGGGAGGTGGTTGTGGATTGGGGATTGGGGGATATGGTGGGGTTGGTACAGGGTGTTGTGGAGGCGGCTTGGGAGGTGTTGGGCTCTGAGGAGTAGTGAATTTTTTATGTTCATGGCGTTTGCAGGACTGTTCGGGGAGCAGGTGTTTAGCTGCAGTTATTTATGGTGTTGCTATTGCTATAGACGTGTATAAGTACTTTAAGGGAAAATTGGCTTTGTTGAATCCAGCTCTACAAGATATGATACGAAAGATCCTTAGTACGTTCTTGACTGCGGAATGCAATAAGTGAAATGATTCCTGATTACAAAATGGAAGGAATCGTGTGAGATGCCCAGGTAGGGGATCAGCCACTGCACATATGCAACATTCCTTTCTCACTCGCGTGACTCCGGACAGTCAACTTTGACCACCCCAGCACTCCGAGGTGCTCAATGTGAACTATCTCCAACACTCTAGATTATCAGCACACACCTCCGACAACACACCACACCACCTTTTAGTTTTGCCAAGACCGATTTTACCCAATCAAGTTTGACATCGCGAGAAACTTTTTGCTTCGGTTTTCACCTGAACGACCTTCAGTTATCCAGAAGCTAAGCATGATGAGTCTCTTCGGAGCCAAAAAGAGCGAGACACTTAAGGATGTCCTTAAGAGAGCTAAGGAGAATTTTGAGAAGAGGATGGAGGAGTCTACCTCCCCGTCTGAGGCTTCGGCCGTTTCTAGCAGCCACATTGGCAGATTACTCGATGAAGTTACCGGACCAGTTAGTGATGGAACAGCAGCAAAGGATGAGAGGGACGCCCTTGAACAAATGGAGAGAGAGCTTCACGGAGATTCTGAGTATGAGAGACTCAGGGATGAAGAGACGAAGGAAGAGTTTGAGGCGGGATTGCGTTATGCCCATGCTGAAGATGATGTGAGGAGAAGAGAAAATTCTCAGGCGACCTCAAGATTGGAATCCGGACAGCTTCCCAGCGATCTGGATGATATGAGAGCATACTCCGACCTGGCAGGAAAAACTGGAGTTACTGGAATGACATGATACGGAAGCGATGATACTTTTGAATTGTCGCCACCACCACCAACTATGAATTATGGGGGAAGTGAAATTTCCTTTCCCTCGCAAACTCCTAGGGAGAAGGTTTTATCCCCTTTGCCTACTACGAATTATGAGGGAAGTCTTTTGGGTCTACCTCCAAGCGCTCTTCCTCAGGATCCTTTTTTGACTCCCAGGGCGAGTGCTGGAATTATTGCACGGAGGTACATTCAGTCGGAGGAAAATACTAGCCAACATGCGGAAAAAATGGAGGGAATGGAAGAGACCCTGACAGTCTACACACCCATTCCGAGAAAATTCGAAATTAGCGATAGTAGCGATGAGGCGATGACGGAGTTGGAGTGGAGGGACGAGTTGCCCTACATGACACCAACAAAGCAGGGAAAAAAGCACAATAAGGGGAAGGGAGTGAAGAGGCCAGAAACACCCGAACGACCAATCCCGAATATGCCGCAGACACCTAGCAGGAGAAAGTTGTAGGCCCATTGGGCCAAGCCTGCAGGGGAGGTGACCAATGAGAAGAAGGAGGTTAATCTTGAGGCGTTTATTGGTGAGTATCTTAGAAACACAAATGGGCTGAGGGATTATATGATCATTAAGGAGAAATATGATGATAGTTATTCGGAGTGGTGTGGTGAACAGGCGAGCCACATAGCTGTGAGGCAGAATCATACAGATGTGGCAGTTGGGTCGACACGAAAAATTGCCCAGAACATACTGACCGAGGTGGAGGCGGAAAGCGAGTATGCAGTAGAGAGGGTAGAAAAACTTGACGATAGGTTGGGTAAGATTGAGAAGAAATTGGCCAAGATTGCACCGGTGAATATGGCTAAGACTATTGAGAATGCAATGAAAACTTGCATGGAAGCAATGATAGATCAGTTGACGGATAGGGTGGTGAAGAGGTTTGAGGACGCAGCCGATCAGGAGAGGAAAAATATGGAAACTCAAAGGGGGAAATAGGTAGAAGCCACCCCGGAGAATGAGGGAATGAGCGATATAGAGTTCGACCCAGGAGCGACTTTCTCGGAAGAAGGAAATGTTAGGGGTTCTCTCCTAATAGCGGTAATGATACATGTTGTCTGAAGCAATTACACGTGACTACCATTGATTTGGGTACCATTGGTCACGAAGCAAAACACCTTTTTGCGTATCAGCACATGTGGTCAGTCAGACGACCTTTAGCGGGGTTTCATCTGAGCCGTATGTAATGATTTGATAAGAACAGTCTTATCAAGCTGATTCGCAAGATGACGCAATTATGTTGCCATGACCGGGATGTGAAAAACCATCAGCGGCGCGCATAATTATTTATTACACCTGCCACACCTTCGATAGCGGGACAACACATCTTGACGATAAGAAGTCGGGTGTGCAGCACGCGTCATACAATGAGCGATTAAGAGGGATCGTCGCACCTATCTCTGTGATAGGAATAATGCGCGCACTCCCCGGATAGCGGAAGTCCGTATCCTAAGCTCGTAGTGCGTGAGGGATTGATGGCATTGGCTGAAGATAAGAGGCCTGAAGCGAACCTGGCTCATAACTTTTGAGTTAGCTGTAGCGCAACCCGAAAGGGTGTCATAATCTACGTTGGCAGAGTATCGGTGGGTCGCCGATTAAATCTCTGACGCATCGCCGAATAGCCTGAATGGTGAGGCATTAATATCCACGCGATATTATTATGATGCGATAAAGCGATGGCGTTATATGGCGTCATACGTTCCAACTACTGAAAAGAAACGATAAGCAAGATGTCTAAGTTGAAGTTATGAGTTGTCATAAGTTTCGTTTGATATCGTGCAGGATGATGGCCTCATACGAGGAGCGTAACGCTTTGAAACCAATCATGCATGAACACGATAACCTAAAGGGAACTCGTGGCGGAAACCGGGGCAGGGTCCCGGCTACGCTATCAAGCAAGACCATTGTCATAATCATGAGTAGCGGCCAAACATGAGCCTGCGAAAGGATTATAAAAGACTCACATTGTCCCCCGACAATGAAAGAATCAAGCTCAAGCAGCAATCCACAGTCAGACAATTACCAGCGAAGAACACCTTAAAATATTATTAAGATTTCTACACAAACTTCATCATTACTTCACTACTTCCAATAAGTGAATTCTTAGTATATATACCTCGAGACAATCGAAGAAACGCACGACACACGATCCAGAAAACGGAGACTGTTCCAGAGGGCGCTCTTGTATAAGGACAAGAGGTTGAGTCTTAGGATAAGACGAGGAAAGAAAAAGAAGTTTAGTTAGGCGGCTGTATTTAAGTTATAGAAAGTGTTTTATTGAAACGTGGCTTAATACCCCCGTAACA
>Ga0307512_10001837_pt1 | contig 28572 bp, 35 predicted proteins | sample 14_EM_MG_FD_200267 | JGI IMG/M metagenome (GOLD analysis project Ga0307512, IMG submission 200267) | Populus trichocarpa ectomycorrhiza microbial communities from riparian zone in the Pacific Northwest, United States - 14_EM | ecosystem: Host-associated > Plants > Roots > Unclassified | place... | reverse complement strand
ATCGCAGGTGCCGTGCAGCTCAATTCATCCTTGTTAACATTGAGCGTGATTGCCGTGCTGCTCCCTGCGGCATTCCATAATGCTGTCGAATCTTCGAACGGCGTTGATCCTCTAACAGACTCGCAGGAAGGCCGCGATATTCTTTCAATTAGCCATGGTGTTCGTAGTCCACCCCTTCATGTACGTTCCTAGTATGCTGATGGCTATACACTACCCAGGTCGCAATTATCTTGCTTTTCAGTAAGTTCGCCTTACATACCCAAGTCACTATCCTTAACTAATTTCATACTTCTAGTTTACCTATGCTACCTTGTGTTCCAACTTTTCTCGCACAAGAATTTATACGAAGACCGCCATACGGACGTCCAGCAGTCCATCAAATATGATTCCGCGGTCGGCGAGAAGTTGCAGAGGGGGTTGCAGAAGGGGTTACTCCTTAATCGAAAGACAAATGCTACTCCTGCTCCTGCTCCGAACCCGCCCCGCCAATCAAGTGAGGTGCCGGACGCCGAGAATGCTCGGCGGGATATTGGCCCAGTGGAGGCGGGCTCGATTGAGGAGGAGGATGATGAAGCGCCTCAAATGGACCTACGGACTACCATCGTACTCCTTATTGCCGTCACTGTGGTCTGTCGATCACTCACTCTCCTGACTATTCTGGGTCTGAACATGCAGAATAGGTCGTCGCTATCACCGCCGAATTCCTGGTCGATTCTATTGACGGTCTTACTGACACCGGCCACATTAGCAAAGGGTTCGTAGGCCTCATCCTTTTGCCAATTGTAGGAAATGCAGCCGGTGGGTCATGTCGAATTTAGTCATCACTATCTTACCTCAATCTAACTGACGTGTTCAATTTGCAGAGCATGCCACTGCCGTTACGGTTTCTGTCAAAGATAAATTGACGTTATCCCTTGGTGTCGCTGTGGGTTCGAGTATTGTACGTATAAGCTTATCCCATCTTTGTCGCCAATCCACACTGATGCCTTATTCTTGACAGCAAATTGCACTCTTCGTCATTCCGTACGTTTGTGTGAGGGATCTTGACAATTGGACTGACACTACATCGTAGTTTCATCGTTACTTTGGGTTGGATTTTGGGCAAGCCATTGACACTCCTTTTTGATCCTTTCGAGTCCATCGTTCTCTTCCTTTCTGGTGAGGCATCCTTCATGCTATTTATCACGACTTTGTTGTCCACTAACGGCGTTTCTACGTAGTTTTGACCGTCAACTACGTTGTTCAAGACGGCAAGTCAAATTGGCTCGAGGGCATGATCCTCATGTGTGCGTATTCCTTCTAGGCTACTCTGCCTTGCTCAGTGACTAAGAAATGTGTTATACAGGCCTCTACGCAATAATAGCGGTCGTATTCTGGTATTATCCAGTATCAGATCCTGCAGGTATCCTCGCATCTTGCAAATGATTTTGCGGCTCTGTCCCGTCTGATTGGTATTTATGGCTGCGGTTTTCCTTCGCTCTATCTATCGACTGTATTTGTCTCGTACAATACCCCCTCCCTCCCTTTAGATATATCACCGTCACTAGTTACCCTATTATACCAAGTGGTTTGATTTACGAGGCTACATTCCTGTTGATCTACTGGCTCCCGGCTCGGGCCTGCATGGACGAGTTACCGGATTTTTTTTCCTTGTGCCGTCGGGTCTCATCCGAACTGGGGCCACAGGCCACGGAAAACTTATTTACCCGGTCCCGGCATGACTCGCCCTTACCATGGGCCCCAGTGATAGTGGATACGTTTGTTGGTCAGGTGAGTGCTGTCGTAAGGGCGGCCTAGATGGTGTGAGCCGACGCCAGGAAGCGTAACATTACTGTCAAGTCACTCAGGTTATCAAAGTGATCATCCGTGACGGGCGGAGAAAAGAGAGAGACAAACCTTGGGGCACTGTAGACAGAAGTGTGCTGACACTCAGATCTCACTGACAGGGAGCGCGGGACTGGTAGACGCTTTGTCACGTTCCCTAGGAATCGCACCTGGGCCAGGCAGTCGCAATGCCCGCTGATCTGCTTAGCGCATTCCAGTGATCGCCACGATAGATCATCCAGTAACGATTCGGATTTATCCCTGGTCCCCTTGTATCTTGGTTGGTTGGAAAGGATCGGTCACCACGCTGGACTATAACGAGGCATACAATACTAATACTAAGGAACGTGACCCCTAACTAAGATCGTTGTGAATGTGAATGAAATGGAGACGGTACGATCCTGCGGATGCAGACCATTTCAAGGCATGTATTGCAAGCCCGATGCCTCATTTTCTTTGAGTTCAGATTTTACTCCAGATCTGGATCTATAACCCGAGTCACAATTCAATGATTGATTGGCCGTCCAGTTCCTGGCTGGACTGCCCAAAATATCGAGGCGATCGTTGTCGGCATGCTGAAATCGTCCTGATCAGCACTTCACCGAGCTTCACCTCTGCAGCAAACTAATGCAACTGAATCTATACTATCGATTAAGCAGCGAGGACCTGACACACAATAAATACCTTCGTTGCGCGCCCAATGCATGTTGGTAGTAGGCTAGATTGGGCATGACATCAAAAACATCGTTTTTGGCTTGCCATACCATCCACGACCCGAACGCCTTTCGAAGAGGTATTTCATCAGATTACGTTTTATTAACGGATGGGATCGACCTTCACTAAGTTAGCATTGTAATGTGCGGTGCTCTATTGGAGGGAACACGAGTCGGAACCGTTGCCCGCCCGCATTAACCGAAAATGGAATAACACTAACACGCTCGTTTACGGGCCTCACCTTCGCCACGCGGTGGCAACACCATGATCACTTGTCCTTGCCGCATACAAATCGCTAAATAGCGTCTCGGATTCATTCCTGCTAGCTGATGTTCTTGTGACCCTGCCTCACCCCCACGATGAACAACAATCCCATGCTCCAGCTTTTGGACTAAAAAAAGGCGCTTTCCGGTATGCAGAGATGGCTGTGTGCTATCAGACACCTTCATCCATCGAATCTCCGGCCGGAAGCAGAGGCATTTATGAACCCCTAACTGGTGGCCTACACCGTAGAGTGACGGCACCCTCCCGAACACAAGCAAGTCTCATCCAACGATACCTCTTGGTACCTCTCATCTACTCAGAGCCTGATCAAGGTGTCAGGTCTTTCCCGGCTCTGCCTTCCTGATCGGTAACCTGGACTGCGAAGGTCGATTCGACCCTATCAGGAGATTAAGCCAGAGTCCAAGACATGGCTAGCAGTGTGGGGCTTTTGAGGTTCTCGTTGCAATGTTGCTGTATGTCTGCAACTTCGGAAAGTATATGCTTATCCCTTTTCCTTCGCATGCTAAGTGAGACAATGTCTCGCGCTTATAAGCGATCTTGTGTACATGTACAGTTGATCGCCTATCAACAGATGTTTATCTGCCTGAGGTGTGACCTAAGTATGATGATGGCATCTTGACAAATATCTAGATGGACTCCTGTCGACTGCGATCTCAGATTTTTCATCAGTGAAGTGGGTGCCCACGCCTATGCAGACCTGGACATGAATGGTGTCCGACCCCATCATGCGAGGACTGAAAGGGCGAAGAGCCCGGATGTGACAGTTATGAAGACCCTCTTGGTGGCAGGGGGTGCAAACACGGCGGAACTAGAGCGGGATACTTCGCATGTTAAATGGACCCTCTAGAAAGCAGTCTCTGGATTCAGTTGAGCAACAACCATTCTTCTCCCAGATACGGCTAGCCTCCTCCACAGTTCATTCATCGGTATTCATGCATTCATGTGTAGAGCTTTCTACGATCGTCAGCCGACCTTAGGCATGGATCAATATTTAGAATAGCCATGCGTGGAGAGTTAATTACAATGATGTCTGGTTATGATAGTCAGGCTAATGTGTGAGAATACTGCTCGTGATCAGATTCAACTAGAGTTTGGCCTTGACTTGTTTGCTGGAATTAGTAAGAGTGACGGCGGCAGCGTTTAGAACGGTCGTCCCGCGTTCCTTGACTTTGGTTTCTGGAAAAGCGAACATAGTCAACACCCCTCGAGATCGTAAACCACTCCTGTAAGCTTACCAAAGATGACCTTATCTCCTTCCTTCCACATTTCGGTGACCAGTGTCTCGCCAGGATAAACGATGCCGGCAAATCTGTGCAACATGGAACAACAGTGAACCATCTATTCTGAAGGGAAAACCTAGGTAACGTACCGGACTTTGATATCCTTAAATGGGCCGAACGTCTTCAAGACATGTTTCCCGGAGACACCCATAGAACAGAGGCCTAGGTATGGTATCTTACTGTCAACACATATCTTTTAATCCGCATGTAGCATCACACACCATGCAGTATGGGGCGCTCGAAACCACCGGAAGTGGCAAAATCAGGATGAATCTAGGAAGTTGATTCATATCAAGGGCGCGCAATAGACAGGAGTCAAATTCACACACATGTAATGGGTTCGGGTCGCCGCTCAAGCTAGAAAGAACTTAGGGGTAAGAGAATGCATGGTAGGAGGACATGAAAGAAACGACACGCACCGATATAACGCGGCTTGTGAAGGCATTGTTTTTTCCTCGAGGACAGCATCAGGCTTTCGGTTCGGTGGCGTGTTGGCGGCGGAAGCAGCTCCACGATCTGCAGTCATGGTAAGCGTTTCAGTCTTGCCTCATGTAGCCATATCCGGACTGACCTCTGCCAACGCGCTTGCCTCCAAAGCCACCGGAGCCACGACTGACCAGAGTGGTCTGATTCTCAAATATCACCTGTCCCGTGCGCTTATCCGTGGTGTGCACAATTGCCGTCACAGACGCCGCCTTTCCCTTGTCAAGGACTTCATACAGTCTGAAGCGCGTGGATTATCTCAACGTTAAGACACGTGTCATCGGGGCAGGGCGTAGTTCACTTACCGGGCTTGGTTAACGAGCACACCATTTGTAGGAATGGGAGCCTTAATTGACAGATACTGCTCTCCATGCAAAAGTTTTGCCTGGAACCACGGGACATTATATGAATGCTCCTGCTTTCATACAAGTATAGAGCACTAACCGGGTTGAAGTTTGGTAACCAATCGAATGGAAAGCCCGCGCTTGACGCGAATTGGGGACAAACGCCGAACGTGGGGAGCGCACCAAAGCTCTCATCCCCTTCGTATACCCACTGCAATTCCTTCTCTGTCGCGCCTACCCCCATATTATAAACGATGACGTCGCGCTCCTCATACTCGAATTCTACAGGCTCAGGGATGAGCCGCTTTGCATCTTTCACAAGTTCTGAGTCCTCGGGATCAAAGTAAAGTTCCTCCTCCGGTTTGTTTCCACTTCCTGTTTCGTCGGCTCTATTGGTGAAATTCTCAACGAGCTGCAAAACCAAGGTCAGAGTTGCGCCATCTATGTGAGATAGATGACGTACCCGCTCCATGCCTTCCTGTGTACTTGCTGGATTCGTCGTACGTCCGTCATCTGCGCAACAAGCATGAGACTAACACGAGGATGTTCGGAATAGAAACTGACCGAAATTTGTGATATTATTCCACTTTGAAATGACGTCCTCGGGAGACAACGCTTTGTCGATTGGGAATCCGTGACCGCCTGCTTGTTGCCAGCGTACTTGTGCCGCCCATCCGCCCGAAACCTCGAATAAGGAACCAGTCGTTTCGTCATTATCTGAAGGAAGCAGTCAGATGTGCACGCAGAAATAGTTGGAACAACAAACCTTTGCTAACGAGATAGCCAACCACAGGTGCGACAAAGTCAGGCTGCGAACATCATCAGCTTATGTCCAGTCCCGAGTCTCTTGAATGCCCGACCTTGAAAGCATCAACCATTTCTTGCGGCCTGGAGACTAATGAGGGAAATACTGGGTGGCCAAGGCGCAGGCCAACTTACCAGATCGTTTGCGTCATTGCAGTGCCAGCCGACGGTGCTAGGACATTGGCAAAAATATTGTACTTCTTTCCTTCGATGGCAATGGCTCGGGTAAAGCCTATGATCGCAGCTTTGGCCGTCGAGTAATTTGCCTGGCCAAAATTGCCGTCTGATGTCCTGCTTAGAAAGTGCGCCTGCACCAAAAAAGGAAAGCGTACAAATTCCAACACCGGACGCAGTGGTCAAAATACGGCCATATCTCTGTTTGTGGAAGATGGGCCACACAGCCTTGGCACACTGCGTGCGGAATAAGCACCCCTGCTACGGTTAGTGAATTGAATAGTAACCTTATATGTGCCCCTACACTGTTTCAGCAAACAGCCGAACAGGGATTAAGGGACGCATACCTAAGATGGACCGCAAGGACTTGGTCCCATTCCTTTTCACCCATCGCCGTGAATGATTTGTCGCGAAGAATACCGGCATTCGCGATAAGCACGTGCACAGCACCGAATCGATCCAAGGCGACTTTCACTATCGCATCTCCATCCTCTGCAGAGCACACCGCAGGTACTGCGGAACCACCACCTGTAGAAAATGTCGGCGCTGCTACCTGAACAATCAACTAGTTGAATATACTCACCCTTGATGATCTCATCTACTACCGCCTGAGATCCCTTCTCGCTCACATCGTTAACAACGACATTAGCGCCGAGTCGCGCAAACATCAAAGCGTAAGAGCGGCCAAGCCCACCACCAGCGCCGGTAACGATGACGGTCTGACCATCGAAGCGGACCTCGGACGAAGCCTGAGCGTTTGAAGGGAGAGACTTCGACTGTTCTAGTTTCTCCACGATATTCACGTCACCCATGCTCTGTGGGCTGCACAGCCCAATGACAACTCCGATAATAGTTGGTGGACCCTAGTACTCACTATTCTGGATTCGTGAAATCTGTGAGTTCTGCCCATCGTTGCTTTACCTGTGTAACGTGCAAGCGTCAAAGGAGTACCAGGACAGATGAAGCGGTGTACTCACGGCTGAAGGGGTGAAGCTGCCGTCAGTCTTAAATACCACACCCCTACTGCGCTCCCATCGGATTTCGGAGACATAACCGGCACCGAGGACGAATACCTTTCCACTGGCATCAGGCCCGTCGGGATGAGTGAGAGCGGCAACCAGGGGGGCAACGTATTCGGGCTGCGACCAGCAGTAAGAAAGCGGAAATGACGTGTTGTCGGAGAGCACATACGCCGAAATGCTGCAACATCTCTTGCGGCATAATAGTGGCAGTCATGGCAGAGGCAGCAATCTAAGCGCGGGGTGAGAGGAGTAGAAACGGAAATACGAAAGGGATACTCGCGGGTGCGATAGCGCTGGCCTTGATGTTATACTTGGCGCCCTCTCGTGCAAGCGTCTTGGTGAAGCCAACGAGACCCATCTTCGCCGCGCTATAATTAGCCTGACCAAAATTACCTACGGAGGTACTAAGACTCCAGGAACACCAGAAATAATGCATGTCGAAATTCCCTTACCGAACAATCCTGCAGCACTAGCGGTGTTAACAATGCGACCAAATTTCTGCTTGCGGAAGACGGGCCAGGCGGCGTGGGTGCAGGAGTATGCGCCCTTGAGGTGTACGTCTTGAATTTGGTCCCATTCCTTATCCGTCATGTTCCTGAAACTAATCGTCATACGTGATTAGATCCTTCCGGAGCTTCTCTGTGCGGTGGAGATGATGCCAAACCCTTTGTCCCTCAGGATCCCTGCATTGTTGATGAGAATAGTGACGCCGCCAAATGCATCTAGCGCTGTCTTGATCACCGCAGCACCGTCTGTCACAGAAGAACTGTTTATAACGGCTCTTCCGACACCACCTACGACCATGAAACGTGGCACTTGTACGAAACAGGGAGCATAGCGCACCTGCGTTGATCTCATCGGCGACCTTTTGTGCCGCCTCCTTGTTGAAATCATTTACTACGACGTTCGCGCCACGTGAACCGTACAGCAGAGAGTACCTAAAGGTGAGTCACTGGTTCATACGACGTTAGGCCAATCCGATAGAGGGAAAAACTGACGCTCTTCCAAGACCGCCACCAGCGCCGGTAACAACGACTACGTGTCCCTTGAAAGATAGAGCCATTTGTGAGGGGAGAAGGAGTGGTGTTCAAGTACGGACATCGGAATTTTCTCAAATGCGAAAGTGGTTACGGAAACGTCGCATGTGATTTCCGAATTCCGGATCAATTTCGCCCGCAAAATCCACGTGGTGCGACAAAATCAGGTGATCTGATAAATAAATAAGCCGAGGCAGTGGTGGAGATGGCGCTCAGCGCGGATGTATATACATCAATGTTGGCGAGTATGCATACATCCTCAGTGTTCTGTAAATGTGTCCCAAAGGGAAGGCAAACAAGAGGAATGAGAAAATGAAAAAGGAAAACACATTGCAATGAGGATATCGGATGAAGAGAATAGCGGGAAAAACTACAAGTAATAGAACAGGAAGTGTAATGTGGATTGACAAAGCAAAGACACTGGAAGAACTTGTTTAGATCGGTGGAACACATAGATAACCGTCGACATTTATCGCGGGTATGGCTGGGAAGGAAAGTCAATAGAAGGGGGTAGGGCCTATCGCAGAAGCATAGCAACGCCGGAAAAACAAAAACATATCCGATGATGATAAGGACTATCCCCACTCGCGAACCAGAGAGCATGACTGCGCAAGTGGCGGCAGACGCAAAAAGCGCTACAGCGGGGTAATGTACGAATTCAAAACAGCCATGCGATGAAGATCCAATAGCGAAGACAGCAAGGGTGACATGATGAGGAAAGGGTGGTTGCATGAGATGCATGGTTTGATTGTATGGGTTGTAATTGCACAAGGGTGTCTGAATCGCACAAAGGACTTGAAAGCTTGACAAGGCGAGAAAACCGAAACAGCGACGAGGGTAGGCTTCAACAAGTGGGCCAGGGCTCAATACTCGATATATGAAAATGCATGCGGGAGATGGGATATGGATATGTTGAGGGTGTGAGATTGAGAACATTTCGAGGCCAGACGTGAATCACGCTAGGACCATGCCTTCGCCCTGATTGACTTGCTCCCGAGCCTTTTCGAGGGCATACACAGCTGCCTTGAGGAACTTCTTGTGCGCATACTTCTTGTACAAGTACAACTTGTCGAAGCCGGGTTCCGTGATCTTCTCCAAGAGCATATGGTATCCAGGCTCTAATTGCTCTTCGGTGTAACCAGAATAGAAAACGAACGCGTCGTTCTGAAAGCGAAAAGGTTAGTGATCATGTGACACATTGATGCCCAAAACGAAACCGCTCACCCAGTCTCCCCCCAACATCCTTCGTGCCGTGTACATACCAATTGCTGCGGTCATACTTGGCTTAACGCGCAGGAACTGGTGGTCGAGCAACGTCACTTCGGCGAGGAACTTGCTCAGCGTTCGTGTTTGGATATCGTAGTCGTCCGCATGACTGATCTTACGCATCCAGCTGTACGGAGAGCAGTAGTGAGAGATGTTGAACTCGAGAGTCTGTAGCACGATCCGCTCTCCCTTGAGGATCTCCTCTTTTGAGTAACCATTCTCGGTCATGAAGACGAATTCTTCCGCAGATGGCGCAAGGATCTCCTCATATTTTGACGCGATAAACATGGCAGTGACGCCAACGAGTTGGAGTTTGATCAGAGACACCGTGCGGTGAGACAAGAAGCGGTCGACAATGTTGACAGCAATCCATAGAGTCTCGGGAAGCATATGATAACGGAGGTGGACTTGCAGAAGCCAATCAACAAGGGTTTGACGCATGCTCCAGGTAATTTCATTCTGAGCGTCCATGTAATTTGGTGTAGGCATGATGGTGTCCTTTTACGGTCTAAGCACGGTGCGATAAAGAACGCTTAGAAGAGAACCTCACCTCCAGGTCACCCATGTAGCGGAAAATCTCCTCCGCGTAATCCGAGCACATCGTGGCATCGTATTCTTCATCTTCCGCGTCGAACCTCGCGCGCACCTCATCCACTTCACGTTGATACTTGGCAACATGATTCGGTGATGTCTCGGGCCAGATGTACTCCGCTTCTTCGGCGGCAACCAGATTTTCAACCACTTCTGCGCGGTCCTGCTCATCAATCATGTCCTCGAGCACCTCATCATCGACGACAACGACGTCATCCATCGAGTCACGTTTGGTGCAATGCACCTCCTCGACGTCCATATCATCACCTGGTCCATTCAGGCAGGCGACCCCATCCAGGTGCAGCGCGGTAGGCTTGGGCGGAGAGAAAACACGCTGAGGAGGTAGAGTTGGAACTAGGGGAGGTCGCTGAGGTAACGTGCTACGTGTCCCGGTCACAGTGGTTTGCTCAGGGACGGTAGGTTTGGCAGCTAAAGGAACCCGCTGTGGACCATCCGCGATCGAGGATGACCGTGTCCGCTTCTGACCAACTTCTGGAGCCTTGTCCTTGTTGAGTTTCAACTTGGAGTTCTTCACACGAGAATAAGTGTTTGACACGTAACAAGACACAAGGTATAAGAGAAGGCGTACCTTGCGGTTGACGGCAACCTCACCAAGAGCGGGACGCTGAACGCCGCTTGTCTTCAAAGTATTCACACCAGAAACACCGCCCCGCAAGCCGCCTGGTAAAGATGTACCGACAGCCTGTCGTAGTTTGCTAGTTGCATTCTCGTCTAGGTTCTTGGGGCGTTGGATACCAGTCCGGTTTCGCAATGGTAGCTAACGAACCGAGACATGTGGCAAAGCGCGTGTGAGTATGTGGCGACGAAAGAATGTGAGGAGCGAATGGCATACACGATGAGCCATCTAGGTTCCTTAGAGGAGGAAATAGAGAAGTAAAGATGATTGTTAAATGGACAAAACTTAGAAAAGAGACAGGATAAAAAGAAATGAACAGGGCCAGTATGATGATGGAACGGGAGAGAGAGCAGACAGGGTAAGATGGGAGAGGTAGAGAGAAAGGTGGAGAAGGAAGGGCCCGATAATATGGATGAGGAGAGACCACAAGACGGTGGTCGGAAGAAAAGGGAGCGATGTGGACGAGGCCAGCCGCTGGTTGTGTTCACAACAACAACTTTGGACGCGCCTCGATTCGATTCGCTTTTTGGGACACACAACTTTCTTCCAACTACACACGTGATCACTAAAATAACAACCTCAAATAACGCGTCCACGCCACGCGTCACACTCGCGTGACGTACAAAGTGTAGGTATCATACATTGCTCGCGACCGATCAAGCCGAATTAAATCATTAATGACTTGCATCCCGTGTCTTTAGCCGTCGCTTGGCCCTTGTCGCCGCCGCTTGCAGGTTCCGAGGCGACACCACCCTCCTCGCCTTTCACAATTGGCACGAAACGCGACGCTTCTTGGGACGCCGTCCGTTTACTGGTGGCAACGCGAGGTGGGGGTGAAGAGGTCAACCCCCGGTGCGATCTAGTCGCTGTGGTCCCATATCCTCGCATGGCCTCGTGGTTATATGTGTGAGTTGGTTCATCGTGCGGGGACGCATTTGGAACGAAACCTCCAGGTCGGCTCAGCAAACATTGCTTCAGCGATGCTAGTGCCCTCTTTGCGTTGCGTGGTACGTCATCTGAGGGATCCGCACCGCGTTTGTGGCCCCGATCAGCTTGTGCGATCGTCCCGTTACTCTCCCTCCGATGGGAAAACAGTGGAATTATATCGTCAGTACCCTGTCCGGATGCAGAACAGTCGGAACAAGGTAGACGATTCTCGTGAATGTGCACCACAAACGTCGTACCACCGAGCGACAGCCTGTCCAAATGCTTCAACCGTTTGGGCATGCTGGCCACCCGAGAAGCGGATAACCTCACACGAGTCGTGTCCTGGCCGGACCCGACAAATGTCCCATGCTTCGATCCCATGTCCACAACTGCCCATTCTGCTCGCTCAGCGTCCCAAAAGAGTGTAGCGTGGAGCTTGGAGACTTCCATGTCCTTTAGTCGGATCCTCGGGGTGTTGGCGCCAGTGGGTGGTGCGTCCCGCCCGAATTGGACCTCTGAATAGCCATCGATGACGGCAAGGCGTCGCTTTTGCGAGATGAATCTTCCTTCTTGCACTACAAGGCGACATATAGGGAAGTCGTTCGGAGGAGTGGGCGTCGAGCTGGTGGGGACGTGGGGAGCAGGGTACGATGGGATTTCGTCGACTCCTGGGAATTCATAAGAAGGGTGATAAGTTGGCGAGTGTCCCGAGACATTGTCTCGCATGTCCCTCAGATAATGAACTTGAGACGGACAGAGGACGAGGACTGAGATAACGGTGGGATGGGAACTGTGATCCTCGTACGAGTCATATGGATTCCCACGGTGGTCACTGCGGGGAGCGCTGAGCGGCTGACGTGGCCGCCCTCATTGGCTTTGCTAAGTCGCGTCTTCCGGGTTCAATGAGCGAGTTCAAGGAGGTTCAGCATATCCTTTCTTCTTCAAGGAAGATTCATATTCACGTTGGTCCTCCACAGGAACACTCAGGACATCTCCTATCGAAGGAGTGGCTCGTAAAGATTGACAATGAAAAGTCTGTTCCATACCTTATGGTTCGTCCCTCTTTTATGGTAAAATTATGGCATGCTCGACGTCTCTGGTTGTCCCCCAGTAGAAGCTACACTCAACTTTTTCCGATCAATCATGCGTCTTCCTGATAACGGACACTAAGATGGTGTGGGTTGAGGGTGAGTGCATCCACACCCCTTTTCATTACCGCTCACTGATGTCCCCTTACAGTCTTGTCAAGGCAACAATTAATTCGCCGGTGGTCAACTCTGAATGCCAACAACTCTCCAAACCATCTTCCACAATTCGAGGATGATAGCTGGCTTGATCAGGTCTTACAGTTTCTCGTCGACATGCATTCTCCCCGCGTGATGGGCGACCTATCTTTCGACGTGATAACGTCCCGTTATTCAGTATGGTGGACTTCCTTGCGCACCTTTCGGGGCTCTCACAGGTTTTTGCAGGATCTAGCCATCGACCTCCATGGAGACTCTTTCAAATGGAGATGGGAGACTTTTTCCATTGGACCTAAGCAATCGGCAGACGTGCTTTCGAAGCACCTCATGCTTCCTCTTCTCAGCACCGCCTACCTGGCGTTCATCTCGCCGGACGCTATCAGCGAGATCTCCGGCAGCGATCTCGAAAAGGTAGGCTTCAACAGCCCCACACTATCATGAGCACCCTCGTTTCAGTTTTGGCGCGGGGCTAACCCCCGCCTCATGCCGTATCATGGGGCTCGATGGTAGCGCCCAAGGCTATGACTCCTTTGGAAATACTTTGAACCGGTACCAGTGTACCCACCCACCACCATTGTGGTTTTAGTCACTTTTTCTGTTCCAGACCAGACTCAGGAGGGGATCGCACTGAGAATCACTTCACAGGCGGTTGACCGAGTAGGCCGAACTGCGCGTCGTAGCGTGGACACCCACATAAGGAACATTTTCTCCCAACCGCGCGCATGCACAACCATACGTCGGCTATCGGCCCTTTATGCTTTTAGCACCAATCTTCGTAAGTCATTCTAGTGGCTGGTACACTGCCTCACATTGCTCATTGCCCACTGATTGGGCACCTCAGCGGCCATCAATGACGAATTTCAAACCCCAGAACTCACTCTACCTACCGTAGATTCTGCCGCAGGAAGCCAGAGGACGCCGCCGACTAAGACCCCGACCCCCCAAATTCCATCTATCAACTTGAGACATGCTCAGTCACCCAACCCACGTGTGAGCGGCCCGTCCAGCGCGGCCGATAAAATAATTTCATCGAACAAATAGCAGGTGAAGATAGGGTCCGGAGATGGATCCCCCACAAAGGCGATTGTTACACGACAAGGCCCAGGAACCGGTGCTCTCGGCCAGGCAACGACCGGGAATCCACTCACAGAGGCCGGAGAGGATGATGATAACCGCAGCATCTCAAGACTCCCCCGTGGACAGCCGGGAAAGGGAAAGGACACGTTGCGCTCGACGCCCACTGCTGCGCAGAGCAAGCCGGCGTCTCGAACCAGCAGCAGCAGCCCCGAATCATCGGTCCCTGGATCTCGTGCGCAAGCTTCTGTGGCACGAAGCAGTGTACCCTCGAAGGCGCCTTCGTCGGACTCTGACTCCCCGCCGCGACCGAATAAGAGATCGAGAACAAGGGGACAGGATCGCGGCGGTGATGACAGCGACGATGGTTCCAAGCGCGGCGAATTGAGGTGGCGTGGAACGAAGCAGCCCGTCAAGCGCGGCGGACGGCGGTTCTAAACGGGCCACCCGTCTCATCCCATGCACCGCATGCCAAATGTCGCACAGGCTCCAGTCCCCTTTGCGTCTCGGGTGCCCTCACATTTGGCCGATCCAAAAGATTCACCAGTGCTTTCCATTGATACCGTCATGTGTGCAGTGTACCGCAGATTGCCTTCTCGCTTAGCACTGGTAGTTGGACGAGGTTCCTTGATGACAAACTACGGTGAGATTCTATTGCGGATGTCCGACCTTAATCGGTGATTCTTCACATGAGATTTGTGTTGGTCTGTCCCCGATGCTTCTTTACTAATCGGACTAGAACCCATCGACGGCATGGGTCGTGCTGTGGGAGCAAATGCTTGGTTTGATCGAATGAATGGATCCCGTCCATCATCCGAGGGTGGTGTTAAGATGTTTCCTATGGAAAACCGAGGCTACGGAAGGAAGCGCGTTGGATGGTTCGGAAATTGTTCGCGGTACCCTTTCGAACTGGTCTTGGGAGAGCCCAACCTGGCGATAATTTGACTGATGCTCAGCTGCTTCTATCCCAGGTGAGATACAGCGGCCACAGTTGTATTGACGGGTCCTAAATCCGTGCTCGTACGAGAGTGTCATCATCATCAACTCGAATTAGAGGTCTATCTGGAATACAGCATGCTTGTACCGATTGAAAGTGAGGCTCGTACTATAAAGTTTTTTGGGGAAGGAGGGGACAAAGCGAAGCTACACAGCAAGAAAAAGCAGTGGGGGCATGAGGAGACTTTTTGGACGTTGCAGTAATCGTGACGGAGGAGGCGAAGGCCGGATGCACCGGTGGCACCTGCCGATCAGCGGCGTCGACCGCGATCATAACTGGCTTCCTTGCAGTTGTCACACGGCTCTTGGATCAAGTTCAATACGCGGCGGTCTTCATATATGGTCTTGTGGGGTGGACAGATAATAATAATAAAATGCCAGTGGCGTGGCGTGACCGGGAACGAGAACGCGCGCAAAATTGTGGGAAATCAGAACCGAGAAAAAAAAAATGGCACGATAGAATGGGATGCGATAAAGAGGGAAGGGAGGGGAGGATGAGGAGTTCATGCTGACATACCCGGCTACATTTGCACGTCTTGGCCGTCTTGTGTCTGTGCGCCATGCTGTGGAGACAGTCTGGCGAACCACAGTCGGTCCTGTTCCCGGTCCAATATAGTCGGACGTAGTGCTGTTTTTTCAAACAACCAAAGCCAATACGCGGCGATGGCGGGGAGGGAAAGAAAACGGTCAAAGTCAGGAAAACGCGCGTTCTCTCGGACATCGACAAAAAGAAAACACAATGTACCCCGCAACCTCGGTATTGGTTTCCATGACTGAGAGGAAGGGGATCACAGCCAGAGAGGCGTCAGTCAGTCCGAGGGGCTGATGATTGTGTGTGATAAGTAGGCAGAGAACGTACCATTCCTCTTTGCACATAGTAATCGATTTTTTGATCGAGGGGGACGGTTTTTTATTTCACGTGCAGAAGACGGACTCGCGTCGTCCTAGTCTGTCTCAGGAGGGGAAATGGCTGCGTGACGAGAGAAGAGGGAGGGTTTGCCGAATGGCGACAAGCACTGGCAAGCAAGAATGCAGGCAGGGGAGGCAGGTACTAAGCGCTGGAGGCGCGGGAGGCGCGTGTGGGGATGGGTGGGGTGTCTATCGGTGGTATGCAGGTCCAAACCCATCGTGACTTATATACGCTTTGGGGAGGGAGGGGGTGTGTGGGGGGAGTAAAGGAGCGGAGAAAGGGCCCGCATAGCTTATTACAGGGCCTGTCGGCCGTGTCTGTGAGAGAGCGCCAGCGGGAAAAGCGGCTACGGCAGATGGAGAGCGCGAACCGAGAATCTGGCCCCCCAAGAGAAACGCGAAAATAATTACGGGCGAAGCGCAAGAAAGAAGAGATCCGAGTGAAGAGGGGAGGAAGGGGAGAGGGGAAGGGACGGGAGATGATCATATGTTCGTATCGTTGGTTCCCCTCCATCACTTCGCCAAAAATATTCCTATAGAGTACAAGGAGACGAATGCGGTAAATTGGTGACGCTTAGCTAGCCAATTCAATAAGGGGAACTGAGGGGAAGGTGCCAGTGGGGACGAACGAAACTGATCGCGGCTTGACCTTGAGCGCCATACTAGATCGGAAACAGATCAGTATGCAGTTCAGGATTACTGCGTCGGTAAGATAGAGGGACCGGTGCGATTGGCTGTGCGGTGTGTTTGGGTAATGTGGCCCTGCAACAGACTTCTGCGGGACAAATAACTGTCCTCGTTCGAAACATTGGCAAGTCATGTGTCAAGGATCCTGTATCATTGCTGCGGCTCGCGGACTCGGAAGCGGACATTTCCTTGTTATCTTTGCGCGATAGATTCCTGATACTCGCAACAAATGGCGTCGTTTTTGGAAGGCGACCTGGTGACCCCATGACAGATATCCGGTTATTAGACCGTGGCCTGGGAAATCTAACATGGTCTCAGTTATACTCTATGAAAGGCACATGCCACGACACAGGTTGGACGGATACACAGCAATCAACTACTATTTTTCAAACTAAATATCATAGGGGTGATTACTGAGCTGACGCCCTGGGGATGAAACTAGGCACATATGGTTGGCTGTGACCCAAGACTTCGGTGTTTAGATGGCCTACTATGGCATAGCTTGTTCTCCCTTTGGCGAAAGAACGTCCCCAGTCCAGGGCATCGGTCTTTGCAACATCTGATGGAGCGATATCGTTGTAAAAGTGCCTCTGTCGATGAATTGGGAGAGAAATATACGTCCTCTCCGATGAAAGAGCGAATCTAGACATCACGAGATGACATTCTGGGTTCCAACACATGATGAACAGGAGCAAGATTTGTCCCCCAGAAAATCACGGGCACAGTCACAAGGTCAAACAGGTGGACATACTGTGTAAAAACGCGTCTCGTGCGAGTCGCAACAGGTCGGCCCGAACAACCGACACACACTATCCTGTCAAGTGGAAACATTTTGCTGGGGGAGGATCTCATTGAAACATGCATCATGGGACCTCGGTGAGAAACGGACAAGACGCAGACGGCGCGTTGGAAATCCATGAAAAGCGGATCGCGAAATTACGGCGATGACGTGGCGAACTGACACACGCAGGCGGTTGATATCATCGATGGCTCACTAGGATGTGGGGTAAGACTGTCGAGTGTCAACGGGAGTGATAACGTTGTCAACAACAAGGGACAAAGGCGTCCATCGAAGGCGTCGGAGAAGGATGCGGGACAAGTTAGCTTGTTCCGTGTCATGCCCGAAGACGATAGGGGATCCAGAGACGTTAATCCGTTTTGTTCTTGGAACCCAGAGAGGTTGCTGTGGTGCGAGTTTCATGCGATCCTAATACTAAGTTATAAAAACAGGGGTAATCGAGTGAGATAGATGCCATCGTAGAGATAAGCTTGGACGGACCAGCGAAACCGTAGTTGGCAAGAGCGGCATGTATGTGATTAGGTCACATGCATCAAAAAATCTGCGACGTGGGACATTCTGTTGGCGCGGAACGAGAAAGTTCGGGGTAGAGAACTCCTGAGGAGGAGTAATTGAGCGCGTTGGGAGTGATAGTGATAGTGAAAGTGAGGTGTTTTTTCTCGAAAAAGGCGCGGCAACGTTAAACGCCCGTTATGTAATTCAAAGTCCGAAAGAAGCCACAATTACTGTACGCTGCTTCTGCTCACACAGGCTTCAGGATCAACTAGACCCTCAAAAGGTTTCCACGGCACCCCCGTTCCCATCTAATCCCACCCCTCATACGTTAACTTTGTTCTGCCGTACTTGTATCATTATGACCGACAGCTTAACGGCGTTTGCGTGCCTACGTGCTTGACATTCATTGGCCTACCGTCCCCAAGGCGCCGACTCTGTGGTTTATTTGTTCCCCTCGAACTCGCCACCCATGCGATTCTCTTATCCTCGAATGTCAACGCTTGTGTCGTGTTTGGACGTTTTCCCGGTACCTGCGAGCAATTGACGGAGCTCAATGCTTCTATTCAGAAGATCATTTTCTCGAACCGCTATCCCCACGGTTGTAACACCGGGACTGGAATACTCCACCCCTGCGGCCGCCTTCAGCTGAAATTTCAATTATGATACGCCAGATGTTGTGAACCATCCTCTGGAGCACCTGAGCATGGCCGTATTCTATCGCAGGAGACCAGATGTTGGTCTATACCTTATCTGGGCAGCTTGGTCTCGGTTATTTCTCGGCTAGTAACAGATGTTCAGGGTGTTTCCCTGGAACATTCGCGCAACGCTTTTATCTGTCGAGATAGGTCCCGGATGGAGCACAGCTCACGAAGATAGGTCCCAATGCGGAAGTTATGTCACTGAGGGCCATCTTTCCCCTCTGTGTAGTCTATATCGCGCCCAGCTTTCGCTGTCTCAAGCCTTATCAACCAGGCAGTGGAGCAGTCGTTGCGCCTGTGGTCAAGTATCGGTGGCACAGCGGACCTCGAGACGACATGTCCGTGTTCCGCCGCAAACCCTTACCCTCTTCGATTCACGTAGTTTTTTTTTTTTTTAAATTTTCGACGTGTACCACAGGGCATTATCACCTCAGTACATCATAATGGAATGAGCTTGTACGAAAGTTAACCATGGCCTTTACCGGTTCGGGGTAACTGACCAAGGAGCAGTATTCCTCGTGTCTCCGTGACTTCTGACGTCCGTCATCCGTCGACCAGATCCGGTAGATACTTGCCGCTCTTATCCCGCTTTGCGCACTCCCTCCTTCGTCAAATGTGGGAACTTTCATCTCCGGCGATTCGTTGAGTTGGTGTCTATCATCCGAACATGTTGTTTGCACCCGGGTGGTCCAAATGCAAGTCAGGACCAGACCTCTCAAGGATGGGCGCAGTCAAGCGATGGTGCGTAGAGGGTTCCATAGCGGTTTGCGGCGGGTAAACATAACAGCCAAAACGCCGTGGGCTTGTCGGTATGAGGTCTCGTCCTAAGAGCCATTGGCACACTCCACGTGAGGTTGTCTATTACCTTAATGACTTGGGCCCCGACACGCGCGATGTCCCAGCAGAAGCCCGGGCTTACCCGTCGATATTTTGGTATAACCGCTCACCTGCCGCTTGACAAAAAATGAATGACCCGCACTCGTTCCATCGAACGGTGCTGCACCCCACAGGCTCCACTGTAACTGTCCCATTAGTATCGATACACCCACATTCGGAGTCTTTCGCTTGCACATCAGAAGGATCCATCAGGTTTGTTCGTAGTGTCGTGGCGGAGGATGTACTTGGGGATGTCAAGGATTCAGGTATCTTTTTTTCCCTTCCGTAACCTTGTCGAGGTGGATTCACAGCGGTCTACGCCGAAATCCGCAGCCGTGGAATGTCTAGAAGCATATAGGCATATAGGGGCGGGGAGGCGGTGTTTGCGCCTGGACAACTCTACACATGGTATCTGGGAAAAAGTCATTTTGGTGATCAGGTCGGTGGGTCAGGTGGACACCACCCCAGCCTTTCTCAAGCTGCGATATAGACGATCAGTATCATAATCACACCGAATTTGGTTCCACATCGCTCACGTATCGCTCCTTGCTCGCGGACTTGGGCCTCTGACGTTCCCCAATACATTCCTTCTACCTAGCGTACGGGACTGATTGCTATAAGCCAAGAGCCAGAGTGATGTGACCTGATAATTGCGCCTCGAGGTACCACGGTTTCGCGTCGGCTTGATTCGATGGAGCGCGATATAGAAAGGTTGGAAACGTCGCTGATCGTACCTGCGTTTGGCAACTCTTACAGCACCACGTGAACGAACGGAGTGCTCAGAGTTCGGGTGTAATGTTGTTGTTCTACGATACAGTCATGGACAGGTACAGGATCGAATATTAATCGCATTTCGCAATTCGCGGCATTACTTGTTGATTGGCTCGGCCCCAGTTCGGCGCCAGAAAAGGTCAATTTGTTCTTGTTTACACCCATCGGTTCATAGACATCGACGACACCGACGACGACGGAGCGATCCCCAGCTCGCAGTAGTTATATAACTTATGTCGGACCACGATACAAGTCCATTGCACCCGGAAGCTGACGACCTTCTCCAGGTGAGTTCGCAGTACCCAATATACCGTCCGTGAACAAACAAACAAAACTCACATCCCACGCAGGCAGCGCTCTCCGATCCTTTCTCTGTCCCTCCCGATCTCTCTCGCGTCTCTCCCTCACACCCCGAATCACAACCACCATCGGAGCCGGCCGCAGCCGCCCCCGGTGCCACATCACCCGAGGAGGCGCCCTCTTCCCTGTCGTCTTCCTCCGTCTCCGTCTCGGCCTCAGAACAAGAGGCCTGGAGGGCCTCGTACGAGGCGCAGGTCGTCGAATGGCGCAAACAGAGCGCAGACGTGCGCACGCGCGCCGAGGCCGAGCGTGCGCGGTGGGAGGAACGCCGTGCGCGTGAGCGCAGGGAACAGGTCCCGGCGGTGGGGCGACGGGAGGTGCCCCCGCGCGCCGATACGAGCACGAGCGTAGGCACGAGCGAGTGGGAGGCCGTGTCGCAGCGGAGCGAGAGCATTTTAGCGTCCTCCAGCACCGCAGCCACGTCGTCGTCCAAGGATTCGCCTGGTCCCGTCGCTGACGCTGCGCATTCGCAAGCGCAGGCGTCCCATCCACCATCAGTATCAGTACGTCTCTTCTCTTTCTCCCAGCTTTTCCCTCCTCGCTCTCTCGTGCTGACGACGATGGTACAATCACCCCTTCTTTTTCTGCCCATTCCCCATAACGATCGTTAGCAGAACCAGCCCGGCACCACGAGCTCAAACGCTCCCGCGAAACGCCCCGCGCCGACCGCGAGCTCAGTCCCGCCGGCGGCGGTCGCAACCGCGACGCGCGACCCGACGGAGTCGCCGCAATGGGAAAACCTGCCCTCGTCACCGACGTCTTCGTTCCCGTCCATGTCGTTCCCCGAGCCCTCGCGCACCCATTCGCCCGAGCAGCATCTCTCTCATGCGCCCCCCGCGACGACAACGACGACAAGGGACACGACTTCCGCCGCTAACTGTGCGACAGCGGGTTCGATGACCCTCGCCGTGTTTGACCACACGCTGCCCGTGAGCACGCGCTTCTGGTCCTTGGTCTCTTCGTTGTCCATCAACATGCTCTTGCCGTTCGTGAATGGCGTGATGCTTGGATTCGGCGAGATTTTCGCAAAAACGGTCATCGTCGGGTGGCTTGGATGGGGTCCCACGGTCGCGACCAACTTGGGACTTGGCATCCCCTCACGGAACAGACAGCGGTGAGAGGACATAATTACAAGTAACACGGACGTGCGATTATTTGCATACAACACGTCACGCATTGGATTGTGTTTGTCATAGAAAGAATAATTCAGAGCCGTCAATGCTACATGAAAGGTGCCTGTGGGTCTGAGACCGTAACCCGATGGTATTATTACAAAATTATTTGGATCGATAAAATGTCGTTTCTCGGGAGTTATAGTTTCGTGTTCGATGGCATAGCACGCAGAGCTTGCCGGACTCCAAGATCACCAAGAACGTCTTCTGCGCCGCCAAGCAACGAATCAAACGTTATGGTTCGGTGATACTGCGTCTGCATCAGTCCTCTGTTCGATGTAAAATGGTGCGACCCGCTACTCACGTGCTCAATGAAACGGCCCATTCCCGTCCGGGTGATTCCACGTCCGCCGAAAATCTGTACAGCATCCCGCGCAGTTTCTTGTGCTGTCTGAGTAGCGTACATTTTCAGCAGGGCAATTGGCCCAGCAAGGTACTTCGCTTGCTCCTTGTATGACTGTATTCCTTATCTTCAACATGACACGATGACGTTCGAATCGAAGTGGACGCACCATGTTGTTCATTTGGTGGGTGATGTTCTCCAACCAACTCTGCACAGACTCGACGCGAGCAATCATGGCAGCAATCTTGCTGCGGACGACAGCCTGGGATGCCAAGGGCTTTCCGAACGCCTTGCGTTGACTGACCCATTTCAGACATTCCTCCACAATCCCGCGCTGAGCACGGGCAGAGGAATTGGTCATCACCCATCGTTCGTGATTGAAATTGCTGGCGAAATGCGAGGCGTAAGGCGAATGCTATGCGCACTTGATAGTCCATGAACTTTACCTGAGTATAACGAAAATTCCTCCTCCCTCAGGACCGAGCGTATTCTCAACAGGCACTTTTACGTTGTCAAACGTGACATAGGCTGTCCCAGCCGCTGGGGAATAACTCGTCTTGATTGCCGATGTCTCAACGCCTTCACTACGCTCGATAAGAATGACAGTGAAGCCATCATCAGTTTTGCACCCAACGGTGAAATAGTCCGCAAAGCTGACAAATCCCTTTCAGGTGACACAGGGTAGTGGCATAACGGCGTCACGCACTGTCCATTCGTGATCCATTTCTTCGTCCCATTGACGATCCAATGTTTGCCGTCTTCGGTCTTCTTGGCAGTGGTCTTGAGACCCATAACATCGCTTCCAGCAAATGCCTCGGAGATGGCAAGACAAATGAACTTCTTCCCCGAGAATACGTCCGGTACGACGCGCGCTTTGAGTTCGGGTGAACCGAAGTTCAACACGGGAGGAAGGCCGATGATCGCGCCAGCCTGGAGACCTGCGGTTGAACCCAGGTTGAGCATTCGAAGAGAAGATGCGGTGAGAAGGATTACCATCTCCGTAACCTCGAGCACCGCAACGCGCGATTTCTTGATGAATGATGAGCTGTAAGGATCGCCGAGCATTGTGAACATCTCCGTGATAACAACTGCGGTGAACCCACCTCATGGAAATAGTCAAACTATTAGCAGAGCAGCACTGTCAGCACGTGCGGAGGGCGGAAGAATAGTTGCGTGCGAGGCGTACCTCCTCCGGCGTGACAACTCCACCCATAAGGGTCAACCCCTTGAGATGCTTTCCGGGACCAGTACGCATTGCGTGAAGATTGACCTCCCTGGTTTCAGACCCTTCACATAAGCCTTGTCTCGTGTCAAACAGAACATAAAACATACGCCATCTTTTGGATGACTTCCAAGCTGGGGCGCTTGCCATCTTCTTCTCGGGCCTGTGCGTCGGGATAGATGACTTCGTCATGGAACTTGCGCATGGCTTGCTGCAACCTACGATGACTCTGAAACCAAGAATACATAAGAATGGTGATAGAATGGCTACATTGTCCATACCTCCTTGTAATAGGGGCTGTGGTAGCCCTCCGCCAGCCAGGTAGGTTCAGCATATGGTACTCTACTGATTTCGGACCCAATGCGGCCTTGGAGGGAAGGTTTCTCGCCATCAATGAAACCGATTTGGAGTCGTTGGTATTGTGGTCGTTCGAGGACCTCGTGACGATGGAGACCGTAGAAGGCGTCAGTGGCGTCCTGGCCAGCTGAGTTGTGGGGATATGAGCGGTGAAATGAGCTGTCAGGGACGAATGCCTGACGGACCTATGTCGTCATCGAGGAGAACGGCAGCGCCTCCCGGATGGAGGTTCTTGAACCGAGTAAGGTCGTAAACCTTACTATCAATGATCACCCACTGAAAAAGTGTTGAAATTCAGGAGAGAAAGTCACGGCAGATGACGAGGGTTCTTACGAGGTCATCGCCTTTGTTGTGCCTTGTCACATCATCGCGGGTGAGTTTCTGGAGCTGTTTGGGCGTCGCCATGGAATAATATTTGTGGATTTGAAGGGGGAAAGAGACTGAGCGAGTTGGAGCTTTTTAACGCCCTCAAGTTTGGCTTCATCACGAGGACACGGATCGGATGAACAACTTTTACTTGCATGTGATTATTTCTTCCGGACCATCACATGTAGCGCACGGCGCACGGAACCACAAACACCGGTCTATACAGTAGTAAAGCAACTGTTGCGGAAGCGGCGGTCGGGCCACATGGTCATTGAATAGAGTACAGTGCACTTCACGCTAGTGACTGACATGGACAGCTTGAACGGTCGATTTTAGTACAGTACCCTTAGTTTTGCATCCGCTCAGTACCCTACTTTCTGCACTTCTTTTATACCTTCGTAGCTCTGTTCGCGGCCCCTCAGTTTGTGGTCACCCTTTGTGCCAAACTGAGGTGAGCTTCGTTACTTTACTCCCATGTTTATTACCATACTTACAGCATGCAGATCGTCGTCTGCATAGGTGAATACATTATAGTTTGTGGTCACCCTTTGTGCCAAACTGAGATCGTCATCTGCATAGCACACCACTCACTCACTCGTGCTCGCTCGCTGCTACATTCCCTCACTTTTATTAGTGCGTCAGGTTATGGGCCCTGGCCCCAATACTCGTTCCAAGACCAAAGCAGCACCCTCATCAGCATCGTCAGCATTATCTTCCACCCCATCGTCAGCATCCTCATCTTTGTCATCACGCTCTGTTGCCATGTCATCTGCTCCCACACCATCCTCATCCCAACCATTCGTCCTATCCGCTGAAGTCCCGCACCTTGACTCTGAAGGCAGCAACTGGGCTGTATTTGTCAGGCGGCTTCAGAGAGCGATGGCGATCAATGTCCGCTGGGGCCACTTCAATGGTTCAGACCTGCGCCCCGTTCCTAAGGATCTGAAGAACCCCACCAACGTGGAAAAGCAGGCCGCTCAACAATGGGACCGCGAGGACGACATCGCGGGGTACCTCATGAGCCAACGCCTCCCCGATGAGATCATCCTCGATATTGAGGAATTTGCAACCACCGAAGAGCAATGGGATGCGATCAGCGCCATCTTCACAGCGAAGACTGACTTCATGCAGACGGATCTGCACCAGTCCTTCATGGACATGAAGTGCCCAAAGGGGGGCAACATTCAGGAATTCCTAATGGGCCTGAAGCAGAGGCACCACCACCTCACGGCCATCGGCGTCCCTGTCACTGACATCGAGTACAAGCGCACGATTCTGCATGGCATCCCGGACCCCCTCGCGTCATATGTGTCGCAGACACTCAACTCCCTCACCATTGCCAGCAGGTACACTGGCAAGCCCGTCGATATCTCGGAGTTCATCGACATGGTTTCCAAGGAGGCCGAGTGCGCGAAGACTCGGCGCACACAAGGACCAAGCCCAAGGCAAGGGCAAGAACGGGAGCCAGAGCAACAAGGCTCTTGCCGCAGATGCCACCTCCGAAGTGTAGGGTAGAGTCGGCGTCTACGTGTGAGTTTGGGAAAGTAATCCCCAGTGGTGAGGGAGAAGAAAATGAGAAGGGGGGAATGCCACGCGATCCAGCACAGTGGAGGCACTCCTGTTGCCTCTGTGCTGCACCCAGTTTATATATTCTTGGTTCTATCTATTTACATTCTAGCTATGACGTGTCCCTGACAACAAGAAACTGGTTGTCATTCCAGAACGAAGAGGGCAGCAACGTGTGTGCGCTGCCCTGTGGCGTCGGGGGTATCGGGTGGGGTGTCGGGCAAGTCGGCGATGACAGAAAATGGCCAGTTCCAAGGCCAGCATGCATGCATACCTTACATCTCCCGGGGGGTTCAAAATTTGACCCTCCTGGGTCAACGCGTCGCTGATGTTCTCTGTCGCCGAAGTCGTCCACTGGCAATGCGAAACGGGGTGGTTTGCCGCTGAAATGGGTGCATGCATCGGGTGAATGAGGGGCGCGCGTGGGATCGTAGCCGATGGGTCGAGTGGCTTGCCCGACTTGCGAATTGGGGGCGTCGAGCATAGCGTCGTTTGGAGGTGCTGGGGGCGGCTCTTCTGGCTTGTCTGGACGTGGCGCGGCGGAAGGAGGGCGAACTTGATCACTGGCGTCGAAAGGCGGAATGCAGGCGCACTCGTACTCTGGTTCATTGTCGTGCGCGCCGCTGGGGTGCTTGCGAATGGGCGAGGCGGGGTCGATGATGCCAGTGTCGAGGGTGTCGAGGAATTTGCTGCTGCTGTTGCTATCCGCAGCGGTGGTGTCGAGGGTGCAAGTGGCGTCGACGGAGCTGGTGGTGTTGATGGACTTGTTGTTGCTGCTGTTGTTGTTGTTGGCGGCGTTGGCGTCGATGTTGCTGGTGCGGACAGTATTGACGATGTTGGCGGCGTGGTTGAAATTGCTGCTGCTGTTGCTGTTGTCGAATGCGTCGGTGTTGAAGATGCTGTTGCTGCTGCTACTTTTGATGACGGTGTTGGCGTGGGCGGTGTGGGTGTTGGTGATGCTAGCGTTGTTGCCGAAATTGCTGCTGTTGGCATTGGTGGTGTGAGCGATGCTGGCGATGCTGGCAATGCTAGCGGCGTCATCAGATGTGTTGGTGTTGCTGCTGCTGGTGTTGCTATCGGTGGCGTCGGCGTTGTCTGTGCGGACGGCGGTGATGAGGCCTGCTTGGTTATTGATGCTGCTGGTGATGTCGTTGAGGGTGCTGGGGGTGCTGGCGATGCCGTTGGAGCTGCTGGTGCTGCTGTCGGCGGCAGTGCTGAGGGTGAGGGCGGTGTCGACGCCGCTGTCGGTGCTGCTGGCATTGCTGTTGGTGACGGCGTCGACGTTGACGGTACGGACGGCGGTGATGAGGCCTGCTTTGTTATTGATGCTGCTGGTGCTGGTGCTGGAGTCGGTGTCATTGTTGCTGAGATGCGGGGAGGCGTCGGCACTGAGGTCGGAACAGCTGGTGGAAGGGGCGTGGGTGGTGGTGGCACTGGTGCTGGCACGGTCGCTGTTGTGGCTGCTGTGGGTGTCGGTGTCGGCGGTGGTGCAGGGCGCGCTGTTGCTGCTGCTGTCGCCGTCGTCGTCGCACCTTGGGCTGTCCTGGGTTTTGATGTCGTTGCCGGGGATGCTCTTGCCATTGCTCCTTTTGATGTTGATGTTGGCGGCGTCGAACTTGCCAGTGCGGTATCGCGTGTGAAGGCGACGGTCGCGGTGGGAGCCCGTGCGCTGAGCGAAGTCTTCGTCATCGTCGGTGGCCTTGAATGAAAGGACGGGTGCTTCAATGCGGTGCGCGTTAGAGGGAAAGATGTCGGTGGCGCGGGACACATTGCCGCTGCTGGTGCTGTCGCCGATGTCGCACATTGGGTCGTCCTCGATACTGATGTCTTCGCCACCTGGATCGTACACGATGTTGCCATTGTCGTCAGTGCCGAAGTCGCTGTCCTTGCATGGGTGGTTGTAGCAGTTGTGATCGCTGCTGATGTCGAAAATGCTGACGTCGTTGCTATTGTCGCGCACTGGCTTGCCTTTGATGCTGTTGTCGTCATTGTCGATGTCGTCGCGCGCTGGCTGGCCTTTGATGCTGTTGTTGTTGTTGTCGGCGCTGTCATCGTCGCTGTGTGCTGTTTTGATATCGCTGTCGGGGGTGGTGTGGTCGTTGTGGGGAACTTGCGCTTGCTCCGGCTTTGTTATCGGGGTCGCATTGCCGTTTCTAACTCTTGAGATATTGGCTTCTTCTTGCATTTGGCGGCTAATCGGCTTGGCTTCAGTGGCTTCGGATGGATTTGGCGATGCGGTGACGATTGACGGAGGCGGAGGCGGCATGAGTTCGTGAACTTGAGGTGCAGGTGGCGGCGGCGGCGATAGCGATGGCGGCGGCAGTCTTGACGAGGTCGGCTTGGGCGGGGTTGGCATTGACAAGGGCAGTGATGGCAGTGATATTGGCAAAGGCAAAGATGGCAGCGGTGGCGGGGTCGGGAACAAAGATTGAAGGCATGCAGATAGGGGCGAACGTTTTGTAGCTGGGCGGCTTTGGGCGGGTGATGGCAGCAAGACTTGGCGAGCTGGCAATAGATCGGGTGGTGGAGGCGACATGTTGCAAGCTGGCGATGGTGGCGACGCTGAAATCGGACGGTGGAGTACAGGGGTGGCGGATGTGTAAGGCGCTGGGGTGGTGAGTGCACGCCGAGGACCTTTGGGTCGACCAAGCGATGGTGGTGATGCAACAAGATTCAAAGCTGGTGACGGCGGTGAGGGATCAGCATGCAGAGTTGGAGCGCTAACAGCATGGTCCATGGGCAGGGTCAGCGGCACAGGTGGCAAGGGAGTATGGGGGGGAGACGATGGTGTTGGCAGAATTTCGGGACTGTGGGCTGCGGACTGTGATAGTGAACTCTGTAGGATGTCCCGGATTTGCTGCCTGAAGGCGAAGGGAAGCCAGGTGCGGACATCAGGGTGGAAGCCTTGGAAGTAGAGCTCTTTGCACTCTCCTAGGGACATGTGGCCACAGGCAATGGCATGTTGGCAGCAGTTCCAGAAGACCGTGGTATAATCCTTGATGTCGTCTGTGCCATCCATGCGCCATTTTGATGTCTCGTCAACGAGATCATGGAGTTCTTGCTTGTCGAGTTGGAGCTCAGCAGGTATGATGCTGTGAGGCAAGGCAGTGCAGTCCCCAGGGGATGACGCGCAGCAATGTAGCGCAGCGACCAGGCTCACCAAGTATTCACTTAGGTACTACTGTAGCTAGTAGATGATCCGGGGGATCGACTCTGTATTGTTAGGGCGAAAGCCCTGGGGTTTATATA
>Ga0307512_10001836_pt1 | contig 28580 bp, 18 predicted proteins | sample 14_EM_MG_FD_200267 | JGI IMG/M metagenome (GOLD analysis project Ga0307512, IMG submission 200267) | Populus trichocarpa ectomycorrhiza microbial communities from riparian zone in the Pacific Northwest, United States - 14_EM | ecosystem: Host-associated > Plants > Roots > Unclassified | place... | reverse complement strand
GCCAAATGCTCCCTGCAGCATCCTGAAAATGAGCGTCAACGGAGCGTCAACAGTTTTAGGACTTGCATATTGCGTAATCAAGGCATCGCGCGGATTTTCGCGTGCATAACTGTATTAATGACTGCCTTTCTAGGCAACAATACTATATATTGAAGGTGAAACACAGATACCAAATTAATCGATATTGCAAACTGCTCAACAAGCAAAAGCTCATTAATGGTTGCTGAAAACTTCATTTTGGTAAGATACTATTAACACACTGCAAATACAAGAGCGTTATATGAATCTATAGATGGACCCGGTGTGCGACCCGCTGACAACCCGCCCAATTCAGACGGGTTGGGAGTTTACTATGGAACCGTACCTGAGTGGGCAGTTCGGGTTTATTGATGACCCGGACCATCAATTTGGCAACGGTTCGGTTTGGACCCGGACCCGGACCTGAAGTGACGGTCCGGAACCGTTGCTAACACTAATCTACATGCAGTAAATTGGCAGCCGAAAGTGCTGGAATGTGACAGCGCTACGTTATCCATCGCTCAGAGATCATGTGCATCAGTGGATCAGACATTCAGACGCCACAAAGCTTTTGGATACAGCTGAGTATTCATACAAAGTATAAATTGGCTGTCAATAATGACTATATCATTATTTGGACAAAATTATTGACCATTCAACAACTTTAAGGACATATTTATGGTGAGCGTCACTGGAGTGTGAACAATGTTTGGACTTGTAAGCAACTTAATTGCGAAGCCATTTGCTCACTGTTATCCATAATCACTGTATTGCCAGCCTTTAGAGGCAAAACCGACAGCGACACAGCAACAGCCTTATTCTGAAAATGAGCGTCAATGGAGCGTCAACGATTTTCGGTCTTGTAAGTGAGTCAATTGGGAAGCGATTTGCTCGCTGTTGTCCAGAGCTAATATTTACGCCGCCTTTTGAGGCAAAAGATAAAGCGAGACAGTAACAGCCCCATGCTGAAAATGAGCGTCAACAGAGGGTCAACAACATTTGGTCTTGTAAGTAAGTGGTTTGGGACGCGATTTGCTTGCTGTTATCCACAATCAACATATCGGCAGCCTTTATAGGCAAAAGAGAAAGTGACACAGTACCAGCCCGATGCTGAAAATGAACGTCAACGGAGCGTGAATGATTTTTGTTCTTGTATGTAAGTTGTTTGGGAAGCGCTTTGCTCGCTGTTATCCGTAAGCAATGTATTGGCAGCCTTTATGAGCAAAAGCGCCAGCGACATGGTAACATCCACATTCTGATAATGAGCGTCAATGGAGCGTCAACGATTTCGGGTGTTGCATCTTGTATAATCCAAGGGCTATACTACGGCTTTTACCCATAATCAAAGTATTGGCCGACTTTATAGGCAATATGGTTAATGTGGTTTTTGCTACAACAAAAATGAGCGTCAACAGAGCGTCAACAGACCATTAACAGAGCATCAACTATTTTGGGTGTTGAATCTTGTATAATCCATGGGCTGTGCTACGGCATTTATGCATAATCGAAGTATTGGCCTCCCTTATAGGCAATACCGTTAATGTCGATGTCGCTTCATCTGAAAATGAGTGTTAACAGAGCGTCAGCAGAGCGTCAACAATCTTTGGTGTTGCATCTTGTATAATCCAAGGGCTATGCTGCATCATAAACCCATAATCAACGTATTGGCTGCCTTTATGCTCAAAAGAGAAATTGGCATGGTCACCGCCCCGTTGTGAAAATGAGCGTCAGCAGAGCGTCAACAATTTCAGGTGTTGCATCTTGTATAATCCAAGGGCTATGCTACGGCTTTTACCCATAATCAAAGTGTTTCGAGCCTTTATAGGCAATAACGTTAATGTCGATGTCACATCACATGAAAATGAACGTCAACAGAGCGTCAATAGAGCGTCGACAGAGCATCAACAGAGCATCAACAGAGCATCAACAGAGCATCAACAGAGCATCAACAGAGCATCAACAGAGCATCAACAGAGCATCAACAGAGCATCAACAGAGCATCAACAGAGCGTCAACAGAGCGTCAACACTCTTGGGTGTTGCATCTTGTATGATCCAAGGACTATGCTACGGCATTTACCCATAATCAACGTATCGGCAGCCTTTATGCTCAAAAGGGACAACAACATGGTCACAGCCCCATTCTGAGAATGAGCATCAACAGAGCGTCAACGATTTCGGGTGTTGCATCTTGTATAATCCAAGGGCTATGCTGGGGCTTATACCCATAATCGAAGTGTTGGCCGCCTTTATAGGCAATACCGCTCATGTCGATGTCGCTTCACCTGAAAATCGGCGTCAACAGAGCGTCAACACAGAGTCAACAGAGGGTCAACAGAGCATCAACAGAGCGTCAACAGAGTGTCAACAATCTTGGGTGTTGCATCTTATATAATCCAAGCGCTGTGCTATGGCATGTACCCATAATCAACGTATCGGCAGCCTATATGTGCAAAAGAAACAGCACCATGGTCACAGCCCCAGTCTGAAAATGAGCGTCAACAGAGCATCAACGAATTTGGGTGTTGCATCTTGTATAATCCAAGGGGTGTGCTACAGAATTTGCCCATAATCGAAGGATTGGCCGCTCTTCTAGGCAACATCCTCAATCTCGATGTCACTTCACTTGACAATGAGCGTCAACAGAGCGTCAACAGAGCGTCAACAGAGCGTCAACAGAGCGTCAACAGAGCGTCAACAGAGCGTCAACAGAGCGTCAACAGAGCATCAACAGAGCATCAACAGAGCATCAACAGAGCATAAACAGAGCGTCAACAATCTTGGATGTTGCATCTAGTTCAATCCAAGGGCTATGCTACGGCATTTACCCATAATCAACATTTTGGCAGCCTTTATGCTCAAAAGAGACAGTAACATGGTCACAGCCCCATTATGAAAATGAGCGTCAACAGAGCGTCAACGAATTTGGGTGTTGCATCTTGTATAATGCAAGGGCTAAGCTACGGAATTTGCCCATAATCAAAATATTGGCTGCATGTATAGGCAAAATCGTTAATCTCGATGTCACTTAACCTGACAAAGAGCGTCAACAGAGCATCAACCGAGCGTCAACAGAGCGTCAACAGAGCGTCAACAGAGCGTCAACAGAGTGTCAACAGAGCTTCCACAGAGCATCAACAGAGCATCAACAGAGCGTCAACAATCTTGGATGTCGCATCTAGTTTAATCCAACGGCTATGCCACGGCATTTACCCATAATTGATGTGTTGGCAGCCTTTATGCTCAAACGGGACAGCAACATGGTCACAGCCCCTTTTTTAAAATGAGCGTCAACAGAGTATCAACGAATTTGGGTGTTGCATCTTGTATAATCCAAGGGCTGTGCTACGGATTTTGCCCATAATCAAATTATTGGTTGCCTTTATAGGCAAATCGTTAATCTCGATGTCACTTCACCTGACAAAGAGCGTCAACAGAGCGTCAACAGAGCGTCAACAGAGCGTCAACAGAGCGTCAACAGAGCGTCAACAGAGCGTCAACAGAGCGTCAACAGAGCGTCAACAGAGCGTCCACAGAGCATCAACAGAGCGTCAACAGAGTGTCAACAATCTTGGATGTTGCATCTAGTTCAATCCAAGGGCTATGCTACGGCATTTACTCATAATCGACATGTTGGCAGCCTTTATGCTCAAATGGGACAGCAACATGGTCACAGCCCCTTTATGAAAATGAGCGTCAACAGAGCGTCAACGAATTTGGGTGTTGCATGTTATATAATCCAAGGGCTGTGCTGCGGAATTTGCCCATAATCTAAGTATTGGCCACCTTTATAGGCAATATCGTTTATCTTTATGTCACTTCAACTGAAAATCAGCGTCAACAGAACCTCAACAGAGCATCCACAGAGCATCAACAGAGCGTCAACAGAGCGTCAACAATCTTGGGTGTTGCATCTAGATTAATCCAAGGGCTATGCTATGGCACTTACCCATAATCCATGTTTGACCGCCTTTATTCACAATATGGTTAGTGTCAATTCCGCTACCATCTTAAACTGATCGTCGACAGAGCGTTAATGCTTTTTGGAAATGTAAGTAGGGTAAATGGAAAGGGATATGCTTGCTGTTATGTGTAACCAACATATTGGCAGCCTTTATCAGCAAAAGAGCAAGCGATACGTTCAGTTCCCCATTCTGAAAATGAGCGTCAATGCAGCCTCAAAGATTGTTGGTCTTATAAATAAGGTAATTGGTAAGTATTTTGCTCACTGTTATCCGTATCAAACCTATAGGCAGCCATTGTAGCCAATAGAGAAAGTGACACGGTCACAGCCCCATTCTGAAAATGACCATCAACCTAGCATCAACTGAGGGTCATCAATTTCTGGTGATGCATATTGGGTAATGAAGGTGTTGCATGGATATTTGAGCTTATAATTGCATTCTTGACCTCCTCCGAGGTCAAAAATACACTGTATTAAAGGAAAAACATGAATTCAAATATTGTCCATATCGCAACCTGCAAAACATGCGAAATGTGATTCCTGGATGTCAAATAATCGATTTTCATTGAGAACTATTATCAAACAGGAAAGCCAAGCACATTATATGTATTTAGAGATGGACCCGCTTGACAACCCGCTGAGTACCCACCCAATCCAGACGGGTAGGGAGTTTTCTAAAGCACCGTACCAGAATGGACAGTTCGGGTTTATTGACAACCCGGACCGCCAATTTGGCACCGGTTTGGTTCCGACCCGGACCTGGACCCGAAGTGATGGTCCAGAAACGTTGCTAACACTACCCACGATGCTGAATCAAGCGTTTCAGGGCTTCTTGCCTTGCTTCAGACATTGGCAACTGGGCCAATGTGCCAGACTGCTGGTATGGTGACTCTCGATGAGACACAACAATCTCCTATGCAACCCTTGCGCGACTGAAGCTACCGTCGTCAGCCGTTTTCCACTGTCAGAACAACACATGTCGTCCGTATGAGCGCAATCCCAGGGGCTTTACAACTTCTTCCACTGGCACTGCAGCCAGGTGGCACATGGTGGTACATGAGCAACACAATTGACTTGAATGCTTTCAAATTGTTCTACGTGTATATTTTTTAATTCAATGCTTGAAGTAATCATTACAGTGATGTATAGTAATCTGAGGAGTGTTTTGTCTGGGTGTCTTAATTTTTGTTATGGGAGTTGTGCAAGCTTGTGTATAATCAATGTCTCAAGAGATTAAATAGTTAAGAATATTCTTGAAATCAATGGAACTGTTCAAAAAACCATCAAAATGATTCAAAATTAGAAAACCAATCTGAAAGAAACAAGTGCAGTAATTTAACTTAAATGACTAAACAAGTTTTTGAAATGTTGTGACGATGCAATCACATCAGTGAATGCTTCGCAACATGGTGGACGATTGCAACTAAGTCAGTCAGATGGTTTGTGGAGAATGTGGCGAAGGATCAGTCCATGGGGTCTATTTTCCAAAACCATATTCCCTTTTTGCTAATGTTACCAGGAGTGATATGGAGGTAATCTATTGTAATAAATTCAAGACACAACTCTCTTCAGATTGGGTACTAAGTTGGATAGGTTTCATTATATTATTTTGATTGTTCTTGAACACTGTAGTATGTATGGCAAATATGTGGAGATGGTAGATGTGAGAAGAAGGTGGTGATGGTGGTTATGGTGTTGAGCTTTAGTGTGTTTATGTGCGGCTATTGCTACAGTAACAAACAGGGATGGTTGTGGGTGGTTTAGGGTTTTTGAGGCTCTTAATTGTAAGATATAAATAGAGTATTCATAGTAAAGATTGTAATGGGCACCGGGCTCATAACCTGTTGAAATAGTGATGCTAGAGAAGCTTAATTGTATATTATCTAAGAGTGCCACAAGGCCATATATATACAAGTACAAGTGTGAATGCATGCGTACGCATCTATATATAGACCCTTCAGGCCGACAGCAATCTCCGGTCATACGAGACTCACCTCCGGCCATACAAGAGTCATCTCCGGCCATAAGATGGCAGAGACCTATCATGCAATATGTATTGCACCACACAATTCAAATCAAGCTCTTGCTTCAAGTGTGCAACCATGAACTCTTACTGTATGATTCGCAGGTCACACTATAAGCTTGTCGTACAGCTTGCTGGACCTACGAAGGGTTATCATCTCAATTACAGTATATTGTGCATTACCTGTATTCGTTTCCCATCTACAGCAGCGTGATACAGACGCTGCTGCCATGCAATATATAAATAAATGGCGTATAGGCAAACCAGTCGTTGAGCACTCAGGGGAAGTCAATAGTTGGGGTTAATCTTCTGAAACACATCCATACCTTTTTGTCCGCTCGATCATGGAAGCTGGATATGACATTATGGTCAGACAAGTTTTTCTTCATTGGACGCTTCTTGGTATCCTGTCCGATTGTTAGAAATGCTAGATTTCCAGCAGATAAGCATTTTGCATGCAATACGGAGCACTATTTTCACCATGAGCCCACCTGATCGAAATAAACTTGACTTCAGCTATCTGTTTGCTTGGGCTGGGAATCTAGTCAACCTAGAGATAGACACTTATTGGCACCGTCCGATACCCATGAAACGGATGTTAGCTGATCGCAATTCATTACTCGCTAGGGATTGATGTGCGGTAGGTAACTTAGATATCCAAATACTACAGGTACCTCACGCTCGGTATGTTCCTACCAGCTGGAGCTGCATCATTTGGGGAGTTTCAAGACCTGAATGCGGGCTCCCGTATGTCCAAGTTTGAAGCGAACACACCTATTGCCATATTACCCTCGGCCTAATCGAGTAATGTAGCACCGTTTCTTCCGATCTCTATATCTACCCATTATCGACAGATTTGGATCCGCATTTCCGGCGATTCTTGCTTCCCTGGATGCCCCACTAAAGATTTTATGTACGGTGGTATACGTATAGGCAGCTCCCCCAGCAATGTCCCTTGAAGGAGCATTGATTCTGTATTTATTATTGCCCTAATACGGTGCAGTTGTGCGAGAAAACCATTGATGCGATGAAACATGGACTCGTAGACTCCACCGTTTTATAACAGAAAATGCATAATACTGCGTCTCACCCGTTCCTCAGCCTGTAACCTCCACAGGCATGACTTGAATAATAATTACCATCTACATCATACAGTGCTGTATTGATTGAGTGCCGTGACCTTCAATTATTCCAGACGTTTAATTGAGGCCCGGCAATTCCGCCCGGCAATTCCTCCTGCCCGGAATCCCTAGTCCCATGCTACCAGAAAATCAGTGCGAATATCAAGACCCGGGAACGCAGGTTACATGAGAGAGGCTTGCGGGAACATACATATTAGTTCCGAATAATAACACGTGCACTGGAGACATGCAGGAGGAAAAAATAAATACCCCCACGCACGTAATTCTAGAGTTGATTTTGCTGCTTCCCGAGACACTGTCTCGGTAGTTTCCCCATTCCCACCATTACATAGCAAGCAATATTCAGGAATCGAAAGCTTTTCGAGTCCGACTTACATCGTTAAAGCAACAACCATCAGCTGCACGTGGACGCGGACGACGGATTTACGCCAGAACAAGCAATATAATTTGCGTGATCGCCACGCGCTATATTACGGAGAGGGGTATAATAAGAACTTCGAAGTAACTTCGAAGAGCACCACGATGCGGCAGCCGTAGGCCTGAAATATGTATAGTATTCACGGCTACCGGACCAGCCACTTAATGTCAGACACCCAGTACCTATGAGCTCTGGAACTTGATCTTTTTCCCTCGTCTCACAATTTGTGATGTCCCCAGCCAATTCTAAACGGAAAACGCCGCGCACTTCGAACTCGGATGTCTGTGTCAATTCTTCCGCCTATCGTATCTAGGTTACCGTCAACGTCCTCGTCTAGCCAATCGATAGGGACTCCCTGCCAGCCAATCGATTATCGATCTGTTTTCTAACCAATTGAGTGCGTTCATAACACCTCTTGGCATCACATCACACAAAATCAAATTTCCGGGAATCAACAGAAATCCCATACAGATCTACCTAAGGAGTTGTAACGTTGAACCAAGTGCAGTGCAGTTTCTCTTTCAACAAGTAAAATCCTCTTGCAAAGTGCTGCTTAAATAAGGATATCCATTGTTGATTCGTGAGACGCGTCGTCAGAATTCGCTCAGTGGCACACAGACAAGTTCTTTTCTGCCTATAACTCCGCATTTGAATCTAAACATAGGTCCAGAAGCCATACAACCCTTGAATTATCGGCTAATAGATCAATCTTTATCGAGAATGAAACTTTGTCGCCTCCCTCCTCATGAGCTCAGCTCGGCCCCACATTGGGATTATAGTTCCCTGCTCTACTGTGCTCAGTACACACACCATCGTGATCCGAGAATACGGCCCGCTAGAACACGGTTAGATGTAGATCTAGAGCAACATGGACATAGAAATCGCTCGCTAACAATAGATCCTTATTGGCTCCTAGGCGTAGCTCCTAGTCACGATATGTTGGATAACGGAACAGACCAGGCGCTAATAACGGTCCTTAGCATCGTGTTTGTAATACCTGTTTGAGGCTGTATCGATGAGATCGACTACGACAGAAAACGAATGTTGCAGAATATTATGTTAGCCCCAACACTTTCATTTGGGCAGTTGGAGTGATCTAACTAAGGCATGATGTCTAGGACTGTGATCGGGAGGGTTGTTGTAGTTCACCATTTCCGCGGTCGATGTCGAACGTTCATAAGGCATCACTCCTTATTGACACGAGTGACGACACATGCTAATTCCTTTGCTGTCCCGTCTTCTTCGGGTGATCCACTGCTCGAAGTGCCGCAGCACAGTCCAATATGAAGTGTAGATTAATATATGCCAGGTACGACACATAAGCCAGCGCATGGGATGTGTTGACATGCAGCAGCGCAGCGAGTCTTACTGCCGGTACCTGCGCTTCTTGTCTTCGGTCGCTTTGTTACGTGCCGGCTAGTTCGAGAATCAATATTGTACAGTCTAATTGAATGAACTTCATTCACACATATATACATATACCATTGCAAAACGAAGCTTGAAAATAGCAAGGCAAATTGTATATCGAACTCTATCACGACGAACCAACTCTAAACTTGATCATATCTGCATAACGGTGGCCATGAACGATTACGGAGAACCACCTTTCAGCTAGTTTTACCACCAGTGGGCATGCGCAGACCCCTAGGTGAGCCGGTACACATGATGTACTCGGACAGTCTGTTCCTGTATGTAACCGTTCCAGGACGAGTCCGGGGACGTCTGCCAGTTTATAACAGGATGTGCGAGATCCACTGAGAAGTAACCCATACATCCACAGCGCATGGATTCCTCTGAGTTTCCGGATATTGAACTTTGCCCGTTTCCAAGTTAAATCAGCAGCCGAGATTGACGTCGCGTCGTGCAGAGCGGCGTAAGATGTATGCAATTCCCGGCTGCTGCTAGTGGGAACTGATGCCAAATCACTCCATACATCTTTTTAATCACCCATGCGTCGTGTTTCCACATCCTGCACCAGAAGTCAAATCTGAAAGTGGCCAATACGTCGAGTCCCCGGACCAGCGGGTTCCGGGTGTCAGTTTGAAGCAGTCCACATAAAAATACAGCAAGAGCATCTCCGCAACTGATATGGGCACAATTTTGCCTAGTTGTACTCTCTCGTGTTGCACATACCGCGGCAAGTATTCATCGAATGACAAACCGTGATCTCACCAAAAGCCCATTCCGGAACCGCAACATATACCATGCAGTATCCCACCCATTTTCCCAATTCAACAAGGTGCACCACTACCCATCCCGACGAACTCTGCAAATCTTTGTCCTCGATACCTTCTGCGCAAGCGAAATGGGATTATTCACTAGAATATTATTTCCCCATTCCATGTACATGGTCAAGTTTTCCCCTACTGACCATGTTTCCAATGAATATCGTAGGCAGCTTCCCTGAATTGCTGAGAGGACGAGCGGAAAAAATATCCCACAGAATGTAACGTCAAAAACTCGCTAAGCACGGATACGATCACCTCTGCAGGGCGCAAGAATGCCCAAAAAGCTCTTCAGAAGGTTTCCAGCATTTCACTCCACGTTAAAATTGGAGTTGAAGCCGCGGATAAGCGAGTACTTACCGAATGGATCAGAGCCCGTTGAAAAAGAAAGAATAGCATGCGATAAACACCATTATATAGAACGAACATTCTCTGACTAGTCGTAAAACTCCGGATGCACGCTGCACTGCGTCTATATCCGGTATAGATGATCCGGAGGAGGTGCCAATCATGAGAAATTGCACGTACCCGCCTTTCAGACCGCAATACAGCAGCACTTACTGTTACGCGAAATTCAGTCGAACCCGGTTTTTCTTGTGAGATTGAAGTAAGTCGGTGATGGCCTCAGGGACCAATAGATGGCTTGACAGTACTGAGCCGTGACGAGTAACATCGTATCCAACCATTGTTACTCGATAGCATGGTACCAGTGATCATGTGCTAATGGAAAAAGAATAACTAATAGTAGGGTGGTTGGCAAGTAATTTGCGGCCGTCTGCTTTCTCTCTGCCACAGATGCCATGTTATGTCTACAAACTAGATAAGTAGTACTATAGTTGTTGCAACTTGTGAATTTGCTTTTCCTCGGCCTTCAATGTCGTGATGCATGTCACTACAAAAGTCAACGTCTATTCGAATGCAACGTATGAAACTATATTCTATGCCCATTACCCATCTACTCGCAGTACGTATTCTATTTAGCGCGTTTTGTCTCAGGTCTCCATCGGGAGGTAGCCTTGATGGTGATTATCCCATCATCAGTCATTGCGTCCACAGCTATGTACGACGACGGCAAAGCAAAGCTGGTTCGAGTCGACTTGCCTCATGATGTTGCGGCGTGGATGCATCTAGCCTGCTCGATTCTACGTATACGCTGCTACTCTCCCGGGGATTAGGCACTACAGGGCTTAACGATGCATATCAAGATGAATATCGTTAACAAAATCTCACAGTATAACTCAACTGAGGTCATTTCTAACCCGATTAACACCCAATTTGCGGTTAATGTGCATAAAATGTCGGTAACACACCCAAAGGAATGCTGACTAGGCTCTTACTATGGCCCTAATATTCTACGTAATCCCGGCCCGCATGGCCGATCACTCGTATCCAGGGGGCTGGCTCAGCCTCGCCTCAACCACTCAGAAGAACTCCCGGATCTTCAGCAATCACCGACGTGGTCGGTATTTCCCCCTAACCCGCCCCCAATATATGCATATCCCGAGCGCACCTCGCGGGTACCTACATGAACTCGCTACACACAAGTATCATTCAACTGGAAGAGCGTTTAATTCTTGGAGAAGGTACGTCATGAGCTCCCTGTTAGTCACGCTATGGTAGAAGATATTTCGTGAGCACGTGTGATACTGCCTCAAGCTGATAGGGTTTTTGCAAGGAATGTAGCTGAAAAAGCAAACTGAGAGACTGAAAGAAAGAAAGAAACGCTAGGATATTCTACATATGTAGGGACCGCCCTCAACTATGAGCAATTAAAACAAAAGCAAAACACCAATACTGTGTCAGAAACGAAACGGCCTACACCAAGCAAAAGTGCCCACAAAGTCATATACTTCAGGTTGAGTGAGATACTAATTCCCAGCACGATCAGTGAACATTATTATCTACCCCATTACCCACGATATGTCGTCGAATTTGAAGCAAGCACCCACCCCGTTCGAATCCCTCGCTTGTAAATACTAGGGGGTTACTGGGATTTTTCGCTTTTCCCCTAGCTCCAGCTGCATCATCCCCTAACAGTGCTTAGCTTTGCTTCTGCAAACCTAGCGAACCCCCCGAAAGAGCTAGATAGCTATACAGATTCCCGTAACCGTAACACCTCCTGCAGGTGTATCTTATTCTCGCGGGGGGCATATCCCGATACCAGTAAGAGTAGACACTATCGGTACTCTAGGGCTGGAGCGAGACGTAGTTTTGACTCCTCCACGATGGATCAATTCTAGAGCTGAGAGACAGGCAGCTGTAGTAAATGTAGTGGGGCTCCGGTGAGCTAAGCTACCGGCCAGCCGAAATCGGTCTGAGCGCCGACTGAAGATCTTGCTAGCTCTGACACCAATCTAAGCCGCGGGAGGGAGGCACGGGGGCACCACGGGAAAATTTCTTTAGCTCTTGCCTCGATCATCGTGAATTCTTACAGTGGTTTCATCCCCATAGCTTGACTTGGTATATAGATGTTTCCATCTTCGTTTCGTCAGACCAGACCAAGTAGAAATATGCTGGCTTAAGTTTTAGGTAATCGAAGTAGTATCTTCACTTTACTCGACTGCACCCAAATTCTTATAGTTACCACAGCAGGAACAAATGTGATCGATCAATTGCTAACTTGGTGGCAATCCAAAGCAGCAGAAACGCCAGCAGTTTCTACTTGTAGAGTAGTAACTAGAATGCCTCAGACAGTAAAGAATACCATACCAAAAGACGACGATGGCCGAAGGGAAAATGAATAGAGATAAACCCCCACACTCCTGCCGCCCCAACCGGCCCTTCCAGCCTATCCCATCCAAAATCCAAAGACCCAGTTAATTGAACAATGACCCAAAAGAAAAACGAGACACGTAGGAAAGAGCCGGCAAGACAGACCTTGATGAAAATCAGTTACCTACTACTCAAACAACCAGAAGCAAAAGAATAGGACAAAAAGATAAAGACGAGAAGTTAGAAAATAAAAGAAGACTAAGTAAAACCCGTTACCCATATAAAGCGAAAGCAAAGAGACTGATAGAAGGAAAAGGCACCCAACCCAGAAAATACACAACCCTCAAAAACACGTTAACACCGTTGATACCCTCGCGGGCTTCCCCTCTTTAATATACGAAATGATGACGATGTTAGCTATAAAGCAGCGAAGAAACCCCAATACCCGTCCAATGCCCATAATCCAAACTGAATGCTGAAAAGTCTGTATTCCGCGATGACTGCTATCTTCCTACTCCCTGCCATCCATGCTCACACCCAGGCCCTCCACTTCCTCCTCACTGACCTGACTCAACTCTCGCTTCATTTCACAAGCTTGCATCAGCCCATCGCTTGTAGTACTGGTCGCACTGTTGGTGCTTGCAGAGTTTGGCCCAGAGGAAGGAATTTGTTGGGTGTTGATGGGCTGTGGACAAATCTCTTTCCACTTCTTTTCGCATGTGTTTCCGGGAATCTTCTTTTTGCAACCGAGTTCGAGCATCCGTGACGATATCAACTCCCATTTCTGCTTCTCGATGTACTCTTTCGCGTCCTTGAGATATTGAATCTGTTGCCTACATATTAGCTAAATGCTCAAATACGACGCCCCAAATTAACCGAAGACAAAGAAGAAGGGTACAAACATCCTCAGCATCCCAAACTCGGAGCTTCTCCTTGAGACGTTTGTATCGCATTTGAAGTGTCGGAACTCGGAACTCGCCCCGATTCATATCCCGAAACCGAGATGCGATGGCCTTCCATGGCAGGCCCTCGTCATCCTTGAGCTTCAGTAGGAGGTTGTCGTCTTCCGTCATTGTCCACGCTTCTTTACTGGTGCTCTTTCTCCGCTTTGATGGCTGTGGCGAGGAAGCTGGAGTGATTGTATCTGGCTGGTATGGCCGCTTGAACCCCGCTGTTTGCTGGCTAGGCAGGGGACACAGAGTTGACAGCTGATATGAAGGGAGAGGAGGCATGCTGTTGAGGGGTGTCGTATTTGCAGTGCTTTCATTATTGTCGTCGTGAGATTCCGAATGGAGAGACTCGCGATCCTGTGAAAAGGATGGGGATTCAAGGATAGGGGCGACATGTTCTACAAGCGAAGTTGTGATGTGTTGACTCGGGTAAGTGTGCGCATGGCTTGAGGGTCCGTGAGAATGGCCATGGGAGTGTGAATGATTGCTCCCGTGATGATGTGGCTGCGAATGGTGATGACTTTCCAATGTTGCATGATAACTCAAGGTTTGACTCTACCGGGCGTTCAGTAAAAGCGCTTCAAGAAACAAATTAAGCTGAATCAGGGGATACAAACAGGTAGCGAAGGAACCCAGTCCTGCTGCGGCTGATCATCAGCCGCTGCTGAGTGATAACTATTCATTATCCGGTGTTGCTGATATGCATTGCCGGCGTGCGCCAGCACGTCTGACAACGTATCGAAACCCGGATAACCTGCACTCGAGTGTGCAGGGTGGCCGTGGAATGCTGGGCTCCACGGTAAAGACCGTGGTATAACTTCTAATTCCTGAATTTTGGAGGATTTCTGGGGGAGGCTCGGGGAAAGGATGGTTGCCTCTTTCTTCTAGTGCCTCGTAGAAGAAAGACTGATGTGATGGAAATTTGCTTGTCCAGAGTTGATACTGAGGAGTGGTGCTATGTAGTAGGTTGATGTGAGGTGGGACGGGACTGGATAAGATAGTGGTAGCGCGGAGTTGTGCTTAAGACCTCCCCGCCCTAGTTGGACACTTTTAAAGGCAACTTTAATAAGGCGGTGATGGGATAATAAGTGGCCGGGTGTTTGCCAGTTCAAGACTCGAAGTTGATGTCGTAGTGTCAAGCAGGCAGGTTGCAAATCTGAAGTGGGGACCCCAGATGATATATGCGAAGAGCGCAGTGCAAATGTACGTATGCTAAGTAGGGGAAGGCCTTTCGCTAGTCTTTAAGCTCCTGGTTGCTCGGAGTAGCGTCGTACCGCTGAGAAGAGGGTACTAGTTTGCAGGCAGCCTGGCAGCAGTGAGTCCCCTGTCGTTCGGCCTAGTCGAATAGTCGAGGGTGACACAACAGCAGTCCACTCCGTCGACTTCGGTTCTTTTGGCTAAGACTTTGCTTTTTCTGGGCCACGGCCACCCCCTCTCACACCCCCATGCTAGGTGATCCGAAAAAAAAAGGCATATATTTAATAATAATTATCATATGGGTGGGTGGAAGAAAAATACTGGCGCAGGGGCCTCCGCTTTCTTGACTATCTGAGAAGCGACGATGTCCGACAAGACCAAGACAGGAAGCATTCATCCATCTTTCACCATACAACATGCAAGCCCTCGTTTCAAGAACGATCTTTCACTCGCTAGCTTTGAATCGGATCGCATTCGTGATCACACGCTAGAAACTAGACTTCGCCGGCGACGCTCACCATTAGACCACCTTCTCGATGATGTACTTGCTTGTGGATTCCGTAATGTCTAAGTTTCACTCACTGCTAAGCGCCCCCTGTGTCCCAAAGCTCTGAAGATTCTGCGCTTGATTACAGGTCACTATCTTCAATTGAGGATCATCGTGAAGAAAAGCTTCGAAGTCAGTAACTGGGTGGGGAAGCGCCCACGCAGAGAAGCAAGGCAATATTATTAATGCATCGCATAATATAGATGTTCCTGAGCAGGGTCAGCTTTGTGACCAACCAGGTCACCACACAACGGCTGACTAGAGCATATGCTGAAAGTAATAATACAAACAAAAAACAACAAAACCTCCGATTACCCGCCCTCATCCCTTTATCGCCATTCTCATGAACCGCCAGAGATGCATACATATTCTCCTGTCTGCGGGGAAGGAGGGGGCTCAATCGGGAAAGAAGAAAGGAAGAAATAGAAAGGACAAGAACGAAAGCAAGAAATCTAACAGTACGTAGCAATCGTGATTGATGTTTCCCCTCTGGCTTTTTGCCCAAACAACTCAGGTATTAGAGCCTGCGACATGCATCGTGAACCAACCTGTCGGAACTGATTCTACATGCCTCATGCGGCACAGCAGAGGTTCTTTCAAACATTGTGCAGATTGACACCCTTCAGAGCGACGGTGAAAATTCTCATAGGTTGCGATGCTGAGGGCACGCGCTACAGGCAACATGCATCAGGCATTCATGGGCCATGGGCATATGGAAGTGAAATTCGAAAATCTCAAAAGCGTGTAAATCATCGATTGAAAGTCAAATATCAACTTAACCCTAATTATCGATGTCTATCTCATGCAACGGAATAACTTTATAGGTTTCCTGATTGCAAATATCTCAGAGGCATCAAGAAGGAACACTGAGTTGTCCAAATGCCTCCGCTGGTGTCATTCCCCACCACCCTCCCCGCACTCCGACGAATCAAAGCCCAGCGTTAAGGCTGTACCCGGCCAGCCCGTGACTGAAAACACCTGCAGTTCGTGCATAAGCCGGCTCTATACCGTTCTTGTAACACCTACCCACCACAATTTTCCGCCTGAAAATGCGGCGAGCGCGAAAAAAAACATGAAAGAAGGAAATACTTTGACAGTCGAGCGATTAGAGGAGGAAACGAATTCCTTCTTGGGTTGTATTGAGTCTTCTTACAGTTAGTAGTCCCTTAGCTTCGGTACCTACTCATGTGGGGGAATCGCACGGCACATTAATCTTCACTTCTCTCGACATCAAGTTTCTGAAGTGCAAGCATCCATATCATATCCACAACAGTGTCTCATCCTCGGGATAATTGCATTTGAATTCACTTCATCTCACGATCAGATGGGACCGAACAAAGACGATCCTCGATGCCAGAAAGGGTAGGCTGGCCGGAGGATGCAAAAGCTCACGTGTGACCGGTCACAATTCTTCCGTTCACTCCCGATCGAGTTCCAGACCTAGTGCATCATGACAGCCTTTGTGAAATCCCAGCGCTGGTCCGTAAACCTGGCTACAGCCGCGCGCACCGGCTGCTTTCATCCATACAGAAGCCACAGCACGCGCCTCACCCCGGAGGTCTAGCGTCATCTATGGCGGCTCAAATCGCCTTATCCAATCGATGTCGATCGTGAGCCCAACCGTGCATGCAAAAGGGGTGCTGGCGATTCGCTTCTCCAACAGTGGCCGTGGTGGCGGCGCAGCGGGGTAATATGCATAAGGAGGGAGTACATGTGCGTGGCGCTTATGTATACCGCGGTTCGTACCCTTTCCAGAGAGAAACACACATTACAAGAAATGAATTCTTGCGGAGTATGACTCCGGAAGAAAGATAGCCAGGAAGAGCGCTGCTGCGCGGCACAAACGTCGATCGAAATGAACCAGAAAACTTCATCTACTGCGCCATGCATGCATTGCATCCTGTATGTCTGAGGAATGATCAAATCAGCTGAAACCACGAAGTTCAACCTGCAAGCCTTAAGAGCAAGCAGGCAGCAAGCCAAATTGTTCCTGCAGCCGCAGTAGCAGGAAAAGCAAACGACTGATACAAATGTACCTGCAGCCACTACTGCGTTACTTGTCTCTATTGCTCAATCAGTGAAGCTGAGCAGACAGATGCGTTAGAAAAGCCGCGAAAATGCAAGGTAAGGCACCGAAGTCGAGCGTAGAATGTGATATCCGGGAATCTGGTAAGTTTCCTTTCGTCTCGACTCTCGGGACCGGAAGTGTAGAGGGCGGCAAGCTACTTGGGATGGAAACAGCAAGGCAGTCAAGTTAGGCATTTAGACTGTAGATTGTACACCCAAGCCCCGCAAGTGAATCAAACACAAGCCTCTCAGCCCGGTTTTTCTAGTAGTACGCGATTAACTTATCTATAGGTTTCTCCTTACACAAGGAAGTTCCCTTACACATCTGAAAGCTGATATCGGGGACTTACATCGGGCAGTGATCATCTACCCAGGCATCACTTAAAGCGGCACTTAAACTAGGAACTCTGTTACGGTACCCGGGACTTAAAATCAAGAGCATAAACAGGAGAGGCATAAGAGGTTCTCCTTGCGTAATAGAATCATCCAAAAAACTTCATCACCCATAGCCACTTCAGCCCCCGGATCGGATCCGGGCACGGATATCAATCTGGTGCATTAAAACTGTAGTCTACCTTATTTCTCAATGAAAGATACCGTATGTACGGAAGAACGAACCGCTATGACCTTCATCGACAAGTACCCATCCCACGGACCCCTTACCCAGTCTAATCGCCGTTTCAGCGTTACATCTTGACATCTGAAACCGAAACTCTCGCGGCTTCACCAGTGTCAGTGAAAAATTCTCTGTGTTTCTAGATGCTCTCGACATGCTTCCAGAACCACTTTCTTCTGGGTCACTATTGATTTCCTGGTTCCCATTATCGGCCCGCCGGTCACTACATGCGTGTACTTCCAGAAAGTGTTAGTTACATATAAACCGCGCGCGTCTAACCACACCAGCCGCGCATCAAAATCTCATCTCGCATCAACGCGGCACGGGTATGTACGTACGTGGTAGACACTGGCTGCTCTGCCAGTCATGATTCATGAGGGTCGTAATTATGTGCTCCTAACACGACGCGCATCGTTAACGGCGTGTATCAACCCTCTTCCTATCTAATTCCTGCAGCCACGGGGAGCAACCCAGCTGCCCTTGCTTCATTTCATTTGCCGTTATCTGATTCTCTCGACACTGGGGGTGCATGGGTAAAAAACGGTTGTCATCATATCGAAAGGTGGTGGGTGTGGTGGCCTCACTTTATTATTTTACCGAGTCACACAACCCAAGCGAGGTTTCAGTTCTTTTGCTTGCTGACAACCATTGCCATGTGGTGCTCGTAAGGGTGTGGAGAACTCGAGCTGGAGGAAGACCAAAAGCGCTTGCTCGCTGTTTTCCATCGCCCAAATCGACGTCATGAACTTTATCATCAAAAACTGAGCAAAACCCAAAAAGTGTGGGACGAAGAAAGGGAGCCATAGGTTCGCAGGCGCGACGGAACGAACGAGTGAACGATCCCCGCCTGCAGCAAGCTTGCGGCGCCAAACATTCGTGACGAGCCAGGTTTGTCGAAGGATGTGCACGTGCAGCCTTCAAGGGGGCCCAAGGGTTAGGGCTGCAGCCGACCAACCGCAGTTCAAGTTTTGGAGATGAGTGTGGGCGAATCCTTATTTGTTCGAAGACGGCACGGTACGAGGACCCCGGTCGAGGCAGTAACAGGTGCCGGATGCGATGCTCCCTACGATTTCGTACATAACGTTTTGCGCGCAATTCTTATCCTTGAGATGCCTTCAGAGGAAACGTTGGCCATTGGGTCTCGGGAAGACGAGCAAGGTTCATCCACCGCCGACCATTTTTCTTCTAGACAGGATGGAGCTGACATATCTCACGATAGACCGACCAATTTTGACGCTGACCCAAAAAACCGGGATGGATTGCTGACTGCTGACGACTGAACCACCGTAACCAGGACAATACTCTATATTTCTGACATCCGCCTATGGACCTAGAATCTCCGACGTACGGCCTTTTTGCTGGTCTCCATGGGTCAAATCTACCAAAGTTGACACAGGCGATATTTTCCCGTTTGTTTCTCACATTTTTTCATACCTTGGCGGTCGGCACAGGCCAGACCGATGCGGATCGGAAAGCGAATTCAACGGAACCTGTTTGAATGTCATATTTTTAGCCGTCATCGGCGGACACAATGTACGATTGTATGAGTAAACGCCAGTTGCAGATGTCTAGACGCAACGGCTCAGTCAAGATGCAAAGCCGAAAGCCGAAATTCATGAGAATGATTTGGCTTCCCTTAACAGACCACGCCGAGACACAGACGCGCATGCACACTCAAACAAACGACGAGCAGTGTTTGAGAAGAGTTCCTTTTTTATTCCAATTACTAAGTGCTATCGGGTATGTGTTAATGTGGCCTTAGGCTGCAGGTCGCATGATATACTTTATAAATAAATAAATTATAAATCCTAAGTACCTAGTAGATAGTAAATTCATTCAAGGGAAAAGAAATACGAGCCAACTTAATGTTTAGTATAGTAGGTATTTGGCCTTGTGGCCATGGGATCAAGTTAAGAGGCAAAATACTCCCAGATGTCGTGAATACAATGCTGAGCTGATATACAAGTCCGCTGAGTTTCGCCCGGTATATGCCAAGGCAGAGCTTGCTACTTAGTGGTCAGCATAGGTTTGTCCCTATTATAATTACTATTTTTTTCTTACTATATTGTAGTTACTATGTGCGCAACTTCCGATTTGCTTTCACGTTACTATCCTCTTGCTCTGTACGTTTGTTCGTGCAGCTTTGCCAGCCGTGGATTTTCTGGTTCGCTAACCATGAGTAACACCGGAGATTGTGAACTCACCCTGTTCGATCGTTTAGCTTATTGCAATTCCATCTTCATCGTGTCCCAACAAATCTCGCTGACTTTGCTCAACCAGACACTGCAAAGGCGTTTGCTTCGTCAAAGCCCGATCATATAGGAGAATCAATAGGACGTTTGCCAATCAACTTCATCCAACTGCACAAGACCATACCCCACTCTCCGTATACCTCCGAAGAACTGAAGACGGTCTGTCTGTATTTCACTGGTGGCATCATTCGGGTGTGACGACTCTTCCAAGAAGCTTCATGTAGATATTTCTAGGAACGAATAGATACATGGAATAATATTTCTGCATTGTACATAGTGAGTGTTTTCCTTTGAAACAAACGGAGGAATAGAGAACCAATTGAACTCTGCGTCGATGCTTTTTACTCTGCAATTCTGGTTTGACGTTGATATCTCCAGCCCCGCTGGTTTCTTGGGCTGCTTGCATACAGCTGCAGTTAGGTACTTGCCTATTATGACCTGAACTGCCTTTCTGGGTATGCCCTGTTTTTATAGGGTTATGGTTCAACGCGCCGGTACCTGCTGCCTACATTACGCTACGACGAAGAAGCAAATTGTATATATGTGACTGGGTAACTATAGGAATAGGTACATAAAGGAAGAGATAATGCTGACAACAGAGGCATGTACCTATAGTGTACCTTAGTCTCAGCCTTTGTTTCAATAGAAACTCCCTTGCTCGAAAGAATGCCGTACGTTGACTTGAAGGAGGCACGGACATCTACGTATAGGTGGAGATGGAGTTACTGAATTAAGCAGCCCCCGCGTCCCAACGGCCACTAGATATGCACCTCCGTATCAGAACCATGCGAGCAATCAAGCAAACCTACAGCTGCCGTTTGGATATTGAAATTATCATCTAATGATATCAGATTTGGAAAGAGACCGTCAGTTCCTGATCTCCAGCTGCATGTTTCCATTCTCCGGTGGAGATGGCCCTGAATGTGGGGACCGTGTTTGTATCCCTGGCAGCTGGATTTTGATATATAAAATCTATACTTTGATTGGAATTCAGTAAGATTCCGTGAATAAAAGCCGATGTCGACGCTGAGTGAGATGCCTAGGCTTCATCAAGAATCCAGGATGTTGAATACCGCTTTCATGCGCATCTCACCCTCCTTGGACATTTACCTCGGACGATTGCTCTATCCACATTAGGAGAGAATACAAAGCCTTTCTTGCAGAACTCCCCGCTCGCCACCTCCACGATTCGGAGGTATCACTGCACCGGCTGCGGTTCTCGATATATCCCCCTACGTCGCTACCCAAGGGTTTGGAAACATAAAACGCCTCTTGCTTTATATATATGCCTCACATGCCTCAACTTAACTGAGGTTTTACGGTAAAAGATGCAAAAGGTTCGCATTTCGATCTGTTTAAGGTATTTTCTTTTTGCTTGCGGAAAGCTCGGGCGCGTCCCGATATCTAGCTCTCGTGGAAAAGCAAATGATCCTGTTCTCTTCACTTAAAAAATTCTAATCACAACTAATGCAGGCGGCATACGATGGATGTACTTCGTACATAAGTATCTCTGTATTTTATCTACGACACAGGTGCACCTCACGGCCTCGGGCCGGAGCATCTACATGGATGTGATATGGGACATAAATTTTGACCAATCCATCTGCCACCGGTTGATGCCGGCTGATTTGTTCGATAGCCAAGTTCCGGGTTTTTCTGCACTCCGCATGCATACTACAGCCTAGTTTGTGAGGTGTGCTACAGCTGAAACGTTGTGGGTTGCTGAATATGGAGCCCGAGAACCCTAACCCCCTTTATGGAGGATCTGGAATTTAATTCAGACTGGCATAGTTGGGAAGATGAGGCACCAATATCAATACTCTATCGCCGCGCGTGTATAGCTAATCGCAAATCAGCTTACATATTGTACTTCGGTGTACTCTATCAGCTTAGTATCGAGGACTCTAGTAGGGCTTAGCACATCGAATTATAGTATGGATTCGCCGCGGACCTAGCTAGCTAGGTGGCGATAAAAGATGAAGCCCCCGCTTCGCCGTCTAATCCGTCCACTTTCACCCCCCTTACCCCACGCGGCTACTTTTGGTCACATCATCCTCACCATCAAAGTAACGTCTCAGGCGTGACCGACGCTCATGGAATTGGTTCCTCTCTTGGGCACGGGCTTGCGTGCCCCTGAGGCATCGGATTAAGACCAATGCGATTGGAGTGGTTTACGGGGAAACCGAATCCACACAATCTTTCAAATGACTGGTTTGACGGTTTCTCCGGCTCCGCGGCCTCCAACGATGTTCCTAGCAGGCACTTGGTACGGAGGGTACCCATCGTTCAGGTGGGCTAAGTATTTGGCGTGTAACGCCGACCGCGACAGGGATAAAACACGTGCTAGGGGATCATAATAGATGATTCGCTCTCGTGAGAGATCTCATCTCGGATTCTACCCGTACCTATTTTTTCTTCACCTTTATCTCTACTCGTAGGCTATGGCGTGCGTTTACAGTCGTCGGGATCTACAGTGTCAACTGAAGAGCAGAAAATCCGGGGTAAATAAAAAAAGGGGAGGATGCCAGCATTAACTATTCTGATCCCCCATTCGGCAGCCCTCCGAAGGGATGAGAAGAGATCTACGTGCAAGATGGTTTATCCATCTGATTATATGTCCGATTGGAATCGGAAACCAGTCAACCGCCCAAGCTTGTAAGAGGATTGTCGAGATACGAATGCTCCAATACCTAACGCCGACGTCGCACTAGATCTATTCACGAAGTCTCTTCACTGACCGCGGTTATGTTACTTCACAATGGACTTCACTTCGCCTATTCTCGGTTACGGCTATGTAGAAGTGGCTCGGGTGTTAGGCTGGAAATCTGATATAACCAATTGGTGACTAAGGAGACATCGGACGTCTATTTATGCAATGCGGCATATTCTGCACTTGATCTGTACTACCTGGTGGTATGGCGAGGATGTGGCGATGACTAGTCCGAAACTGAATGCTGATTGGTGAGTGCTCAGGTGCCGGGATTGTGTGGTACGAGTGATCATAAGTGATTGTGTGACTTTCGGTGGGCGCTCGTTGAGTGGTGAAGTCCAATTAACTACCTTCCTATACTAAGTGCGATGAAGCCCTGAGATTATTTCAAGTTTCGAGATCGAAGGTAAGTCGTGGGAACTGGTGCGGCCTTCGCACCGAACGTTGATCGCGAGGACAAATTTTTCGTGAGCGATTGGGCAGGATAATCCGTGTGCAAGTGGAACCCAGCACAGCCTCAATACGGGCTTGAGCTCACTGTATTGTATCAACATCACCGAGATATCGAGAAATGAATCTTCACTGGTCGTTGAGCAAACACAGGTAACCCGGTAGTCAGCTTAGAAAGGATGGTGGATTGGAGAGGCTGATCAGTCGTCCGAATTTTCTTCGGGGAAACTGCTTCTGGGATGAGGGGTTGGCGGACATTCGGACGATGGAGGGGTTAGTTTGATCTACTATCGACAGCGATTCGCTAGAATAACCTTGATAACCGGTGCATTTTCTATTTGTGCATTATTGACGAGGATATAGGGCTTGCTAGTTGATGGATCGACGTTTGATTGGTGATCCTCGGTTACTCACGAGAGTGATTTATCGATTGGCCCAAAGGGGATTGAACGCATTCGGGTACGACATACGAGTGAGCGAGCCGTGGTGACTGTACCTTTTGGTAGGATAGCTGAAGACTATCGTATTCATAGCTCGCTTCCAACTGGTTGTTTGTAGACGATAGCCACGGTACTTGCGCGCGGAAGAAGTGGCCATGACAATGATAGGGTGGTTATGGGATGGCTTTTCACAGCTGATCCGATGGCGAAGAATAAGCTCGGTGACCTCGAATACGCGCTCCGGAAGAGCATCTTCTGAGACATTGTTGCAACTCGGGCCCAGAAGACCAAGTAGAGAGGCTGGCTCGTCTTTCTCCGCGAATAAGGCATGGTGACCCCTTATTATGCAGAACGTGCGGATCGTATTTGCTGGAAGTGTCAAGTTCAACAAAAGCACCAGCATTCTCTTTGGCGGAAAGATAACCATGGATAATTCCGTTGATGTTTTTTCGGTGGTCACCGAGGAAATAAACAACTAAAGTAGGTGTAGAATCTGATACGCTAAATAATTGGTGCGTGATTCTGCCAGTGTCTCTGGGCTGATCCAATCTAGACCTAGGGAGAAAGGATGGCGTAGTGTGGGATAGGAGTTCACGATGTTTGGCTACTAGGGACGACCTCTGGAGCTGCTCCGTGGCAGCGGGAGCAACCTGTCTGTTTCTCAACTTATTCAAGATACTTACGGGTAGATACTCAACATTGCAACATCACCCAACTTGATTATCAGCTGCTGGAAAAGTAGAAACTAAGGCTTCTCCGGTGGACCGATCTACTACTGTGGGTGGTTATTTCATCGTTGATTCACTCAGTGCTTTCTGCACTGTAGAGAGCCCTAGAAATGGGGGGTTGGCGTATCTTCGGAGTTCTACCTTGGTTCTTGCTCGCCAACCTTGGTAGATGCTGTAATGGGCATTCTAGATCTGTGGCTTGTGCAGTTCAAGTTAGAAAGAATTATGGCCATGTGGACTGGTCTTAGACGCCGGTGGCTTTACTTGATGGGTGAGTCCGCTCCCGGCGGACAAGCTGAGTGTCTCCGGTGAGTACTAAGGGGCTGGTCATGGCTTGATGGTATAGTACTTGTTAGCACCGGATGTTCTCTACGAGAGCCAGTGCCGCCGTGGTGCGTCAAACACAGCACAAAAACTGGATTGACTGGCTATCGTGTCTGTAGTTATGGACCAAAGGTTATTGGCGGCAATCATTAAAAAGAGCGCGAAGAGGTTGATGCTGAGACATCTCGGTATTGACTAAGTGGATTCACTCTAAGCAGCTCTACATACGTACGCTTTAGCATCTACATGGGTGAGCGTCGGTTCCCCTGTAAAAACTTGTTTGACTTTACGGAATCCCGATAGAATTTGCCACCACGTCCATGGCCTAGGTAATGAGTTACTGTAACCAGAGGTTCTCAGTGATGAAGATTTGAGGAGTTTGACGCAGATAATTGCATATTCACCCTGATATTTGGCTTCCCCAGTTTCAGCCCCACCTGTTTTGGAGCAATTGTTCAACACGCGCCGAAACATGTGCTACCTGTGCATGTTGGGATCCCCAGGCCTCTATTAGAAGTAGGTGCATTAAGTATGCATGGGATACAGAAAATCTGGACCCACGAGCCAGTGGTTATTGATACATGGACGCCGATTTGAAGGGGACCAAAAGAAGCGGTTCTAGAGTTTCTGACCTGTCATGAAGACACCCGTGGGTGAGGGCTTTCTGCCTTCTAGAGACATCTTCCCACCAAGGGTTCGAGAGGGCGGAATATCACAAATACACAAAGATAAAACATGGAATCTTTGTGCGACTATTACCTCGAGAAATGAAATGTATCTGTCATCATTTCGTGTCAGATTTCAATGCAACTGAAACATCGAGTGACGGATCATGCGTACATAACTCATTAGAAAGCTGGGGTAGGTGGCGCGATATGGCACGGCTACCCTTCCAAGACAAAGTCGCTACATTGTGGACTGAGTAGCTTTAGTGCCTTGCCGTTGAGCCTATATCTTGGACGTCCGTTGTGATCGATCGAAGTCTGCTCCCAACAATATCTACCGTCTTGGTTACAAACCCAAAGAGGTCTCACAATATAATAGGAGCTTGCTACTGACTTCTAATTCCCCGAATCATTGATCCAAAGGTGCTTCATCCCAACCCTAAACTAACTGACTCCTGTCTTTCATTGCCTAGGAAACTATTCAATTTCTGCCTATGTTTCCAGCGTTACCAGATAACCGCTATTGTCTTTCTCTTGTTGGTAAGGCCTGGTTGATTCGATGGGTATCTGCTGACCAGTCTTAGCTACCAGGATTATGGAGAAGCCCAAGAGCCAGTGTGAGTCCTACTGGCGTTTTCATTGGATGGGTCTAGTTGACGTGCTTATGCTCGTGATACTCGAGTGTTTAGCGAGCCACACTTAGGGTCCGTTTTGATACGCGAGGTAATGGAATTATTGAGATGCAAGGTCCCCAATGCGTACAATGCAGCCTCGGGCTGCAAATGGAGAAGTCAGTATGGGAGGTGTCAATGATAATGGGCGGCGCGCTAATGCATGTCACCAAGAGGAGCCCAAGGTGGCACGCACGACACATGGTAGCAAAGTAGAATAAATTCTACGGTATATATAGTGATGGTGAGATTCTGATCTTACCAGTATGTAAGCATTTTGAATGAGGAGAGCAAGCCTCTAAATAGGATTCCAAGATGGAGTACTAAAACACTTGCAACGCAAAAGTGATACTTGGTGATTGTTAGGTGGCAGCCTGAGCTCCTGGCATAACATCCTTCTCTTGGTCGCTACCTGACCTAGTATCTGCGGAATATCGATGAGTGAATAATACGTCTAAAGCTGTTGGGAATTCCCAATTTCGTTCTGGGCTAGATACACATCTGACGTGTCACTCGGATGAGTTATTTTCTGCCTCTGCTGCCTTCTCGGGTAGATGGTCAAAAGAAGAAGAAGGCAGCGAAATATCACAAATTCCAACATATTGAATTCAGATCCGGCCCGCTTTTACGTATGTTTTCAAGATTGTTGGTTAATGTTCAGATTGGCTCGATTCCGAGTATGTGTTGACCTGCACCTTGATTCATTAATTTCCCAGGAGAATTACCTCTCAAACACCAACATTCTAAGCCGACTATGTAGAAGCCAGCTCTGGAACGGATAAGGAGCCATTGAAAGAGGGCGGCGTATCTTGACGAAGTTGAAGGGGAAGGAGATTCTGCACGTACACACTGTCGGGAGTCTGACAATCACAATTGATCGCAGTCCAACTAACGTGCGGCCCGTGCCTGAAATCGCGCAACATGATTTAGAGCCTGCTAGTCAGTGCGGAAACAGACCCCACGATGAGATGAAAACGAAGAAAGGGGTCTAGGCCGCGGCGTGTAGACAATGATTGCCGGTGTACTAAGTAGCTAGCTAGTGTCGGTAATTATTGATTCCTCCTCGATCTTGACAGCATATTAACATTCAATAGACTCCTGGATCTGGCTTGGGATCACCACCATCAAATTTAAATCGCGCTTCATGAAGAAGAAAATACTCCTATGCATGAGCGATGTCGCTCAACTGAGTAGTAGGGTTGCGCACGAGACGAATTAGCCCGAGACTACGTCTCGAGATTGTCTCGAGGCTAGTGGAATTTCTGGACTGAAGGTGAGCGAGACGTGTACTCCTTACTTGAACTCGAGAATACTTAAGGTTATCATGACTTAAATGCTGTAGGTACTGACTAGTGTATGTGTTTTTGCTTGCTCCACCGATGAATCTTCCTTCTCAGCCTTCACCGAGTTAGCATTCAGGGGTTGGGTATGAGGGCATATACTCGAGGGTAAGGTGGGTGGTGTGGGACATTTAGGAACTCTCTGTCGTGCAGGGACTACGGGACCCTGGGGGACAATGAAACGAAGTGTCTCGAGTCCCACCAATATCTCCTGGAGTCGATCGTATGGAACATTTACAACGGCAGGGATAGTCCCAGACTTCAACCTACTCGACAGGGCAACTCGCCTTAGTAGCGTTATGCCTCCTGGGATATTATAGCAATGGAATGGACTGACGATTCAGGGCTTATTGTAGTAAACTCGATAAGGTAAATACAAAGGACAAAGAATCTTAGAATAACCATTAGTTCCGTGCTGGCCGTTAGCTGCTCCCTCGAACATCGCCGGTGTGCTGGCCATGGCTCTAGCTACTGTCGAAAGACTGGGGGTTTTTATAAACGTGATCTATCTGTATTAAAGTGTTATGAATTTTATAAGCGTTTTCAATCCGTTAAATGTTTTTGAATAGTGCTCATTACATATTCAGAGGATTGATAACACTTTAAGACAGATAGGAGCGTTGAAAATCCCTCCCCCCCCCCGTTTCGTATAACTGTAGCTTTAGCTCTTATGATTAGCACTGCACAGCACTCGGCTCGCTCGCAGCATTTGAATGGATAGGAATATTCGAATTGTACTATCCCATGACCCGCGCATCCAATATCTTACCCTACCCTACGCTCGGTTTATCATAGTCCAAGTGTTATGGAATTCCATGGATATTGATTTTATCCAACATCCAAAACTCTATGAAGAGGTAACTATAAATGACGTACTCGAGTATAAATTTTGTGGAAGTGAGTGTTCACGTGATTGTTATGCCAGAGAATCGCGAGAGCAACATGTATGTTCCGACCGATACACGAACTTTGCCCGTTCGCGAACTGGACGGACCGGTTCGCGAATTTTGACCGGTTCGCGAACTGAGGACCCAGTATGCGACCTTGCCAAGTACGAGATTTAATCCCACCAGACAAAGGGAACCATACAATAAACATAGTGTAAGACCTGTGATACGTATA
>Ga0307512_10001835_pt1 | contig 28600 bp, 34 predicted proteins | sample 14_EM_MG_FD_200267 | JGI IMG/M metagenome (GOLD analysis project Ga0307512, IMG submission 200267) | Populus trichocarpa ectomycorrhiza microbial communities from riparian zone in the Pacific Northwest, United States - 14_EM | ecosystem: Host-associated > Plants > Roots > Unclassified | place... | reverse complement strand
AGGGTACAGCCACACAAAGTCCATCCACAGCGTGATGCGAGTTAGATGTCCTGCAAGACGACTTTGTTTTCGGATACGGATAAAATTGGCGCCCGCACAAACTTACATCCAAATCGGGACGGTTGATAAAACGCTTGGGTTCTGCGATTGTAAAACACGTCATCTCGTGGGTCTAACGCGGTGAACTGGCATGATCGTCGGCTACGACAACAAAGGCGACTCTGCGGGGTGTCTTGCACGGACGAGCAATCCGTGTCGAAAGAGAAACGTAGTAGTGGTTCGATCAACGACGAAAGCCGCGAAATCCGTAACAACGTTTATCTTCTTCCCTCCCACAACGCGCGTGCCTGTGCCCAGACCTTCAAGACGCCAGTACCGATGCTGCGTCATGTCTGGATTAGGAGGGCGTTATGGGAAGCAAGCAGATCGCCCCATGTACTCACTTGGCCTTTTCAACGTCGTCTAGGAGAACCCACATCGACTCGAGCTTGGACGAACCTGTGTCCTTGACCTTTGTCTTCTTAGGACGTCCGGACGCCACCAAAGTCGAAGACGATCGTCTTGCCAGCTCTGGCGGACTAGTACCGCCACCTTCTAGGACGACCCACTGGACACGATACGTCTTGCGAATATGCGAGAACACGTGCAGAACATCGCCGGCACGCTCGGTCTTGACGAGACGAAGGGCACCAGGCCGTGCCGTGTCCACAGCTTTCGAGCGTGCATCAAGAGGTGGGGACTCGAAGAGACAGGACAATAAGGTCATGGCCGTCTCCCTCTCTTCCGAAGCAGATATCGAGGTGGGTACTTCGGGTGACGTAGGGAATTCGTGAAGACCAGCGAGAAGCCCTGCAGGGGAAGGAGGGGAATGTCAGAAAGCTCCCCACTTATAAGATACTTTGCGACGCACCTCCTTCGGGTCGTCGAGTCAGCAGAAACCAGCGATCGTCGGCATTGCGCCATTCGACGACGCTCACAATGTTGAGCTCCTCTCTCTGTTTCTTGCGTTCCATCTTCATAGGGTATGATGTTACTGGTGGTGCATTAAAACCATCCGAGACGGGTATCGGATCACAAAGGGTGCAGAGGTCTTCGATATCCCCAGTCTCGCTCTTGATTGGGAGGTCAATACGGCGGCAGATGCTGGCTCAGTCAGATCAGTCACCTTTTCCGAAATCTGGTACGCGCGGCACCATCGTTGCAGCGGGCAGCCGTGACAGTCCGGATCTCGGGGCTTGCACACAGTGCTCCCCAGCTCAATGAGTGCCTGATTGACATCGCCGGCGCGAGTCGCTCCCTTGACCATAGTCTGTGCGCCCTGCCATAGCAGGTCGAGGGAGGCCTTGCTCTTGGGAGGCGCATGTATCGCGACCAGTCGGCTGATTAAACGACTGACGTTGCCATCTAGCTGAGAAACGCGTCAAAGATCATATTTTGACAGTCACGATAACCTCGGCTGACCACTGGGACCTGCTCATTGAAAGCGATGGAGCATACCGCTCCGGCGGTGTAGCGTCCGACGCCTGGGATTAAGGCTTCCATATCTTTCGCGTTATTAGGGAGACGACCACCTAACTCTTCAACGACTTTCTTTGCCCCGGCGAGGAGGCGGGCAGCCCTTGAATAATATCCGAGACCCTTCCAAAGCGCATTAACAGCATCTATGTCAGATGCGGCCTCGAGGAAGCAAGGAGGTTAACAACAGTGTACTTGAGGAGGGGGTTCGCCCGTCCAATGGGGACACATACCAAGTCCTTGATTGTCGGGAAACTGCTGGGCGATCACGATGCCATCCGAACGAAAACAAGTGACGGACTCACTCGTTCATCCATCTGTTATAGTAAGGAATCACCGTGACGACTTGTGTCTGCTGAAGCATGATCTCCGAGATCCAAACCTTCAGCGGAAAAAACAAACAAATAGTTGTTTGAACAGCCAACGACAACACAGAGACGAGACAGGCAAGAACGCACTTCATATGCCCGCTGTGCGCGCGCGTCCGCGTCCAAGGAAGGATCGAAGGGTTTCCTCCAGGGCATCCCGCGTACCTCGTGCACACCAGCATACCACTCGAGCAGAGAGGCCCTCATCGGATCGGGAGAGGATATCAAGTGCCGCAACGGGGAGTGAGGGGTGGTGTCATACGTATCAAACGCCGACGTCGATGCCTCTGCATGTAGGAATTCGTCCGTAGAGGAACGCCTCTTCCGTGTCGCTGTTGCTGCTGCTGCTGCTGTCGAACGCCGCTTACGCCGAGACGACACCGCAGGTCTCTTGGTGGGCACGGGAGGCTCAAAGTCCGACGCGCTGTCCTCGTAGCTTGAGTAGTCGGGGTCCTTTTTACGCTTCGCCATGACCCACCAGCAGGAGAGACGACCTCGGGTGAGCGGCAAGGTTGTGTCAAAGGAAGGTCGAAAGAAAGACGCGTTTGGTCACGTGGCTCGTCCCACGATTGAGTATAAAATCGCTGCTCTCGATTTGAAACCTTTTCCTTCACTCATTCCGGACGCGCATTATTGTTCCCCTGTGCTGTAACGATTCACTCTTAGGGGCCTACAGCATGTCCAAGAGAAAGTGCGTCCCCAGCTGGAGTATCCCCCTCTCTTTCGAGTGCCGGTGACGGATGGGGTGATGTTCCTTACCGGGGATGATACAACGATCAACGAATCATTACTTGGTCTTTCCTTAGACTCTACCATTAGCTTTGTATTCCACGGGGATTGAAACTTGAAATCACGCCTGTTTATCTCATCTAACGTAAAATCCAGTTGTCGGAAAAACACAAATTTTCCATGTACGTCTGGGTTTTTATTTCTACTTGCATTGGAATCTATTGTCCCCAGCGACTGGGCCACAAGACATCTCACAGTACATACATACAATGCAAAGGAGGTAAAAGGTGAGGTAAAGGGAGGTATCTACAAGGGTTCTTAGATTAAGATTCGATACGTATGCGACAGTTGAAGAGCCAACCCCTGCACCCGGCAGGGGGGTCGCGGTGAAAAAAGGGGAAGAGGCGCACAGGCAGGCCTCAAGAGGTGGTGGTGGTCCCGCGGAGGCGGGGACGTTTGGCAGCTCGTTGGCTGCGGCTGCTGACAGGTGGGGAGATGGGTGTACGTCTGGGTTTCGGGTTATGGAGGAATAATGTATATCTAACGGGGCGGGATGGTACGCCCTTGAATAGGACACCGAAATGAAATCTATGGGATGTCGTCACCCACCAGTCCAGTGAGTCAGATTTGACGGTGGGGTTTTTTGCTTTCGATGAGTCATGATTTCGTTGGGGCATAAGCTCATTCAAGTTGGCCCGGTACGAAGAGCCAACTGACGGCGATGAAGACACGTAACCCTGTGCCAATGCCCAACGTCGCGGGCGAACCAATCGCTTGCAAGATCACACGACTGCAAAAGCCGCCGACAAAGAGGGCGGCGATGCCAATGATCTTGTGATCGCGCGATGCCACGCGGCGTGTGACAAACAACTTCGGGTCAGACACGAGTTCGCACCAGACGGTCGTCAGCACGACTATGAAAATGGATGATCATCCGTCGGTTAGCACGCCCCATCTACGTAAAACAGAGAGAAAAAAAAAAGGGACGAGAGAGAAACTCACCCGTCGTTCCAAACTGCGTGTTCATACGCAGGCCCATGATACCCTGCAAACCCATGCTCGCGCCCATCAGTCCCAAACACGCGTACGCGGTCGCGCTGGCCCACGCAGGTGTACCGCGGCCCGACGCGACGCTGCTCTCCCCGCTCTTCCAATCCGCGATCGCTGCCGCCATGGTGAAGAGTGCTTGGATGAACGTGCCGAGGAATAGCCACAAACGCGTCTTCGCGCCAATTCGGTCGCCGATGCGGCCAATGAAGATACCGAAAATAAACGTCGTCAAGGACGTGAGGGCCTGTTTATCTGCGAGGCGGAACGATGTGTCACGCTGGCCGGGAGGACCCTCGAAAAGGCGAGCGAGTGCGAGCGAGAGCTACATGGTTCCAACGGGGTAAAGGAGGGTTAACGGACGTGGTGGGCTGACAGCAGACGGGGGAGTGGGGAAAGAAGATGTTACCTGTAGCGAGTTGCCAGTTTGGAATCCGCACCAAACGAATATGGCGGAGAAATAGACTGCGTTGCTGTAACAGAGTCAGCGATCGCGATAAAAAAAGAGAGGACATGGGCGAGAACGACGCACATCCATCCTGTCATGAAACAATACGCGGCGAGAGGTATCGTCGATAGATCCGGATTGACTTGGGTCATGAGATAATCTTTGAGCCAGCCGGGTGCAACGGGCCATGGTAGCGAATGGGACGACACTGTGACGGGGAGGCCAGCTTCGAGAGCCTTCAAGTTCGCGCTCGCTGCAGGCGATGTGAAAGTTTCGGAAGACATCGTATGACTATCTCGCTATCGTTCTGCAAAGCGGAGCGCGGGAATATGCGATTGGACCAGTCCTGTGGATGCGAGGTACGAAGCACGGGCAAGGCGAGAACACGATCGGAGGCAGGGGTTTTATGAGAGACCAGGAGAGAATGCCAAGATGCGAGAGACGGAGACAGAGAGAAGATGGTATCATGGTATGCGATAGACAGCACCACAGCGCCAGTTGATGAGAGACCGGGAGATAATGCCAAGACGCGAGAAGGACGGAAGCAAAGGGAAGAAGACGGTTGCATGGTATGCAATACACAGCACTGACAGCGCCAGTTGACCAACCGCACTTGGCCAGCACGGAGAGCCGAGATGAAGCTAAACTAGCACCCCCAATTTTTTAATGCCAAGCAATCATCGTGTCCGTATCCCAACTTTCGACTCTTTTCTCCGCACTATCTCCCCCTTCGCCAACTCAACTGGCCTTGGCTCATACCTTTTCTCTCGTCACCAACCAAGTGTATATATTTTTGTGTCTTGACATATCATAATGGTCGCTTCAGCAGTTTTGCGCCGATACTGTTTTTGGAGACTTGTACGTCTCGGACACGTGCAGACGGATAGCGCGCATTATTGTTCCTGTGCTGTAACAATTCATTCTTCGCCTAGGGGCCTACGGCATGATGTCCAAGAGAAAGTGCATCCCCAGCTGGAGTATCCTCCTCTCTTTCGAGTGCCAGTGACGGATGGGGTGATGTCGCTTACCGGGGATGATATATCGATGATACAACAATCAACGAATCATTAATCATTGATCTTTTTTTTTTTAAATTCATTGATCATTAATCATTACTTGGTCTTGGTCGGGACGCTAAGGTGATGAGTGATCAAATACGGCCAACTACGCTATGTGTAATATAGCTCAGGTAAGCAGCCAAAACCTTACCGATAGGTGATAAGATCGATAAGTGATCACAATACGGCCGACGTCGCTACGTAATATTCATATCACATGATGCGACCTTGCTGTGGGCCAAAACCAAAAGATATCTCCTCCTTCAAAAATATTTAAAAAAACATTTAAGAGCCACAAATATGTTCTAATAACATATCCTCATGTTTCCCTGGTCACCAAAATCACATTTATTTTGTTCTCGTGTGCCTAAGGCATAATCTTTTTCCCCATCTTGTCACATATGGTCACGTGATACAAAGGAAGTTTCAACACCAAAATTCTATCTCCTCCTTCAAAAAGGCTTTAAAAAAAAAAGAGAACCACAGATGTGTTTTAATAACAAACATTCATCTTTCCTTGGTCACAGAAATCACATTTATTTCTTGTGTCGAGAGCCCATACGCTTTTTTGCCGTTGTCACATTTGGTCATGTGATACGAACCGTAACTTTTCTCTTACCATTAGCTTTGTATATCATGGGGATTGAAACTTGAAAATATCCTATCACGCCTGTTTATCTCATCTAACGTAAAATCCAGTTGTCGGAGAAACACAAAAATTCCATGTACGTCTGAGTTTCGGGGTATGGGTGTAATAATGTGTATCTAACGGGGCAGGGTGGTACGTCCTTGGATAGGACACCGAAATGATATCTATGGGATGTCGTTACCCGCCAGTCCAGTGAGTCGGATTGACGGTGGGGTTTTTTGCTTCTCCCCAGCATACAGTATAGCCGTGGATCATGATTTCGTTGGGGCAGAAGCTCACTGGCCCGGTACGAAGAGCCAACTGACGGCGATCAGGGCACGAAACCCTGTGCCAATGCCCAACGCCCCGGGCGAACCAATCGCTTGCAAGATCGCACGACTGCAAAAGCCGCCGACAAAGAGGGCGCTGACGGCAATGACCTTGTGATCGCGTGTCGCCACGCGGCGTGTGACGAACAACATCGGGTCAGCCATGAGTTCGCACCAGACGGTCGTCAACACGACTATGAAAAAATGGATGATCATCCGTCGGTTAGCACGCCCCCATCTACGCAACGAAACAGAGAGAAAAAGGGACGACGAGAGAGAGAAACTCACTCGTCGTCGCAAACTGCGTGTTCACACGCTTGCCCATGATACCCTGCAAACCCATGCTCGCGCTCATCAACCCCAAACACGCGTACGTGCTCGCGTTGGTCCACGCCGGTGTATCTCGGCCTGGCGCGATGCTGCCCTGCCCGCTCTTCCAAAGCGAGATCGCCGCCGCCATGGTGAACAGCGCTTGGATGAACGTGCCGAGGAATAGCCACAAACGCGTCTTCGCGCCGATCCGGTCGCCGATGCGGCCAATGAAGGCACCGAAAAGAAAGGTCATCACGGAGGTGAGGGCCTGTTTATCCGCAAGGTGGAACGTCGTGTCACGCTGGCCGGGAGGACCCTGGAAAAGGCGAGCGAGTGCGAGCGCGAGCTACATAGTCCCAACGAGGTTTAACGGACGTTGTGGCTGACAGCAGGCGGGGGAGTGGGGAGAGAAGACGTTACCTGTAGCGAGTTGCCGGTTTGGAATCCGCACCAAACGAATATGGCGGAGAAACAGACTGCGTCGCTGGTACAAGTGTCAGTGTTCGCGATAAAAAAGAAAGGACAGGGGCGAGAGCGACGCACATATATCCTGTCATGAAACAATATGCGGCGAGAGGTATCGTCGATAGATCCGGATTGACTTGGGTCATGAGGTGCTCTTTGAGCCCGCCGGGTGCAACGGGCCATAGTGGCGAACGGGACGACGCCGAGGGCGAAGAGGACGCTGGGACGGGGAGGCCATTGGAAACCTTCGCGCTCGCTGCAGGCGATTTGGAAGTTTCGGAAGACATCGTTATGACTATCTCGCTATCGTTCTGCAGAGCGGAGCGCGGGAATATGCGACTTGGACCAGTCCCAGGGATGCGAGGCGCGAAGCACGGGTCAAGGCGAGAGGACAATCGGAGGTGGGGGTTTTATGAGAGACCAGGAGAGAGCGCCAAGATGCGAGAGGTACGGGCGTAAAGAGAAGAAGACGGTTATCATGGTATGCGATAGACAGCACCGGCAGCGCCAGTTGACTGACCCGCACTTTGTCTAGCACGGAAAGCCGAGCCGAAGCTACTTAGCGCCCCCAATTTTTTTTATGCCAAGCCCAATGACATCCAATCACTGTGCCCGTTTCCCAACTTTGTTTTCCCACTCGACTCTTTTCTCCGCACTATCCCCCTTCCCCAACTCAACTGGCCTTGGCCCATACCTTTTCTCTCGTCACCCATCAGTGTATAAATTTTGTTTGTCTTAACATATCATAATGGTCACTTCAGCAGTTTTGCGCCGATACGGTTTTTGGAGACTTGCACGCGTCTTTCTTTATCATCTCATCTCGGACACTTGCAGACGGATAGCATGTCTTCGTAATTCGTGTTTATGCCGTGGTCGTTGTCCGTACATTGGGGTAAACCCTCCCCACCTGTGTTGAGGCTTGGCACGTTTTGTGTGTGCCCAGCCATTTCTCGGTGGGGTATATGTCTCATTGTCCTCCTTGTCAAATTTTGATTACTGTTGCCAATCATACGGATAAACGAGTGATATATTAAAATGAACGGTCGGTATAGGCCAAATCAAAAACACGTATACCACAAGAGATGGATAACAAAACACGAACCGGTAATTGTCCGGGCTGCAAAGACAGTCCTAAACGTAGTCCACAGAGCTCCGGGTCAACGATGGAAGAAATAGGATTATGCATGAAGGGGATATCGTCTTTGTCATAATGCAACACTATCACGTTCTTAGAAACATCCAGGTAGCTCAAAGCAAGCCGATGGCTGCACCAATGGCTGCCAGCACACCGGCAGCTGAGACCCCGAAGATTGTGGGAGCACCATTCGAGCTGGAAGTGCTTGTTGAAGAGGCGCCGCTACCGGTAGCTGAGCCAGAACTGGCACCAGTCTGGCTGGCAGTAGGCGTGGCACTGGTCGCAGGATAGGAAGCACCTTGAGCCTTGATCTCGAACGGTTGCGAAACGGCATAAACCTGTCATGCGAGGTTGGGGTTGGTAACCGTTAAACGAGACCAAAAAAAGAAAGTGACACACCTTTGTCTGATCAATCATATCGGCGAGCGCGACGGTATAGCCCGTCGCCGGCTTCACAGTAATGGCTGTGGCGGCAATCACCTCTGAGCAGTCGGCATTCTTGATATTTGCGAGAATAGCGCCTGGACCTGGATAAACGTTGCGGTCCGTGTTGTTTAACCTAAAAGCGACAGAATGTAAGTGAGGACACGACCCTTTTTTCGTTTTTTTTTTAAATAAAAAAAAAAGGAAAGGGAATAAAGAAAGGGAAAAGGGCCACCTACAAGAGCACGTATTGGCCGTTTGTGGAAGCCGGGGGGCTATCGCGGCAAGACCACGAGAGGACATTGTCTGAATTGGCGACTTGGGAACGCAGTGAATGAAGTTAGGAGAGAGAAAGCACTTCGGATGGGGTACCTACCCCACCACAGGTCAGGCCCACCAGGGCTGATAATCCGGAATTGAGCAACGGAGGAGCCAACGAGGGCAGTGAGGACGGCGAAGGCGGCGAGTCGAGGGCTGAACATTTTTGAAGAGAAGAAAAAAAGAAGGGAGAAGCCACTGAGGGAGGAGGGGAGAGCCGCGCGGGAAAGGACTGGATGACAACAAGAGGCGAGCGAGACAGGTGCGCGTGAAGGGGATCGAAAAATCGGGAGAGCGAGTTTAATTCAACTCACGGCATCAGCCGACCAAGACCTCGTTAATGCCGCCGTTATGCCGACGTCTCCTTAGCGAGTCGTTAGCGTCGCAACCTCCCTCGAGGGCTGATCCCGACGTCACATTTGTTCCTTTTCGCTGGCCAAAAAAATACCAATAAGCACTAACCACAGCATGCTTTACTGGGTGATAAAGAGAGAGCATGGGAACGACACTGCAAAATGAACGGCGCAAAATAAAATATCATCGAAGCAGAAGCACGAGGTTCCTGTCACCCATCCGGGACAAAATTGTTACTAAAACTAAACGGCCATCGGTTTCCGCCTTTGTTAGGACCCGTATCTGACGTCATGAACGCTTTCCACTGGCGCTCGTGGCCTAATCTGCTCGGTCGGGGTGGGAAACAGATTAAAGTACAGCCTACAGTACCACTACAGCACCTTGCCCGTAGAAAGAAAGTATGCATCGACTCGGCGGTGCGGGCATGGCCGCTCTTCAGCGGCAGCAAGACTCCCTCAAATCCTTCGACGTGCTCTCCAACCAACTCTCCACTGCCCAAGTCGAAAACCTCCACGGCCAACTCGACCAGTTCCGCGCCGCCCTCACCCACTTCGCCACGCACCACCGCGCCGACATACGCAGGGACCCCCGCTTCCGTCGTGCCTTTCAACAGATGTGCGCCTCCATCGGCGTCGATCCGCTCGCTGGTCCCCGGCGCGGCGGGTGGTGGGAAGAGGCCCTCGGTCTGGGCGACTGGCAGAGCGAACTCGGCGTGCAGATCGTCGACGTCTGCGTGAACACCCGCGAGCGCAACGGCGGGCTCATCGAGCTCGCGGAGCTCGTGCGCATCGTCAACCGTCTACGCGGTCTCGAAGGAAAGGGCAGCGGCAATGGTGGTGGTGCGATCACGGAGGACGACGTGGTGCGCAGCATCCAGGCGCTCAAGGTGCTCGGCGGGGGATACGAGGTCCTCGAGTTTGGAGGCGAGCGAGGCGGTCGGAGGATGGTGCGCAGCGTGCCGAAGGAGCTCGATGCGGACCAGATGGTAGTGCTCGCCGTTGCGGCGGAGCAGGGGGGGAGGGTGGATGAGGACCTGCTGGTCCGGAGGAATGCCTGGACCGTGGAGCGCGCCAGGGCCGTGCTGCAGAACATGCTTCTGCGGGACGGGACCTGCTGGTTGGACGAGCAAGATGGCCCCGATGGCATGGGGCGAGCATATTGGATACCGGCCGCGATCCGGTGGGATGACTGATAGTATGCGTCGCACATGCAATGTCTTTGGCCTGCCTGGCTTACACTTGCCGAGAAATGCTCACTACGGTCGGAGTCACTTAATCAAATAGATGTCTACTTATACTCGTGTACACCAAATAAAGATGATCAGAGACGTGTACCAGCAGTCGTGTACCGTGGAGATGACAAAGCCGACGCCGCGACACCCTCACACCCTCACTTCTGACATCCATGTATGTTTGGGCCTAGACTCACGACTATATCTCTATTCTCGAAACATGCAGCATATACCATCAAATCGTCACGGCGATTTTATACCAAGCCCTCGTCCCCCGTAGAACTCCAAAAGTCTCTCAGTCGCGGTGGTCGGAACCTATCTGAACGATTCCGGAAGCTGGAGAAGGCGCTCCAGGGAAAGCACAACCTCACTCAGACCACCACAGACACTTCACAACCTCGCGCATCGGCTCTTCCCCCTCCCCCGAAACAGCGGTCAACTGTAAAGACCTTTCGAGGGTTTGTCATACCAGAAGTTCCCAACCCCCCCGAGCCAGATGGTGTGTGTCCACCCACTTTCCATTCCGATTGCCCCATTCTCACATTCTTCTAGAATGCTGCATGTCTGGCTGTGCGGTATGCGTTCACGATTTATACCAGGAAACTTTAGAAGATTATAATAGCTCCGTGACGGCCGTGCGCACCTCCCTTACCGCTATGAAAGTACCGATGGAAGAGTGGCCGGAGTCCATTCGTCCCGGGTCGGAGAGGCAAACGCCCCTTCCTGCGCCTGCCGTCAGCCGGAACGCATTTCAAGAGATGGAACGTGCGCTCGAGGCGCGGCGAGAGGCACAGGCACAGAGTTAGTAGCTGGCCCGCTCGCGGCCATCTGATCTGTTGCTGACACCGCAATCCGTCACGGTGCACGATACGCGGTCGTAGATGTACCTGTAGGACCCTTTGAAAAGCGCCCTACCCGGAGACGGAGGATACGATGTTTGAGTTGGAAGGGGTTAGATTTGGGTGCTTTATACGAGGGTGTGCAATGGATTCTCCATAGCAATAGATAATTCCAGTCAAAAGCAGCGCTTCAGCTATGGCACCGACCGAGGCACGTGACTATGAGTGCGGCTTCGCGCGATGGATGTGCTAGCCTGAGCTGAGGAACCCTGACCTATCAGCATGGCTTCATCCTCTGATACTGCATTGAAGACCTTCTCATTAGGAAATGACATCAAGGAAATATCGCCCCAGGACGAGATCTACAAATACGATGCAGAGGCAAATAGGCGACTGATCCGCGAGCAGCCGTGGACGAGCGAGTGAGTCCCCCTGTTCTCGATACTGCCTTCCTCTCGGGTACCAAACTGATAATGCTGCACAGCCCCCACTATTTCAAGTTGTGTAAGATATCTGCAGTGGCTTTGATAAAAATGGTGCACTTTGACTGCCTCATTGTCGGTGCCGCGTGCATGCTAATCGGATGGGGTGCTATGGTTTCAGGTCATACACGCACGCTCCGGTGTGCCATGGGAGATTATGGGGCTTATGCAGGGGAAGGTCGTCGGGCATTCCATCGTGGTCATGGATTCGTTCGCGCTTCCCGTCCAGGGCACGGAGACGCGCGTCAATGCGGCGAACGAGGCAAATGAGTACATGGTCCAGTACATTCAAGAGTCGGAGAAAGTACGCCCCCCTTTACTTTGTGTGGTCAACAATGATAGACGATGAACCAATCGACGCCCCATGGACTTGCAGGTGGGACGGCTGGAGAATGCGATCGGATGGTACCACTCGCATCCTGGGTACGGCTGTTGGCTCTCTGGCATCGACGTCAACACCCAAATGAACAACCAAAAATTCACTGATCCGTTCGTCGCCGTCGTGGTGCGTTACTAATTCCATCTCTCCCTTCCCCCCACCGCCTGCCTAGTGCACTCTTGATGACCTGTGGTACAGATTGACCCGAATCGTACGATCTCTGCTGGACGAGTGGACATCGGTGCCTTTCGCACTTACCCTGCGGGGTACTCGCCACCCAATGCTTCGGCATCTGAATATCAGAGCATCCCGCTCAACAAGATCGAAGACTTTGGTGTTCACGCAAACCAATACTACTCTTTGGAGGTGCAGATCTTCAAGTCGAGCTTGGACACGGAACTCCTAAGTTTGCTGTGGAACAAGTACTGGGTCAACACCCTCAGTCAAAGCCCTTTGATCTCCGTGGGGCATTTTTCTATATTCTGTACCGCGAGTACGAGCCCACAGCTTTATTTTAGAACAGGGCATATGCCGCCTCTCAGCTTAACGATCTGCACCAAAAACTGACGAAGGCGGCGAGTAACGTGCCACAGACAAAGCCAATAGTTCCGCCTCTGCCACCGGGAGACAAGGGCCTTTCAACGAGCAAAGTGAAGTCGTCTGCTTTCATGACGGGTATTGGATCTAACGTTTCGTGTTTCATGGTTCTCTTAGAAATCGGAATCGAAGAAGGATGTCGAGAATCAGCTCGCGAAGAACGTAAAGGATAGGTCTGTACTTGTCTCCCTGTGATGTGGTCGTTGGCTGAGTGTATTGTATCGCAGCACCAAGATTGCCATGGAAGCTCAACATGGACTCATCGCGCAGGTCATCAAGGATATCCTATTCTCAAGCCGGCCAGGACCGGCTCCTTCGCAGCCGATTGCGTCCGTTGAGGAGACAGTGAAAATGGCCATTGGTTAGATGAGTCGATACCGTCGGTATTCCTGTAATTGTAACACTACACGAACATGAACATGTATTTTGTGAACGAGTGTTGAGCCGAATTATGGGCACTGACTACTGAACGATATTTGGACTCAGCCACTTGAAGCGACACAACAAATACAAATATATCCATCAACATCCACAGGTCATCGTCGTCAACAACGTCCCAACCCAGTCCTCCGCAAGCTTTCACGGTAAGCACGATTTTTGAAAGTTGCTAGACACGTCGTCATCGTATTCCTCTTGGTCATTCTGGCCTATTGTTGCGTGAAATGAGATGGATGGCATCGTTGTGAAAGGATGTCACTGACCCGCTTTCCCGCTTCTAGATGGGTCTCACCGAATATCAAGTCGTCGGCCGCCACCTCCCCACGGAGAGTGAGCCCAATCCAAAGATATACCGCATGCGCATTTTTGCGCCCAATGATGTCGTTGCCAAGTCACGATTCTGGTACTTCCTGCGGTACGCCTGATATGTGTCTGTCCAGATGGGGTCGCAGCCCTCACGTACGATATAGAAAATTAAAGAAGGTCAAGAAGGCCAACGGAGAGATCATCGGAGTGAACGTTGTTAGTACCTATCCTGCGTTGTCCCATGCAGCCCTCAAGAGGCAGGCGGACGGGAATGCTGACCACACCGCATCGCGTCGCTTGTCGTGCTCTGCGGCTGTGCTTTTTTTCCCTTTAGATCCACGAAAAGAAACCCGTGAAGGTGAAGAACTTTGGCATATGGCTTCGCTACGACTCGCGCTCTGGCACACACAACATGTACAAGGAGTTCCGTGAGCTCACTCGCGCGGATGCAGTGAAATCCCTTTATCAGGACATGGCGGCCCGTCACCGTGCTCGTTTCCGGTCGATCCACGTCCGTACATTTACTTTTGGACCGGTGGCTTGCCTGTTCAGGCATTGATCATATTTTCTTGCAGATCCTTCGCGTCGTGGAGATTGAAAAGACGGAGGATGTCAGGCGGCCGTACATCAAACAGCTCCTCGAGCCCAAGCTTCGCTTCCCGCTTCCTCACCGTGTTGGCAAGTCTCGTTCAACCTTTGTCGCACGGCGTCCGGCTACGTTCTGAGCGTACGGCGCTGGAGTCAAAGGGTATACTTCTTTTGGATGCTGTCCCGAGCATGGAACCTCTGTCATCATAATGATGCATGCAATATATGTAAAGATGTTCTCAGTGTTCATACTTGGTGTCGGTGCATATTCGGTTGTCCATGGCTGTGTGAACATCTGACGTTCGAGAATTTGAACGTTGTTTGGGAGACCTGGAATGCCCGTGAACAGGTGAATTGAATAGTGGAGCTGTGGCACGTCTGGGGAGTGAGCGGCAGGGGTGGGGTTGGGCAGCTTTGACCGGGAATCCAAATTCAACCGACCGAGTATTCATTCATGACGGATTTACCGCGCCTCTGAGACAAGGCCGTGCAACCCCGGTCTCGTTCAGCCCCGTATTTCCTTTCCCGACTGGCGTAGGAGGGTAAAGCGATGACCGAACTATCGTACAGTATAAGCCATTTATCGTACTCGTAACGTTCCCTACAATCCCCGTCAGGTGAGGTTGACAGCAAGCGCTTCTTTATAATTATCTCGCTTTGTGACTGGCCACTGATTATATTCAACTCTGCCTAGGTACTATCGACGCCCCCACAGCCATCCCCGTCGTCTCGATCGACCTTAAAAGCCTGGCCCCTGTCCAGCCCCACTGAAAGCAAGTTTTTGCAGCCGTCCCACCCACGTCCCCCTTTAAGGGAAGAGCAAACTAGCTCAGGTGCGACGTCATCTCTACTCCACTTCTCACATCACATTACGCGCCGAACGGGATTGGTGCGTGTGTGTATCATCAATCCTGTAACACACACAATAAACCTTTTCGTTAACGACACCCGGCCACCCGTGCTTGGACCTTCCGTCGTCGCAAGCTTTGCGCCGCAAGCCACTAGCTCCTGTCATATATTTCACTAAACCGTGAGAATCGCCTAAAGGGCTGTGGGTCACTGGTGGTGTCGGCCGCTTCCCTACCTCACCCACCCAGCACTCATTCTCTGCTGTCTGCCGCTGTGATCTCCCTTCTACCACCTCTCCTCCTCCTCCTAAACCCAGATTTCATTTTTCTTCTCCCCCTCCCCCCCTATGGACGATCACCTCGCTTCCCCGCACCGCAAGACTTCCCTCCCTACGTTCACCAGTTCCATCCCGGTCGAGATCGCGGTGCTGCCCGCGAGCACGCGCACCTCGTTCACCCGTGTGGAAAACAACACGCGTCCTGGCACCGCCGTGGGCGATAACATTGACGTGTGCGACGTGGGAGCTGTCCCCGGCGGCGGCAGCAGCAGCAGCAGCAGTGGTGGTGGCGCACCTGCACCACCTGCACCGCCCGAAGGCGGTCCAGAGGAAGTCGTGCCAGCGGAGGCGGCGGCGGTCATCGTTCCGCAGGTACCGCAGACGCTCGTGCAGTTCTTGCTCGTCTCGGGACGTCGAAGGTCGATGGCGTTCGTTCCTGAGACGACCGTAGGTCGTGTCAAGGAGCTCGTGTGGAACTCTTGGCCGAACGGTACGTCCGCGACTTTCCCCCTCTTCCCCTCCCTCTCCCACTCTTGCACATCACATCCCATGTCCCCTATTACTCCCGCTCGCTCTCGAAAGGGTCCGGGCCGCCCCACTCCCTTCTTTTATTTTCTCATTCCCTTTCCCTCGGGGTTCATTTTAATTTTTACCTTTCATTTTTTTTCTTCGCGGAGGGAATTTTGCGACTTTGATTTATTTATATATATGGACCTTCTTTCCCCCTGATTGACCTTCGTCACGTTCGCTACCAGATTGGCAAGACGAGCGTCCGCCTGCTCCTTCCTTCTTACGCATCCTCTATTTGGGCAAGATTCTCCAGGATGACGATACGCTCACACGTATGTCTCTTTTGTTTTTTGTTCCGTGTGTGCGTCGGAGGGGGCAGATGACGAATGACCGTGTGATCTATTGTGTTTTCACGCAGAGCTCAAGTTCCCGTCTTACACCCCTCCGGAACCTGCGACACCCACAATCGTGCATCTCTCCATACGATCGTTTGCGCCCCGGGAAGACACGGCGCTGAAGAAGAAGCGCCGGATGCCCGGATCTGGGGCCGGCGCAAATCAGGCTGGGATGCAAGACGAGGCCGGAGGTGGTTGTTGCTGCGTTGTCTGTTAGCGCCACGCACGTCGCTCTGTGTGGGACCAAAGGGTACGTCGGGGGATCGTTTTCGACCATCCGCACGACTCACCGGATCACAGTATCTGTGTCTCTGCGGTGCGAGTCCTCTCGGAAGGATCTGAATGACACCAGATCCCACTGGCTCGACTTGACAAACTTGTCAGATCTCCACTTTTCCGGTTGCACCCACTCTCGCTCTTTCTGATGACGCGTGTACCAAGCCCCTCATGACACGAATACACCACCTGGACAACCACTATTCACGCTCGGTTTTGTGCTGATACGCCCATATACCAGCTGCATTCCCCCCACTCTTTCATCCTCATGCTGCTCCTACCTCGATCTTCTGCTTAGCTTCACTTTTTCATTGATGATAGTTTTCAACGCATGTATTGTTTTACTTATTGTTTGGTTGACATTGTTTTAGTTATTGGCTCTGTTGTACATGTGGATACGAGAACTAACGGAGATAAGCACGGCTACTATTGTAGCTCCCGAAGCGCCGTCCACTTGATGGTCAGAGATGTTGGGGCCACGGCCATAAACCTCTTCGGGTAAGAAGGGGAGAGTTCTTTCAGAGGCAGATGATGTCAAGTACGTGAGCGTCTCCGGACCCCTCAGGCCACCGGAGTTCTACGTTTGCATGTATTTTTGGTATGGTACAGTTTTTTTTAAATCTTAGGTACGACATGAGGCAAATGATCCCAACCGAGCGTGATAGTGGGGAGTCGTTGGGGAATATGTGGTCAACAACTCTGAGCTGCTACTTTTTGATCGAGAGATTGATTGACGGTGGGGGCCTAGCCACACGTTTGATTATAAGCAAACCATCACCGATGCGTAGGGGAATCGAGCACCCGTGGTCCAGCTCCAATCAGAGGAAAAGGAATGGGCAAAGTCGCAACGCTTCACAGATACGTAATCCATCCGAACTATGACGCATGACGCATGTCGACAGACGCAAATGAAACACATGGGAGGTTTGGAATGACTGGCCATGGCCATGAGACTTCCGTTGGACAAGGATCAAACGGTGTTGCATACCGGGGTGAAACTGAAGGTGTCATGACTACAACATAGCATGTTGAACAATCGGACGGTCCAGGGTACGAGCAAACTCGGAGATTCCGTCGCTGACGGAAGTAATCCTGTCATCAGCCACGTGGGCATCAAGCACGAAGCGGACAACAAGCCCGATGGGCTCGGTTTGATTGAACGGAAATACAGTGATCTCGTTGAGTCAGCCATCACACATCAAAGTTCAGGACTGCTCTGTCGCGAATAGAGAGGGGGCGTTATACACAAGCCGAAAATGGAAGCGGGCAGAACGCTGATTGGCAGACGATTGTGCGGCCAGTTCGTGATCATCCGATAAATTGAGCGCTACTGTATATGTCATCAGTCGGGGCCGCGAGACCTACAGCGGCTAAGGAGGACCAGAGGGCAAGTAGATTGTGTTTTGTGGATGCGAGACAGTTTGAACCAAGACGATAAAAAAGTATTGGGGAATAATAAAAAAATAGAAATGGAACGATTTAGGGAGAGTTGGGATGCGAAATTGGAGCGAGGATCGAGCTCGAGAAGGCCGTGTGAAATTTGGGGGATTTGGGATATTCGCCCCATTCGAGTAAGAGAAAGTGATCAGATCCTCCAGTATCGGGCCCAAATAAATACCCCGTCCGAGTAGCCCATCCATCCTCTACTTTTCCTTCCCCCTTTTCCCGGACTTAATCATAGACTGTTTTTCCTCTCCTAGACTTCAGCCATGTCTTCCAAAGGTACATCGCCCGTTCTGTACCACCCTCGAACGCATATACTCACGATCGCCGCGAAATCTCTTCGTCAGCGATCCGTGAATACGACGCAAAACTACTCCTGGCGTATTGGCTAGAGCGGGCCCCGCCAGTGGACTCCTCCGCGAAGGTTATCACCAACTTCACTTTCCCCGCGCCGAAGGTCGCTCAGGTCGCCTGGGACCCTGCAACCAACACCATCACCCCGGATTCCCAGCTTCCCAGCTGGGTGTTGACGTCCAAGCTCGTCGCGAAGCCCGACCAGCTGATCAAGCGTCGTGGCAAGGCCGGCCTGCTCGCGCTGAACAAGAGTTGGGAAGAGGCGAAAGAATGGATCGCTGCCCGTGCGGGGAAGCCCCAAAAGGTGAGTGGTCGTCATCTAACACTTTGAATGTTTGTTTCCTGGGGTCCGTGTCCCTGGATTTGGTTGGGAGGGACGTTGGGACAAGGCCGAGACACTACAATTGGTGTGACGGGTGTCACCATGTCGAGACCTCGCTTCTAGGCCCGCCTTATCAGGGTATTATTTGATGTACCCTCTTCGGCGTTTATATACGAGGACGACCAGTTCTCGTATTAGAGTTTCGTGCACAAATTTGACAAAGACCTGTGGGAGCGGTCCAGTGGCGGTTTTCGCGCCGTTCAGACTCACACCCACACGTGACATTTACATTTAATTGTTCCAACCGCTCAGACATCGAGAAACTCATACGTTATCTTATCCATCAGGTTGAATCAGTCACTGGCACACTCTCCAACTTCATTGTCGAGCCTTTCCTCCCTCACCCGCCAAACGCAGAATATTATGTCTGCATCACATCTCAACGCGAGGGTGACACTATCCTCTTCACCCACGAAGGTGGTGTTGATATTGGCGATGTCGACGCCAAGGCGCTCAAGTTGGACATCCTCGTCGGCAAGCCTTTCCCGAGTCGCGACAAGATTACTGCTGCTCTCCTCAAACATGTTCCTACAGAGAAGCAGGACACCCTAGTCGACTTCCTCTGTCGCCTCTACTCCGTATATGTTGACCTCCACTTCGCTTACCTCGAGATTAACCCCCTGGTCTGCCTCGACGCTGTTGATGGTGGTCAACCCACAATCCACTACCTCGATATGGCAGCTAAACTCGATCAAACGGCGGACTCGATCTGCGGACCCAAATGGGCGATTGCGCGTGATCTCTCTCTTTATGACACTGGCTCCTCTTCCCGTGCCGTTACACAAGGCAAGGCCGTCTCTGCTGACCGTGGACCCCCCATGGTAAGTCTGCACTCGGCACTCCGTACGACTCAGTAGCTCAAGAGAGAATAATCCCAGGTCTGGCCTGCGCCCTTCGGTCGCGACCTTACAAAGGAGGAAGCCTACATCCAGAAGCTCGATGGTTCGACCGGTGCTTCTCTTAAGCTCACCGTTCTCAACCCCGAGGGTCGGATATGGACGATGGTTGCAGGCGGTGGTGCTTCAGTCGTTTACTCTGACGCCATTGCAGCCCACGGTTTTGCTCACGAGCTTGCAAACTATGGGGAGTATTCTGGCGCTCCTACGGAAGATCAGACCTATGAATATGCGAAGACGATCAGTGAGTGTAATCGTTTGGGTACTATCTCCTGTGTCTTACATCCTCGCAGTCGACCTGATCACTCGCGGCAAGCCTCATCCCGAGGGCAAGATCTTGATCATCGGTGGTGGAATTGCCAACTTCACCAATGTCGCAGCGACTTTTAAGGGCATCATCCGCGCCCTCCAGGAATACAAATCCCCCCTGACCAATCATCAAGTGCGCATCTACGTGCGCCGCGGTGGTCCCAACTACCAGGAAGGTCTGAAGGCGATGCGCTTACTCGGTGAATCGCTTGGTGTCCCGATCAAGGTTTACGGTCCAGAGACACACATCACTGAGATTGTCCCTCTTGCTCTTGGCGTGAAGCGTGAGGTTACACCCCCCGGCCGCTCCGTTCCTCCCACCTCTCCACCTTCCCCTGAGCCTTCCAAGGCAGCTGCTTCGTCTGACTCTCCTGCGATGGGCGTTATTCAAGCCGATGGTGGTCGATCGCAACCTAATGACCAAATTGTACGGTTCGAGACTATCTCTGGCCAAACCCGCCCTTCGTACCGCCCCTTCGACGCGTCGACTCGCTCATTCGTGTATGGTCTCCAACCGCGTGCCATTCAAGGCATGCTTGATTTCGATTACTCTTGTGGACGCCAGACTCCATCCGTTGCTGCTATGATCTATCCTTTTGGTGGCCATCACATTCAAAAGTTCTACTGGGGTACCAAGGAGACCCTCCTTCCCGTGTATACATCCGTGGGCGAAGCTGCGAAGAAGCATCCTGATGTTGACGTCGTGGTCAACTTTGCCTCTTCGCGCTCAGTCTATTCCAGTACACTCGAAATCCTCACATATCCCCAGATCAAAGCCATCGCCATTATTGCGGAGGGTGTTCCGGAGCGTCACGCCCGCGAGATTCTTCACCTTGCGAACTCAAAGCAAGTTCATATCATCGGTCCCGCCACGGTTGGCGGTATCAAGCCGGGCTGCTTCAAGATCGGAAATTCGGGAGGGATGATGGATAATATCATCGCATCCAAGCTCTACCGCCCAGGCTCCGTCGGTTATGTTTCAAAATCTGGTGGCATGTCAAATGAGCTGAACAATATCCTCTCCTTGTACACCAATGGGACTTATGAGGGTATTGCGATTGGTGGGGATCGCTACCCAGGATCTACATTCATCGATCACTTGCTTCGTTACGAGGCAGACCCAGAATGCAAGTTACTAGTCCTTCTTGGCGAGGTTGGAGGCATCGAAGAATACCGGGTCATTGAGGCGGTCAAGGAGGGTAAAATCAAAAAGCCTATTATCGCATGGGCTATTGGTACCTGCGCAAAGATGTTCGCAACCGAAGTTCAATTCGGCCATGCTGGCTCACTCGCGAACTCGGATATGGAAACTGCGGATGCTAAGAATCGTGCCATGCGCGAAGCGGGCTTCATCGTACCCGACACGTTCGAGGACCTACCCCAAATACTGAAGGATACGTATGACGGGCTCTTGAGCAAGGGAGTCATCAAGCCGGCCGCTGAGCGTGACCCACCCGTTATCCCCATGGATTACAAGTGGGCACAGGAACTTGGTCTCATCCGTAAACCTGCCGCATTTATATCAACTATCTCGGATGAGCGTGGCCAGGAACTTCTCTACGCTGGCATGCGGATCTCTGACGTATTCAAGGAGGACATTGGTCTCGGAGGTGTCGTCAGTTTGCTCTGGTTCAAGCGCCGCCTTCCCCGATGGGCGACCAAGTTTATTGAGATGGTGCTCATGCTGACAGCTGACCACGGACCCGCTGTGTCTGGGTGAGGCGAGCTCAGTCCTATTCTCCTGCTAACATTAACACGTTCCACAGCGCTATGAATACGATTGTCGCGACGCGCGCGGGCAAGGACCTCATCTCGTCCCTCGCGTCCGGCCTTCTCACCATCGGTAGTCGCTTTGGTGGCGCCCTCGACGAAGCTGCTACTATGTTCTCCGGTGCCCGGGACACTGGTCTCACACCGCGCGAGTTTGTCGACCAATCAAGGAAGGCGAACAAACTGAGTGCGTTCATCTACAGTAGTCGTCATATCGGTGTGCTGATGAAATGACGTAGTTTCTGGCATCGGCCACAAAATCAAGAGCGTCAATAACCCCGATCTGCGCGTAGAGCTTGTCAAGGAGTATGTGCGAAAGAACTTCCCCAGCCACTCACTGCTCGACTACGCTCTTGCGGTTGAGAAGGTGACGACAGCAAAGAAGGACACGCTCATCCTCAATGTCGATGGATGCATTGCAGTCTGCTTTGTCGATCTGCTGCGTGACTCGGGCGCATTCACCCGTGAAGAGGCGGACGAGTATATCAAGATTGGAGCACTCAATGGCCTCTTTGTCCTTGGCCGTTCGATCGGTTTCATCGGTCACCACCTTGACCAAAAGCGTCTCCGCGCACCATTGTACCGCCACCCCGCCGACGATATCTTCATCAACATGGCCGACGTGTCGCAGCCGCGGGTGTTAGGTCGCATCTGAGCTTGAGGAAGGACATATCATGTAATGATAAACGTAAAGGGACCTACCAAAGAAATGCTGTCTCACTTTTGTTACTGTAGTAGTGCGATACGATTTTTATGCCTGTTTCATGAACTCTCAATATCACTCATTCATTGCCCTTCATTCCATTGGCCAAATAATCAGGTGTAATACCTACCTGTCCTCGGTGAGTATTGTTGTAGTGGTCATGCAGACCAGGGCCGCCAAGGCTATCGAGGTATAATACTACAGTTACAGATGTGTGTGTGTGCAGAATACATTATAAATATTGTAATCTATGGGCAAAAGTCTATGCGGTCATCATCCACGGGAATGTCGAGTTCGACTCGCGTGGTCAGGATGGCAGCTGTAGTCGGTTCGGGGGAAGAACCTGAATTCACACCGTCGGACGTCGCGGCTTCGTACAGGTTAAGAACGAGCCGTGAGCACAACGACGCTGAAATGCTAGTAGAGAAGCCACTACGTTAGCAAAAGTCCCTACCTTTCAAGATTTGGGGATGGGAAAATACAGACCAGCTGACAGGCGTTGTGAAAAGGCCCTTGAATGTGGGCTGAGTTTAGGAGGAATCCGATCAGATGGGACCCGACGGATAAAGATGCGATGCAGGCGTCATTTCTCACTCACCCGGGCGAACTGTGTCAGAAGACAAACGACAGTTAGAGAAAAGGTATCGCTATTCTAGGGGAAGGGGAACTCGAGAAAGGAGGACGCACGTAGAAAGTGAAGATGTTTGCGAAATTTGAGAGGGCCATGACGCTGCCCACATCAGAGATAGATATTAGGTGACTGGGTAGCTTTACTAAACCCGGAAAGACATGCTGTAGTACTCACGCGAAATAAAGCGCGCCTAGATGGACTTTGGATGAGATTCTCGGCCGATGTATGTAAGCTTGGTTTCACTTACCGTCGCGTATGAGTATATCTACCAGTCCCCCGCAGGCTGTGTGATGCGTTTTACGGATTTTGAGGGTCTTCATGAGTGTGAGGACGAAGATGAATGCGTCGAACAGTGCTGATGCCTCCCATGCGGCAGCAAGACCTGTGAAACTCCTCCTACTAGTTAAAGGGCTCAAACATACGCCCACAAAGATGACGGACGTACGGATGGCGCTGTTTTAGGGGAACCGTATGAGAAGAGAAGCACAGTCGAAGCACATCACGGTGATAAACGTACGCTTTCTCTGAAATGGAGTAATTGCAACCAGCTACACCGCGTATGAAGTCGTTACTAGGACGCTGGCCAACGAAGGTCCACTTTGCACGCACGAACGGCTGGGATTTGAGCAGAGTTTCACGTGGGACGAGGGGTGAGGCTCACGCAGGTAACACCGGCCAATACAAGGCCGAATCCAAGGACGCCAAAAATGATGGTGTGAGAACTATTGTACAGTGCGATGGTGCGTGTGGCGAGGATCACTAGGCAAATGTTAAAGGATTGCCGAGGGGGGGAAGACATAATGCGAGAACGTACAACCGACGATGGCTTGGTTCACGACTAGAAGAGCCTGGCGGGTAAAAGTGACAGAAGTACAGCTGTAGACAACCTGATCCTCAGTTTCATGCCAGAGTGCTATCATTGTTGTACAGAACGGACCTCTGTAATGGAAGGAATTCAGATCAGCACATGAATTTCATCACGAGTCTTACCTCTACTGAATGGCCGATGCCTGAGAGATAAATGACAGGAGTTGCGATGTTCCCGACAAAGGGGACATAACGGTTTAAGTAAAACAAGGACGTATTCAACGAGATGGGTTGAGGCCAGATGTAAGATACTTCAGCAGAGAATGTCAAGAGATAGTCATAGAAGAAAATCGCTACATTCGCAAAAAAGAACGCTTTCGTCAACGAGAAAAGACGGCACGGAACCGAGACAACTCACTTATGCCAGCGATCTGTATATGGGAATGTATCAGGCTGTGGGAGGGCTGTTTGTCACCACACCATGTCTTGGCCATAATTGAAGAGTCGCGAGAATGATACGTACGAGCCACTCAAGTCACCCAAGTTCATCCGAGTTGAATGGGGGGCAGCTTCAAGGTTTGAAGAACTTTCCGTTTGTCGGTCGCCAGCGTGAGTAATGGGCGTGCAGAAGGGGGCGAGCGTGTGTCGGGCCCCATGTTTTGTACAGATCTCGTTAGTTTAGCGACCGCCGGAAGCCCCCTGGAGGCGCACTGCGGCACTGGCAACTTCTCGCACTAGCAATCGGTAACGGTGGATGGCACGACCCTGTCAGGCCTGTGGATTCGAATTCGCAAATCTTGATGGGAAGAAAAGGAATTTCAGATGAGAACCAATATTTATTATCGCACTGGGATGGGCACTGGGTTTGGTGGCACGGGTGTCAGTGGGTGTGTAACCAACGGAGGTGCCAGAAGCCCATTAGTCACTGCGCAACGAAAGCGTGACACGGATCAGGCAGGGGATCGTCATGTTACAGCGTCGGGAATTCTTGAGAACCATCAACGTTTGGTCTTCACAGCATCAAGCAACCGCCGTGCCAGTTGTGAATTCCGGTCGAGAGGGAGACGCCGTGGCTGAGTATGATCGGGTTGCGTGGCGCCAAAGGGCTCGACGGGCGCCTTGACATGTTTGACATGTTTGATCCCGGGGCGTGAGGAAAACAGTACAATAGTGCCAGCCTGAGTGTCACCGCTGGCTCGAAGGGGGTGCGCTCGCCTAGAATACCGCCAAGCCAGACGATAGGATTCGAGAGCGGTCGTGAGAAGCTCAGGCGACTCGGGTCTCACGGTTCAGTTCTCCATGGCTGATGGCGGGGCCCCGGGCACATACGAAGTTGTGCAGTGGTTCCGCCGGCAAGTGGGTGCTGGAAGCTCCCTGATGCCGTGGGATAGGTTGCAAAGGGCGCCTAAGCCAGTCTTGGAAACTGCCCAATGAAGTTTAGCTGCGGCAGTAGCCGCCCCGTGGGCACAGAGAAGTCCTCAATGTGGACCACGACGAAAATAGATGAAAGGGACCGTGAGTATTAGGGACGTCCTTTCGGGCGGTGTTGATGACACGAGTACATACCCATATGACAAATGCCTGCCACCGCATGCCGGTGTGCAATGGAACTCTTAAAGGTCGAGTCCTCTGTCGTGCACGGAATGTAGGGTCTGATGGAAATTTTCAGGTCCCAAACCGCCGCCCGCTTTACCTACCGTTGGTTCGGGGGGACTGGTCCCGGCTGTCCCGCACTATGATTCTGGGAGGCGATGCATGTCCTGGTTCATGACTCCCGTGATGAGACAATCATGTCTTCTATTAACCCGCATTTAGACAAGTCCCACGTACGCCTGTCCTCGCTGGCCTGATCTTTTGATGGAAACCGCCACAACAAACGCTGACCCACCCCCCCTTTCTCATTGTAGGGTGTGCGCAACTGAATACGCTTACACACAAAGCCTGTATTGGGCGTTTCGCTTGCCAAGAGATGGAGAGTAGGCATCGGGAGAGACAAGAAGTCGTCTTCTGTGATCGGTTCTCCCACCCGCACCATGCGGACAGTATGCCCTGGCTGCCGTTAGTTGGGAAATGCGTCGAATGGTTAATGAGCGCTGCAGGTAGCTCCACCTTCATGCATTGGTCCAGAACTTATTGGTAATTATTGACCCCACAAGTCGAACGCCGTCTTTGGACGAGGTCCAGACAGGCGATAGATAGGGTGCTGACCGGGATTATCTCCGATTCGGTAAAAGCCGGGGGTGCTTATATGTCCCAGCTCCTCACAAACCACCATCCATCATCTCTTGATCCCGGTTCATCAAAAGTACAAAGCAACCATGTCCGACGTATTTGTACGTCCCATCCCTTCATGCTAATTTCGCTTCTCATGATTGCCTATCTCTTTTTCTTTTTCCTTCCCATAGTTTGACATCACCATCAATGGCGAAAATGCTGGTCGGATAGTTTTTAGGCTGTTCGACAACGTCGTCCCCAAAACCGCAAGGAACTTCCGTGAACTTGCGACTGGCCAGAACGGTTACGGCTATCAGGGTTCCACCTTCCACCGTGTGATCCCCCAGTTCATGCTTCAGGGTGGTGATTTCACCCGGCACAACGGCACTGGTGGCAAGTCCATCTATGGCGAGAAATTCGAAGGTGGATATTCCCAATGCTTTGTTTTTGGAGTACAATAATTAAATTTCTCTCTTCTTTAGATGAGAACTTCGTGCGGAAGCACGATGAAGTCGGTCTTCTGTCCATGGCCAATGCTGGCAAAAATACAAACGGGTCCCAGTTCTTCGTCACCACTGTGAAGACATCCTGGCTCGATAACAAGCACGTCGTTTTCGGTGAGTTTGAATTCAATGCTTTGCCTTGATCGCACATCTGACCCGTTTACCCCCAGGCCAAGTTATTCAAGGATTCGACGAGGTCGTTAAGAGGGTCGAAGCGCTAGGCACACAAAGTGGTGCTCCCAAGGCGCAGATCGTGATTGCACGGTCGGGCATTGTCTAGAATAACTCGGACAGAATATTTTTGCAGTCGCCTGTGTTGTGTACGAGCTAGGCGGAAGAACCACAGAAATCGAATTATTGTACCTATAAAACTGCAAGTGCGGTGATCGCGATCTTATCGATGGCACCACGTCAAGGGTACCAAAGCGAGATGATGATGATTGATAATAATTAATGGGGTAGTACATTCTTTTGGGAACGACAAAAAAAATCTCATAATTAATTGAATCCCATCGCCTTGAAGAGCGAGCTCAGGACTCCTGGACCTTTACTTGTATCTTCATCATCGTATGATACCTTCACGGAACCATTCTTAGACCAGCCTGTGACCCCATCCACTTCGTCGCCATCACCACCCGTGCCGGTGTGCCAATTTCCGCTGCTTGGTCGCTCACCAACGAAGAATGTGTGAGTCCCATTCTGAGCGGACAGCGTCGCAGCGCGGGGAGCGAGTTCGGTTGAGAGGTGCACTCGACCGTTGTCTGTATGGAGCGTAAGTTGCCCGTGAAAAGAGCGTGGAATCGAGATCGAGATCGCGCCATTATGTGCCTTGACTTCGACGCTGAGGAAAGGGCGAGGCTCGACCGTCGATGGGTGGACGTGCTGCCAACGAACAACGGCAAAGACAACCAACAATCAGTATACAAGGCCCAAGATGGCGTGGATGGGATATCCTTCGTACCACTATGGCTCTGACAGCACCGTTGTGACTGTAGAAGTTGAGGCGCACGCGTTCACGCGCGGGCTTGGTGTCTCCTTGGGCTGCGGAGCCCTGGAGATCCGCGCGGAGCACCCAGACCTCCCCTGAGACTGCGCCGTTGTGCGAGTCGAGCGTCAAGTGCGGGGTGTCTTCCCCTTGGGGGGCGACCGGCAAGGCGGAGGCCGGTGGTCGAGGAAGAGTCAGGTCAAGGAGGATCTTTCGCTTCACCGCGTTGTTTTTCTCCTTCACATGAAGGTAGTTCGCTGGGGCGAGGTCTGGAGGGAGATTGAGATCCTGAGGATGCGCGGGCTTTGAGGAGGATGCGCCTTGATGAGGAAGGGGACTATATGGGGGAGGGCTCTGCACAGAAGTTCATTAGACGCCTTTGATAGCGTACCACGGTGACTGACCTGGTCCGAGTCTGAAGCGGGGGCAGGCCGGCCGGACATCGATTTGTCGTGGGAGGTTTTGTCGTCAGAGCCGGCGGGGATGATCACCATAGTGGGAGTGAGAAGAGATGCGAGGGATTAAAATAAGTACACCTTCCTCTGGAGGAGTATAAATAGAAAGGTCCGCCAGGGTGAAGGTGAACCGGTGAAGGGCCGCATTGGCTGCTGCGAACGATCGCATTTGGCTGTTTAGTCTGAAGCGCAGCAGGCACGTGCTGCGCGCGGCACCTTCGGCACACAAGGCAAAGCCATTACGACACCATCCTGACTACTGAAGCTTGAGCAGCTGTGCCCCATCTACCCTACCTAGGGTACTCAGCGGAAACCCATGGACCTTGCCTGTCACCAAACCTCCGGGATATTCCATGCTTGAGCTAACACTACCCGTCTTACTACGTCCCGGTTACTTGTAGCGCTGCGGCGCTGTGCCATCCTTCGGGGTTCGTTTCTACTGGTACAGTATGAAGTCATGGTGGAGTCTGTGGTGCAACTTTTGCGAATGCTTTCACAACTGCGGTATATGAATGGACCCTCAGGCCATCTCCATCGTGAAACATGATTGTCTCATCAGCTGCTACAGAGCCATCGAATGGTGAGTCGCCCCTCCATGCCATACAAATAGTAGAATCTGTCTGAAAACAGACCTAGATTCAGAGGGGAATCAGGGACCACAGACCGTGCATGTGTCTGGCGATCCCCAACCCCGGCCTGACCCGTCAGATATCGCCCGTCAACATCCACGTCACCTTGCCCCGATGCCCCAAGAACACCTTCCACGTAGTGATGGTGGCCCTCGTCCATTCGGCCCCAACATCCGCGAGATTGTACCACCAGGTATGCATCCTTGCCTGCGTGTGTGACCAT